>Ga0187888_1000383_pt1 | contig 48233 bp, 47 predicted proteins | sample June2016WEW_7_40_FD_132987 | JGI IMG/M metagenome (GOLD analysis project Ga0187888, IMG submission 132987) | Peatland microbial communities from SPRUCE experiment site at the Marcell Experimental Forest, Minnesota, USA - June2016WEW_7_40 | ecosystem: Environmental > Terrestrial > Soil > Wetlands...
AATGCCGGTGTTGGAGGCGCGGGCGTGCGGTACCCGGGTGGTCGCAAGCGACATCCCGGAGCTGCGCGAAGCCGGCGGCGATGAGACTATTTACATAACTCCAAATGACGCCGGGATCCGTGAAGGTATTCTGGCCGTGCTAAACGACGGCGCCGCAGCAAAGGCTCGCGCGGACAGGCTGGCCACATGGGAAGACGGGGCCGAAGTGCTGGCGAAGGTATTGACCGGAGGGATAGATTGCAATGCTCGCTGATACGCAACGGCTTGCGCGTCAATTCACATTCAGCAAACTCGGTCTTTTAAAATGAGGCAGCTGAAAGTGTTGATCGCAGCATACGCCTGCGATCCCTATATCGGTTCCGAGAAGGCCGTGGGCTGGTCTTGGCCAACCGCTATCGCAAGGAATCATGACGTCTGGGTAATTACGGCAGAATGGCAGCGGGAAAGCATAGAGCGGTTCATTGCATGCGCTCCCACAACGTACTCGAATATTCATTTCGCGTATGTGACTGCGAAACCATGGCATTACAGTGATGCGAACCGGTTCTGGCGCATGTGCGAAGGTTCCATCCTCAAGCCCTTGATGCATTCCTCCTACAGAATCTGGCAGCGCGATGCGTTGAAGCTGGCCCGCGAGTTACATAAGAAGGTTCAGTTTGACCTCGTGCATCAGCTCACTTTCGTGGGATTCCGCTTCCCCGGCCATCTCTGGAAGCTTGACGTTCCGTTCGTATGGGGCCCGATCGGCGGGCTCGAGAATATGCCGTGGCGGTTGCTGCCCACGATGGGCGCGCAAGGATCTATCTATCACGGCGCACGCAACCTCGTGAACTCGATGCATCGCCGGTTTCTCCGGCTACCGCGCAAGGCCTTCGCCGCCGCTGGTCCGGGAGTGATCGCGGCAACCAGCGGAATTCGCGGCGAAATCCAGCGCTGGTACGGAGTTGAGGCGGAGGTGATCTGCGAGGTCGGACTGCCTCCTCAGACCGGTAATACCTACGCGATGCGGCGAGACGGAGAGCCGCTGCGAATTGCATGGAGCGGGCGTCATATACCGCGCAAGGCATTGCATCTCCTGCTGCGTGCGTTGGCGGACGTACCTGATACCACCGATTGGCGGCTGGACATCTACGGCGACGGCCCGTGCAAACTCAAATGGCAGCGGCTCGCCGCCAGACTTGGAATCGAGTCCCGCTGCACGTGGCGCGGCCAGGTGTCGCGTGCGGAGGCGCTTGCCGGTCTGACATCAACGCATCTGTTTGTAACAACCAGCCTGCAGGACCTTACGTCCACAGTAATCGTGGAGGCATTGGCTAGCGGCGTTCCCGTCATATGCCCGGACCATTGCGGCTTTCCGGATGTTGTAAGTGATAGGTGTGGTATCCGGATTCCGATCCGCAATATACGGGAGTTCAAGGGCCGGCTTAGCCGCAGAATCATTGAAATTGCAGGTGACGAAAACATGAGGCGCCGGCTGGCCGCCGGAGCGCTGCGGCGGGCGCGGGAGTTCTCCTGGGAGGCCAAGGCCGAAGCGATCGATCGCATCTATCAGCGAGTCCTTGCGACGCGTTCCGAGCCGATGGCCGCGCCGGTGCGGCGCAGGATTTCACGCCCGCTCTTATGACAATGCTCGCACGCGGACCAACCGATCGACCTATTCGCAGCGTCGCCGGAATCATGCTCCCGGTCGTTCCTACGCTGTGCTGGCTGGCGCTCTGGGGATCGATTAACACGGGTCCTTGGAATATTGATCTCGACGGCATCCTGAGCGGAGGGTTCGCCGCGTTCCATGGCATCCGCGCAGCGTTCCCGCTCGTGGTCCTGGCGATTTGGATTTTTCATCTGCTGGGCCGGAGCGACACTCGGATGCGCGAGCCGACCCTGCCCGAGTGGTTGTGGTTTTTTTACGCGGCCGTCTGTCTCACCGCGAGCATTGGGGTGGAGAACTGGTTCGAGTGGGGCTATTGGGGGCTCGCATTCATCGCAACGCTGGGCGCGGGCGAAATGTACCTGGCGGAATGCGGCGACGAGATTGCCGGCGCGGCGTCGCTCAACCGCCTGAGTTGGGTCGCGGCCGCCGTGATTCTCGCGATCATCGTTTACCTTGGCCGAGGCCATCTCACAGTGGAGACGTCGGAGGGACTCAGCGGCTATAAGGTGAATACGAGGATGCCGATGGTTGCGGGAATGGCGATGGTGCGTCCGACCGGGATTTCACGCTTCGCGGCTGCGATTGCGATCGTTGCATGCGCAGCGATGTGGCGGACCGAGCGATGGACCCGGGTAGCGTGGATTGCTCTGTTCGCGGGATGCGCCTGGTTAGTGTGGGTGATGCAGTCGCGCGGATCGCTGGCGGCATTCGTGGCGGCACTGGGCGTTGTGCTGCTGCTGCTGCGAGGACGCGCACGCACGATCGGTATTCTGGCGCTGGCGCTGACCGCCGGCGCAGTCGGCTTGGATTTCGTGTCGCACGAAACGCTGCACCACATTTGGCGCCACGCGACGCGCAACGACAATTATATCATGCGGATGACCGGGCGGACCGATATTTTCTACAATGCCTGGCAGGCCATCCTGCGCGCGCCGATCATCGGCTACGGGCCGCGGGCGGACCGGCGGATCATCTTTGGGGATGCGCAGAACGGGGTCCTCTATTCGTTGCTGTGCGGAGGATTTCTAGGCGGCGGCGCCTGGACGCTGGGGTTTGCCATCGCCCTCGTGTATCTTGCGCGCGCGGCATGGCGGCCGGATATCGTGTTCGCGGGTGATTCGACGATGTTCGCGCAGGTCGCTGGTCTGATGGTCTTCTTCACGCTCCGGACCATTCCCGAGAATACCTCTGCAGTGTTCAGCGTCGACCTGATGCTGCAGCTGCCGGCCATAGTTTATCTCGGAGCATTGATTCGCGCCGCCAATCTTCGAAATGCCAGTGAGAGAGTGGAGACTTTTGCAACGATCCGCGGCGACCCAACGGTTGCATTCGATGCGCGGGCCTACCGCTGACGATTCGGGTCCGAAGTTTTCAACGAAGCTTCACGCGCTCAGCGCGTCGATAAAAATCCTGTTTTCAGTCCTCACGCCGACAGACTCCCCCATCGTGTCACGGAACTGAAGCTGCATGAGTTCCATCGCCAACAACGAAACGTCCCGAGCCGAGTGCCAGGAGCGACCCGCATCGATTGCAATCCTGGGATGCTCGGTTTCCAGGGTGACGATCGATGAGGCACTGAATCGCATCGAGCGCTGGATCGAGCTGCGCGAGGGGCGGTGCCGGTTCGTCGTCGCCACGGGGTTTCACGGAATCTGGGAGGCGCACAGGAACCCCCGGCTGCGCGACGTGCTCAACTCTGCGGATCTCTTCTGCCCTGATGGGATCGCCCCGGTCTGGATATCGCGCCTGCGCGGATCGCCGCTCCCGGGCCGCGTTTCGGGGCCCGATCTGCTGGCGGCCTTTGCCGCGCGCGCCAGTCGGACAGGTTACCGGAGCTTTTTCTATGGCGACACCGAGGAGACGCTCGTCGCGCTCAGGGAACGATTCGAGCGGCGGCATCCCGGCCATCGCGTGGTCGGGACCCTGTCGCCGCCCTTTCGAAAGTTGGAACTCGAAGAAGAGCGGGCGATGGTGAAGCAGATTAACGAAGCGCGTCCGGACGTGCTGTGGGTCGGCCTCGGCCTGCCCAAACAGGAGTGGTGGATTCATCGCAACCTGGACGCGCTCCGGGTGCCGGTGGTTGTCGGGGTGGGAGCAGCGTTCCGCCTTGTCAGCGGACAGGTGAAACGCGCACCCGCATGGGTTGGCGACGCCGGTCTCGAGTGGCTGTGGCGGCTTGCGATGGAGCCGGCTAAGTTGTGGCGGCGCGATCTGGTCGACGGCCCCCGCTTTCTCTACCGTGCGCTCGCCGAGACGCTGCAGATTCGCGTGAGGCAGGCTGTCGCCGCCCGGCACCCGAACCGTTGAGCGGACGCATGACTGGCGTCGATGGCGCTTGATAGAATCTCAGCTCACGCGACGTGAGCCTAAAATCAAACCTGGTGACACTATGACGACAAAAGTTCTCGTTACCGGAGCGGGTGGATTCATCGGGAGCCATCTCGCCAGCAGTCTCAAACGCGATGGATACTGGGTCCGCGGCGTGGACATCAAGGAACCGGAATTCCGTCCATCGGACTGCGACGAATTCCTGCTCCTGGATCTTCGCAACTGGGAGAATTGCGCTGCGGCGACACGTGACATCGACGAGGTCTATGCGCTCGCCGCGGACATGGGCGGGATGGGTTTCATCTCCTCCCATCACTCGCAAATCCTCTACAACAACGCGATGATCAACTTCCAGACCCTGGAGGCTGCTCATCGCAACGGCGTACGCCGCTATTTGTACAGCTCGTCAGCCTGCGTCTATCCCGAATTCAAGCAGACCGAAACCGACGTTGTGCCTCTTAAGGAGGAAGACGCCTACCCCGCACAGCCGCAGGACGCCTACGGGTGGGAGAAGCTGATCACCGAGCGATTGTGCAACCACTATCGCGAGGACTACGGAATCGAGACGCGGATCGTCCGCTTCCATAATATCTTCGGCCCCTACGGCACCTGGGAGGGCGGGCGCGAGAAGGCGCCGGCTGCATTGTGCCGCAAAGTGGCGCACGCAAAGCTGATTGGAAATCACGAAATCGAGATCTGGGGCGACGGCGAGCAGACGCGCTCGTTCTGTTATATCGACGACTGTGTCACCGGGATCTGCAAGTTGATGCGATCGGACTACCACGAGCCACTCAATCTTGGTCAGGACCGGATGGTTACGATAAACGAACTTTCCGAAATTGTAGCGGACATCGCGGGAATCGGGATCAGCCGCAAGCACGTAGTCGGTCCGCAGGGTGTGCGCGGACGCAATTCCGACAACACCAGACTGCGCGAGGTCCTAAACTGGGAGCCGGAGATTTCCCTGGAGGAGGGACTCGCGCGCACTTACGCCTGGATTGAGCAGCAGGTGCGTGAAAAATTCCGGCATGAACGCGTGTCCTCCTCTTCCTGACCGCCACGTTTGGGGGAGTCTGGCGGCTTCCGCGCGAAATTGACATTGGCAAGCTTAACAATGCTCGATCTTCTGACAAATGAGTGGACGACGGCTGCAATCGCGTTCTTGGCGGCGATTATTACGATGCCCGTGGCGACGCGCTTCGGCCGGTGGATGGGCATTACGGCGAAAGTGGCCTCGCCGCTCAGCGACGCGCGAGTTCCTGCCACGGGCGGCATCTCGATTATCGCCTCGATCGTCGTCGCCCTCGTGGTAACCAGCCACCTGGCCGGATGGATTGCGATAGGCGCTGGCGCCATGCTGGTGGTCGGTCTGGTTGACGATGCGCTGGCGCTGAGCCCGGGGCAGAAGTTCTCAGGCCAGCTCGCGATCATCGCGTGGGCGGCGATCTTCGTGTTGCCCCGTTACGCGTTCACCTCCTGGCAATTGCTGGACGTCGGGATCACCATCTTCTGGCTGGTCGCGACGACCAACGCGTTCAACCTTGTGGACGGACTCGACGGCCTGGCGGCGGGGATCGGAATTACGGTCGCAGCCGCGATTGCGACAATCGGCATCGTGCGGGGAGTGCCCGCGGTAACCGCGCCGAGCCTCGCCGTCGCGGGAGCGTTTGGGGGATTTCTTATCTTCAATCTCCCGCCCGCATCGATCATCATGGGCGATGCGGGTGCGCTCCCGCTCGGATACATGCTGGGAGTACTGGCTCTTCAAGGAGGAGCGCTCGCGACGAACTCGCGGCTCACGCTGTGGGTCTTTCCGGTGCTGGTGATGCTGGTGCCATTGCTCGACGCGGGGATCGTGACGGTGGCGCGACTGGCCATGGGGAAGGCTATTTCGAGGCATGGATTGGAGCACGTCCATGATCGGCTGCGCTCGCTCGGAGTGACGGAGTGGCGGACCGTCGCGTCGATCTGGACGGTGGCGACGGTCGCCGCCGGATGCGCGATTGCGGCGAACCTGTTGCCGCATCCGGACGTCGTTACAGCGTTGCCGTTCATCGCGCTCGCGGCGGCGGTGATCGCGCTCTTCATGATCGATTTGACCTTCGACGCGAGACCCCCGAGCGTAGCGTACGGCTATCTTCAGGGGGTCGCACGGTACATTCTTTCTCTCGGCTACAAACGCCGAATTGCAGAGGCGGCGATGGACACCGCGCTGATCAGCGCCGCCTACTTCGGCGCGTGCGCGTTGCGGCTTGATTTCAAGCTCACGCCCGAGGTGCTCGCATCGATGATCCGCGGGCTGCCGTGGGTAATCCTGCTGACGTACCCGGCCTTTCTGCTCGCGGGCGTCTATCGTGGAATCTAGCGCTACGCGGGTCTCTCGGACAGCTTCCGGTTCGCCGGCGGCGCGATAATCGCGGGGATCATGGTGGCGATTGGGTCCGATTTCCTGCCCATCAGGCATTCGGGATCAATTGCGTTGCTGTACGCGCTCCTGCTGGTCAACCTTTTGGTCGCGACGCGGATGTCGTTCCAGGCGCTGCGCAAGCTGATCAGCCGCCTCGCGACCGTCACGGACCGGGTGTTAGTGGTGGGCGCCGGAGAAATCGGAACCGTGGCCGCGGAATTCGTCTTGAAGGCGCGCACGCGCTCGGCCCGTGTTGTTGGATTCGTCGATGGGGATGCATTCAAGCAGGGCAAAATCTTGTACGGAGAGGAAGTGCTTGGCACACCTGAGGACCTCGAGTCCATCCACGCGCGGGTGCCGTTCACCGAGATCATCGTGGCGGACGAAGAGCTCGCTCCCGAGCAGACCGAAAGACTTCACCGCTTTGGGCGGAAGCACGGAATACCGGTGCGGAGATTCTCGATGCAGCTGAACGAGATGCAGGAGCTCGCGCCACGTGAATCTCCCGGCGTGGGCACAGCGCCCGGTGCCATACCGATCGGAGCGGTCCGGCCGAGCTGAGTGCGGATGATTCAAGTCTCAAATTAACATCTGGTGCGAGTGTTGATGCTTCGAGATCCATCGAATCGCCCGGAAACACGCTCAGAGTTCACGGCGCGCTTCGTTGTCTCCCGCCACTTTTCCGTCGCACTTCCATTTCCATCCTAGCAGGCTGACCGCACCGCGTTCATCGGTTGAACGCCCCGCCAGCCGTACCGCCTTGCCGTTGTTGATCGCGCGCAGCGAGACGCAAGTACATCGTACGAAAGCGCGGCGCGCCCTCCCCGACCTGGCGGAGCTTTCTTCGCAATCACACCCACGGCATCGCGAGAAGTATCGCGCGCACCACACGTTTATGGGAGTTAAGGTACCAATATCTCATCCGCGCATCGACTCCGACGCTTCGTCACCAAAAGCAGGCGCCTCGCATCTCGACACTTGACAAGCCAGGTTGATTTCACTTTGGGTAGTCGCAGGTAACGATCGGGATTGCTGATTGAAGATGTCACGATTAACAAAAGGACTCGCACTGGGCGGTGCCGGGTTCGCGATATTCGCCGCGCTGGCTTGGTGGATGGCACATGTGCCGGCGGTGCAGGATGCGCTGCTAAGGCGGGTGGTCGAGCGGATTCTCGGCGCGACACGCAATGATCTGCTCAGCGACGACGCACTCCGCGTTGTCCTGTGCGGAACGGGAAATCCGCTTCCCGATCCCAATCGGGCGGATGCGTGCACGGCGGTTTTCGCCGGCGGCAGTATGTATCTCGTGGATACCGGCCCAGGCTCATGGAAGAACCTCGCGCTGTGGCGTCTGCCGGCGCCCAAGCTGGCGGCGGTGATGCTGACGCACTACCACTCGGATCATATCGGCGACCTTGGCGAAATTAACCTGCAGACGTGGGCGCAGGGCCGTGCGAACCCACTGCGCGTCTTCGGGCCGCCGGGGGTCGAACTGGTGGTCGGCGGTTTCGCGCAGGCCTACGCGCTGGACCGCGACTATCGCGTAGCGCATCACGGCGCCGCACTTATGCCGCCGGCCAACTGGACGATGGAACCACACGTGGTGACGGTCGATGCCAAGCCGGGCGCGGCGCCATGCGCGGGTGGCTCGGCGACCGTGCTCGAAGAGAACGGCCTCAAAGTGACCGCCTTTACCGTCAATCATGCGCCGGTCGCGCCCGCGTACGGCTACCGATTCGACTACAAGGGGCGCTCGGTGGTCATCAGCGGCGACACCACCAAATGCGCCAACCTGGTGGCACAGGCGCGCGGCGCCGACGTGCTGATCCACGAAGCCCAGTCGGCGACGATGGTGAAACTTATCGAAGAGGCGGCTAGCCGCCTGGGAAACGCGCGGGTTGCGAAGATCATGTCCGACATCCTCCGCTACCATACGACACCCGAGGACGCGGCCGCCGAGGCGAACGAAGCGGGCGTGCGGCTCCTGGTGCTGAGCCATATCGGGCCGCCGACGCCTAACGCCTTCGTGCGGATGTCATTCATGCGCGGCGTCGCCGCGGTGCGGCCGCGCGGCGTCGTGCTCGGATACGACGGAATGCTGCTTACACTGCCAGCGGGTTCGGACACAATCGATACTTCCAGCGTCAACTAGGAGGCGCGCTGAATTTCGGCGATAAGCGATGAAACAATTGGCTGACAACGTATCCGGAGGTCAGATTGCGGATTTTCCAAAAGCTGTGGATTTCAGACCAATCTAACGGAGAATTTAGGAATTAAGACCGGCTGTCGCTATTCAAAACCGGACACTACCCCCGACGCGTAGTGTCCATCCATCTGGAAAATATCGGGATGAATGATCGGTGATTGAGCCCGAAACAGGATCGGCGGTTCCTCTGGCTGCGCCCTTCCGCTTCCCACGCGTTGACCGTTTTGAAGAGTGGCTGCACGCTCCGGCGCAACTGGAGTCGATGCATCCGCGGCTGCAAGCTCGCGGGCTACTACGTGTTGAAAATTGACGGGCAGGCGAGTTGGTTCATGGAATTTGTGACACCTGTTTCGCCGCGCCGCCTCGCCTCGGCGTTGCTACTGCACCTCATCGAGACGGCGCAAGCAGCCGGCTGTACCCATCTTACATTTTCGGCGCCGCCAAGATGGCGGCACTGGAAGCTCTTGCACGCCGTCGGTTTCTTACCGGTGCCCTCCGAGATCTACGTCTTGCCAACGGGCAAAGAGCCGGAGCTCAGGCAACTCGCCATGTGGCAATGGGTGCCGGGCGAGATGGACGACTTGTGACCACGGTTCCAGAACACCCTGCTAGGAAACAACTGGGAGATTTGATGGCCGAGAGAGACGGACTGGTTAGAAAGCTGATTTGAAAGAGCGGGACATGCGAGACCGTTCTCTCACAAGGAGTTTGTGGCTGCTTCTGGCCGGCATTTTGGCCGCTCAGCTTGCCTCGGCGCCGGCATCGGCCGGGCAAATTGAGGTCTGCTACTCGCCGCCGCTCCCTGGCGGATGCGACCCGCTGGCGACTGTCGTTCAAGCGATCGACGAGGCACGCAAGACGGTTCTCGTCCAGATGTACGCTCACGTCGCGAGAAGTCGCGAGGGCCTTGGGCAACGCGAAGCACCGGGGCATTGACATGCGCGCCGTGGATCGCAGCCAGCTTCAGGAAGATCGAAGCGACACCGCTCAGCCGACGCTAAACTCCAGCGCGCTCATCAATCGGTGGCAGTCGCTTCGTGTCACGTGCTCACTGTGTGACCGGAAACGCCGTTACGCGCAATTTCGCCGAACCGTAAGGGATCAATACGACGGTTTCGATCGGTTCGGTGCTCGACGCCGGACTAAACGGAACCGGACCGGCTGAATTATCTACCAACGTCCATCCCGGCAACCGCCGCGCTTTCGCCTTCAGCACTACCGGAGCGCCTTCGGAACTGAACGGATACTGTCCGATAGTGCGCTCCTCCGCTTTAAGTGAATTCTTTGGATGCACCGCGTCGAGCAACAAGGCATAATTCCAAGGCGTTGTCGGCTCGACAGCCCAATCCGGCGCCTGCGCTCGCTCAGTAACCTTGGTCCACCGTTCGCCAATCTTCAACGAGTAAATGAGCGGGCCGCGTTCGACGGCGACTGAGTCGTGGTACCAATGCGATAAGCGAACGTCCATCGGAAACGCGATCTCGACCTTGTCGCCCTGGCGCCATCGCCGCTCAATCCTGTGGAACGTACCAGGCTTGAGCCCGGCGATCGGCTTGCCATTGACCCGGACGCTCGCGGCCGAGGCCCAGCTGGGAATGCGAAGGTCGAGCGGAAACACCGCCGGGCGCCGCGGATTCACTGTCAATCGGATATCTTTGCGGAAGGGGTAGTCAGTTTCCTCCACAATGGTTACTTGCACGCCGCCACGAACCACGCCGGTGACCTCGCTGGGTGCATAAGCGATCGCCGCCAGTCCGTCGTCGTTGGTTGCCATCCACAGACTCGCGGCGAATTTCGGCCATCCTTGATGCATGTTGGCCAGGCAGCAGCCGAAGTTCGGCTCTAAGCCGAAAAGATTGGAGTCCGGCCCGTTGGTGCTCCAGTTCCGCTTCGCGCGCGACACAAGCACCTGGTTGGCCTGTTGGTCATATTGATGCCCCCACATGTCGCTGGTGAAGGTCGCCGGCAGCGAGTTATAGGCAATCTTTTCCAATCTATCGGCGAACGTCGCATCGCCCGTCGCAGCGACAATCTGTTCCAGCGAGAACATCGTCTCCACCACCGAGCAGAGCTCCGTTCCCTGCGATGGATCGAGGCCCGCATAGTGCTCATCGCCACTGTGCACTCCGCTGGGCTGCAGGTGATACTTATCCAGCGTTCGAAACTGGTTATAGAGCCCGTCCAGATCCGCATGATCCTTGGTGATCTGCCACCAGATCGCGCCGGTCTTGAGCCCCTGGGAGTTGTTGACGCCGTGGGTCCGTAGCATGCACTCCTTGCCCGTGTTCTTCTCCTTAAACGCAAAATCCTTGAACTGGTCCGGCCAATAGAATCCCTGGTCGTGCAATTTGCGAATGAGGTTCAGAAGTTTGAGATCGCCATTGCGGTTATAAAGCCATATGAGTGTCAAGGCCTCGTCCTGCCAGCGCCATACGGCCCACTCTCTCAATGGATTCTGGTCGAGCTGTGCGGCCTGGTAGGCGAAGTAGCGTTCCATCAGCGGGATAACCCGCGGGTCGCCGGTCGCCTCCTGGTACTGCGTGAGGGCCTTCAGCATCACAAACTTCGGCCACCAGTCGGTATCCCTCACCGGACCGATCGAGCCATCCGGGCGCTGATTGGACAGCGTCCAGTCGACCCACTTTCTCGCGCGTGCGATGAGGACCGGATCATCGAGCAGATACGCCAACGGAACCAGACCGTCGAGATAGTACGGCCCACGCTCCCAACCCTCACCCGTGCCGCCCAGCCATCCACTTTCCGGCCCGAGGTCCTTCCAGATTTCCTCCACATGTCCGGAGAGACCGTCAGCCTGGATTTGAAGTTGCCGTTTCAGCCAGCCCTGCGGCCGCACGGAGGTGAGAGGCAAGAGCCGGTAAGGAGTAGCCGCCAGCGGAGCCCGGTTTTTCATGCGGGCTGTTGGGCTGCGGGAAGAATCCCCGAAGGGGAGATCAGGAGGATACTGAAGGTACGCTTCATTATTATCGACCGAGGGCCATTCGTCCGGTCTCCGCTCCATAACTATCGCGGCTCGGTAAGTACGCGCAAGATCGAGGCTTGTGGTTCCTCAAAACCTAATCCGCGCGAATTCATTGATGGTTTCGAACGTCTGGCGATAGCCTGCCTTTATGGCGATGCCGACAAGCGAATCATTTCTGGTGGCCCATAGCGGCAACCTCCGTCAGTATCTTTTGCCAAATTCAATGGAATATGGTGCAATTTGACCATGGACAAGCACATAAGCAAGCATCCCGAAACCCAGCATCTCACTGCCGACGTGGTCCATTACCGCGAGTACAAGATTCTGCTGCAACCCGATCGGTTTACGAGCAAACATGGTTTTCTCGAATTTTGGGAAACGGCGTCCAAGACTCTCAAGAAACTCGGTCTTAAAGTAGATGTCGACGAGCACGCATTCGACAGTCAGGTTCGGGAAGTGCTCTTTTATGACACCCCGGAGTTTGACCTCTACAACAACCACTTCATTCTGCGAAAGCGGACCTTTTACGACCAGGGATGGCCCCGTCCCGGCCACGAGCTGGCCTTCAAATACCGCACCCCGGAGCTCAAGAGCGCCGCGGCCGTTGACGTGCGTCCGCAATTGGGTGGACACGATGAGATAAAGTTCAAAGAGGAGTTCTTGCTCGAGCGCGACCGCCTGGGCGGAATGCGCAGCGTTTACTCTCATGGATGCGTGCTTACATCACCCAACATTGAGCTCGAACGCGGTATCGAGGACATTGCCCGCGCTTTTCCGACCCTGAAGCGGATAAACATACGGCCCAGAACCAAAATGGAGCTGGTCAACAACGTAGCGGTCGAGGAGGTGCAAAATACCATGGGCGTGATCCATTTCGGGCACCACTTCAAGGGTAAGACCACAATCGCGATATGGCGGAGCCGGGCGCTGGAAAAATCCCTGTCGGGCGAGTTCGCCTTTCAGTGCAAGTTCGATCGGATCGATGAGGTTAGCAAAGAGTCCCTTGAGCTCTCCGAGGAGTTCTACAAAAGAGTGCAGCTCGATTGCGCGGAATGGATCAAACTTGGCACCACCAAGACCGCGATGGTGTACGGGCTCGGCGATAGTCAGCAACTAAAGAACCGCGAATGAGGACGTCTACGAGGACGCGATCGTCGCGTTCGCTTCCATGGCCGACGCGCTGATTCTCGCGCGTGCGGTCAACGATGAGGAGCTTTCAGATCTGATATTGAAGAGCACGGCCAAGCGAGCGATCAAGCTTGCCAAAGTCCGTGCGGCGGTCCGCCGTTCCTAGAAGCATGGAGGATTGTCAGAGAAATGCCTCGGCGGCGGTGATCGGAGCCGGCGACTACATCGGCGGCGCAATCGCCAAAAAATTCGCGGCCGAGGACTTCACCGTTTTCGCGGGACGCCGCAACGGCGACAAGCTCGCACCGTTGGTCGCGGAGGTTGAGGCAAATGGCGGCAAAATTTTTGCGCGAGCGCTCGACGCGCGCAAGCAACTGTTGCTGAGCCGGAATCTGGGGCAAATCAGGCGGCGAGAGGTTCCTAGCGATGATGCAGACCGCCGCCCTGCGGGATGGCAACGACCCTTCCGATCGCTAGGCTTTTCGGCGCTTTCTGAGTTTTTGGTAGCCACAGGGGCTGAAACCGCCGTTCCGACGCGAAGTCCAACGCATGAAGCGACTAGCTTCAGCAGCGCTCAGTTCTGCCGCGCTCATTTCCGGCCGCTTTTGCTCGAGGGTTGCCATAGTTTCTGCAAGTTTTTGAGGCCATCCTCAAGCGTCTTGCGCAATTCCCTGGTTTGCTTGAGAGCCTCCTCGCCGAGTCCACTCTCGCGAATCGATTGCATGAAGGACTCGTTCGCATTGCGCCACGCCTCGAGCCACGCTTCGATTTGGCTGGCTGGAGCTTTCTGGTCGCTCTTCGACTCCTTTGCGGAGGAGGATGACTGCGCGCGCGCCATCGTCTGGCGAATCCGCCGCTCCCAAATGGCGAAGCCCTGATCGATTGCCGCTACGTAGCCGTCCTTGGCTGCGCGGGCAACTCCGATCCAGTGCTCCATCTGCCGTTCGCCGTCGGGTATGCGGCGCTTAGCGAGATCACCGATCGCGCCACCAATCGTCGAGAGGCCGTCAACATATGCTTGCGTTATGTCGCGCAGCACTTTGCCAATTCCGGTCGAGTCAGCCATCCATCAGCTCCTCTTCGAACACGCAAGAGAGTGGCGATCCAAAAATCCTCTCTTCCTCAGTCACTTCAATCTGTGTCCTTCGCGGACTTCCTTGCGATAAACGGCCTGTTCGGGATCTGCGTGGGAGCCTCCACGACCATCCCAAGCTCGCGATCGGATGCGACGCTCGCATGAGCCCGAGCATACCGAGCGTCGCGCGCCGGCACCGGCTTCATCGGCAGGCTCAGGTCCGCCCGCATCGCTCAGGCGACCTTGCGCATCTTCGCCGCGCCCGCATGCCACTTGCGCATGTGATCCTTGTGGCTCTTCAGATAGGCGGGGCCATCGTAATACTTGTCGTAAAATTCAAGCTCGATGTGCTGCGCCTGGATGTAGACGTAGAGCACCGCCGGCGGAGCGAACGCGGGGAAGGTGCCGAACGTATCCCAGACATAGCGGCATGTCTCCTTGCAGATCTGGATGGTCTTTTCCGGCGTGTGCGGTACCTGGCGCAGGAAGTCTGCGCGGTTCTTGTACGGCACCGGCTTTTTCGCGAACGGGTTGAAGGTGCCGTTGGGGCCGAACTTCTTCGCCACCACGGCATCGACCGCCGCGTCCATGTCCTTGTAGTAGGGCGGCCGGAAGGTCTCGAACTCGCCGTCGATTCCGATCGGCGCAGGGAAGGCGTCAGGGTTCTTCGGGTTCGACTCGAAGCGAAAGCCGAGTCCGCAGCCTGTCGGTGTACCGCCCATGACCACAAGGCTATTCATTCCGCCGTACAACCATCCGCCCAGGCCCAGCGCCTGCTCGGCCAGCAGTATGTTGTGGCCGATGAACGCGCCCTCGGCGCCGGCAGTGGCAAGCATCATTTGGCTCTCGAACATCGAGAGCGGCACGGGGGTGTTGACCCAGCCCTCGCGAATCCAGCGCTGGTCGATGCAGGGACGCATATTGTTGCGATCATCGATGACATATTGGCCCAGGTCCGCCTGCAACATCACGGCATTGATCATTTCCTCGGTGATGTCGGTCACCGGCATGAACAGAGTGGTGCCGGGCATGTTCGCGTTCCAGAGATTGAATGACATGATCGCGCCGGTATTGCGCGGGATATCGAGCCGGCCGTCGAACAGCTTGACGCGGTTATTGCGCACGAAATCGAGCAGCCGATCGCGATCGCTCTTGGAGGCGACCTCCTGCAAATGCACCGGTTGCACGTCGCGCAACTTCATCAGGTAAACACCCTCGTCATTGGTATAAAAGAGTTCGGTGCCGTGGTTCCCGCACGGGCTCGCCCAGGTGCGCCCCACGTGCTCGACCATCGTATTGCACATCCCGTCCCAGTTCTGGACGCCATCGAGATTGTCCGGGCGCGGCGTGTGCGGCATGTCGGACAGGTTGAGGCCCGAGATACCGGTGCCAGCAGCGATCAGGATCGCTTCCTCGACTTCATCGAGCGGTAGCGGCGGGTGCTGCGACTTGTGCTTGTTGGGGCCCTCCTTGATCTCCATGCCCAAGCCGAAGCGGCGCGAGCGGCGGTTGAAGATTGCGTCGAAGAGCGGGAAGTTGAACGCCTCGTCGACCTGTTCTAGTTCCGACAGTTTGATTTCATCAGCCATGTCAATATCCTCCTGCGCTTGCGAAAGCGATTCACTGCGGCTTCGGTGCCGGCGCGGGCGCGGCGGGTTGCGCGGCGGGCGCAAGGCGTCGGCGGCGATCTTCCTCGACCAGGCCGACTAGATAGCGGAAGGCGAACAGCGCGGCGAAATCGACCACCTTGGCGCTGACCTTCATTGTGCCCAGCATTTCCCGCAGCTCATCGACGCTGAGCATGGTCTTGGCCGACCACACTCCCATCTTGCCGGTCATTACGAGTTCGCCGTCCTCGACCGCGACGTCCTCGATCGTCATATTGAAATTGCCGGCGCGCGATTTAATTCGCATCTTCCAATCTCCTCGCTTCAGCCGTAGCGGTAGGTCATGCCGAATCCGCCACTTGGGTATCGCCACGAGATGTTGTGGAACGGGCAGATGATCCGGCAGGTGCCGCACTCGATGCAGTTGCTCCAGTATATCGTCGTGTGACCGTTCTCTTCGACTTTGTAGTTTTCAACCGGGCATGTCACCGTGCAGGGTTTCTCGATGCATTTGAGGCAGACCCCTTGATCGATGATCTTCAGGTGCGGACTTCCTTCGTCCACCTTTATCACCAGGGTCGCGACTTTGTCATCGCGGCCGAGCAACTTGGGCGGCCCTAGAAAGTTCGCCAACCCGGTAAGCTTCGCAACGCCGGACGGGCTTTTGACTTCCGCTGCCATTGCAACCGTTTCTCCTTCCCCGGTCTTTGCCCTTAGAACATAGCCGCCTTGGCGACATCGAGAAGGTCGAGCCCGAGGCTCATCAGTCCGAGCTCGGCGAGCACGTGGTCCGCGACGGCCAGTTCAAGTGTGCGCTTGGGCACCTGCATCCCGTCATCGGTGGGCGCCACGGAAAACAACTTGCGCGCGAGCCTGGTGAATTCGTAGGGGTATTTGCTGAAGAACTGGGGATGGGTCTCGGCCATCCGCGTCAGCCCCTGATAGCGATCGTAATCCTGCCATGCGAAGCTCTCGCGAAGCCGGCTCGCGTAGGGCTCGAGCGCCTTGGCCGAAAAGTTGCCCGCCTTGTGCGCCTGCAGAATCGTCTCGGCCGCCATCACGCCCGAGGCCATCGCCATGTTGGTGCCCTCGTGGAATAGCGGGTTCGCATTGACCAGCCCGGCGGCGCCGCCGATTACGACAATCCCGTCGCCCACGAAACGCGGCAGATCGTGCGGCGTCATCTCAGGAATCAGATGCGCCGAGTACTCCTCAGGCGTGGTGCCACGCAGGAGACGGCGCACCACCGGATGCATTTTGAATTCGTTCAGCAGCTCGTCGGGCTGGACCCCCAGCGCTTTGAGTGCGCCAAGCGGGATCCCGTAGCCCACGGAAATCGTATCGCGGTTGGTGTAGAGGAAGCCGGCCCCCATTGCGCCCCGCACGGCGCCGCCGCCGAGATACTCGTACGCCGCGCCTTCATCTCCTTCCAGCGAAAAGCGATCCTCAATGACCTCGCGCGGCAGCGAGACCACCTCCTTGACGCCGAGGATCACCGACAGCGGAAGCTCGCCGCGAAGCCCCGCCGACTGCGCGATCAGCGAATTCGCGCCGTCCGCGGCGATCACCACGTTGGCGAGCACCTCGCCACCCTCGCGCCGCGCGCGAACTCCCACCACCCGGCCGTCGCTCACGATTGCCTCGTCGACCACCGTCTGAGTGATCAGCACCGCGCCTGCCTCTTCCGCCTTTCTGGCCAGGTAGCGGTCGAATACCGCGCGCAGGGCCGTGAACGAATGGTTGTAATAAGGAGGCTCGAAATCGAGGAACTTGAACGAGAGCGCAAGCTCATTGCTCTCCGAAAGCATCGAGAAACGCTTTTCGATGACGTGGCGCTCGACGCAGCCTGCTCCCGGAAAGTCCGGGAAGAACTTGCTGAGCACGGTGGTGTACAGCACGCCGCCGAACATCGCCTTTGAGCCCGGGTAGTCGCCGCGCTCGAACATAATCACTTCGAGCCCGCCTTTGGCGAGCAGGTATGCGGCAATCGAAGCGCCAGGCCCGGCTCCAACGATCGCTACGTCACAGCGTTCGGCCATGCGGCCCCCGGCAGTTTGCTAAACGCAACCGGAAATTGCAGAGCACCAAGCGTGTCACGACGATCTAACGCTTAGCGCGGATGAGCCGATGCGCGCAAACAGCGCCGCTGATCGCGGGCTCGGCGCCGGTTCAGCTCTGAATGCCGGGACTCACTCCAGCGCCACGGGGAAATTTGTCCTGAGCTGGTGTCTTCGTGCCTTTGTGGCAAATGTTTTTGAGATTATTGGCGGGGTGATGCCGGTCGAGTAGATCATTGTGCATCACATGCGCCGTTTTTTCATTGTTCTCTTGATGTTCGCTGCGCTCGCTGTCGCGCTGCCCGCTGGCGCGCAACCCATGTGGTTGAGTCTGCCGCCGACACCGGTGCTGCCCGAGCCTGAGGCTAGCGGCATCGCGCCGGTCAACGGCATCCGCTTGTGGTACGCGGAGTTTGGTCACGGTGCGCCGGTCATCATGGTCCATGGCGGCCTGGCGAATTCAGAGTACTGGGGATTGCAGGTGGCCGTCCTCGCCGCGCATTACCGTGTAATCGTTCTGGATAGTCGCGGCCACGGACGCAGCGCAGGAACCGATACGCCAATCGGTTATGATCTGATGTCGTCAGATGTTCTGGCGTTGATGGATTACCTGGATATCCGCAAGGCCGCATTGATCGGATGGAGTGATGGAGCGATTATTGGTCTCGATATCGCGATCCATCATCCGGACCGGCTGACACGACTGTTCGCGTTTGCCGCGAATTCCGATCCATCGGGTGTGAAGGATGTGAGCAAGAGCCCAGTCTTCACTGCCTATATCCAACGCGCAGCGAAGGAGTACACGCGACTCTCGCCGACCCCCACGCGGTTCAAAGCCTTCCTCGCAGACGTTGAGCACATGTGGGCCGCCGAGCCGTACTTTACCGACGATCAATTGCGCAGCATCAAAGTGCCGACGTGGATCGTCGATGGGGATCACGATGAGGCGATCAAGCGCGAGAACACCGATCGCATGGCCGCACTGATTCCCGGCTCCGGCGAGCTAATCCTCCCGGGAGTGAGTCATTTCGCGTTTCTTCAGGATCCAGTCATGTTCAATGAGTCGCTGCTGCACTTCCTCTCGGCCGAAGACTGTGCCTACTTAAAACCTAAACCCTGACGTATTGATGATGCATCGCGAGGCTTCAAAAATGGGAAGGATAAAGGCGTGACCATAGAGGCGGTGATTTGGGATTTCGGCGGCGTTTTCACGAGTTCCCCCTTCGAGGCCTTCAACCGCTTTGAGGCCCAACGCGGCCTGCCCACGAACCTCATCCGAACTGTCAACACCACTAATCCCGATTCCAACGCTTGGGCGCTGTTCGAGCGTGGGGAAATCGATGGGGCAGGCTTTGACCGGAAATTCCTGGAGGAAACGACCGCGCTCGGTCACCCAGTGCGCGGAGCCGAAATTTTGCCCCTGCTTTCCGGCGAGGTACGGCCGCGGATTGTCGAGGCGCTGACCATCTGCAAGCAGCGTTTCAAGGTCGGTTGCATCACCAACAACATGGCCCATGGTCACGCATCGGCCATGGCCAAAAACCCCGAGAGCGCCTCGCGTGCCGGCGATATCATGCAGCACTTCGACGCAATCATCGAAAGCTCCAAGGTCGGCGTGCGAAAACCCGACCCTCGGATCTACCTGATGATGTGCGAGCGGCTTCGAGTAGAGACCCAGTCCTGCGTCTATCTGGACGACCTGGGCATCAACTGCAAGGCAGCGGCGCAGCTTGGAATGGTGGCGATCAAGGTGGTGAGCGAGCCCCAGGCTTTGGCCGACCTCGAAGGCGCGACAGGACTGACCTTCCCCAAAAGTTAGAATCGCCCATGAACAGCTGGACCGAGAGGCCCAATCAACTTAGGAGCGTACTATGGCCAGAATCGACTACGAAGCAGATCTGACGGAGGGAGAGCGATCCGTTCGGGATATGGTTCGCAGGTTTGCCGAGGAGGTAATGCGACCCGCGGGCGCGGAGCTCGACGCGATGGCGGACCCCCAGGACGTCATCGCCAGGGATTCCATCCTCTGGGACGTGTTCAAGAAACATCGCGCCCTCGGCCTTGACGGGCGTCCGCATTCACGGCGCGTGGAGGATGAAAAGTTATGAACGCTGAAGAGTTCCATCGGACGCGGAAATTCGCAGACACACCGTTTGGTCGTATTGCTTATGTCGAGCGCGGCTACTATGCCGGCGGGTATTCTTCGTACTGCGGGAGGTTGTCAGTGATCGTATGCCAAGGCGCCTTCGAGCCTACAAAGATGTGATACGTGGGCCGAATGCCCGGGTCGCCGTCGATCGAGCCCGCCGGTACGACGATCAAGTCGCGCATAGGAACGGCACGCGGCATCGGGCTGCCGCAGGTCCGGCAGAAGGCGTTTCCAAAACGCTGCGCTCCCGGCAGCCGATAGTTGATCAAGAGGTCCTCGCCCCGCAGCCATCGGAAGTCCGCAGGCCTGACGAAGACGTTAGACGCGTATGCCGCGCCGCGCGCCTTGCGGCATCGCGAGCAATGGCAGTTGCGGAATTCGATCTGATCGCCGGCTTCGAAGGCCACGCCGCCGCAGAGACAGCTCCCCCTGATCATAGGCGGTTCCTCCTGGCAGGCCGACTGCCTCGCGCCGGAAAGTGAAAATCAGATCTGAAAGTCGTCCTTCGGCGGACGTTTGGGTTTGGGCTTTGCTTCTCGCTTAGCGTCACGCTCGAGCGCCTCGAGTTCTTCGCGCACCTGATCGAGCCGATGGCGAAATTCGTTCGCTTCGACCTTGACCCCGGTCTTGCAGTTCACGCATACGAAGTGACTCTCGGCGCTTTCCTCGAACCCGCGCACCAGCATCGAGTTCCGGTGACCGCACTTCGGGCATTCTATGTCGACGGTTTCGTCTTCAAACATCGTGGACTGTCTCCGCGGAGCGGCCCGGACCGCTCGTCATTGAACTTCTGTCGCCGGTGCCTGCGCCAATGATCTGAAAAGCTTGTCCCTCGGGTTGTCGCCGTTCCCGGATCGAATAATAACAGTTTCGCACCGGTCTTGGACCGGTGCACGGATCTGCTGAATACTAATTCACTGTTCGTGAATCTCCGACACGCCGCCGCGCTCGCGCGTGGGCACTCGAGGTGGCGATCGCTTTCGCGCCTGCGTGCTCGATGATGCGCGCGCTACCGGCATCCCAGGCGTTCGGCAGGATCAAAAGGCCGTTCTGGTGAAGCGCGTGAAATTCACGCGCGGCATTCGAATTGCTCATTCGGATACCTCCAAACGGAAAGCACAATGGCGCGCTTCGTGCCCGAGCAGCCAGCGCTTGCGCGACAGCCCGCCGCCATAGCCGGTCAATGAGCCGTCGCTGCCGATGACGCGATGGCACGGCACGACGACGCCGATAGGATTGCTCCCGTTGGCAAGCCCCACGGCCCGCACGGCTTTGGGTTCGCCGATGCGTTGGGCGAGCGCACCATAACTGAGCGTCGTCCCGCCCGCGATGGTGCGGAGCGCATTCCACACCTTCGTTTGGAACGGCGTGCCGGCGAAGGCGACGGGGATCGTGTCGAGTGCGGAGATGTCGCCGTCGAAATAGCGCTTGAGCGCGGCGACATGGCCGAAATGATCGCGGCGCGCGACGAGTTCCCGATCGCCGTACCGACGATGAAACAGCTTGCGCCAGTCGTCCGCCTGCTCTTCCCAGCAATGCATACGCAGCGCACCGTCGCCGTCCGCAATCAGAATCGCGATGCCCAGTGGCGTTTTCATCTTGTCGATGAAGAATTTGCGGCATTCAGGCATTGGCGCTCCTTGCATCGGCTTCCGCCATCCACAGATGTTGCGCTGCATAGGCGCGCCACGGTCGCCAGGCTTCCGCGCGCTGTAGCAGAACTTTCGGCGAAAGCGGGATGCCATTGGCGACGGCCGGGCTGCGCAACAGCCCGACATCGCTGGCAGGAAATGCATCGCTGTCTCCAAGCGCCCGCACCGCCCAATATTGCGCACTCCAATCCCCGAAGCCCGGAAGCGCCATGAGCCGCGCGAGGACATCATCACGGGGACGCGCCGGCTCGAGCAGCTTCTTGTCGGCTGCGGCGGCGCGTCCGAGCGCTTGTAATGCTTGAATGCGCGTGCGGGTCATACCGAACCCGGAAAGATCGGCCGCGACGAGCTGGATGGGCGTTGGAAAAATGTGCGTCAGCTGCTCATGTCCCGTAACGTCGGGCGTCGCGCGCGAGCCCGCCAGCGCCACCAGCCTGGCGGCAAGACGGCGCGCCGCGATGACGGTTATCTGCTGACCGAGGATGACCCGCACCGCCATCTCGAAACCATCCCAGGCGCCGGGGGCACGCAGTCCTGGTCGGCGCACGACCAGCGGCGCGAGGCTCTCGTCGCTCTTCAGATGCGCGCCGATCGCTTCCACGTCCGCGTCAAGATCGAAGAGCCGGCGCAACCGCGCGACGATCGAAAGCAGCGCGCGCACGTGTGAGAGCCGGATCGTCGCAGTGAGGCAATTGGCGCCCGGTCCAACTTCGACGCTGCCGAACGCCTCGTCGACCGCGATGGTGCGGCAATAGCGGTTGTTCTCAATCAGCTCCACTCCCGTAATCGCGCGCGCGGCGAGAAACGAAAGCATCGCGTCCCAATCGTAGGGCGGACGATAGCCGAGGCGTAGCGTCACGGCAGAGGGGGCGACGCGCTTCTTGCTGCGCAGGTCGCGCGGAGTGCGCCGATACAGCTTCCTGAATGTATCGTTGAAACGACGCACGCTGCCGAAGCCTGAGGCCTCCGCAATCTCCACCATCGACAGTGACGTTTCCTGAAGCAGTTGCTTGGCAAACAACACCCGGCGGGTTTGCGCCACGCGGATCGGCGGCGCGCCCAGATGCTGGTCGAACAATCGCCGGAGTTGCCGCTCGCCCATACCGAGACGCTCGGCAAAGGCTTCGATACCTGCCTCGCCGCCATCGAGCGCACCCTCGGCAATCAGCGCGAGCGCCCGCGAGACGGTGTTGAATGTTCCCCGCCACGCGGCGGCATCGGGGGAAATCTCCGGGCGGCAACGGAGGCACGGACGAAAGCCTGCCTCCTGTGCTGAGGCCGCGCTCGGAAAGAAGCGACAATTCTCGGGCTTCGGAGTGCGTGCAGGGCAGATCGGCCTACAATAGACGCCAGTGCTGGTGACGCCGACAAAGAGACGCCCGTCGAAACGAACATCGCGCGTCGATAGCGCCCGGTAGCACACCGCGTGATCCGGAAGGGTCATAGGTAGAATATGCATCAAGTGCGCACGAATGTCTGGCCATTTTCGGACATGACTGCGACCCGGACTGTCCTCCGCAAAAATTGCCGGCGTGACTTGAAACGGGCTAAATTGCGACCGATTCGAAGGGGGGAATTTTGCGCCATTTCTGCACTCAGCCGCGGCGGGCCTCGTTCTTCGCACTTGCAGCAGGCGTGGTCGGACGCGACGAGTACTTGAGCCGCCACTTCTTCTGGAACGGATATACGAATCTTCCTCGGCATCTTAGGTCAGACGGTGTGTCGGAGGTTCATGGTCTTTTGTACAACTGCTCTGGAATGTGCTCAGAGTACGGACCGTGTGCATCCCAGAATTCCAGCCTCCAACTGTGATTAGCATCTCTAAGTTCATCTTCGGATACCTGCGCCATTCCCGAAAAGTCAAAAAATATCAACCCACTAGCGTGATCGTGTTCATCCAAGCGGAATGTAAGGCCGCCGACAGGTTGTCCTAGACCTAGTACATTTATTGGCACCGGTTTCAGTTTAGGTCTGATCTGCGAACGCAGTGCCCAACCGTACAAAGTTACCGGAGAGCCTGCGGTTCGAACCGACATATGAACAACCATTGTGATGTTCTGTGAATTAGGCGTTGGATGTCGGAATGTTATCTGTTCAAACCAGACCGATACCGTTTCGCCCAGTTGCTTGCTTAGTGTGTCAATTTGTTCAGCGCGCTGACGATCCAAAGCCAATGGTGCGCGAACCATTTGAACAAGAATGTATACAGCCAAGAAAATCAAATAAGGCCACAATGTATCAAGTACATTTGTGTGGAGGTCGGGCGTTTGGATGGTGCCAGATTTGACCTCCAAGATGACAGTCATGGTCGCAATGCTCAGCAGCATGACTTGGTCCCAACCGAATCTGAAAGTCTGGCGGCCAACTTGGATAAGCAATCGCCAGGAGTAATTTGCGACCGACACTTGCGAGTCACTGTTCGCGCGATCTGGCGCCTGACCGGCGCCGCGACGAATTAGCCACATGTCGCTGGATTCTACGCTCGAAGTGAGCGCTCGGAAACTCCAACAAATCCGACTGCTCGCCCACGGATATCTCGAACGCCGGCGAATCGTCCCTGGCAACTCGGAATCAGGGAAAGACCAATTTCGGGCGCCCGCCTAGTTCTCTTACCTTCCGGATTGCCTCTGTCTATGAACTAGGAAGCCGCCAGGTACTTTTCGAGAAAGGCGAACACTTTTCCCCACCCATCCTGCGCCTGCTCGGGCCGGTAATTCGGACGATACCAGGCAAAAAACGCGTGGCCCGCTCCGTCGTAGCGGTGAAACTCGTAGTTCTTGCCGAAGCGCTTGAGCGCAGCTTCGGTGCGGTTTACGTCGTCGGGGGAAGGGTTAGTATCTTCATTACCGAACAATCCCAAAAGCGGGCAGTGTATTCTTTCCGTCAACTCGATGGGCGCAACCGGCTGCGTGCTCGGTAACTTCGACGGGTCGCCAACAACTACGCTGCCACCCCAGCAATCGACAACGGCATCGAGATTGGCGATTCGGCATGCCGCTAGGTACGCTTGTCGTCCGCCGGAGCAGAAACCGATCACGCCAACCTTGCCATTGCTATGTGGTTGGGCACGCAGAAACGCTGCGGCTCCAGTCACATCTCCCATCACCTGGTCATCCGGCATCCCACCGGCTGCGCGTGCACGAGCAACCACTTGTTCTGAAGCGCCGTCACCCAGCCGGAAATAGAGACTCGGTGCAATTGCGGCATAGCCGTGATGTGCGAATTTACGAGTTACCTCTGTGGTCCACTCGTCCCAGCCGGGAAAGTGATGGATCACGACGACGCCGGGATACCGGCCTGTCGCCAGAGGATGCGCATAATATGCCTCCCCACTATCGCCGTCGAAGCCTTGGAACTTCACCGTTTCTGCCTGAATGCCTCGAAACGCCATGGGAGCCTCCGTTGTCTTTGCTCTGTAGCAGCCCGACCCTGACTATACCAAACCTGTAGTTTTGCGCCTCACCTGCGCTCGATTTGCTTCCCGCTGCGTCGCTGGTATGCGATCGGTTGCGTCCGACGCTGCTTATCAGGCCGCGACGCCACTCGCTGCTCTCACCGCGACATCATCCGACGCTTTTCTTATGAATCAACAATTGATATTTCAAGACAGATTGCCGAGCACGAATTGATGCACCAACAGATGATGAATCAGATGTGGCCGTAAAAGATGCGAGACGATTGGACGGCCTTCTGACTAAACGGTCGAGCAATGCGGAAATCAAACTGTGTCGTTGGACTCTGCAAAACCCGCGCAGCGCTGGCTCTTGTTTGCATTCTATTCGTTGTTTCGTGCGCCGGTTGCAGAAAATTGGACGACAGGTTGCAGCGTCAGGTAGGCCGGCCCCGCGACAAGCTGATAGAAGAGTTCGGGCCACCGGAAAGAGAGATGCGGTCGAGCGATGGCAGAACAGTCGTTTGGTTCCATCCGTGGGTGAGTCGTAACTCCACCGACTCTGCTGGAACGTGTCGAGAGGTTTTTCACTTGAGCAGCAAAGGCATCGTCATTTCGGCTTCCGCTCACGATTGCGTGGGCGTCTGTCTAGGACCGTACTGTTGGTAAGTGACGGCTGGAGCCATCTAACAGTATCTATCTGTACATACTAAGTCTCGATCGCTTCCCCGACGGCTCTGCCTCCACCTCACACCGCGACACCTGAGCGCAGCAGCTCCTCGGCGATGATGATGCGCCGCACCTCGCTCGTGCCCGCACCAATCTCCATCAACTTGCAAGCACGATAGAGGCGGTTCACCTCCATCTCCCACATGAAGCCGCTGCCGCCGTGAATCTGCAAGGCGTCGGCTGCCACGCGCGAGGTCGCTTCCGCGCAGTAGAGAATGGACGCTGCCGTGAGCTGATGGACACCGCCACGTCCGCCGCCGCCGATCTCCAGCACGTTCACCGCGGCGAGCGCCTTGTAAGCAAGCAGCCTCATCGACTCGATCGCGGTGTACATGTCCGCGAGCTTTGCCTGGATGATTTGGAACTCGCCGATCGGACGGCCGAACTGCCGGCGTTGCCGCGCATAATCGAGGCCAAGCTGCAAGCAGCGTTCAGCGATCCCGATCGACAAGGTCGCGCCCACCGCGCGCTCGAGGTCGAGGCCGCTCATGACGACCGCGACGCCGGCGTTTTCCTCACCTACACGGTTGGCGACGGGAACCCGGCAGTCGTCGAAGACGAGTTCCGCCGTCGGGCTGCCGCGGAAGCCCATCTTGATGAGCTTCTGCGCCACCGAAAAGCCAGGCGCGCTCTTCTCGACGAGGAACGCGCTGATGCCCTTGGGGCCAAGCTGCGGCGAAGTCTTCGCGTACACGAGCAGCACATCGGCGATCGAGCCGTTTGTGATGAATAGCTTGCGGCCGTTCAGGACGTGATGATCGCCGTCGCGTCGCGCCGTCGTGCGCATGCCGCCGAGTGCGTCGGAGCCGGCGCCGGGCTCGGTGAGGGCGAGCGCGCCGACCAGGGTCCCGTCGGCGAGACCCGGCAAGTAGCGTTTCTTCTGTTCCGGACTCGCGTTGCGCTGGACGTTGTTCACGCAGAGATTCTCGTGGGCAAGCCACGAGAGGGCGACGGCCTGGTTCCAGCGCGCAAAGCCCTGGCCCACCAGCGCCGACGAAAAAAGGTCGAGTCCGGGTCCGCCTTCCGACTCCGGGATCGTGAGGCCGAGGTAGCCAGCCGCGCCGAGGCGACGGAAGAGTCCTTCTGGCCACCACTCGTCGTCGTCCATCTTCTTCGCGAGTGGCGCCAGCTCTTTGCGCGCGAACTCGTCGGCCAGCGCCAGCGTGTGGCATTGATCTTCGGTCAATTCGTAGGGGTTTGGAGCGGGCGCGATGCGGGCCATAGGGCCTCCTGGGTTCGAATGTGAATATCATTTGCCAGAGACTCGGTCCGAGACAAGGACCCGCAGCGTTCTTCGGCACCGCATCGCGTTTCATCAACTCCAACTCTTCCGCGACCATCGGTTCTCTGTTAAGTCAGCATCCACTCAGTCAGGAGATTCGCGAGGAGCTGAGCCAATGCCGATCTTGCCAACTCGCATCGACCCGCGCTCGGAGACGTTTATTGCCAATCGGCGGGCCATGATCGAGAAGCTCGACCGCCTCGCGGCGTTGCAGCGCCAGGCGCTACTCGGCGGCGGAGAGCGCTACGTCGAGCGGCATCACCGGCGCGGAAAGCTTTTGCCGCGCGAGCGCATCGAGCTGCTAGTTGACCGTGACTCGCCGTTCCTCGAGCTGTCACCCTACGCGGCGGCCGAGACCGAGTACGAGGTCGGCGCATCGCTCGTGACCGGGATCGGTGTCATCTCCGAAACGGAATGCCTGATTCTTGCCAACGACCCGACCGTGCGCGGCGGCGCTATAAACCCGTACTCGCTCGCCAAAATGTTGCGCGCGTACCAAATCTCGATCGAGAACCGGCTCCCGCTCGTCTACCTGGTCGAGTCAGGCGGCGCGGACCTCCCGCGCCAGGCGGAGATTTTCGTGCCCGGCGGCGCGATGTTCCGCAACTTGACGCGTTCTTCGGGGCGGCGCGTGCCGACGATCGCGCTCGTGTTTGGCAACTCGACGGCCGGCGGCGCCTACCTGCCCGGCCTCTCCGACTACGTGGTCATGGTGCGCAATCGCGCCAAGGTCTTCCTCGGCGGCCCGCCGCTCGTGAAGATGGCGACGGGCGAGGACGCGAATGACGAGGAGCTCGGCGGCGCCGAAATGCACGCGAGCTTGTCGGGCCTCGCTGACTACATGGCGCTCGACGAGCCTGACGCAATCCGGCTTGGCCGGCGCATCGTCGCCCGCCTCGCATGGCGCAAGCTCGGTCACGGCCCGAGTGCGGCGCCGCATGAGCCGCGCTACGACACCGGCGAGCTGCTCGGTATCCCCTCCGCCGATATGAAGGTGCCGTTCCCGATCCGCGAGGTGATCTCGCGCGTAGTGGACGACTCGGAGTTCGACGAGTTCAAGCCCCTCTACGGCACGAACCTGGTGACGGGATGGGCGCGCATCCACGGCTACGACCTCGGCATCCTCGCCAACGACCAGGGCGTGCTCTTCTCGGAGGAATCGCAGAAGGCGGCCCAGTTCATCCAGCTCGCCAACAAGATCGATCTGCCGCTCCTGTTCGTGCAGAACGTCACGGGCTACATGGTCGGCCGGGATTACGAGCAGCGCGGCATCATCAAGCACGGCTCGATGATGGTGAACGCGGTCTCGAACAGCAGCGTGCCCCACCTGACGCTCCAGGTGGGTGGCTCCTACGGCGCGGGCAACTACGGCATGTCCGGTCGTGCCTACGAACCGCGATTCCTCTTCCTCTGGCCCAATGCGAAGACCGCCGTGATGGGCCCGGAGCAGCTCGCCGGAACGCTTTCGATCGTCGCGCGCGAGGCGGCGGCCGCGGCAAAAAGACCCTTCGACGAGGAGGCCGACGCGATGCGCCGGCGCGCGGTCGAGGAGCAGATCGAGCGCGAGTCGCTCGCCCCCTTCACCAGCGGCCGGCTCTTCGACGACGGAATCATCGACCCGCGCGACAGCCGGATCGTGCTCGGGATAGCGCTCTCCGTCGTGCACTCGAACGAGATCCGGGGCGCGCGCGAGTTCGGCGTCTTCCGGATGTGAGAGCGGCATGCGGAAGTTGCTGATCGCCAATCGGGGAGAGATCGCGCGGCGCATCCAGCGCACCGCGCGAGAGATGGGCATCGCGACGGTGGCCGTGTTCTCGGAGCCCGATCGCGACGCGCCCTTCGTGCGTGAGGCGGATGAGGCGGTCGCGCTCGGCGGTGCGTCGCCTGCCGAGTCATACCTGCGCATCGACGCAATCGTGGAAGCGGCGCGCCGCACGGGCGCCGATGCGATCCACCCGGGCTACGGCTTCCTGTCGGAGAACGAGGCCTTCGCCGCGGCGTGTCGCGACGCAGGGCTTACGTTCGTGGGACCTCCGCCCGAGGTGGTCGCCGCGATGGGCTCGAAGCTCGGGGCGAAGCGGCTCATGCAGCGGGCAGGCGTGCCGCAACTCCCGAGCCGCGAGCTTAGCGACGGCGCGTCCACGGCAGAGCTTACGCTCATGGCCGCCGAGCTCGGCCTGCCTGTCGTCGTAAAGGCCTCGGCCGGCGGCGGCGGCAGAGGCATGCGCGTGGTGCATAGCGCGGCGGAGCTCAGAGAGGCTGTCGCCTCGGCCCGACGCGAGGCGCTCTCGGCGTTCGGCGACGATACCGTCTACCTCGAGCGCTACCTCGAAGCCACGCGCCACATCGAGGTGCAGATCTTCGGCGACGCGCACGGTCGTGTGATCCATCTTTACGAGCGCGAATGCTCGATCCAGCGGCGACACCAGAAGATCATCGAGGAATCGCCGAGCCCCGCGTTGACCCCTGCGTTGAGCCAGACGATCCGTGCGGCCGCCGTCGCCGCGGGCCAATCGATTGGCTACCGCAACGCCGGAACCGTCGAATTCCTGCTCACGCCCGCCGGAGAGTTCTTTTTCCTGGAAGTAAACACGCGCCTCCAAGTCGAGCATCCCGTGACCGAGTGCGTGACCGGGCTCGACCTTGTGCGCCTCCAGATCGAAGTGGCGCGCGGCGGCGCGCTTCCGGCGCAGGACGAAGTGCCACCGCTTCGTGGCCACGCTATCGAGGCGCGTCTCTATGCCGAAGACCCGCGGCGCGGCTTCGCACCATCGACGGGCGTGTTCCATCGGTTCGCCTTCGCACCGGCGTCGGGAATCCGCCTCGACTCGGGTGTCGAGGACGACTCGGAGGTGAGCGTCCATTACGACCCGATGCTGGCGAAGGTGATCGCGTGGGCGCCGACGCGCGCGGAGGCGGCGGCCAGGCTGGCCAACACACTCGCGCGCGCGCACCTTCACGGCCCGCATACGATTCGCGATCTCCTCGTGCGCATCCTGCGCCACCCCGAGTTCATTGCGGGCGCAGCCGACACGCATTTCCTCCAGCGACACCGGCCTGAGATCCTCGGCGCGCCGCTCTGCGACGCGGCGGGCGAGCGCCTCCACGCGCTGGCTGCGACGCTTGCGTTGCAAGCCGCGCGCCGCGCGCGCGGCGGCTCGCTGGCCTCGATCCCGTCCGGCTGGCGCAACGTCCCTTCACAAGACCAGGAGCAGGCTTTCGAGGGAAGCTGGGGGCGACTCGACGTGCGCTACCGCTTCGGGCGCGAGGGTCTGCGCGCTCTGGTGAACGGCAACGCGCTCGAATGCGTTCGCGTACACGCATCCGGCGAGGGCGAGGTCGATCTCGAAGTCAACGCTGTACGCCATCGCTATGCGGTGCATACGGTCGGCGAGCGGGTCTTCGTCGACAGCGCGCTGGGCGCGAGCGAGCTGCGCGAACTCCCACGCTTCGCCGAGCCCGAGCTCGAGCTGGCAGCCGGCTCGCTCGTCGCGCCTATGCCGGGCGTAGTTAAACAGATTTACGTCACCGTCGGTGCAATCGTCGCCAAGGGCGACCTGCTGCTCGTGCTCGAGGCGATGAAGACGGAGGCCCCGATCCGGGCGCCCCACGCGGGAACGGTGACCGAGATCCGCGCGACCGTCGGGATGCAGGTGGCAGCGGGCGCGATTCTTGCCGTAATCGAAGCAGAGACCGCAAGTGCCCAGTAATGATCGAGGAGGAGATCTGAAATGTCTGACCAGCCGGTCCGATACGAGCTCCGCGACCACATCAGCACGATCACGATCGATCGCCCGGAGGCACGCAATGCGCTGAACCGCGCGGTGCGCGAAGGCCTGTGGGCGGCGTTCCGCCGCTTCGTCGGTGACGACGACGCGCTGGTCGCGATTCTCACCGCAACCGGTGACAAGGTCTTCTGCGCCGGCGCCGACCTCAAGGAGATGTCGGTGACCGGGCTTCAAGTCCCGCCGCTGGATTTCGTCCCGCAGCTCGGCCGCAACCTCATGACGGACAAGCCCGTGATCGCCGCCGTGAACGGCTTGGCCTACGCCGGCGGCTTCGCCCTGGCGCAGATGTGCGACCTCTGCATCGCCGCTGAGACGGCGAAGTTCGCGATCACAGAGGCGAAGTGGAGCCGCGGCGCGCCGTGGGCCGCGCCGCTCCCGTGGATGATTCCGCCCCGAGTGGCGCTCGAGCTCTTGCTCACCGCCGAGCCGATCGATGCGCATCGCGCACGCGAGATCGGCCTGGTGAACCGCGTCGTACCGCTCGATCACCTGCAGGAGGAGGCGCGCGCACTGGCGATGCGCATCGCGCAGAACGCGCCGCTCTCTGTGCGGGCGGGCAAGCGCATGGTGTACGCCGCCGCCGAGCGCCTACGGAGCGAGTCTTTCGACGAGGCCGAGCGCATCTTTGAGCCGGTCTACAAGAGCGAGGACGCGCAGGAAGGACCGCGTGCCTTCCTCGAAAAGCGCGCGCCGGTCTGGAGAAAACGATGAGCGTGCGCCGACCGCTCCGGATCGGGAACATCTCCGGCTTTTACGGCGATCGCCTCTCGGCGGCGCGCGAGATGCTCGAGGGTGGCCCCATCGACGTACTCACCGGCGACTACCTCGCTGAGCTCACGATGCTGATCCTCTGGAAGGCCCGCCAGAAAGATCCGAGCGCCGGCTACGCGGTGACGTTTCTGCGCCAGATGGAGGAGGTACTTGGCGCCTGCGTCGATCGCGGCGTGCGGGTGGTCGTAAACGCCGGCGGCCTCAACCCGCGCGGTCTCGCCGAGAAAATCCGGGAGTTGGCGAAGCGCCTCGGCGTGAAGGCGAGCGTCGCCCATGTGGAGGGCGACGATCTCCTCCCGCGCCTTGGCGAGTTACGGCGTGCAGGACACACCCTGGCGCATCTTGACGACGGTCGCCCCTTCGAGGCGATGCCGGTGCGGCCGGTGAGCGCGAACGCCTACCTCGGCGCATGGGGCATTGTCGAATGCCTTAAGGCGGGAGCCGACGTGGTCGTGTGTCCGCGCGTGACGGACGCATCGCTCGTCGTGGGTCCGGCAGCTTGGCATTTCCAGTGGGCGCGCGACGACTGGGACCGGCTTGCGAGCGCCGTGGTCGCGGGGCACATCCTTGAGTGCGGCGCGCAGGCGACCGGCGGCAACTATGCCTTCTTTAGTGAGGTGCCCGATCTGGACCACCCCGGCTTCCCGATCGCAGAGATGGAAGAGGATGGTTCGTTCGTCGTCGCCAAGCACCCCGGTACAGGCGGTCTCGTGTCAATCGGTACCGTGACCGCCCAACTCCTCTACGAACTCGGCGAGCCGTCCTACGCGAATCCAGACGCGATAGCGCGCTTCGACAGCATCCGGCTCGACCAGGCCGGCGCCGACCGGGTCCGCGTGTCGGGTGTGCGCGGTGAGCCTGCGCCGAGAGCGCTCAAGGTATGCATCAACTACGCAGGCGGCTACCGCAACGCGATGACCCTCGTGCTCACCGGTCTCGACGTGGATGAGAAGGCCGCAGTGCTCAAGCGAGCGATCGTGCGCCGCCTCGGCGGTGCCGAGCGCTTTGGCGTACTCCACTTCCACTTGGCGCCCACGCAGCATCCGGATCCCGAGACCAATGAGCAGGCGAGCGCCACCTTCACGGTCACCGTGAAGGACGCCGACGCGAACAAGGTCGGACGCGCGTTCTCCTCTGCGATCACGGAGTTAGCGCTCGCCAGTTACCCCGGCTTCTACTCCATGGACCCGCCCGGCGACGCGAGCGCATACGGCGTCTACTGGCCGACGCTCGTGCCGGCCGACGCCGTGGATCACGTTGCCGTGCTGCCCGACGGGCGCAGCATCCCGATCAAGCCGCTCGAGGTGGTGACACGCTCGCCCGTCAAGGTTCTGTCGGCCGTTCTGTCCTCGCCACCGGCCGGCTTGACGCGACGCGCGCCGCTCGGGCGCGTGGCCGGGGCGCGCTCGGGCGACAAAGGCGGCAACGCTAACGTCGGCCTGTGGGTGCGCAGCGATCTCGCCTACGCGTGGCTCGCCGAGTTCCTGAGCAGCGAGCGCCTCAAGCAGCTCCTCCCCGAGACGGCGCCGCTCGAGGTGCGCCGCTACGAGCTCCCCAACTTGCGCGCGCTCAACTTCGTGATCGTCGGCCTGCTCGGCGAGGGCGTAGCCTCGTCGGTGCGCCCCGACCCCCAGGCCAAGAGCCTCGGCGAATGGCTGCGCGCGCGGGTGGTTGACGTGCCGGAGGTGCTGCTGGATCCCGCCGCATCGCGCTGAGACTAGGAGCTGTCCGCGGCAGCGGCGATTGAAGGTCATCGCACTGGTCAAGACCATAGCAAATAGAGCCCAAGATCAACGTAGTCCTATAGATTGCGACGCCAGATTTGCATTAATGGAGGGGGGTGGTTTTCGCGGTCCCCTCAACCGAAATTCAAAAAAGTGGGCAGTAAGTGGGCACTCAGGCCGATCCACAGATTGCGCTAATCGCCGTAAGTCCTTAATAAATGAGGCTTGGAGGGGTGGCCGAGCGGTTGAAGGCACCGGTCTTGAAATCCGCAGGAATAGTATCTCCCCGTATCGTTCCGTCCCGTCCTATAAGGGTTATCTGGTCTTATAGTCCCTTCCCGTATCGGCCCGTATCGGCCCGTATTCGGGCGTTCAATTTACAAATCCATTTACATCGGTCGCGGGTAGCTCTTAGTTTAGAGAGTAGGGGTGGGAAAACGCCGTCCGGCCGTCCGCATGGTGTCCAAGCCTCACGCGCCGTGTGGCTTAATGGGAGGACGGCTTCTAAAAACCAGTCGCCCGCTACCGTTCGACCCGTCCGCCTACCCCGAAACAGCTACCCGGAGCGCCCGAAACCCCACCGTGTGCCTAGCTAGGGGCGTGGTATAGCACCCCGGCGCTACCGGCGCGGGTCGGCGCTTGGGCGAAGCGGGAAACGTCTCTCACCGCCGCGCCGTCATCCGTTCGCGGTATTCCCGGAACCAGTCCCAAGCGCGGGCGCGGTCCGGGAGAAGTGTTTCGGGGAACGTTGCGCGCGAAACCGAAATGCGAACAATTTCACTGTTACAGGCCACTAGTGATTTGAAATTCAGAGGCCTTTCGTATTAGCCAAGGGGCCATATTTGAGCACCACTAGCATCGGGAGGGTTGACCCAGGGTCTAGGACGGTGAGCGAAATGTCATTGCCATCGCCCGTCCAATCTTTCTTATAGCCGTCGGCGATGAGATTGGTCTCCTTGTAGGGGGACCCATACTTCGCGGCCAGCGACGCTTCGAGTTTCTCTAGATTTACGCGCGGGTCGCGCAACTCTAGGCCGACGTACGCAAGTCGGCCAGCCGCGTCGAAGAAAAGCTGAGCCTCGAATGTAATACCGCCAGCGCTGTAGATCCCTCTTAGTTTCTCGACGAGATGGAGGCCAGGAATCGAGTTCGGGTTCTGATCCGCCTTGGTAAGGTGCAATGACCCCTTGGACGCGGTCTGCGCTTGAGCGACGGTCATCCCCCATTTTGTGTACTGCCAATCGGCCCAGCATTTCGTTCTCGTGCAGAGCAACATCATCAGCGCAATGCTGACCAAGGTTACTTTTCCGCTCATTTTCCGTTTTCTCCCCAGCTGTCGCGCGAAGACCGGCCTGAGTTTATCATCCTGACCGGGCCGCCGCTATCGAAGCGGCGCAAGCCGCGCTGACCCTTACTCTAAGCTTCCGACCGTTGATCGTCAGTTGTCCGATTCGTTGCGAGGGTGGTAGAGAGGGCTTCGTGACCATCGCGCTTCCCAGTCCAGCCTTGCGCTGATTCGGCCGATAACCCGTCTCACTGGTGAAGCGGTCGCCCGCGCCGCGAGTATCGTTGATTGGACGCAAAGCCATCGAAAAAAGAGAGGTGGCCGGGAAATTCAGACACTCAGGCCCGAATTAAGACAGCACCAAGCGCCCTGTCAAGCCATCGCACCGGTGCGTCGCCATTTGGCGGACGGCGACGGTCTGCTAAATCACGGGCAGTTTACGGGCCTCAGCACCGCCATCATCAATAGTTGCACATCGATGTACTATCCTTCCATTGTCCCAATTCTTTGCGCTGACAATGGTAACGTGGTCGGTTGTAATGTGGGTCATGATTTCATCTTCCGCCAGCGAGATAGCGTCATTGATGCGTTCGCTGGACCATCCCAGCGCCGATAAACGGGCGCGGTAGAACGAAGTGCGCCCAGCGGCCAGCGTCCGGGCGACTAGCTCCGGCTTTAAGGCTTGAATCTCTGCCACGACTTCATCGCCCAGGTTACAAATCTCAGTCGTCAGCAGGTCATGGTGGGGGCGGTAGGGATGCAGGGTTATCCCGTGACTCGCCAACAGGTACATTACGTCCACGGCGCGTTGGTCGCGTGAACGGTGGTCAGGTGCCTTGATGACATGGCCGCAGTTGTCCCAAGGGTCATCCATCTCAGCAAACTCCAATTCAACACCGTTCGCCGCTTTCATCTTCATAATGGTGCCTCCAAAATGTTAGCCATGTTAGTCGGCGGCGCGGGCGTCTCGCAGTGGGAAGGAGTAAGACCCCTGCTCAACCATCCCGCGCCGCCTTGGGTCTCCACAGCCCAACCTGTGGGAAGGCGGGGGCGGTAGTGATGCACCGCCGCTCCCCTTTGGCAGGACAACTTATGATTGACCATCATCGTAACCGGCCTGTTGCTTTAACAGCGCGACCGCAATCTTGGCCGTGGGCGTACCCTTGCCCGCCCGGATGGAAGTCTCGCGGCGCAAGATGTCAAACTCGACCAACATGGGGGCGACTATTTCGGCATCCAAGGGGATCGTGTCCAAGAGCTTGTTGATGGCTTCGCGCTGGCCGCGTGTGAGCCGTGGCGCGCTACCGGGACCATCGGCTGGTCCTTCCGTCCGCGCCGACACCTCAATCATTATCAGGCCACCGGCCACGGGGTCGGCGCGGCTGGCAGCGAGCGCGGCTTCATCCATCAGTTGTGCGGCGGATTCCCGGCGTAGCCGCGCCAACATTGAGTCGGTCGCCGTTACCGCCGCGTCCGCTACTGCCCGGAGAAAACAGGCTTGGCGGGTGAAGAAGGGCGCTACCTGTGCTGCGGCGTCGCAATAGGCGAATGTCGCCTTAACCAAGGACTCAATGTCACTGTCAAAAACATCGGAGATGGCCTTAAGTTGCGCGCCCACCGCCGTCTGCGTCAAATCCTTATCGTTCTTGATGGTGCGAATCTTGGCATCCTTCTGTTGCCGAAGGTCGTCAATCTTGGCACCAAAACTTTGCGCCGCAGCCAGGTCTTGTTTTATTCCGCTCTTGGGTCGGAACACCGGTGGCCCCGGCGGACTCCCATCAGCCTGTGACAGTCCGGTTATGATTTTAGGGTTAGTAGCCATTATTGCCTCCTAGAGAGATAGTCCAATTCAGTTTCAGTGATTCGTTCTAGCCTTACGCCACGCTCCACTCGGATGTCGGATGGATCTGCTGGGGGCGTGTCGTCCCCGCCGTAAAATGACCTTATGGTAATGGAGTGTCCGCCTGCGCCACGCACAGCGCCTAGCACCGCCTGCGCCAATGCCACGATAGTATCAATCTTGTGACTCTGTTTTTCTTTGCCGATTCTCCAACCGCGCGCCGTCTCTATAGCTACTGCCCGCGATGCTGCCAAGCGCATCTCAGCGTCCGCATATAGAGTTATTGAGTGGCCTTTAACCTGTTCATACAAACAGCTGCTCGCTTCAGTGAGATTGCCTACGGTCTGGGGAAACTCCACCATTGGGAGTCCGGCCCGCGTTAGACGCTGCGCGACCGAAACCAACTGCCACGGGTCAAACCTGACCTCTTGTAGGTCGTATTGCTCAGCCCAGTTCAACAGTGTCCGCTCGATGGTCGCTTCAAAGTCCAGCGGGTCATCCGGCGACGGCTGGAATGTGGTATGGGTAACGAGCCGCACATGCTTGGTCTTATCGTCATAGGTACAGGCCACTATCGCGGTGCTATCATGCTTTGTAGAAGCATCGACACCTACCCACACGGGCAGGCGCTTATCGCGCGGTGTAGGGCTGGCGGTCGGGTCAACACACTTGTCCCACTCCCCAACATCAATAAAGCTGGACTCGTTGGTCACCCACCTATTCTCAATCAGCCGCAAGTACGCATTGCCCCGAAGCGATAGCCGCATCTGTTCCTTCCACGCTTCCGTTTGCCAAGGTGCCCGCGCCTCATGAGTCCAGTACATCAGCATCCCCAGCTGTGCATATAAATCTGGAGCGATGATTGTCCCTGTGAGGCCGCGCTTGTATAACCCTTCCAACAGGTCGGACTCGCCAGTGAACCCGGCATACGTGACTGTAAGTCTTACACTGACCTTGCGAGTGGGAACCGAGACCATCTCATCCCACAGCCGGTGCCCACGCTCGCTCATGAAACCCCACAACTCATCAAACACGGTGATAGTTGGGTTCGCTCCAGCCGCGCCCGCGTATTCGGAGGCCAGTGCGGTGATGCTCGCGCCAGTGCTAGGGAACTCTATCTTGTTAGACGAGATTCGCGCCGCGCGGTACAGGAGCGGGCTGGCCCTCACGATTTTGACCGCTGCGGCGAACACACGGCTTTGCGCTTGCTCAAAATCATTGGCGATGCAGTACCCCTCAGCACCACGGCCACCAATCGCGCATACGCAGTAAAGCAGTGCCCAAGCGCCCTCTGTAGTCTTACCGGACTTCTTGGGAGCGCCCCTCATCACTTCCGCGTATGGGAGCGTACCATCCGGCTTGAGAGTGAACGCGGCTCGCAGAAACCGTTTCTGTTCTTCATAGAGCATAAACGGTGTGCCAGTCTCCGGGTCTATCAGCACCGTCTCGATGAACAGCACCGGGTCGTACTTTGCGGCCGCCAGTGGATTACTCTTTTTCTGTTTCGCCATTGTCCTTATCCGGGGTGACAGTCTTAGCGAAATGCGCCACTAGGTCTATCGGAGCGCCGTCCTTGCCGCCCAACACAGCCGCACGCGCTGCCGGGGTCATCAACAGCGCTTCCTCGTAGCGTAGCTGTGCCAGCTTCAATTGCCGAAAGTCCTTCAACAGCCGCCTTGGGTCGCCGTCCTTTTGTAGGATGCCTTCGCCCATAAGATTGTTGGACGCTTGGCTCGTCACGATGACAAGCTCCGCCCACGACCTGAGAGTGGGGCGGTCGGCGGTGGATAACCACTTCATAGCCCGGTACGCCTTGTTCACCAGCTTGTTCACTGTGTCTTGGCGTTGCGTGATGGCTTCCTTGGACTTGGAGAATATGCCATGCTTGACGACCGCATTCGTCACAACAGAGCGGGGACGCCGATTAAGTTGATTGCCCATCATGGATAGCCCCATTAGTGTGGAAGACCGCCTCAGTGCTCTTGAGGGCTAGGTCATCCTTGTGTCGTATCAAGATTTGGCGGTCGCGGTTCTTGCCAACGCGGATATGTTCGATGATTATGCCGGCCCGTAGCAACGGCCCTTCCAGCCGGTATAGTTGGGAACCAAGCATCTCTACGGACGTTGGCCACTTTCGGTCTTTGAGAATGTGGTCCGGCAGGAAGTTATCATGCAACTTCGTAAGCAGGGCTGTCGCAGTGCCTTCCCAAGACTTGTATCCATCAGATACCCACGTGGGGACTTTATCTGTGCCAATGTTCTTGTAATTGTTGGCCAATTGGATTATCAGAGGGCAAATCGGATAATCGTCCAGTAGCCGCGCGGCAGTGTCGGCACGGTCGTACTGATAGGTGTCAAACCAAGCCTCTTGTGTATCCTTCCCGAAATAACCCATGCAGGCGTACATCCAAGTGGCCGGTCCCATCATCCGTGTCCCTTCAGGCAGGGCAACTGAGCCCATCTCCCGTAGCCCATGCCGTATCGCCGCCCACACCGTCGCCAGCATGGCGGGTCGTGCAATCAAGAAGTCCTTTTTCAGACGCTCCCAGGGCAACCGGGTAACTGTGCCGCCCATCTCAGTGAACCTTAGGAAGGATGGCGCGATAATCCTGTCAGCAAGGTCAGGCAGCCTTGCCAGGTCCGGGATCGATGTTAGCGGCATGGGCCGCGACCCATGGAATGAACTTAAGCCGAAATTTGTATAAAGGGTGCGCGTTGCGATGCTGCCTCCGGTGCTCAACTGTGAGAGCGCATCCGACATTTCATTGGAAATGGAAGAACAGTTATCAAAGACGGGAAAGTGCTGATGGATTAAAATTGCTGGTAGGTCACGTGGGTCTTCAGGAAGGCGTGTGGATTCGATATAATCAGGGTCAATCAAATACTTAAGGAGCAGTGCCAGCAGGGTCTTGCCAGAGCCAGAAGCAGCGTGAAGGCCCAAGTATGGAAACTCATTGCCGGGGAACAAGGCTGCGCAAACGTAGGCGAACACCAGCAGGAAATTCTCCCAATCCAAGATTGAAAAGAACCGCTTGTGTATTTCAGGCAGTGGCATCTTGTCGCTGGCTGGCGGCGGAAGCTCTAGCATCCCGTTCGTTCGCAAAAATGGTGTTTGACAGTCCGCGTACTCGATTACTTCACTCCGGTCGCGGGTGGACCGGAGAATTTTCCAATCCGGGGTTGCCAAGTTGTAATAGATGGCACCGTCGCCACCCATCGCCACACGCAACGCCGGGTCGCGTAGCGGCGCGGTAGGATCGAAGGCGCGGGCGTCCAATGCCTTGATAATCTCAGCAACAGCGCCCGGATAGATTGTAACGTCGCCGCTCGCCTTCAAGTACAGTCGCGTAATAAAGCGGTCAAATTGGTCTAAGCGACAAGTCTCCTTATGACCGTCATCTTCCTTATAGGTCACATAACCGATGCCATCAGAGCTATGGAACAGTTCAATGTCCCGCTCCGCCAGCGCCTCCATCGTGATTGATACTTTGGACTTCTTTCTTGCGGACGGCGCATCAGGCTCCAACTCAACCCCAAACAGCGCCGCTAGCTCCTGCTCGATGCGGTTGAAGTCGGTCTTGGAATCTAGCTGGTGGGCCGTACCGTACAACTCCGGTATGCCACCGCCCGCCTTGCATACATCACAGGTCCACGAGCCTTTGTCCGGGTTGAGACGCGCAGATGGTTTGGTATCGTCGTGGCTTGGACATACAAAATGGTATTCCGCGCCGCGCTTCGTGAACTCTTCTTGACCGCTCGCCTTGTGGTAGGCGGCGAGCACGTCTTTGTTGATGGCCTTCTGAATAGGTGCGGCGAATGGACGGCGTTTTGGTTTCGCTACCTTGCGCCCCTTGGGCACGGTGTTTGATTCAGGTTCGGACGCGACTAGGAGCGCGAGCAGCGTCGCGTCAACCTGTTCATCTATTGCGCCCATCGGTAGTCCCCCTTCAGGCCACGGCTACCCGGCGCGATTACATAGCCATCCGAGCCGCGCACATCGACGCCAGCGCCCAGCCGTCCAGCAACGCCGTCCGTGATGTTGACGCCGGGAACGGCTGCGTAGTACAGGTGCCGCCCGCCGCTCTGTGTTATGGCCTGAACAGCGGACTCCCGGATGGTAGGATTATCGCGCTTGATTTGTGCCCAAGTCTCTTCGCCGGCATGCTCAACATCTATATCAATGACGATGACGGCAGATGCACCACAGGCAATACCGATGTTCGCGTTCGGCCAACGCTTCCACCACTTCTTGATTTGATCCGGGTCGGTGCTGGCATCCTTCCAACCGTGGGGCGCTGCTCCGGGTAAGCCCAGCGGATGCTTGGCAGGACTCTTACAATCCGCCTGCCGACACGAACACTTCCCGTTCGCCAATAGCGAATTGCAAGGGAACACCGCGAAGCCGCGCGCCACGAGCGCCAGGGCAACTACTAAGAGGGTCATCGCACGCCGCCCGCGCGCCCGGTGGACTGGTCGGCCAAGAATTGTTCGAGTGCCAGCCGTGGAATGCGAACCGAGCGCCCGATGCGGACGCTGGGCAAAATTCCCTTCTTTGTGTACTGGTACGCGACGTTCGCGTTTATGTGCAAAAGCCGCGCTGCCTCTTTTACTGTGTAGGCAAGCGCATTCGGTGTCTCGTTCGTCTTCATCGTTGCGTCCTCTTTTCTATTCGCCTTCGGAGCGATAATAGAATAGAATAACGCTGGACTGATAGGAAACGTAAGGAACGTAAGGAATGTAAGGACGTTATGCTGATACAATATGAAGGACAACGGTGCCCGGACGGGTACAAGCTCACGCCGAATCGCCGCCAAATCTGCGCCCGCGCCACAGCCACAGCGACCTATCGCCCGGAGCGCAACGCCTTCCTGCGGTTCACCAACCCGTATAAGACAACCATCACCGGTACGCAGGATGAACCGCGCGCCATGCTTCGTTCGCTCGACACCGAACGGATGCTATCGCTGGCGAATGAATTTGGGTTGCTCGGATTCGCGGCAGACGGGGAATCGGTCATCTTCTGGCGCGATGCGATGATGGAGATAGGGGAGGCAGTCGGCAACCTAGCTATCGTGAACTGGAAAGGACCGGCTGCGATATGGGATGAGCAGCACGATTGGGCCGAACGCCGCCCCGCTGCTGCTCAACACCTACGCGCCGCCCTTAACCGCCACCTCATTGGCGCGCCGGTCGGAGCCGATATAGCTGAGGGGCGCTTCCGAACCGTCATCCGCCCGGACTCGCTACTAACCTGCCTGTGGGCGCAATTGCTTGAATCAGCGTCGGGCGACGGTACAACCATCCGCCTATGCCCTGGTTGTAACGAGTGGAAGGAATTTGGAAAGCGCCGGACGACCTGCACGAACAAATGCCGAGTCCGCGTTAACGAGCGGTTCCAGCGCCGGGCAATTCAACTCTCCCGCGAGCGAAAGATGAAGCCAGCGAAGATTGCCGAGACGCTACGGCGGGAAGGCTGGCGGTCAGCGGGAGACCCGGTTGAACAGATTATGTGCTGGATAAAGGCTCCGGTCTAGGAAACCGGAAGGGTTGTTAAACGCTCACGGCGCGTGCGGCCTTAAGAGCTATGTAAATTGATTGTAAATTGAAGGAGAAAAACAATGGCATTCATTCAATGGAAAGTACGACCCAAAAAGGGTGTGCCGGGGAAGGCTCGCATCTATATTCACAAGGGCAAGAACAAGTATCAGACCGAACTGTTCCGGGGTTCATACCGGGAAGTGAAACAACGCGCCAATACTCTTGACCACGAAAACGCACGGGGCACACTGGTAGCACCATCCCGGCTTACGACTGGCGAGTATCTAGACCGATGGCTTGCTGAACATGACGCTTCCGCGCGCACACTGGAAGGCTACGGCTGGTTAATTGAAAAGCACCTTAAGCCTGCCTTCGGAGCTATCCCGCTCGCCAAGCTGGACCCACAGACAATCCAAACGTACTATCTAAATGCCAAACGGGTTGACGGCAAAGGGAAGCTGTCGCGGCGGACGGTGTTGCACATACACCGCGTCTTTCGTCAGGCGCTTCGCCGTGCGGTACGCTTAGGGATACTCGCCATCAACCAAACCGACCGGGTAGATTCGCCGCGCCCCCACCACCCGGAGATGAAGACGCTAGATGAAAAGGGGCTGATGACGCTGTTAAAGGGCTTTGAGGGCAATCGGCTCTATGCGCCGGTTGTAGTCGCCGCCACCACTGGATTGCGACGTGGCGAATTACTCGCGCTGCGGTGGAAAGACATTAAGGATGATGTTCTCACTATCTCCCGCTCGTTATCAGAAACCAAAGCTGGTGGACTTGTTTTCAAGAATCCCAAGACCGAAAGTTCAATCCGTCCGATTGACCTTCTGCCCTTGACTGTGGAAACATTGCGCCGCCACGCCGTCGAACAAAAGAAGGCGCGGCTGGCCGCTGGCCCCTTGTGGAAAAATGATGAGGGGCTTGTTTTCCCGACACTGGACGGATCGCGCTGGCGTCCTAGCAGTTTCACATCGGCTTGGGTTGACCGCGTCCGCGTCATCGGGTTCACCGGGACCCAACTCAAGAACCTACGCCACACGCATATTAGCCAGTTGTTGCGCGCCGGGGTGAATCCTAAGGTGGTCGCTGGGCGCGTAGGTCACAGTAGCGCCAAAATGACAATGGATGTGTACGCCAAATTCCTTCCCGCCGACCAGAAGCGGGCCGCGCTCGCGCTGGATGCCGTGCTACAGGCTGCTGGAGAACCAGTCTAGGTCCACGCTGGGTTAGCCGCCCCCACTAGCAAGCAAACGCCGCGCTATCCTATAACACCGTTTTGGTGAGTTGGGGGCGCTTGATTTCCCATCCCTATCCGCCCCAATCAGGCGGACGGCGCGGACGGTTGAGGACGGCAGGGTTTCAAATCACCGTCCGCCTTCAAGTCCCACTCTCCCAGCCGCTATCCCACTCGGCGGACGGGCGGACGGCTATATTCTATTAAGTTAGAAATAAGAGTAGTAAAAAGGGGTAGAATAGCTGGTGCGGCTAAAGCAGCAGGGGCCGTGGGGGAACGTCCCTGTATGAGCGGGGCGGCTAAGGGGCGGAAGGGGTACAGCGCGAGCAAAGCGGCTAATCACAAGGGGCGGAAGGGATATAGACAGGGTACAGGCGCGAAGCTACACGGGCAGAAGGGGTAGAGCGCCAGCGAGATATAAAGCACGAAAAGCGCCGGGGAGCGGCATATTTACAAATCAATTTACATTTGCCCATTTATGGGGTCCACCGGGGAACAGGAAACGTAATAGAATCAAGGGCTTGGAGGGGTGGCCGAGTGGTTGAAGGCTCCGGTCTTGAAAACCGGCAGGGATGAAAGTCCCTCGTGGGTTCGAATCCCACCCCCTCCGCACCCGAGTCCTCGATGTATTGAAATCTCTGAAGAAGTGCACGAAATCGGGGCGTGTGCGGTGCTTCGTGAGTTCAAAGGCCACCGGAGAAATGCTCACTTGGGAGATTCCGGGGCCGTTCGCGGAGGTTCTCTCCGTTTCGACTTTTGGCGGTGGACTTTGGCAACCATAGGAATAGCTCATCAGCGGCCACAAAGGCGCACTAGCACGGCGCCGCCTGTAGCTGGCTATCAGAAGGATCAAGCCGGGAACGGGAATCCAAGCACTCGGTGCTGAGATTCCCATTCGAGCGGCAGCTGCGTGCGATCCTTGAGCAAAGATTCCGCGGTGAGCTCCGGCGGCTGGCAGCCTTTGACGATCTGGTCGACGATTTCCGGAGCCAGGAAGGCGAGACGAATTATGCGGCTGACGTAACGTTTGCCGACCTTCTCTCGTTTACCGATTTCGACCATCGATGCGGCGCGCCCAGAGACCAGATCGTCAAACCAGCAATGCGCTCGTGCGATCATTTTGAGCAGCGCGGGGTCGGTTCTCGGAGAAGTCTTGGAGTCGCCATTGATGACGAACTTCATTTCGATTCCGCGCCGCCGCATTTGCATCGGGATCAGTCGAGTGAGTTTCAAGTCAACCGCGCCGCGACCCGTCAATTTCTCAGAGGGTCCAATGGGCAGATTGAGGGAGAGGCGGAAGCCATCGGGTCGTAGCTCCACCCGACTGATGAGAAGTTCCAGCGCTTCCGCCGCTTCGGCCTCGGATCGAAGGCGACTGCTCCATGCGCTCGCGCCGTCAAGAATCGATTTTATCTGACCTGTATCCGAGGCGGACTGCTCGATGTCGGCCAGGATCGCAGTGCGATCATCGAGAACCATCGCAGCCGCCGCGGCGACGCTACGCTCGATTTCGGCCGCCGGAAGCCGCCACCCAGTTCCTGCCTGATTCGCAGTGCCCTTTATCAGGCTGCGAGATACGTAGTAGCGATAGCGGCGCTTGCCCTTGACCGCGTGGCTCGGGGTGAGACCTTCCCCGGATTCATCGAAGAGCTTGCCGGCGAGCGGGCTGCTCATCGATTTGCTGGTCTTGCCGCGAGCGCGTGCGGCGTGAGCATGAAGGAGTTCATCAGTCTTGTCCCATACCGCTCGTTCCACGATTGGCTGGTGTTGGCCTGGATGGCGCGTGCCCTTGTGACGGACCTCGCCGATGTAAATCGGGTTGCCGAGCAGCGTGTAGAGGGCTCCCCGCGAGAATGAATGACCACCGGATTGGACCCCGTTCTTGGCGATGCGATGTTTCGATCGAACCTCATCTCGATCGAGTTCCTCCTTGAGAAGTCGAACGCTGCCGAGTTCGCAGTAGCGCCGGAAGATCTGTCTGACCGTCTCCGCCTCAGAAGGGTTGATCACCAACTGCCGGTCGCGAACCTCGTAGCCGAGAGGCACCAAGCCGCCCATCCACATGCCCTTGCGCTTTGACGCAGCGATCTTGTCACGGATCCGCTCCCCGGTTACCTCGCGTTCGAACTGCGCGAACGACAGCAACACGTTTAGCGTCAGGCGGCCCATCGAGGTGGTGGTGTTGAACTGTTGAGTGACCGCGACGAACGAAACGCCGTGCGCATCGAACACTTCGACCATCCTGGCAAAGTCCGAGAGCGATCTGGTCAGCCGGTCGACCTTGTAGACCACCACGACATCGACCAGCTTCTGCCGGATGTCCTCAAGCAGGCTCTGTAGGGCAGGGCGTTCCATGTTCCCGCCCGAAAGACCGCCATCGTCGTAGTGGGTTTTGATCAGTCGCCAGCCTTCGCCCGTCTGGCTTTTGATGAACGCTTCGCAAGACTCGCGCTGTGCATGCAGCGAGTTGAAGTCCTGCTCCAGCCCTTCCTCCGAAGATTTGCGTGTGTAAATTGCGCAGCGCAGGGTCTGCGGTTTAGTGGGCTCCATTTTGCTGCTCCTGGTGCGAATTCTTCAGACCGAAAAAGAGTGGCCCTGACCATCGCGTGCCAGTGATCTCACCGGCGATTTTTGAGAGCGATTGAAAGTGCTTCCCGCGAAACATGAATCCGTCTTTCAACGCGGTCACTTGATGCTTGGTGCCGTGCCACTCCCGGATCAGCACTGCGCCCGCTTTAACTGGTCGCTTCTACTCGACCGCGGTTGGCCGGCGCGTTTCCGCGTCGCCCGCGACGCTGCGCAGCAGGCGGCGAGTGGCGGGCTTCAGACCGCCGAGAGCTTGCTCCTGAAGACGATCGGCCAAAGCTTGGATCATCAGAGGACGGCGAAGCCGGTCGGGCGGATCCGAGCCGTATAGGGCCTTCCATCGCGCATTGAGTTCCTGCGGATCGAGAACTGAAAGAGCTTTCAGCGCCGCTGCCAGACCGTTTGTATCGCCTTTCGGAATCGAGTTTTTCATGTGGCCCTGCTCCTCTCCGGGTACCACACACATTGCTCGATTCGCTGCGAACAGCCAGTCCTGGCCGGTTCGCCCGTGATTCGCCTGGCAGCAGAATCGCCCCCGCGATTTGAGCCAGTTTCGCTCAAAAGCATCAATTCGATAGCAATTCTCGCAGCCACTCAAATTCCGGTTCAGATGGAATTTTTGGTAGCGACAGGACACGGATGTCGTCACGCCCAATGCTTTAATCCGGACTCTCTGGGCACTCGCTTGTGGACGGCGCCCCTTGAGGCGGCCGTCACGTGGTGGCATTGTTGGCTAGACTCGCCCGGCGAAGGAGTTGCCGCTGTGGAAAAGCCGACCGTTGAAATGTTGCGAGAGCGCGCCCGTGGTCAGGTGATAACAGCAAGCGACGCGGAGTACGAAGCGGCGCGCAAAGTGTACAACGGGATGATCGACCGGCGCCCGTCGGTCATCGTGAGGGCCGTCGACGTCGGCGACGTGATGGCGGGCATCGACTACGCCCGCGAGAATGGACTCGATCTATCCGTGCGAGGTGGTTCGCACAGCGTGCCTGGCTTCGGCACCTGCGACGTCGGCGTCGTGATCGACCTGGGCAGGATGAATAGTGTTCGCGTCGATCCCCGCCTGCGGACGGCGCGAGCCGAAGGCGGTTGCACGTGGGGCGACTTTAACCACGCCACGTACGCGTTCGGACTGGCGACAACCGGCGGGATCATCGCGAGCACCGGGATCGCCGGCCTCACACTGGGCGGCGGGATCGGCTACCTGTCGCGAGGCTTTGGTCTGTCGCTCGACAACCTGCTGTCCGCGGACGTCGTCACCGCTGATGGGCGATTCGTCGTCGCGAGCGCGAAGGAGAATGAGGACCTGTTCTGGGCGCTGCGGGGTGGCGGCGGCAACTTCGGCGTTGTGACATCGTTCGAATTCCAACTGCACCCAGTCAAGGATGTCGTCGCGGGCCTCTTCTTCTATCCGATCGACAGGGCGCGCGACGTGCTCAGCTTCTACCGCGACTACGTGGCGACAGCCCCGGAGCAGATGGGCTTCTTCCCGGCGTTTCAGATCGCGCCGCCGCTGCCGTTCATCCCGGAGAAGGAGCACGGCAAGACGTTCTGCGCGATCGTGGCCTGCTGGGCCGGCGCGCCCAAGGACGGCCAGAATCAGATGGCGGCGTTCCGAACGCCCGCGCCGACCGTGGCCGAGATGGTTGCACCGATGACCTACTACGCGATGAACAGCTTGTTCGACCCGCTATACCGGCCGGGCCTGCAGCACTATTGGAAGTCCTCTTTCGCGACCGAGCTAGCGGATGGCGCGATTGCGGCACACACGAAGTTCGGGCCGAAGGTGCCGGTCGTGACTTCGACTGTGCACATCTATCCGATCAACGGCGCCTGCAACCGTGTTCCCGCGGATGCGACGGCTTTCGCCTACCGCGACGCCAAGTTCGCGACCGTGATCGCCGGCATGTGGCCCAATCCCGCCGACAACCAGAAGAACATCAAGTGGGTGAAGGACTATTACAAGGCGCTCGAGCCTTACTCGCTGGCCGGCGGATACGTCAACTTCATGGCCGATGACGACCAGGGCCGTATCAGGGATAACTACAAAGACAACTACACCCGCCTGGTGTCGATCAAGAGAAAGTTCGACCCCGGCAACTTGTTCCACCTGAACCAGAACATCAAGCCATAGCAGCTCGTGTCTCAATCGCCCACTCAAGGAAATCTGGGCGAGAGATAAGAGTTAGACTCACCTGAGCGGCTTGATTCGTTATTGGGAGACCGCCGCCAATCCAAGTTCCATAGTTGTAAGGTTCTATCGGACTGCCGCGGCGCATTACGTTGCGCCGGACCATTCGACAACTTGAACCAGGATCGGGCGATTGAAACCTTTTAGGAAAACATCTCCCAGGTCTTTGAAGGGCAGGCCCTTTCCGAGGCACAACTCGGCAACCACGTTCGACACCAGAATTTGCTCGGGCTGCGCGTGGGCACAGAGCCGCGCGGCTAGTTGCACCGTCGCTCCGAAGAGATCGTGCTCACGCTCGACGGGTTCTCCTGCCGCAGCGCCGATCCGAACCTTGAGCGGAGACTCTGCGTGGTCCTCTTGATGCTTGGCCAAGGCGCGCTGAATCCGGGTTGCGCAGCGAACCGCGGCCGCCGCCGACACGAAGGACGCCATGATGCCGTCTCCGGTGTGCTTGACCTCGCGGCCGTCCTCCACGGTCAGAGCGTCCCGGACGATCGTGTTGTGGACGCCTAGGGAACCTCTGCATAAGTTGATCGATTGGTGTACAAAGGAACTGGTTGAGTGGCGGATGAGGAGGTGCGGTGATGGGTAATCAGCGGACGTTTGCTTCGGTGGCTTGGACGCAGAAAGG
>Ga0187888_1000384_pt1 | contig 48211 bp, 42 predicted proteins | sample June2016WEW_7_40_FD_132987 | JGI IMG/M metagenome (GOLD analysis project Ga0187888, IMG submission 132987) | Peatland microbial communities from SPRUCE experiment site at the Marcell Experimental Forest, Minnesota, USA - June2016WEW_7_40 | ecosystem: Environmental > Terrestrial > Soil > Wetlands...
GACGCCCCGCTCTGGCCGCAAGGATCTCTCCTTCCGGCTGGGGCCTGCTACCGGGCGCTCCGGCGCTTACCCGGACAAGACTTACACTTGTTAGAAGAACGCGTCTTTCAGGACGCACCATGGTGACTATCATATTCCATGCGGCTGAAATTGCGACCCGCGTGATACAATTCAGGCGTTCATGAGTACCATTCTGCTCCCGACATCTCTGGTGGGATCTTATCCACAACCCGATTGGCTGATCGATCGCGCCCAGCTTTCTCATCGCCTGCCGCCGCGCGTACGCGCCACCGATCTCTGGCGTGTCGCACCCGAATTTCTCGAAGAGGCGCAAGACGATGCCACCATTCTGGCCATTCGCGCTCAGGAACGTGCCGGTCTGGACATCATCACCGACGGCGAAATCCGCCGTGAGAGTTACTCCAACCGTTTCGCAACCGCGCTGGAAGGAATCGATCTGGATAATCCCGCGCAAGTAGTGGCGCGCTCGGGCAAGTTGAACTTCGTGCCCCGAATCGTCGCTAAAATCCGCCGCAAGCACGCCGTGGAGGTCCGCGACATCCAGTTCTTGCGAGCCAACACCGATCGGCGCGTGAAAGTCACCGTTCCGGGCCCCTATACCATGTCGCAGCAGGCCCACAACGATTTCTATAAGAGCGAAGAAGAAATGGCGATAGATTATGCCGCCGCTGTCAATGAAGAAATCAAGGATCTATTCGCGGCCGGGGCAGACATCGTGCAAATCGACGAGCCATATATGCAAGCGGTGCCCGACAAGGCGCGGCAGTTCGGCCTCAGGGCGCTCAATCGCGCGCTTGATGGAGTGCGGGGCGAAACCGCCATTCATCTTTGTTTCGGCTATGCGGCGATGGTGGCGAATCGACCGTCGGAATATCAGTTCCTCACCGAGCTCGCGGATGCGCCGGTGAATTGCATCTCCATCGAGACCGCGCAATCCTCGCTCGATTGCGCGGTGCTTGCCAAGCTCACCGGGAAGAACATCATCCTGGGCGTGCTGGATCTTTCAACCAACGAAGTAGAGACACCGGAAAAAGTCGCCTCTCGGATCCGCCGCGCGCTGCCTTATATCAGCGCGGACCGCCTCATTGTTGCGCCGGACTGCGGAATGAAATATCTTCCGCGCGATGTGGCCTTCGGAAAGTTGCAAGCGATGGTTGCCGGAGCCCGCCAGGTCCGCACCGAACTGGGCGACCGCCAGCTTACGTCTCAAAGCGCCTGAGTCATGCTTGCCCGGGCGCGACCGCGCCCTCGGCGTCCGCCACGCGATCGATGTGAACATACATGGGACCCACGCCCAGAGTGCCCACCAGGAACCACGTGAAGCGTCCTCCGCGATTCACGGTCTGAAATCGCACGTGCTCGCCGGGAGCTGCTTTGAACTCCACCGTCTTCCAGTTCCACGTGTTGTCTACTTGCAGACGATGCAATCCTGGGTCCACTACCCGTGATATCTCGTCGCCGCACATGAGTTCTCCCAACCGCTTGCCATCCAGCTTCACGATGATCTGGCGCTGCTTAACGTCCTCAGGCGACGTGCGGCTGATAGTGACGCGAGACTCCATGCTATGAGTATAAATCCCGGGTTACCCGCGCTGCGTGATAGAATCAGGGCGGTTGAGAGGTCATATGAAGAAACTAGCTCTTTCGTTTTTCGCCCTGTTGGGCGCGGTTGCGGTTCCGGCCCTTGCCCATCACGCCTTCTCGGCGGAATTCGATTTGAATAAACCAGTGACCGTAAAAGGCATCGTCACCAAAATTGACTGGATGAACCCCCACGCCTGGATCTATGTCGAGATGAAAACCGACGCTGGCGTCGAAGAATGGCAATTCGAAACCGGCGCACCGATTGAGCTGGTTCGCCGGGGCTGGAGAAAGCAAGACCTCAAGGTTGGCGATGAAGTGACGGTCCAGGGCCTGCGCGCCAAGGATGGCACCAACACGGCCAGCGCGCGCATGGTTACCTTGCCATCTGGCAAGAAAGTATTTAGCGGCGCGGCCGGTGACGACGCTCCCGCCCCGCCTGCACAGCCTCCGGCCGCGACTCACGAGTAGCAGTGCGCTGTTCAATCCCGCTCGTTTCCGGATAGACCACCCGGTCCAGGAACAGCCCGGATGCAGGGGCCGTCCAGGCCGCAACATCCAGCTTCGGACCTGTTTTGCCTTCCAGCAAACGGGAAAAATCGTCCGCCGTAATCTCACCCAGACCCAGTTTCACCAGCGCGCCCACCACTCTTCGCACCATGCGCCACACGAAGTGCGAAGCCGTGATGCGGAGCACAATCAAGTCGCCCTCGGCCTCGATCCCAGCTTCCTCCACCACCACGACTGGCGATTCATCCGGACGTGTCTTATCTTCGGCGCGAAACGCAATAAAGTTGTGCCGCCCGCTTAGCATTTGCGCGGCGCGGGACATGGCCGCTACGTCTAGTGGCTGCTTCACCCACCAGACAAATTTCTTGAAGAAGGCGGTACGCCGCGTCGAGATCTGATAGATATATGTTCGTGCGATGGCGTCATGCCGCGCGTGAAAGTTGGGCGCAGCTTCGGCGACATCCAGCAGGCATACATCAGAAGGCAGCCGGCTGTTTATGGCCTGCAGGATTTCGTCCGGCTTCGGCCAGCGGCGTGTGTCTTCGTCGTTCTTCCGGCGCACTCGTAAATGCGCCACCTGGGCCCGAGCGTGCACACCCGCATCCGTGCGTCCAGCGCCTTGAATTTCGACAGTTCCGTCGAAGAATTCCTGGGCGGCGCTCCGAAGCTGACCCTGCACCGTTCGAGCGTTATGCTGTTCCTGCCAGCCGCTATACTTCGTACCGTCGTATTCGATGGTCAGCTTCCAGCTCTTCTCTGTCAACGTCGCGCACAACGCAGCGGGCCGCGATTGTTTCCTTACCCTGGCGTGCGGGTCCCGCGCTGTGCGCTTCTCAGGAGTTTCCAACTCACTAGTGTAGCCCCCACGATGTTATGATGGAGCGCTTCTGGAGGACCCATGTTCAAAGGATTTCGCGAATTCATCATGCGCGGCAACGTGCTGGACTTGGCCATCGCCGTCATCATCGGCGCGGCCTTCGGAAAAATCGTAACGTCACTCGTCAACGACATTCTGATGCCGCCGCTGGGACTCGCCCTCAAGAACGTCGATTTCACCAACCTGTTCATCGATCTTTCCGGCGGCAACCACGCGACTCTCGCTCAAGCGAAAGCGGCCGGCGACGCAACCATCGCCTACGGCGTATTTCTCAACAACGTCATCGATTTTTTGATCGTCGCGTTCGTGATCTATCTGTTGATCCGGGCCGCCAACAAAATGAAGCGGGCTCCCGCGCCAGCCGATCCAACTACGAAGGAATGCCCGTTTTGCCACACCACCATTCCAATCGCGGCCACGCGCTGCCCGAACTGCACGTCGAACCTCGCATAACATCTCTCTGGGCCATCACCGGATAGCAATGGTGACACCAGGTTGGCTGACTGCGCCGCCGACAGAGAGCAGCACCGCTTGGATGCCGGGCGGCAGGAAGCCGCTGGGGACTTGGGCGTTGATCTGCATCAAGCCAGGAAAGCCGGGCGCGGCTCCGGCGTAGAGCAATGGCGCGTTATAGCCGGCGATGCTCAGAGCGACGTTGGTGCTGGAACCTTGTCCCGTGGCATAGAGCGACACCACGGAACCACGGGCAGCCGGGTTCGATGCCGAGTTCAGGCTGCCGTCTTGATTGTTAGCCGCGGCCTGGCCAGTTCCACCCGCGACTGTGAAGATACCGGGCACAGCGCCGACCACCGGCACTGAAGAGCTAGTGATTGCAGCGCCATCCACAACGATGCTTACTTTGGCGACTGAATTTGCAGCCAGGCTGGCGGGCGCGAGCGCATTGATCTGAGTGGTGCTGGTATAGAACAGCGTTGCTGGTTGGCCGTCGAACAGCAGTTGCGTGTTCGTTTTGTCGAAACCAGCCCCGAAGACCGAAATGATTTCGCCGGGCGCAATGGACCCTGTCGCAAGGCTTGCCGCATTCACCACCGCTACGTTTACAGTTTCGGAGGCAACGGCTGACGGCGACAAACTCCGGATGCGATTGTTGCCGGAATCGGCTATCAGAATGGTTCCATTGGCGCCTATCGCAATGCCTGCGGGTGCGTTCAACTGTGCGGCGACTGCCGTGCCTCCATCGCCTGAGAGTCCGGCCGTGCCAGTGCCAGCAATCGCAGTGAGGACGCCCGACGTGAGCTGGCGAATGACATTGGCGCCAGTGTCCACGATGAGCAGGGTACCGTCCGATGCAAACACCATGCCGCCCGGCGAAGTAAGGCCGGTGATCAGCGAACTGGACGTGCCATCGGATGCAACTTTCCAGATTTGACTGGCGTCGGCCACCAGGACGTTGCCGGATGCATCCACCGCCACTGCCAGAGGCCCGTCGATTTTGGCGAAGGTGCTGGTCGTTCCGGTAGCCGTCACCTGAACGATGCGGTTGTTGCCGGAGTCAGCGATGTAAACGGATCCCTGAGCGTCTGTCGCAACAGATACTGGATTTTCGAGTTGGCTGGCGATGGACGTTATCACTCCCACGGGCGTGCGCTTGAGAACTGCGTTATTGCCCGTGTCGGCGATATAGAGATTGTCCGAGCTATCTACGGCGATTGCGCGCGGGCCGCTCAACTGGGCCGGATCGCCTGTGCCCGCCACAGTGCTGATCACACCCCCAGGCGTCACCATGCGAATGCGATTGTTCAACGTATCGGCGATATACCAGTTGCCGGTGGAATCCACCGCAATACCGGAAGGCGTAGAGAGTTGCGCCGACGTGGCTGGGCCGCCATCGCCACTGAAGTCGGGCGATGCTCCGCTCCCAGCGATCGCGGTTGCCCCGCCACCACTCGGGATCTCCATGACGTACACGCCCGACGTGAAGTAGATGTTGCCGGCGGCATCGAGCGTTACATCTCTCGCCGATGCGATGCCGGCAATCTGTTGCGAAACTGTGCCAAAGTAACTGGCGGCCGCGACATACAGCATGCCAGAGGAATCGAGCGCCACACCGGTCGGCCCGGGCGTATTGAATACGGTGATGATGACCCCGTCGAAGACTTTTCGAACACGCTTGTTGCCGCTGTCGGCGAAATAGAGAGCGCCAGTTGGATCGATGGTGAGTCCCGCGGGTGCATCCAGTTCGGCGAGCAAAGCGGACGTGCCGACGCCGGAAAATCCCGCTGTGCCGGTACCAGCCACCAACGACAAGATGCCGTTGGATGTGACCCGATACACCTGATTAGCGCCGAAATCGGAAATGTACAGCGAATCTGCGGCATCGAGAGCGACATTGCGGGGCTGCGACAATTGCGCAGTGGTGGCAGGACCGCCTTGTCCGGTATTTGTGGCTGGTAACGCGCCTCCACCTGCCGCGGTCTGGATTGTGCCGTCGATCATTACTTCTCGCACGCGCGCGTTTCCCAGGTCGGCGATATAGAGATTGCCCGCATGATCCAGCGCCAGCCCGTAGGGCTGATTGAGCAGCGCGGAGCGGGCCGGTCCGCCATCGCCCGCAAAGCCCGCCACGCCGGTGCCGGCGACAGTTTGGATGGAACCATCCGGCGCGATCTTGCGAACTCGGTGGACGGCGGCATCGGCGACGTAAACGTTGCCTGTGCGATCCACCGCGATTCCTTCCGGCTGGCTCAACGCGGCAGAAAGAGCCTGGCCGCCATCGCCTGAGTTATTGCTTCCCGCGACGGTTTGAATGATGTAAGAAGCCAGTGACGTGTCGGCCGCTGGAATACACGCCGAACCCAGCAGGCTGAGCAGAACGAGTCGATGAAAGCTAACCACAGATACTCCTGCCAGGAGTAGTGTGTCTTCCCGATGGAAAACTCTCAGAACACTTCCGATGGAAGTATCGTGAATAGGCTCACGAGCAAGATCTCCTGTTTTATCGGGTTCGCCCTCATCGCCTGCGTTGCCAGCGCTCAACCTGCTCTGCGGCTCAAGGGCTTTCAGCCGGCAAGTTCGAGTGCGCAGGCCGCGCCTGTCTTTGCGAAGACTCGGACGCCCGGCCGGTCGCACTATCTGGTGCAATTCGCGGCGGAGCCCGATGCGGAACAAATGAAAGCTTTGGCCGATCATGGCGCCACTGTCCTGTCCTACGTTCCCGATTCAGCACTTTCCATCTCCATGCGCGACGGGACAAGTTTGAGCGGATTGGGCATTCAATGGATGGGGCGGCTAAGACCAAGCGAAAAGCTGAGTCCGGAACTGGATGGAAAGCTGGTGGCCGGTCAGGCCCCGCCGGTGCTGGTGGAGTTTTACTCCGACGTCCCCGATGGTGAAGCGCGCGCAATCGCGATGGAGAATGGCGCGGCGATTCACGAACACCCGGACTTGCTGCCGCACCATCTGTTGATCGAAGGCACGGTCGATCAGGTGCGGCGGCTGGCGGGGTGGGACGAAGTGTCGTACATTTTTCCGGCATCCGGCGATTTGATTCGCGGTCTGCCGGTACATGCTTGCGCGGGAGCGCTGACCACTGCGGGACCGGTGGGTCAGGCCGTTCCGCTGGTGGGCGATGGGTGGGATGGCCCGGGACTCGGAAGCGCCAACCTCAGCTATGCCTTCGTGAATGTGACTGAGCAACAGCCGGCCGACTCGGTGGAATCGGAGATCGAGCGCGCCTACGCGGAATGGGCCAAGTATGTGCAGGTCACGTTTACCCAGACCAGCGATTCCACCGGGCCGCGGACGTTGGCTGTGCTCTTTGCAAGCGGAGCGCACGGAGATGGTTATCCGTTTACTGGCCCAGGTGGAGTGCTGGCGCACACTTTCTATCCGTATCCTCTCAACCCGGAGTCGATTGCGGGACACCAGCATTTCAATAACGACGTAAGCTGGAAAATCGGGGCGGACGTGGATGTATTCAGCGTCGCGCTGCATGAGACGGGGCATGCATTGGGCTTGGGGCACTCTGATAGTCCAGGCGACGTTATGTACCCGTATTATCGAATGGTGTCGGCGCTGGGACCAGGCGATATCGCGGCCATTCAGCAGCAGTATGCGGCGTCGCTCTCCCCAACGCAGCCAGCGGTGCCGTTGACTTTGACAATTCAATCGCCGCAGGCGACGACGAGCGCGTCATCCATCGCGGTGAGCGGGACGTCATCCGGCGGGTCGGGATCGGTACAGGTGAACTGGTCGACGAATCAAGGCACGTCTGGAACAGCACAAGGCTCGTCGAGTTGGACAATCGCCGCGATTCCTTTGAGTGTGGGAGCGAACGTGATCACGGTAACCGCCTCCGACGCCAAGCAGGACCAGGCCTCGGAGAGCGTGACCGTAACAAGCCAACTACCGAATCCTCCAGCGGACAACCCAACCGGTGGGAATCCACCGGCTAACCCAGGTACGGGCGAATCTACAGTTCCACCATCGGTCACCATCCTGTCCCCTGCAATGACCACCGTTGCTACATCGGCGAGTTCTATCGTTGTCAGCGGTACGGCCCAAGACAACCTGGGATTGTCGCAAGTCACTTGGTCGAGCTCTACAGGAGCGGCGGGCGTCGCCACGGGCACCAGCAATTGGACGACCGTCGCAATTCCGCTCTACGTGGGCACAACCACCATCATGATCTATGCGAGCGATGCCGCTGGAAATCAAGCCTGGAGGTCGATTACAGTCACCAGGTACTGACGGCTAAAGCAAGTCGGCCAGGCGCGAATTCTCGATCAGGATGGTCTCGTCACGTTCTGGTCCCGTGGATATGCAGCCGACTTCGACGCCAACGTGATCGCACAAGAAGCGGAGATAGTCGCGCGCACGTTGCGGTAGATCGCGCTCTCGATCAAGGCCACGGGTCTCAGACTTCCAGCCGGGAAGCTTCTTGTAGACCGGTTCCACGGCTTCCAGGCCCCGAAACGTCGCGGGCATGGCCTTCACATTCTTGTATTCGGTGCAAACCAGGATCTCGTCGAATTGGTCCAGCACATCCAGCTTGGTGATCACCAGACTGGAGAAGCCGTTGATCATAGCGGTATAGCGCAGCAATGGCACATCGAACCAGCCGCAGCGGCGCGGACGTCCGGTAACGGCGCCAAACTCGTTGCCCGCTTTGCGAATTCTTTCGCCATCCTCGCCCAGTAGCTCGGTAGGAAACGGGCCGCTTCCTACGCGGGTGGTGTAAGCCTTGGAAACGCCGATCACACCGTGAATCGCAGTGGGAGGCACTCCAGCGCCGGTGCACGCCCCGCCGGCCGTGGCGCTCGAAGACGTCACAAACGGATACGTTCCGTGATCGACATCCAGCATGGTGCCCTGCGCTCCCTCGAACAGCACGCGCTTGCCCGCCCGGATAGCGTCGTTTAAGAGCTGGGCCGTGTCGCACACCAAGGGCCGGAGGCGTTCAGCGTAGCCCAGGTATTGATCGCGAATCGATTCGAAGTCGATGGTCTCCTGAATGTTGAAGGTCTGGGCCAGCAGTTGCTTGTCCTCGGCGAGCGCGGTATACATGGCGCAGAAGCTGTCGTGCTCATAAAGATCGGCAATGCGAATGCCACGCCTTCCGATTTTGTCTTCGTAGCACGGGCCAATTCCCCGCGAAGTGGTTCCAATGGGCACGCGATCCTGCCGGCCCTCGGACATTTTCTCTACGATGCGATGAAAAGGAAAAATGACGTGCGCGCGATCGCTAATGGCCAGCTGCTTGCTGACATCGACGCCCGCCTGCTCCAGCTTTTCCATCTCCTCGATCAACGCCGCGGGATCGATCACCACTCCGTTGCCGATCACCGCCTGTATACCGGGCCTCAAAATGCCGCTTGGGATCAGCTTGAGAACAAACTTCTTCGGGCCAATGAACACAGTGTGCCCGGCGTTGTGGCCGCCCTGGTAGCGAGCCACCACTGAAAACTTCTCCGAGAACAGGTCGACGACCTTGCCCTTGCCCTCGTCACCCCATTGCGCACCAAGTACGACGATGTTTCCCATGTGAGCAGCCAAAACCTTCTCATTGTACCGTGTGCTCTAATAGCTTCGCGGGTAGCGCCTACGATGCCCTCGCGAATCATGCCCAACCGCCCCCTGCCTTACAGCAAGCGCGAGCAGCGTGGCTGGTACATGTACGACTGGGCGAATTCCACGTTCTCAAGCACCGTCGTCACGCTATTCCTTGGCCCGTATCTGACGGCGCTCGCAAAAGCAGCCGCCGGCGTCGATGGCCGCGTTCATCCGCTCGGTATTCCGGTGGATCCACGATCTTGGTGGGGCTACTTGGTTTCCATCTCCGTCGTAACGCAAATCTTCGCCCTGCCGATTGCCGGCACTATCGCCGATTTCAGTCCAAACAAAAAGCTGCTCATGGCGCTCTTTGCCTACACTGGCGCGCTCGCAACGGCCGCCATGTTCTTTCTTCATGGAGATGAGTATCTTATTGGTGGCGTTCTGTTCCTCGTCGCGAATCTGGCTTTCGGCGCGTCGATCGTCGTGTACAACTCCTTCCTGCCGGACATCGCGCCCCCGGAGCGGCGCGACGCGGTGTCGTCCACCGGCTGGGGGATCGGATATTTGGGCGGAGGCTTGTTGCTGGCGCTGAACCTGGCGCTATTCGCCAAAGCCAAAGCCTTGGGGCTGTCGGAATCGATGGCGGTGCGGATCGATCTTTCGTCCGCCGGCATTTGGTGGGCTCTTTTCAGTCTGATTCCATTGGCGGCGATTCGGAATCGGCCTCCCGGTAGGACGCGCGGTCCCGGCGAAGGCTTCACGAAGACCTTCCGCGAATTCGTGGTGACCCTACGCGAAATGCGCCACTATCCGGCGACGCTGCGGTTCCTAGTGGCATACCTGCTTTACAACGACGCCGTTCAGGCGGTGATCACGCTGGCGTCACAGTTCGGCAGCGATGAGCTAAAAATATCGATGACGGATCTGACTGCAGTGATTCTTATGGTGCAGTTCGTCGCGTTCTTTGGCTCATTTTTATTCGACTGGATTGCGAAATGGATTGGTGCCAAGTACGCAGTGATAGTGAGCCTGCTCATTTGGAGCGGCGTGCTGGTTTCCATGTACGTGTCGGTCCGCAACGAGAGACAGTTCTTCATTGTGGCCGCGATTGTCGCCATCGTGCTGGGAGGGACGCAGGCATTGAGCCGGTCGTTATTCTCGTTGATGATTCCCAAGGGACGTGAAGCTGAATACTTCGGCGTATATGAGATCAGCGACAAGGGAACCAGTTGGATGTGCCCGCTATTGTTCGGGCTTGCGCTGCAGTTTACCGGCAGCTACCGGCTCGCGATTCTGTCGCTCATCACGTTTTTCATAGCGGGTTTGATGGTGCTGCTGACGGTGAACGTGCGTCACGCGGCAGCCGAAGCCGCGTCTTAAACCCCAGCCGCCTTCTTCTGCTCGTCTAGTTTCTGCAGGAACGCGTGTTCCTGGATATCCAGCTCGTGCTTGTAGCCTTCCGGATCAATAAAAGGGTTCGGACCTTTGCCGAGCTTCGGATATTTTTCCGCCAGGCTGTACATCGATGGATGGGAACCGAGGGGAACATCGCATGGGAGCGACCGCAGCAGTTTGAAGCTGCGCTGATATTCGCCCGCGATATCGGGAACATCTTTGTTGTTGACCAATATGTAGCCCGGGTTCACACCCACGCTGCCGATGATCACCACATCGTAGCTTTTGCCGCTTTCTTGCGCCTTGGTGGCCCAGGTGGTGCAGCCGCGCGTGTGGCCGGCCGTGAGATGCGCCACCAGCGTGGTACCGCCGAGTTTCACCTCCTCGCCATCGTGCAGCGTCCTGTCCAGCGGATGGGGCTTGTTACCCGGCCTGATCTTCATCAGCGCGGGCACGTCTTGGTCCATGGCCATCACTTGAGCGCCGGTCAGTTCCTTTACCAGGGCATCGCCCTCCATGTGGTCGGCATGCGCGTGGCTGCCGAGCAGGATCTTGATATCGGTGAACTTAAAGCCCAGCTTCTCAACCTCGGCTCGGATCACCGGGACCGTTGCCTCGAAACAACTGTTGAGCAGGATGTTCCCTTGCGGCGTGACGAACAGAAACGAGGAAAGCGATTCGGAGCCGACGTAGTAGATGTTGCCAATCACTTTGTGCGGCGGAAACGGTTTGTTGAATTGATCGGGCGAACCGATGTTGCGCCGGAACAGTTCCTCGGCGGTTTGGCCGCATAGCGGAGCGACGAGTGGTCCGGCTAATGGCGAGGCCGCCAGGGCCGCCAGCTTCATCAAATAGGCGCGGCGGGTTTGCATATCGCAGCCAGCATATCAGGCTTGAGCGAGCCATGCCCGCAGTGCGGCGCTCACTTCCGCCGGGCGCTCCATCATGGACATGTGGCCGCAATCGGGGACGATCACCAACTGGCTGCCGGCGATCTTCGCGGACCCTAACTTCGCAAACATGGCCGCGTGCTGCGCCGGACCGCTCCATCCGTCCTCCCGGCCGGTAAGCAACAACGCGGGACAGCGGATTTGCTCCAGGACGGCGCTTGCATCCGGCCGCGCCAGCAGCGCCCGCACCTGCGCGGCAAAAATCTCGGGCGTCTTGCGCGACATCATCTCGATGATTGCGTTCACTAGAGGCGTGTCGTTGATGCGGCGCGGATCGATCATCGGCGGCAGCCACTGTTGGAGCATGGCGCGCATACCCTGCGATTGGGCCAGCGCGACGAGGTCATGTCGTTTGCGGCCTTCTTCTTGGCCAGCCGCGCCCCCCGCTAGCGGCAAATATCCAGTGTTGAGCAGCGCGACTCGTGCCACGCGTTGCGGCGACAGCCGGTAGATCTCCAGCGCGACGCGTCCACCCATCGAATGTCCGGCGACAGAGAAACGTTCAGGAGCTCTGCTCAGCACCGCCTGCGCCATACCCGGTATCGAATCGAGCGACCCATAGTCGGCGACCGAGCAATCAGCAATATCCGATAGCGCGTCAATTTGCAACTGCCAGGCCGTTTGGTCGCAAACTAAGCCTGGCAGCAGGAGAAGATGTTCTATGCCAAATCCTCGGGGAGAATCGGCAGTTTGCGCAGCCGCTTGCCCGTGGCAGCGAACACTGCATTGGCGACGGCAGGTACAATCGACGGCGTACTGGCTTCGCCAATACCCCCAGGAGCGGCTTGGCTCGGCACGATGTACACCTCCACTACCGGCATTTCGTTAATGCGCAGCACGTCATAGTGGTTGAAGTTTCCTTGCACCACGCGGCCGTGTTCGATGGTGATGGCGCCCTTCAGCGTGGCGCTCAAACCGTAAACGATGCCACTTTGAATCTGCTGTTCGACGCCGGCCGGATTGATGACGTGTCCGCAATCGACCGCGCAGACCACCTTGTGCACCCGGAGCTTACCTTGTTCCACGGATACCTCGGCTACCTGCGCGTTGTAGCTGCCGATGTTGTTCACCACCGCAATACCGCGCGCGTGGCCCGCCGGAAGCTGTTTGCCCCAGCCAGCTTTCTCAGCCGCCAATTCCAGCACGCCCAGCAGGCGAGGAGACTTCGCTAGCAACCGCCGGCGAAACTCGAGTGGATCTTTGCCGGCGGCGACGGCCAGCTCATCCAGAAAACTCTCGGAGAAGAATGTATTCTGCGAGAATCCCACCGAACGCCAGTACGTCGTAGGAATGTCCACACCGGGCGGATGATAATCGACATGGAAATTCGGGATGGCGTATTCCAGATCGACGATGCCTTCCACGCTGGTGCGATCCACACCGTTGCGCAATCCGCCAAAGGACGGGCAGACCACCCGCGCGTCCCAAGCAACGGGCCAGCCGTCCTTGTCCACCGCTGCAGCGAACTTCGTGTAGGACGCGGGGCGATACAGATCGTGCTGCATATCGTCCTCACGCGACCAGGTGAGCTTCACCGGCTTTCCGATGGCTTTGGAAATCTCGACCGCTTCACTGACGAAATCGTCTCCGCCGCGCCGTCCAAAGCCGCCGCCGAGAAACATCGTATGGATCTGGATCTTGTTGGGAGAAAGACCGGTGATCTTCGCCGCGGCTCCCATCGCAGCCGTCTGGATTTGCGTGGAGACCCAAACTTCACAACTATCGGGGCGCACGTCGGCGGTGCAATTCATGGGTTCCATCGGAGCGTGCGAAAGATACGGCACTTCGTAGACCGCCTGGAACGTTTTCGCGCCGCTAGCCATCGCCGCGTTGACATCGCCGTCGTTCCGGGCGACGGCGCCGGGCTTCGCGGCCAGATTCACGAATAGCTCGCGAATGCTCGCGCTGCTCAGGTTAGCGTTCTTGCCCTCGTCATACTGAACTTGCAGCGCGCGTCGGCCCTCCATGGCGGACCAGGTGTTGTCGGCAACCACTGCCACGCCGCGCGTGATCTGCACCACTTGCTTGACCCCGGGAACAGCCTTGGCTTTCGTATCGTCGAAGCTGGCAACTTTTCCGCCGAAGACCGGGCAGCGCGCAACCACCGCGTACAGCATGCCGGGACGCCGGGCATCGATACCAAACCCAGCAGAGCCATTTACTTTCAGGGGGGTGTCCAACCTCTTAGGCGAGGTCCCGATCAGGCGGAAATCCTTCGGATCTTTTAACGCGACTTTGGCGGGCGGCGTCAGCTTGCCCGCGGCATCCGCGAGGCTGCCATAGCTCAAGCTCGCGTTGTTGGAGGTGTTGATTACCTTCCCGTTTTCGGTGCGAAGCTGCGATTTTGCAACGCCCCACTTCTGCGCCGCGGCTTCGAGCAGCATACCGCGCGCCGATGCTCCCGCTTTGCGCAACGGGTCCCAAGAGGTGCGGATGCTCATGCTGCCGAAAGTCCCTTGCAGCGGACCGTAGGCGGGATCCACCGGAGCAAATTCGGTGCGAACCTGCTTCCAATCGCAGTCCAACTCCTCGGCCAGCAACTGCGAGAGCGAGGTCATCGGCCCTTGGCCCATCTCCGATTTGTGGATCTCGAAAGTGACAATGTCATCGCTGCCGATATGGATAAAGGCGTTCAGCCTGGTCGACGACGTGGTGGCGGCGTCCAGTTTTTCGCTTTCGGGCAGGTGGAATGCAAGGAACAGCCCACCCGCCGTAGCGGCGCCCGCTTTCAAGAAACTGCGGCGATTGAGATTCGAAGCAATGGCACTCATTCCGCACCTCCCTTGGCTGCGTGTGCGTCCATATTTTCCGCAACAGTGGCTTTCCGGCTGGCCGCGGCTTGATACTCCGCCGCCAAGTGAACAGCATGCCGGATCGCCTGGTACGTACCGCAACGACAGATGTTGCCGTGCATGGCCTCGTCGATATCGGCGTCTGTTGGATGCGCGGTCTTTTTCAGCAATCCCGCCGCCGTCATAATCTGTCCGGATTGGCAATATCCGCATTGCGGTACGTCCACTTCAAGCCAGGCCCGCTGCACGGGATGGCTATTGTCGGACGAAAGGCCTTCGATGGTGGTGACGCTCTTGCCGGTGACGCTCGAGATCGGCGTCACACAGGAGCGGATGGGCTGACCATTGACGTGTACCGTGCAGCAGCCGCACAGCGCCATGCCGCAGCCGAACTTGGTGCCGGTCATGCCGAGCGAATCGCGTAAAACCCAGAGCAGCGGCATTTGCGGCGATACGTCGACGGATTGGGGCTTTCCATTCAGAGTAAAAGTAACTGCCATCGTGGGCCTCCTAGGAGCCAAAACTTTGTTTCTTTAGTATATAACTCGCGCAAACCCCGGGCGCGGGATCGGCTCCACCCTAACTACAGGCTCTCAATGGTACGCTGGCAGTTTATGCAGTTGTCGGAAATCTTCCTGGGCCAGGGCGAGCAACCGTTTACGGACCTGGTGCGCAGCATCTCCATCGGCAAGCTCAAGGTCTACCAGCTTTATGACCGCATGAAGGTCCGCTTTCATCTGGCTAAGTTCAACGCGGAGAATATGAAGAAGGCGACGCCGCGTTTTTGGGCCCGAATCGTCGAAAAAGACGACGAGTTCGCCACCGATCTGGCCCAAGCGATCCTGGTTTCGCATCTGGATATGATCAAGGCGGTGGTGGACGATCTGGGGATTCCTAACCAGGAAGGTTTTTTTGACAAGGACATCGACGGCCCGAAATACTTGACCGACGGCTGGCAGCAGCGGACCTATGAGAAGTTCAAGGATACGTATCCGGCTCAGGTGCTGCTGTTCTACATTAACCATCTGGCTTGGGAGCTCGCGAAAAGCGAGGAAGTGTTCCAGGTACCAGCGTAGTTCTCAAACACATCGATGAGCCAACAATTCTTCGAAGCGATCCGGGCGGGCGATCGTGCCAAGGTGGACGAGCTGCTCCGCGTGGATGCCTCACTGTTAGCTGCCAAGGACGAGAAGGGTCTTGGTGCTTATACTGCCGCCAAATACTCCGGGAGAAACGACGTCGCCGCGATGCTGCTCGAAAAGGGCGTCGACCTGGACGTGTTCGCGGCATGTATGGCAGGCGCGCAGGAGCGAGCTCTCGAGTTGATCCGCGAAAATCCCGAGTTGGTGAAAGCCTACAGTAATGACGGCTGGACGCCATTGCATCTGGCTTGCTTCTTCGGCCAGCCGGGCGTCGTGGATGCTCTGATTGAGAAGGGAGCGGACGTGCGGGCGCGATCCACCAATCCGATGCAAAACACGCCTCTTCACGCTGCCGCAGCTGGCCGCAGCAAAGAAGCAGTGCGGGTCCTACTGGAGCACGGAGCGGATGTAAATGCGCGCCAGGAGGGCGGCTGGACGGCGCTGCACGCCGCATCGCAAAATGGGGACGTGGAGATGGTGCGGCTGCTCATCGCTGGTGGGGCCGATGTACAGATTCGGGCCGAAAATCAACAGAACGCGATGGATCTGGCTTTGACCAAGGGCCATCAGGCCGTGGTGGAAGTGTTGGAAGCGTACGCGTAGTGGTCGAAGAACAAATCCAGCAATTGCAATCGGCCGCGCTGGCTCGGATTGAAGCAGCGCAGGATGAGAACGCGCTGGAACAAGTACGCGTGGACGTGCTGGGCCGCAAGGGGTCGCTCGCGCAGTTCAACGTGGGCAAGCTGGCGCCCGAAGAGCGCAAAATTGCCGGCCAGGCGCTAAACGTCGCAAAACAAGCGCTGGAGAATGCGTTTGAAACAAAAAAACAGGCGTTTGCCGCCCAGGCGCTGAACACCCGGCTCAAGCAGGAATGGCTGGATCTGACATTGCCGGCTCCAGGGGTTCGGCCTGGCAGCTTGCACCCGGTGACCATCATCCAGAACGAAATCGAGGATCTGTTCACCTCGCTTGGATTCGCGGTGCTGGACGGGCCCGAAGTGGAAACCGAATATCACAACTTCGACGCCCTCAACATTCCGCCCGAACATCCCGCGCGCGATATGCAGGACACGTTCTGGCTGGCTAACGGGCACCTGTTGCGCACCCATACATCGCCGGTCCAGGTGCGCGGCATGGAGAAGCTGGGGCCGCCGCTGCGCATGATCGCGCCGGGCCGTGTTTTTCGCAACGAAGAAGTGGACGCGTCGCACGAGCACACGTTCTATCAGCTCGAAGGCATGATGATCGACCGCGATGTTTCGGTGGCGCACCTGATCTATTTCATGAAGACGCTGCTGAGCGCGATTTTCCATCGCGAGGCGGTGGTGCGGCTGCGGCCCGGGTATTTCCCGTTCGTGGAGCCGGGTTTCGAGCTGGACATCCGCTGCCTGATTTGCGGCGGTCCGGGATGTCCAGTGTGCAAGCAGAGCGGCTGGGTGGAACTGCTGCCGTGCGGTTTAGTGCATCCCAATGTGCTGCGGAAAAGCGGGATCGATCCGGACGAGTGGGGCGGTTTCGCGTTCGGCCTGGGGCTCACGCGCCTGGCGATGATGCGCTACGGCATCGACGATATTCGCCTGTTTGCGAGCGGCGATTTAAGGTTCTTGCGTCAATTTTAGATCGCCATGAAATTCTCCTACAACTGGATTCGTGAGCTGGTTCCGGGCTTGGAAACTGAGCCCGCGGAACTGATGCGCCTGATCACGATGAAGACGGCGGAATGCGAAGGGATGGAGCAGGCCGGCGGGGCCCTGGTTGACGCTTCGGTGGCGCGCGTCAAACAAGTTGAGTTTATCGCCGGCAGCCACAATCAGGTTGTGATCGTGGAAACAGCCCGCTTTGGTCGGAAACAAGTGGTGTGCGGAGCGCCGAACTGTAAGCCCGGAATGCTGACCGCTTATCTGCCGCTCGCGCCGATGGTGATTGAGGGCGTGGAAAGCCAAGGGATGCTCGCAAGCGCGCTGGAGCTGGGCATCACGCGCGATCACACCGGGATTGTGGAATTGGAGAGCGAAGCGCTGCTCGCGGCCGACACCGTCATCGAAGTAGACAACAAGTCGCTCACGCATCGGCCAGACTTGTGGGGCCATCACGGGATGGCGCGGGAAGTGGCCGCCATCACGAATCGGATGCTCCGCGATCCGGTGAAGCTCGACTTATTGCCCAAAGGCAAAGCGCCGGTGGAGATCGCGATCGAAGACTTCGCTCTTTGCCCGCGATATAGCGCGCTGGTTTTCGAGAATGTCACCGTGCGGCCGTCGCCGCTGTGGCTGCAGTATCGGCTGGAAGCTATCGGGCTGAATGCAATCAACAATGTCGTGGATGTCACCAACTACGTGATGGCGGAATTGGCGCAGCCGATGCACGCGTTCGATGCCGAGAAACTGAAGGGCTCAACGATTTTCGTGCGCAACGCCAGGCCGGGCGAGCAGATCGTCGCGCTGAACGACGAAAGCTACAATTTGACCCCGTCGAATATGGTGATCGCGGATGCCGCAGGTCCCATTGCCCTTGCGGGCGTGATCGGTGGATTGCATAGCGCGATTGGCCCAGACACCAAGCGCATTGTGCTGGAGAGCGCGAATTTCCAGGCGGCCAGCGTGCGGAAGACCTCGGTGGCGCTGAAGCTGCGAACGGACGCGTCCATGCGATTCGAAAAGTCGCAGGATCCCACCAACACAGTACGAGGCTTAGCCCGCGCGCTGGAATTGCTGGAGCAAGTTTCGCCCGGCATCCGGTTGGTGGGAGGCGTGGCCGACTCCCACAGCGAGTTGAAGACGCCAGCTCCGATCGCACTGTCCGCACAGTGGTTGAAAGCCAAGCTGGGCCGCGATCTGGATGCGCGAGAAGTCCTCTCGATTCTCGAATCGCTCGAATTCAGCGTCCAAGAACCAGCAACGGGCCAATTCCTGGTCACGGTGCCGAGTTGGCGCGCCACCAAAGACATTTCCATCAAGGACGATCTGCTGGAAGAAGTCGGACGCATGGTGGGCTACGAGTCCATAACTCCAAAAGCCCCGCTGATTGAATCCGTGGTGCCGCCAGAAAGCGCATCGCGCTTGTTCCTGCGAGACGTGCGAAACATGGCTGTCGCTCAGGGGTTCACCGAAGTCTACAACTATTCCTTCGTAACGGAAGATATGGTGCGGGCTTTTGACATGGATGTTGCCGCGCATGTGGGAGTGACCAATCCGATTGCAGCAGACCAAACGCTGCTGCGAGCGAGCTTGCTGCCCGCTGTACGCAAGAACATTCTCGACAACAGCCGTCACTTCTCGTCTTTTCGTCTTTTTGAGATCGGTCGCGAAATCCATTTGCAGAACCGTGAGCTCCCGGAAGAGGTCCCACATTTCGTGGCGGCTCAATACGCTCGAGAAGGCGATGGAAGCGCGTCGCTGTTCGAACTGAAGCGCCTGGCCGAATGTTTGATGGAGGGATGCCGGGTTCGGCTGGCGCAGGCGCGGCCTTTTGAACATCCCGAGCGCGCGGCAATCATCGAGTGGCGTGGAGAAGACGCCGGACGCTTATTTGAGCTGCATCCGTCGCTAGGAATCGAAGGCCGGGCTGCGATCTTGGATCTCGACTTGGCTAAGATGGAAAAGCTGGCGCAACAAGAGGACCGCCGATATCAAACCCTGCGCCGCTTCCCAGCCAGTGCTTTCGACCTTTCCGTTGTGGCAGGCTTACGCGAGCCCTCTGGGGACATCGAACGCCTTTTGACGTCCGCCGCTGGAAACGACTTGATCGATATTGAATTCGTCAGGGTCTACACAGGCGCTCCGCTTCCCGAGGACCGCAAAAGCGTGTCGCACCGGCTCACAGTAGCCGCGCCCGATCGGACGTTATCGTCCGAAGAAGTGGCCGCCATCCGCAGCCGCGTCATTCAAGCGATGCGTGATGCAGGGTATGAATTGCGCGTTTAGTGGACGTGCATGGGCTCGCCGAAGTACCCGATAATGCGCTCGGCGCACAGGCGGCAAGCCTCGATTTCGTCCGGATCGCGCCCCTCGCAATGCAGCATCTGCTCGTCGCGCACGGACATGCTGCGCCCACAAACCCAATCCTCGCCGTCGCGCGAGTGAATATGGTTGAAATCGGTCAAACGGATCCCCCGGGAATGGTTACTTTGTCAGAATATCAGATCGGTTGCGGCGGCAATCCGGAACTTGATAGACTTAGTATTCACCCAAGGAGCGACGATCATGGCGAAAGTATGTGAAGTGTGCGGACGCGGGCCGCAGTTCGGCAACCGGATCAGCCACGCGCACAACGTAAGCAAGCGCCGTTGGAATCTGAACTTGCAGAGTGTGCGTGCTCTGGTGAATGGCGCCGGCAAGCGAATTAAGGTTTGCACCTCCTGCATTCGCAGCGGTAAAGTTCAAAAGGCCGGCAAAGTTCAAAAACCAGCAGCCGCGTAAGACTTTCCCCGTCCCGTTAACAATACCTGATGAAGTTCGTAACCTTTCAAGGTGCGAATTCTCGCGCTGAAGCCGGCGTTGTCGCGCGGGATCGTGTGCTCGGCCTGCGGGCGGCGGGGTTCGGCGACATGCTCGCGGTACTGGCTAGCGGTCCGGAAGGCCGCGCGGCGATCGAGAACTTTGTCCATCATCCACCCCCCGATTCCACTTTTGCGCTTTCCACGGTCCGGCTTCTCGCGCCGATTCCCCGTCCGCCCAAGCTGATTTGCATCGGACTGAACTATCGAGACCACGCCGCCGAAGCGCGGCAGGAGATTCCGAAGATCCCCACCGTCTTCTCGAAGTTTTCAAATACCGTGATTGGACCGGGAGAGCCTATCGTTCTTCCCAAGGTCTCGCGCAAGCCCGACTACGAGGCGGAGTTTGCTTTCGTCATCGGCGTCGGTGGCCGGCACATTCCCGCCGAAAACTGGCAGCGGCATGTCTTCGGATACACCGTGTTCAACGACGTCAGCGCGCGCGACATTCAATCCGCCACTTCGCAGTGGATGATTGGCAAGTCGTTTGATACTTTCGCACCCATGGGACCGTACCTGGTAACCGCGGATGAAGTTCCGGATCCGCACGCACTCGATATCAGCCTGAGCATCGGCGGCGAAGTTCTTCAGCATTCCAACACGCGCGAACTCATCTTCAAGATCCCTGAGTTGGTAGCCTATCTGTCCAGTGTGGTGACGCTGGAGCCGGGCGACGTGGTGGCTACGGGAACGCCGGGCGGCGTCGGATTTGCGCGCAAGCCGCCGCGCTATTTGCAGCCGGGTGATGAAGTGATCGTGAGCATCGAAGGCATCGGCGAATTGCGCAATCCGGTAATCGCGGAAGCCTGAGCCCAGCCTCTACGAGGGCGGATCGCGATCGAACAACTGCTCCAGCTCACGAACCGTTGGCGTACCTTCCACCGCTTGATGCATGTCGTGCGCGAATGCGCGCATGGTCTCTAGCAGATCGAATTCGCGTCCCAACACCGCGTACAGTTCAACGCCGGCCAGCAACAGTGCGAGGAGGCCATCGCCGCGATCGGCAATTTCACGCCTCACTTGCCGAAGTAACTCCAGAGACTCGGGATTGGTTGGCCGCCATGGCATGGAAAGAGAAGTGGGAGAATTCTCTCCCACTCGGATGCACAGCGATTGTTTCCCGTTAAGCGGAAATACTCTTGCGGGACTCGCCCGATTGAATCTGAATCTGCCGCGGCTTCATTTGTTCGGATACCGGTATCTGGATATCCAGAACTCCGTCCTGCAGCCGGCACGATAGCTTGTCGACGTTCAGACCGCTTGGCAAGGTGACCGCCGCGTAGAACTTGCCGTAGGCAAGCTGCGCCTGCGCGTGGTTCTTGAACGCCTCGGGCGCCTTTCGTTCGCCTTCCAGAATCAATTGATTGTTCTGCACGCTGACCTTCAGATCCTGCTGTGCAACGCCCGGAAGAATCGCGCGAAGAAGCAATGTGGAGTCGCCCCAAGCGGTCTCCATCACGGGACTGAAGGTCCACTGGCCGCCACTTTGCAGCAATGATCGTCCTGATTCCGCGGGAAGTCCGTAGAAATTGTCGAAGAGCTGATCGACGGAACGCCGGAAATGATCCAACGTTTGCCGAGCATCTCCGGCAAGGAAAGTACTTGTCATTGGTTCACCTCATTGTCGATGCTTGACTTGAGGAAGGCTCTTTGCTGGAGTGCCCTCTCAGTCTGAATTCTACACCTCGCCCAGGAGCATGAACGCATGAAATTTGGTCTGTAACCGTGACCGTCTTTTACTTGGGCGACACGCTCAAAAACTTTTCGTCGATCTCCACCTGATAGCCGCTGGCCAGACGATTGCTTTCGTTCGCCATCCCAACCACGGCCATTACTTCGGACAGCATCGCGTCCGTCATTCCAGCTTTGCGAGCCGCGGCAGTGTGCGATGCGATGCAATAGCCGCACTGATTGGTAGCGCTCACCGCGACGTAAATCATTTCCTTGGTGAGGGCGTCCAGTGCGCCGGGCGCCATGATCTCCTTCACGCTTTGCCAGGTGCGCCGTAGCGTGGCCGGATCGTGCGCTAGCGCTTTCCAAAAATTGTTGATCCAGTCCGTCTTGCGCGTGGCCATGATGTCGTCGTAGACCGCGCGAACCGCGGGGCTGGCGTCATCGTATTCGATTAGTCCTAGGGTCGCCATCTTTGTCCTCTGTTCCCATCGTATCGGTTCGCGCAATAATGGAAGTACCCTTCATGGTCCAAGAAACGATTCTGGAAGGTCTCACCTTCGACGATATACTCCTCCAGCCGGCTCGCAGCGACGTGCTGCCGGCCGAAACCGACACGCGGACGTGCCTCACCAGGCGTATCGCGATTAACATTCCGATCGTGAGCTCGGCGATGGATACGGTTACTGAGTCGCACCTCGCCATCGCCCTGGCACAACAGGGAGGCATCGGAATCATACACCGCAACATGTCCGTCGAGCGGCAGGCCGAAGAGGTCGACCGCGTGAAGCGCAGTGAAAGCGGAATGATTGTCGACCCCATCACCATCGAGCCCGAGCTCAAGATTTCAGACGCCCTTACGTTGATGAAGCGCTACCGCATCTCCGGCGTGCCGGTGACCAAGAACGGCCGGCTGGTGGGCATCCTGACCAATCGCGACTTGCGATTTGAAACCCGCCACGATCTCCCCATCTCGGACGTGATGACCAAGGAACATCTGATCACGGTTCCGGTAGGCACCACGCTCGAAGAGGCGGAGAAGATTCTGCACCATCACCGCGTGGAGAAACTCCTGGTGGTGGACGATCAATTCGCGCTCAAGGGCCTGATCACCGTCAAGGATATTCAGAAGAAGCTGAAGTATCCCAGCGCGGCCAAGGATCCGCAGGGGCGATTGCGTGTGGGAGCAGCCGTGGGCTCCGGCGCCGACTTCCTGGAACGCGCTCAGGAATTGGTAGCGAGAAAAGTGGATGTGATCGTGGTGGACTCGGCGCACGGGCACAGCCAGCGGGTCATGGACGCAGTGCGCACGATCAAGAACAAAATGCCGGATGTGGAGTTGATCGCGGGCAACGTGGCGACCTTCGAGGGCGCACGGGATTTGATCAGCCTGGGCGCCGATGGGATCAAGGTTGGTATCGGACCGGGATCTATTTGCACCACCCGTGTGGTCAGCGGCGCGGGTGTCCCACAGATCACGGCAATCGCGGAATGCTCGCGAGCTACGCGTGGCTCAGGTGTGCCTCTGATTTCCGATGGCGGCATCAAGTATTCGGGCGATATCAGCAAGGCGATCGCCGCCGGCGCGGACGCAGTGATGATCGGCAGTCTGTTGGCGGGAACCGAAGAGAGCCCGGGCGAAACGATTCTCTATCAGGGACGAACCTTCAAGAGTTATCGGGGTATGGGCTCCATGGGGGCGATGACCGCGGGATCGGATCGCTATCCGCAGGACACCAGCGGGAAGTTAGTGCCGGAAGGCATTGAGGGCCGCGTGCCTTACAAAGGGCCGTTGTCGGAGTTGGTGTATCAGTTGGTGGGCGGGCTAAAAGCGGGTATGGGTTACTGTGGCTGCGGCAACATTCGCGACCTCCAGGAGAATGCGAAGTTCCTGCGCGTGACTTCTGCGGCACTGCGGGAAGGTCACGTACACGACGTGATCATCACCAAAGAAGCGCCTAATTACCGGCTGGAATAGCCCCACTATATTCCGTTCGCGCCGACTTGTCGTCCATAGAGAACGTAGTTGACGCTCTGGATAGAAGCGTCCAAGTCGCTTTGTTGCTGCTGCAATTGCGCGACCAAGGCATCGGCGGCTTCCGCCTGTGTGGTGGCGCTTTGCTGAACTTGCGTCACCGTCGCCTCCGCCGCAGTGATCTCGTTGCCCAGTTCGGTATTGGTTGATTGATAGCCGTCGATCTGGGTCTGGATCATACCCGTAATTGGATCGGTCAACTGGGTGAAATTGCTGGCCAAGGCAGCGAAACCGCTGTTGGCGGACCCCAGGAACTTGAAGGCGTCGGAGATATTGGCGTCTGACAAAGCGCTGAACGTACTGGAATCGAAGCTCATCTGTCCCGTATCGTTGAACGTAACACCCAGATCGGAAAGGCTGTGGATGGTGCTGGTGCCTGTTGGGTTCCAGTAAGTGACCAAGTCCTGCATGTCGCTACTGATCTCATTGATGATCAGGTTGCCTTGGAGCGGCCCGGCACTTTGCCCCTGTTGCGCGCTCACCGCGCTAACCAAAGTGTTGTAGTCGGTAACGAAAGTTTGGAGCGCGCTACTCAGTTGAGTAGGGTCGGTCGCGAGCGACAAGGTCACCGATCCGGACGGCATCGTGTTCAGGAGCGTGAAGCTGACGCCTGGAATGACGTCGGTAATGGTATTGCTGGACTCGACGATGGGATTCGGAATGCCGCTGAGACTAAAGCTTGCGTTGGAGCCTTGATCGGTCCCCGAAATCAGGTTCGCGGGACTTTGAAGATCGTTGAGCTGGATCGTGGTGGGACCGGAAGCGTCGGTCAGAGAAAGAGAGTATGCTCCCGCGCTACCCGTGACCGTAGCCGTGACGCCTGCATTGGCGCCGGTAATGGCCTGCGCTAGACCGTTCAGATTGTTATTTGTGGCGCTAAGGCTCAGCGCGTACGTCTGCGTTCCGACCACCAACTGAACTTGGCCTGTGGCCGACACGGCGGTGGACGTCGCATCGGCGTAAGTTTGCAACGAAGTTTCTGTGCCCGTGCCGTTGCTGCTGATCAGATCCGCAGGCGCCACGCTATTTAACTGCAGCGTGGTGGCTCCGGTGTTATTCGCCGAGACGCTTAGATAGTCGGTGGAACCGGCGGTCAATACGCTGGCGCTGACCCCAGCGTTGGCATTGTTGATGGCCTGCGCCAGCCCGCTGATATTGTTTTGCCCTGAGCCTGTCAGATTGAGCTGATAGGTGTTGGAGCCAACCACTAGATTCACAAGTCCGCTGGTGGAAACACTCTGGGCTGCCGTATAGCCTTGGAGCGACGTTTCCGACGCCGCCGACGCCAGAGCAGTGATATCGGAAACAGTGTAAGTGGCCGGTGCCGCCGCTCCCGTGTTCACTACAGACACAGTGGTCGCGTCCGAGCTGGATGCTGACAGCCCCTGTGTGCTCGCGAGCGTTCCCAAGTTGGTGACGTCCGTGCCCAGCGCGGTAACGGTTGGCTCCAGCGCGGTCAATGCGTTCTGATCGGCAGTGTTCGCGGCTTGCTCGTTCTGCAGATTGGTCACCGGAATATCGGCGATTTGAACGGCGCGCTGGATAATGCTCTGGAAGTCACTCGAGAAACTGCTGAGCCCAGTGAAATAGATCGGCGCTGCGATGCTGGCTGCTTGGCTGGCAGCGCTGCTGCTGGATCCCAAACTACTGCTGGTGGTTCCCATACTGCCGTAGTTATCGTCCGGAAAGGATGGTTTCTTGACTCTTTTGCGGCGCTAATTGGCGAACTCGCGCGGCCACTTGCTCTACTTGTGGCGCGCTCAGGTGGGAATGCATTGGTAAGCTCAGCACTGTCTTCGCGCATGCCTCTGCGACCGGAAAATCACCTGCCTGGTAGCGCCGGTCGGAGTAGGCAGGCATAAGGTGAATCGGAAGGGGATAGTGAACCGCCGTCTGAATCCCCGCCGTTTCCAACCCCCGCTGCAATCCGTCACGATCCGCCGCGCGAACCGTGTACAGACAATACACGTGCCGCGAATCCTCCGGTGCTTGTGGCCGCGTAACGCCCGAGTGTTCGAGCAAACCATCATATTCGGCAGCCCGATTACGACGCGCTTCGATCCATACATCCAGACGCGGCAACTTCACGCGTAGGATCGCAGCTTGAATGGATGGCAGCCGGTAGTTGAAACCTTTCAGCCGTGGACGATAGCGCTGCTCTTCGCCCCAACTACGCAGCAGCGCCGCCGTTCGCGCATATTCGGCGTTATTGGTCGTCAACATTCCGCCTTCGCCCGCCGCACCGAGGTTCTTGGTGGGATAGAAGCTGAAGCATCCGATATCGCCCATGCTGCCCGCGCGCCGGCCACGATACGCGGCGCCATGGGCTTGCGCCGCGTCCTCGATCACCAGGAGCTTGTGGCGTCGCGCAATGTCGAGGATCGGATCCATATCGGCGCACTGTCCGTAGAGATGCACCAACAGAATGGCGCGCGTGCGATCGGTGATTGCAGCTTCGATTTTGGCGGGATCGATGTTGAAGGTCGCCGGATGGATATCGACGTAGACCGGTGTCGCTCCCACGTAGCCAATAGCTGCGACGGTCGCATAGAAGGTGAAGGGAACGGTGATCACTTCGTCGCCCGGCTGAATGCCGGCCGCCAGCAACGCCAGATGCAGTGCGCTGGTTCCGGAATTCACTGCTACGCCGTGACGCGCGCCACAATAGCTCGCGAATTCCTCTTCGAGCGCTGAAACCTCATGGCCGCCGACAAACTGCCCGCTTTCCAGTATGCGCGCTACCGCCCCGTCAATTTCGGTCTTGAGTTCGTGATATTCGGCGGCAAGATCAAGGAAGCGAATCATGCAAGGAGCTGTTCAAACTTGCGAGAAACTACTTGCCAAGAATAACATGTTGATACGGTCTCCCAGGCATTCTGAGCCATGCGCTGGCGCGCGACGGAATCGTCGAGCAACGCCACGCATCGCTCCGCGAAATCCTGCGGCGAATCGGCGATCGCGATGTTCTCGCCGTCCCGAATGTCGAGGCCTTCGGCGCCCACTGACGTCGATACCACCGGGATCTTCGCGGCCATGGCTTCGTAGATTTTCAAGCGCGTACCTCCGCCGATGCGCAGCGGAACAATGGACACAGCCGACCGCCACAGATACGGGCGCACGTCGTCGACGGTGCCAGTGACATGAATTCGCCTATCGGCCCTGGCAAGCCCGCGGACTTCCGCGCTCGGATGGCGGCCCACTACCGCCAGCGAGCAATCTGGCCGTCGGGCGCGTATCAGCGGAAGAACACGGCTGACAAACCACTTCAGACCGTCGATGTTCGGCCGCCAGTCCATTGCGCCGAGGAATACCAGGTCCTGCGCGGGAGTCAGGATACCCGTTGGAGTGAAATATTCGATATCTACACCAGTGGGAACACAACCTACGCGCGACGCTCCATAGAGCGAATGCATGGTTTGAGCATCGGCGCTGGAGACCGCAATAATCTTCTTCGCGGCGCGGCAGACCGAAGCTTCGTAACCGAACATGCGTTCATACTGCCCGTGACAATAGGCCCGATGCCAGGGGGTGGGCGCATGTTCAACATGACGTTTCCAGATCGCCGACTCCACGTTGTGCTGGAAGAGCACGGCGCTGTCCAGTTCCGGAATATTGGCGGCCGATGCAAGAAAATCGCACACGATCGCATCGAATTTTTCCTGGCGCGTGAGCGTCTCCACTTGACGCAGCAGTGCGTGTGACCGATAGCGTCGCATGGCAACTGGCAGGTCCGTCCATAGGCCCGTGGCAAGCTCTGCCCAATAACGCGGCCCACTTTTTCGCTGGACCGGATGCGACACAGGATAGGCTTTCGCCGAATAGTCCGAACTCCGGCCGATCCCCACCCTTGGTTGCGGCAAATCGAGCGCTGCAAAGTGGATTTCGTGTCGCTGGTGCAGCCGCTTCAGGGTTTCGAGTGTTCGGATCTGGCCTCCTCCTTGAGTGGGATGCAGGAAATCCGACTTCACCCACAAGATTTTCATGCCAGGGCCGCAGCCTCTGTCCACACCTGTTCGCGCCGGCCTGTCAGAAACAGGTCACCCCAAAGTTGGATATTCAGAAGCCGCCAGATGCGGTCGGTTGCATCCTCGCGCCCCGCACGATGCCGCTCGATCAGCGCGTCCACTTGGCGAAGATCGAGGTGAGCTGCCAGCAGCCCGTCGGGCGAACGCAACGTGGCGTACAGCGGCTCGGCGCTTGGATGGCGCAACCATTGCGTCAGCGGGGTAGGAAAACCCATCTTCTTGCGGTGGACAATGCCACGCGGCAGCAAATCGCTCACGGCGGCTTTGAGAATATACTTTTGCGTGCGGCCATGAAGCTTAAGGCCATCGGGAATGCGCGCGGCGAACTCCACGAGCGTGTGATCGAGAAAGGGCACTCGGCTCTCGATGGAAGCGGCCATGCTCATTTGATCCTGTTTCATGAGCAGCTCCACCAGATACGTCTTTTGGTCGGCATAGAGGGTGCGCGCGAGAGGCGAAGCACCGGGGCGAGCGTTCCAATTGGACATATAGTCCTGGTAGCTAGGGCCCGCTTCGAAAGCGCAATAGAAATTCTCGAGAAATAATGACTGAAAACTAAGGTCGCGACCGAGGACGGTGTGGCGCAGCTTGCGACGCAACCCATCAGCTAGCAAAGGGGAGGAGGCGATCCAGTCGCGGACTGCGCAGCGAATTGTGTGAGGTACTCGGGCGTAGCCTTGGGCCCAGCGTTGGTTCAAATCTAACCATCGATACCGCTCGTAACCGGCGAACAGCTCGTCGCTGCCCTCCCCGGTCAGCACCACTTTCACACTTTGCGCGGCGAGCTTCGAAACAAAATATAGCGGCACGCTGGAGGGCCAGGCAATCGGCTCGTCTTCGTGCCAGATCAGCTTGGGCAACGCGCCGAAAAAAGCATCTCTGCCGACCACCACTTCGCGATGATCGGCGCCCAGGGCTCCAGCCACCCTCCGCGCATAGCTCAATTCGCTGAACTTAACCTCCGAATAGCCCACGGCGAAGGTGTGAACGGGGGCAGAGACTGCGCGTTGCATTAATGCCGCGATGGCGCTCGAATCCAGGCCTCCGCTGAGGAACACCCCGAGTGGAACGTCGCTCATCAGATGCTTCTCAACAGACTCTTCCAACCGCCGCCGGGTCTCCGCAATCCAGGCGCGCTCGTCGAGACTTTGACGATCGGAATCAACTGGAATATCCCAGTAGCGCTCGCATTTGAACTCCGGCCGCGCGCCATCCACGTCCAGCAACATCCGGTGCCCCGGCATCAGTTTGCGAATGTTTTGGAATAACGTGTGATCGCCGCTGGTGAAGCCTAACGCCAGCACTTCGGGCAACAAGTCCTCGGCCAGCACTGGGGAAATAGCCGGATGCTCCAATAGCGCTTTGATTTCGGATGCGAAGGCGAACAGGCGGCCGTCCCAGTAATAGTAGAGGGGCTTGATACCCAACCGGTCCCGCGCGCAAAAGAGCCGTTGCCTTTTAGAATCCCAGATGGCGAATGCAAACATGCCGCGGAAGAGCTGCAGGCACTCCGTCCCATGTTCTTCGTAGGCGTGGAGAATCGTCTCGGTGTCGGAAAGACTTTGGTAGCGATGCCCGGCCTGTTCGAGTACCGGCCGCAACTCCGAGTGGTTATAGATTTCGCCGTTGAACGTGATCCACAGGGCGCCGGTTTCGTTGCTCATCGGCTGGTGGCCGCCCTGGATGTCGATAATGCTCAGCCGGCGCTGGCTGAGATGCGCCCACGCGTCGTGATAGAAACCGAAATCATCGGGGCCGCGATGACGGATTGCCTCTGCCATACGCCCCAAGATCGCGACACCGCCGTCTGAGGGCGCTGCAGTGACAAATCCGGCAATCCCACACACGACAAGGAGTGCGGAATGGCGCTGCTGTCTCTCCGCATATATAGCCAGTGAGCGATAGAGAGCGTTTCTATAGATCACTTCGTATGATATTATGATCGATAGAATATCCTCCTATCGCTCATGACCTGGAATTGGCAACAGCCGGACTGGCCCCATTTCTCCTGGGATGAGGCTCGCTTGCGCAAAGCGGAAGAGCACTTCCTTATTGGCACGGGCATGTTCGTCGGAACGCTGAAGCACCTCCCGCAGTCCGATCAGGAACAGCTTACGATTGAGTCCCTTAGCACGGAGGCGGTGACCACCTCGGAAATCGAAGGGGAAATTCTGGACCGGGAAAGCGTGCAGTCTTCGATCCGCCGCCAGCTCGGCCTTCCAACGGACAACCGGCGGATCAGGCCTGCCGAGGAGGGGGTTTCAGATATGATGGTCCATCTTTACCGCTCCTTCGCGGAACCACTCTCCGACGCGATGCTCTTTTCCTGGCACCAGATGCTGTTTCAGGAGCGCGGCAGGCTCATCGATGTTGGCCGCTACCGCACGGGCGCGGACGCAATGGAAATTGTTTCCGGCCCAATCCATGAGCCGAAAGTGCACTTCGAAGCGCCGCCATCGGCTGAAACACCGAAAGAAATGGCACGGTTCATCGCCTGGTTCAATCGGACGGCGCCTCAGTGTGCCGAGCCGCTGCCTGCGCTCACCAGAGCCGGCATCGCCCATCTTTATTTCGAGTCCATTCATCCGTTCGAGGATGGCAACGGGCGTATCGGCCGCGCCATCGCCGAAAAGGTGCTGGCGCAAATTTTCGGGCAGCCAACCCTCACGGCGCTGGCGGCGACGATTCTCTCCAGGCGCAAAGCCTACTATGTTGCGCTCGAAGCCGCAAATAAAAGCAATGAAGTGACGGCCTGGCTGTCATGGTTCGCAGGCGTAGCCATTGAGGCGCAGAGGCGAACGACAGCACAAGTGGAGTTCTTGATTGAAAAGACGCGCCTGCTGGATCGATTGCGCGGACAGGTAAATGCGCGACAGCAAAAAGCTCTGCTGCGCATCCTGAGGGAAGGGCCGGAGGGATTCAAAGGGGGCTTGAGCGCCGGAAACTACTCCAGCATCACCGGCGCTTCCCCGGCGACGGCAACGCGCGATCTTGCCGATCTCGTGGAAAAAGGGGCGCTGCTCCGCGTCGGCGAGCGGCGACATGCGCGCTATCACATCGCCATCGCCGTGACGAAAGTGTCACCTGTCGTCGTTGATGAGCACGGGAACTTTAGCTAGTGCGTAAATCACAAGACTTAGCTGCACGCGGCATATAAACCGGTTGAAATTAGATACGATAGGAGACGGAGGAATGGGTGAGTGGTTGAAACCGGCGGTCTTGAAAAGCGATCAGGCCCTGTCGGCAAGTTTCTAAAAATTCAACATAACCTCTGTCCAGCCAGCAGTTTACAGTCATTCCGATCTTCATTCCTGATTAGCTGATTTCATCCGTTTTGATCGCTGTTTAGTGCCAATTTGGTGCCAGTCACCTATTTTTTGCTCGCGAAGCCATGACTGTCACTATGAATCTCCGCATCCTATTGTTGGCGCACGGCTTATGCCCACAAATCTTGCATCGAGGCGCTCCAACCCTTAAGTATCGTTCTGAGGCCATAATTTGAAGTTCTGATGGCTCTGCAGAGCATCGTCAAGGCTTCTACTCGCCTCCCGTTTTCTTTCGAAGTGCGTTGAGCTCTTTTTCAAGCACCGCTAATTTTTCCATGATTTGTTCGAACGGTGGCGGCTCTCCGAAGATCATGACCGCCATATCGCGATAGTCTCGCCGCAGCGTTTGGATTCTTGCTTCAGGCGGAGCGAGCTTAAATGTTCCTGGCACGGCAAGCGGATACTGGGCCCAGGCCGATGCGTAGAAGGTTTGCTTGTGTTTGACGACAGCAGCGAGAAGATCAAGATCCTCGAAAGCTTCCTGCTTCACCGGACGTGCGGCCATCATAGCTACATCGTAATAGTGGCGCGAGTAGCGGCCTGGCAGAGTCTTTGCCGGCGGTCGATGAAACTCCGCGTGCAGGATCGTGGCCTTTTCCCAAAATGTTCGTTTCGCGAGAAGGCTAGTGACGGGTGCTTCTGCCCGCTCGAAGAGCTTTGGAAACTCGGCGGCAGCGAAGGCGCGAATTGTGAACTGCCCGTGTGGGATGAAATCGGCATGGGTTCCGAGTTCGAGAGTGACACGCGGCGCAATGTAGGCGACCGGCGCCTGGACGGCAGGCGGATAGAAGAAATGCACAATATTCGGGTCCTCCTCATCGACCGCGAGTCTCCAAGGTCCTTGAGGGCCTAGCACTTCAGTGCAGCGGGTGCGCAGATGATCAAGAAACTCACCTGCTATATATAGTTCTGGCATGCTCGGAGCATCTCGCCGAGCAGGGCCATTTGCTTCGTTCGCGATAAGCCCGGGGCAAGAGGGTGACGTGCGCCCGGTGAAACCCAGCATCGTGTAGTCCACGGCCAAATCGATATCTTCGGAGAAGCGTTCGATGACCCCGAAAACCTTGGACAGAGAAGTCCCACCCTTGAACAGGAGGCCCTCCCTGAGCTGCTCGATCGAGAAAATCTGAGCGAGCGTCCAGCAGACCCAAAAATCCTTCTCGACGAGCGCCTCGGGCAACGCGCGACGATTCGCGGTTTCGGCGAATATCTCGGCGCGGGACGAAGCAGGGAGCTGAGCAATTCTGTTCAAGTCGGGTTACCAGCGACTTTCTTAGCGGTCTCATAAATCCAATCGACACCGAACCGTGTCGCCTTGACCAGCCGGCGCTTCTCGACTTCGGGTAGCAGAGATCTTAGGCGCTGGATGAAGGCATCATCCAGCGCCTCTTTGCCAATGTAGCGTAGCGCCTGGATGGCGAGCGCGGTCATACCCTGTTCCTGTCCGAGGACATTCGGACGCGCGTGCTTGAAATGGATCGTCCGTCGGCCGATTTGAACTTTCTGGTTCGGTCCGTCAGAAAGGTAGATAATTTTTGCGGGTACTTGGGTTGACAGTCCGAGGAGATTTGCGGCCCATGCACCTTCTGGAACGATAGTCCAGCGATGGCGCCGCGCGAGTGCCCGCGCAGTTTGATCGATATCTGGACTGAGCGTGCCACCGAGATCCGGATTGACCTTGGGAGCATCGTAGAGGCCGCGCCGGACGCGGCGGATAACGCGGTCACGAAGAAGCGCCGAGAGGGTCATATCGACGGTTCCTCGGCTAGCGATGTCGAGAAAGTCTTTTGCCATGAACGCGTGTCCTGGTTCAAACCTGCGGATGCGGTCAAATATCCTGGTTTTCATGGTTTGCATGACTTTGTCGATCCGGTATGATTTAGAAAAACTATACCATTTTTTCTAAATGGCTACAGGCAGGACCAACCCTGTTGGACGAGCCCCGCTGCCGTTAGCACGCGCGCGGATGTGCGGACCGGCAACCAAGGAACAGCCGCGAATGTGCAAGGATGCCGCATCCGAAAGAACGGTGCACCGTTTTGCGTTGTGGGAATGGAGCGGGCGGGAGTGCCAGGTTGAACGGTCGAGTGGCCACCACGCTCCTGTTGAGTATTAGCTCAAACCGCAATCGGTCACTGAGACTTCAATCAGTAGCAGCGTGCAGATCCCAAACTAAATCTACATCCCCGCGACACGTGTGTGCGGACTGTGTGCCCGTTTTCGAGCCGGAGGTATCCAATGGCTCGAAAAGCAGGGCAACTGATTTCACGCGGCCCGCGAACATGGCTTGTTCGCGTATCGCTTGGCCGTGATCCCGAGACCGGAACGAGGAAGTACCACAACAGAACCGTTCATGGCTCTTTCCGTGAGGCACAAACGTACCTGAACGCTAAACTTCAAGAGCGCGATATCGGCCATCTTCCTCGCGCCGCCGCGATCAGACTCGATGAGTATCTGGACCAGTGGTTGGCAACATCAGCCAAACCAAGATTGCGGCCGAGAAGCTATACCGACTATGAAAGCCTGCTACGCCTCCACATCCGTCCATGTCTTGGCGGCAGGCCAATCGGGGCAATTACTCAGTTCGACATTCAGAGCGTTTATGCTCAGATGTTCAACTGTGGGCTATCGCCGCGAACAATCGAGTATACGAATGCCGTAATCCAGTCCGCACTCCGCCAGGCAGTGCGCTGGAAAATGCTAGCCGAAGATCCCTGTCTCGGAGTTGATCTGCCACGGTTGAAGAGGCGTGAGATGGAGGCCCTCAGTGTCGAAGAATGCAGGCGATTCCTCACGGTCGCGAGGGAGTCGGAATGGTACGCGCTGTTTGCCCCCGCCCTGACAACCGGAATGAGGCCCAGTGAATACCTGGCGCTCAAGTGGAGCGACATCGATTGGCAGCGTGGCGCCGCGAGCGTCTGCCGGACGATCCAGGTTTCGTCCAACGCATGGACCTTTTACGATACAAAGCGCAAGCGGAATCGCCGAGTTGTGAAACTCCAGAATTTCGTTCTGGAGGCTTTACAAGATCTCGGCAACCAGCGTGAGACGCAGCATGACCTCATTTTCCATAAGGGTGGACAGCCCCTGAGACAACGAAAGATCAAGGTCGAATTTCCGGATGCTCCTGGCGGCGGCTGGCATAAGATCAATTCGTTTGTACGATCTTCGCCACACCGCCGCTACGTTGGCCGTGGCCGCCGGCGTCTCCGTTAAGGTGATTTCAGAGCAGCTCGGTCACGCGAGTATTTCGTTCACGCTGGAGCGATGTTCCCACGTGCTTCCGAGCATTCAGGATGAGGCTGCGGCCAAAGTTGAGCGAATGCTGACGGGCTGAATTTCGTTTCACGTCCCAATGCGGGCACCTGCCTACCCGGCAGGTGCGACGGTAGCAAGTGGTACAAGTGGTAAGCGCTACGAAGCTCCGACCGCGCTCTGAACGCTGTTGGTCGAAAGACCGTTATATCAGCGGAACGGGCGTTATGCGGAGAGTGCCTTCTTGTCGGATCAGCGGAGCCAAGGCGACCTGCGCATCCGGGCAGGTCTCATCGAGCGCCGATTCCAGGCTGGCTGATTTGTAATTAATCCTTTTGCAACTCAATCGATTGGGAGAGATCGAATCACGGAAACCATCCGCCGGCTCTCCGTAACAAATACGTGAACAAACCGAAAGAGCGGCGAACGATCTGCTATTCCGGTGGTATTTTAAGCCAGACCACGGCATAATAAAGCTCCACTAGACCACGCCGCAACGTCTGCGGACCAATGATGATCCGTGGGCAAATCCGCAGGAGGATCTTTATGAGCAGGCAAATGCGAATCGTACTTTCGAGCTGTGGTTGTTTTATCTTTGCGGTTATGTTGGCTGGGTTTCAGATTCCCCGGCCCGCAGGCAGTCATCCACAGGATACGAAACCGCGACCGTTTCCTTCCTTTCTCTCTCCGAGAGTTCCATACGATGTGGGACCGGCAACGACCGCCCTCATGGCGAAGGTGCAGCCGAAGAACGGGGGAGAGTATTCACCCGAGGATGCCGACCGCGTCATCGTGGCCCAGCGGGACTTCGACATCCTGTCGTGGCAGGCGTTTCTGGCGCTGAACTGGCCGCAGAAAAGCTACGGAATTCCCGAAGCGACGATCAATGCGGCGACCGGCAATCCGCTCTGGAGCTACTGGGTGCCGATGGAAAAAATCTTCCTGCCAAACGGCGCAAAACCCGAATATCCCTGGAATCCCGAGAAATGGCACAAGGAGGCTGCGGCGGAGGGTTTGACGGCTAGCTTGAGCAAAGCTGCCTGGCGGCAGTCGGCTTCGTCGGACGACAATTTCCAGGCGTTTTCCGGTCCGCTGGTGGATCAGAACGGAAAGTGGGCGCGTTACGAAGCGATGGTCGATCCGGAAGAGTTCGACTACATCTTTAACAATACGCTCTACAGCCTCGACGGCCAGATCGCCTTCAGCGGACGGGAGGTCAACCACAACGAGGTGGATATGCCTGTAAACGTCGGCATGCAGAAGCACGGGGCGATCGAGATCAAGCTGGCGTGGAAGGAAATGGGCGCCAACGACGCCCCGTCGCGCTTCTATACGACGAAAGTGCGGGTGCGGATCTCCGCGCCGGGCGCGCCGCAGTATAGGACGATCAACGCGGGGCTGGTCGGGATGCACATCTCGATGCATACGGCGTCGTCGCCGGAGTGGATCTGGAGCACGTTCGAGCAGATCGATAATACGCGGCAGAATCCGCTGGCGGGCGGCGGCATGAGCCATGCGAACTTCATGAATCCGAACCTGTCGAACGCTCCGGTTAATGTGCTGCCGGCAAAGAACGGGGATTGCGGCAGCGGAACCTGCCAGACATGGTACGAAAACCTGACGACTAAGCCGGTGAGGGTGTCGCGCGTCATCGTCCCGCTGCAGCCAGGGCTCAATCCGCTGGACGTGAAGATCGCCGATGAGACCGGCGCGCTCAACGCCGAGGTGCAGGCGCTGCTGCATAAGAACAATTCCGTATTTCAGTACTACGAGCTGATCGGGACGCAGTGGCCCGTGCACAAAGACGCGCCGGCGTTCGCGGGAGGACAGGGCAGCGCGCCGGAAAGCATCACGAACAAGATGCCGGGCGACGTGGTGCCGGTATTTCTGGTGAACACAACGATGGAGACGTATTTCCAGAACGGGAAACAAAATGCGGGTTGTCTCGAACAGGACGACCGCCTGCCCAACAACTGCGTGGCCGATACCACGCAGGTGGTGGGGACGGAAAGCTGTGCAGGCTGCCACTATTCGGCCGGGATCTGCACCGGGTACAAGAGGGACGTAAACGGAAACCCCGTGATCACAAACGGCGTGAAAACTCCGATTTACGGAATCGACGGTCACTTCGGCAGATCGGCGCACGGCAACTTCAGCTGGATGCTGCAGATCGAAACCAGCAAGCAGAATGTGGGGACGGGAAAATGAGCGTCGATTCAGCGAACTCCAGCTATCGTTACGTCCCCGTCGACGGGTTCAACCCGAGCAGCGCGACCGGCTGGACGCAGTTCGGCAATGTGACGCAGTGCCTCTACGATAAAGCGGATGAGACCTTCACGCTTACCGGCACGGGACCGGCGGGTGGCCCCGCACCCGTGCTCAAGATCTATATTCTGGGGCCCACCGCCTTTCGCGTGCGCTTCAATCCGAAGGGCGACTATAGCATGGATGGTTCGTTCGCGGTGGTCGACAAGAATCTAGGCGCGCCGAACGTCAACGTGCTGCAGAACGGCGCGGGGAAGCTTTCGGTGGATCTCGGCGGAATGCGTCTGGACGTGCTGTTCCAGCCATTCACGGTGCAGGCTTACTGGAAGAACAATCTCATCAGTACGGACACCGCGCAGGGACTGACTTATGTTTCAAGCGGTGGCGAGGCTGTCGCCAACTTCAAGAATTATCCAGCGAACGCGAACTACTTCGGAGCGGGAGAGAAGGGCGGCAACGACCTCATACTGAACCAGGGGGCACTTACCTTCTTCAACTACGACAATTTCAAATACTCGGGTCAGAATGCGGACGGGGGCGGATTCCTGCGGGTCGTCCCTTCTACTTCTCAACCCGGCCCTCTGAACTGGTTCGAACCGCTTTACAACTCCATTCCGTTTTTCATCGAGGACAATCCCAATCCGCTGGACGGCAACGGGCGGCCCACAGGACTTCCATACTCCTACGGCATCCTGCTCGATAACGAATCGCAAACGTACATGAACTTCGGGGCCAGCTCGAGTTTCAACGGCAACATGTACGGCAAGTACTTTTTTGGCGCGCTCTACGGAGAGATCGACTACTACTTCATGGCAGGCGACACCACGCCCGATGTGTTGAAGCAGTATTCGACGCTGGTTGGTCCCGCCGCTCTCGCTCCCATGTGGGCGCTCGGCAATCACCAGGGCTGTTACGGCTACTACGATCAGAGCAAGGTGCTCAACGCCATCCAGCGGTACCGCGCGGCTGACATCCCCCTCGACGGGATGCATATCGACGTCGATTTCCAAAACAATTACCGCACTTTTACAGCCAGCAACATGAAGTTCCCGAGCGGCGGCGCCACTTGCTTTTCGCAGGCTGCGGCGCTGGGCGTCAAGTGCAGCACCAACATTACGGGCATTGTGACGATCCAGCCTCTCGACGAGGACGGCAACAAGACGCCGTATTCGGTGTTGCAATCCGGTCTGGCCATGAATGCGTTCGTCCAGGACAATCGCGCCGAAGGGCCGGGTCCGGCATATCCAAATCCATTCGTCACGAACGAAAGCTACGGCACGAACTTCGGTTTCAATCCCTATCCTTCACCTGGAGCGCCGTATAACCCCGGGCCAGGGGTCGCCCTGGGCACATACGGTTACTACGCCGATCTTGGACAGCAGGCTTTCCGCGATTGGTGGGGCCAGCAGTACAAAACTCTGCTCGATGCCGGTCTGGAGATGGTCTGGCAGGACATGACCGATCCCGCGACGCAACCGAGCGTCTGCGATTCCGCGCCTTACAAGACGCTGCCCTTAAATGTGCTGATGTTCGATTACACGCAGAACAAAATGGTTCCCAGTGCGCACATCCACAATGTGTTTGCGCTGAATCTGATCAGCGCCACGCACTCGGGCCTGCTGAATCTGCGCAAAGCCGCCGGCGTGGACAAGCGACCGTTCATCATCGCTCGCGGCGGCTTCACAGGCGTTCATCGTTACGCAGCGAGCTGGACAGGAGATTCGGCCTCCGACTGGAATTTTCTCGCCGTCCTGATTCCCGAGCTTCTCAACTTCGGTCTGTCCGGCCAACCGATGGCCGGCGCCGACGTCGGCGGATTCGCTACGAGCTCCGCGGGAGGCGACGCGAATGGAACCGGCGCCAATGGCGTCACCGACCCCGAACTGATGGCCCGCTGGACCACGCTGAGCGCCTTCATCGGCTGGTGCCGGAATCATTACGATGGTTATAACAAGGCCTACCAGGAGCCTTATGCGTATTCCGATCCTTGCCAGTCGGCCTGCCGGAAGTACATCGAAATCCGCTACAAGCTCCTGCAGCTCTTCTACGATTTGCTTTATCAATGCACGCAGACCGGCCTGCCGATCTGCCGGCCGATGTTTGTGACGGATCGCCAGGATCCGAATGTCTATCAGGCGCAGGTCCTCAACACGCAGTTCATGGTGGGGAACGACCTGCTGATCGCGCCGATCACGCAACACCACGGCACCAATCGCGACGTCTACCTCCCGGCGGGCAGCGACTGGTTCGCCTATCAGGACGCGCAGTCGCCGCTGCCGGCCATGAACGCCGGGGGCCAGAGTTTCAACTGGTATGCTCCACTCGACCTCGTGCCGATTTACGTTCGCGCCGGCGCGATCCTGCCCCGGCGCGAACTGGAACAGTACGTCGGCCAGCTTCCACAATGCCCGCTTACGTTTGAGTGCTATCCAGGGCCGGACCGCCAATACCAGCTTTATCTCGACGACAAGGTTGGACTGGGCTATCAGCAGGGCAATTACAGACTCACCACGATCTCGCAGCAAACAGCGCCGGGCGCAAATGGCAATCGCACTGTAACCGTGACTCGTACGCATGATCAGTTCGTTCCGAAGGAGACCTTCTTTTTCATCTCGCTGCTTCAGGCCACTCATGCCACAGGCGTTGCGGTGAACGGGGTCGCGGCTCCCGATCTTACCGGTGGAAGCGATGCTCAATCCGCTTCGGCTCTCGCAGCTTCGGCAGGAAATGCGTTCTATTTTAGTGTTTCGCTACAGACGGTATTCATCAAAGTCCTTGATAATTCCGGAGTGCTCCAAACCACAGCCAGTTTCTGAACGGAGTTCTCATGCCCTTTGCCACTCGATCCGGTCAGCCGCAGCCCCTGGGCGCGACCGTAAACGCCTCGGGCGTGAACTTCTCCCTGTTCTCGGAGAATGCGACCGAGGTTGAACTTCTGTTGTTCACGGCGCCGGACGATCCTGCGCCCATGCAAGTGATCCCGATTCAGGAACCCACGCTCTTTTATTGGCACGTCCAGATCGACGGGCTTGCGGCCAACAGCGCCTATGCGTTTCGCGTCCACGGCCCTTCCTCCGATGCGGACCTGAAGAACTTCGGCCATCGCTTCAACCCCAATAAAGTGTTGATCGACCCGTATTCGCGCGGCAACTTCGACAAGCTGTGGGTGGCGTCGGCCGCGAAAGACGGCAGCGACAATGTCGCCGAGAGCATGCGCAGTCTGGTCATCGACGAAAGCGGCTACGATTGGGAAGGCGACACCCCTCCGAACACTCATCGCGAAGACACGATCATCTATGAGTTGCATGTTGGCGGCTACACGGAATCCCCGACGTCGCGCGTAGCCAATCCCGGGACGTTTTCGGGCCTGGTCGAGAAGCTGCCCTACATCAAATCACTGGGAGTCACCGCTATCGAACTGATGCCGGTCTTCGACTTCGATTCGAAGACACCCAGGCGAATCAACCCCTTGACGGGGGCCGGGCTGAATAACTTCTGGGGTTACGACCCGATCGGGTTCTTTGCGCCTCATGCGGAGTATTGCGTCTCGCCGCTCGCAGCCACGCACGTCAAAGAGTTTCGCGATCTTGTCAAAGCGGCGCATAAGCTGGGGCTGGAGGTTATCCTCGACGTCGTGTTCAACCATACCGGCGAAGACGACCAGAACGGCCCGGTGATCGATTTCAAAGGCATCGACAACAGCGTGTTCTATTTCCTGCAACAGCCGGATCGCACGTTCTATCGGAGCGACCTGACCGGATGCCCGAATGCGGTGCGTTGCAATCATCCGGCCGTGACCAAGATGCTGGCCGAGAGCCTGGCGTATTGGGTTTCAGAGATGCACGTCGACGGCTTTCGCTTCGATCTGGGCGCGGTTCTGGCGCTGGGCGAAGACGCCAGGCCATTGGAGTACCCGCCGGTCGTCTGGGCCATCAATCTGGATGAACGCTTCGCCGCCATCAAGGTCATCATCGAGCCTTTCGGGGGCAATCAGGGGGACGTTCTCGGCAAGTTCCCGGACATCCGCTCATCCACCTGGAACTATCAGTTCAAGAACGTGATGCGGCACTTCGTTCGGGGAGATCCCGGATTGATCGGTCAGGTTGCAAGCCGCATTTGCGGCAGTTCAGACATCTTCGAATGGGTGGGCTCCGGACCCCTGAACGGCGTTTCCTACGTCACTTGTCACGATGGCTTCACGTTGAACGACGTCGTGAGTTACAACAGGAAGCATAACGAAGCGAACTTTGAAGATTCGGGCGACTCCGACAATATCAGCAGCAACTATGGCGTTGAGGGAGCGACAACCGACCCTGGGATCGAGACCATTCGCGAGCGGCAGATCCGGAATTTTCTGGCCCTCCTGTTTATTTCTCAGGGAGTTCCCATGCTCCTCGGCGGAGATGAGTGCAGACGCACGCAGCAGGGCAACAACAATCCCTACATTCAGGACAACCCCATCAGCTGGTTCGACTGGACATTGCCTGCAACTTACGCCGGCCTCGTGGCGTTTACTCGCGGCATGATCGATTTCCGCAAGCGCCATCCAGCCCTTCGCCGGCACAGCTTTTTCACGGGCCAGGTTGTAGCCGATGGTCTGAAAGACGCCGACTTTCACGGCTGCAACCTGCATCAGCCGGGCTTCAACGATCCGAATTCGCGGGTACTTGCGATCACCATCGCCGATCCCACGGGCGCCGAGCATATCCATGCCATCCTCAACATGGAATTCTCCTCGCTACCGTTTCAACTCCCGCAAGTGCCGGGCAGAAAATGGTTCCGGTCGGTCGACACCGTGTTGCAAGCGCCGGACACGATCGCCGCTCCGGGCAGTGAGGCGCTCATTACGACCGACAGCTACTTTGCCAGTCTGCGATCGGTTGTCATCCTCGTTTCGAAGCCTTCCCCCTGACCCTACAGGGCATCGCATCCTATTCAGGATCCATGCGAAGCGGTCGTAAAGCCTCATTGGATTCGCAGCGTGAAACACCCTTCAGTCCGCCGGTCCACTAGGACAAAATAGTCGGCATCTCGGGGAGGTGATAGCGGGGCGCCGGGCCAGATCGATTGGAGCCCTCGGAAACAGCGCGGCTGCCTGGCAAGCAGGTGCACAGAAAGGCCTGGGCTCTCAGGGGACGCGTCTCATTCGGTCATGCGTAATCTGCAGGGCGTCGGATCGATTGCAGTTAGCATCGGCCTTGTCATATTCCCCATCGACACGATCGCCTGTCCTTGGGCCAGACTTGGCAATCTGTCCCACAAGCCCTCGTCGATTCCGCCGATGGTCCGTCGGAGACGCGAAATCACATTAACATCCGTGATCTTATGAAGTACAAAGTTATTGATGAGAGCGAGAACCTCATCCGGTAAATGCTGTGGAAGCTGTGTAACAAAAACGAGACCGAGCCATCGTTTGCGGCCTCGCCGAGCTATTCGCGCTACTTGCTGGAATAAATTCTCCATTTTCGCGATTCGATCCCGGGACAGAAATTCATGCGCCTCCTCGATGACTACCATCACCGGAGTGGGCGCACGGCCCTCTTTTTCAGCCGATTCGTACGCTGAGTCCTGCGCCATTTGTAAGCCCTGGAGAATATTGGCGATCACGAGATTGTTCACGAGTGTGGAGTCGGTGTCGCTCAAATCGATGACCGAGACGGTTGATGGACGGATTAATTGCTGGAAATCGATCGCCTTCGCATTCCTGCGGTCGAAAACGTTTGTTCTTTGAAGACGTGCGAGTTTTCCTATTAGGGCGCGCCAGCTCGGTTCACTGCTAGTCTTGATTGCCGCGACGCGGGTCTTCACTCTGGCCACTTTGTCTTTGCCCTTGAATTCATCGTTATAGGGCTCGTAGTCCGTTCCCGCGAGTGTGCTCAGGAAGCAACTAACAATGTCCAACAAGTAGGAAAGCGTCATACGCGGGTATCCGCCTTCAAACTCATTGACTTCAAGAGCCATTCGCTCTTCCTCGCTGGCGGTTTTCCTCGGGAAGATGTCCAGATCGCGCATAACTTGCTTCGTTACATCGAACGCTTTGAAAAACCGGTCGAGCTGGGCCTCCGTCAGATCCAGGATTTCTGCTACGGCGTATGGGGAGAGGCTGGAGAAGTCCAATTTGAATGGTGTAATCACAGTCGGTTTCGACGCGGTCGTCGAACGGCCAATCAGATGATGCACTGTCACATCGCTGATCCCGTCGGGTTTCTGCCCCTGGCGCGCAAGCAGCTTCACCATGTTGTTATCTTCAGTTGGACGTCCCACTTCGGTGTATTCACCTTCGGTGTCGATTATCACGGTAGCAATGCCAGCCTTTTGCAGTTGATAAACAAGACCCGAAACGGTTGTTGATTTACCGCCACCAGTGGTGCCAAGTACGCCGAGGTGGCGCGGAAGGACGGACTTCTTTTTGGAAGGAGCGTTCACACGTAGATTTTGAAAGCCGATCGCGGAGCCCAGGTTGAGATCTCCGCCAAGCCCCATGATTCGGCTCGTCTCTTCCTCGCTCACGACGAAGACAGGGCTGTTGGGGCGTGGGCGAAAGCGTGGCGGTGTCAGGATGTCGTCGACTTCCTCTCCGAGAAGTTCGACCTGAACGCGGCCATGATATCGAGGCGTGAACATGGCTCCTTGGACAGTCGTCGTCACTATGATTGGCGCATCGGCTCGAAGCCCGTCCGGTTCTGCAAACGGGCCTCCCGTCACGGCGCCGAGATATTGTCTGCCGTCGCCGCCGGCATCTCTCGGTCGGCTCTTGATGCGCACAAGGCACTGAGACGGTATCTGATTGATATTGTCTGGTGGCGCCAAGACGGTCAACGTCCCGTCCTTGCTGGACGGCGCGTCGTACATGGTTCGACCGACAGAACCCTCGAACTCCGGCGGCTCCTTCCATTCAGGCCCTATCCGACGAATCTCTTCGTCCATGTCCAGTGCCGGAGCAGCGCGGACGGCCTCTGTTCCGTTAGGCAACGGTTGATGTGTCGTGTCTTTCATGGGCTTCTCCATTAACGATTACGGGTCTCACGTTCGCTCAGATATTGAAACGGTTGCCCTGCTGACGTGTATGCCATTTGGACAGACGGCAGCAGCGTTTCGGCCCCGAATGTTGTCCGGCAAACAGTGTCAGCAAGATCGATCATCATCGGAAACCCCCGATGCTCCTGTAAGATGCTGTCGGCCATTATGATTTGGGCAGCAAGGTGAGCGTGGTCCACGTGTGCGTAGAACATATAGGGCGGCGCCGCTTCCCAAACCTTGTAAAGGCCCAGCACAATTTTGTCCCCGACCTCATCCACAAGTTCTTCCATTGCTTTCTCGACCGCGCCACGATATCCGCCGGTGTCGGCCATCGTTCTCAAGTCTGACTTGACAGTTTGGACAATCGCGTACTCCAACGGTCGCAATGCGTTTCCAATCATAAGGAGATGCCTCTTCCGCGGCGCGCTGGGGACGAACACAAAGCGTTTGTGATCGTGGACGTACCAGCGGATCAGATCGATACTCCGCTGGATGCCCCCGATGTTAGAGGCCCACAGCCCGGTCAGCAACTCATAAGGAACCGGACTTCCGTGGCCCATGCGCCAACTGGCCGTCGATTTGTCTCGGAGGATTGCCCTCTCGGCATAGGTCATGATCCCTCGCGTGGCGAGTTCGCTGAGCCCATCACCGCTCTGGCCTTGTGCCTCCCGTTTCTGTCGACGGTCCAGCAAGGTCAGGACCTCGTCGATAATGTTGGTTTGCTTGTTCCGCAGGTCGCGGCGAAATAGCCGATGCACCCACGCACCTTGTTCCCCGCTATAGCCGACCAGGCAGACTCCAATCTGCGTGATCGACAAGGGTAAGGTGTCGTGTACGACGTAGACACCATCGCATGCTTCAACGCCGCCGTTAAAAAGGATGCCGCGATGAATTCGTTCAAGATCCGCGCGAGAGGCTAAGTATACGCCCCCGTTTGGAGATGCCCCCGGTAGTGTGGCGAGCTGAGGAAACACGGTCTTGCGGATCTCCGTTCTATAGTTGTCCTCCTGCGCTACTGCCTCAGTGACCTCCTTTTCTAGCCGAGCATATGCGGCTGCCAGATCCTCTCCCACGGTCCACGTAGAGAGATCGAGAGTACGCGAGAGCGGCTCGCCGAATGCAGCTTCAAACTCAGGAAGCGCACCGCAGCCGGCGACTAGGCTCGTCGTGCTTTTCCGGTCAGGATCTTGATCCATGCATTTCCCTGTTTCAGTGGACCTTCAGCTTAAATACCCAAGTAACCGCAGCAGTTCGACAACTATTTCTGGCGACCTCGCCTATAAGCCCAGCGCATTTCTGAGGTTCTGCGCCACGGAGTCGCCACGGCCGTTCCTTCCAACTAACTTTCGGGCATACTTACGAGCGATCGGCGACGGAAGGCCAAAAGCTTGTTCCAGAACATCAGTTCCATTCGCAAGCTTTTGAGCAAATCCGGTAAGGCTTCGGTCGAGACGAGCCAGCACCTCGGTCCGAGGCGCCAGCAAAGCGATTGCAATCGCATCGGCCCGGTTTTCGATTCTGATGGCACCGGTCGCCAGATCGCCGGTCAGGTAGTCGCGTTCCACGAGTCTCATATAGACGCCTAAATCAATACCCGCAAGCGTGGCGCTGAGCCTCTCTGTGACATTCGGTCGACGGACGCCATCGATCACCTCACCAATTCCATTCCCGCACTGGCGGGACGCGGTTTCCAGAGAGACCAAATAATCTAGGAAATGCGCCACCTCGTGCGCAATCGTGAACCGCATTTGGTCAACAGGATCGGTGCCATCGACGAAGATCATACCGCGTCCTTGCCAGGCCAACAGGCATCCGCGAAGGCTGCGATCCGGGGAATTGAAGGAATAGCCGATACCGCGACCACGTAGCCATGATTCAATCGACGACAGGGTAAGCCGCGGAAGCTTTACGAGCGCGATCGGAAGCGCGAGCGCGATGGATCGCTCCAGCGTCCGGGGAAAGCACTCCTCATTCCCGCACCGCTCCCAAAAGGATTTGACTAGGCGTTCAATATCGTGGTCGGGCCACATAGCTGTCACGAATCCTTTTCGTTGTTCTGGGATTTATCGTCGTTCGGGTCCTCGTCGTCTCTGGCGGCCGCGAGCAAGCCTGCGGAATTCGGCGAGCGGGAGAGGGACTCGATAGCGTCAACCTGTCTGATGATCGCCGCTAACGTGGCTGCCTCAATTACTGCATAATCCGCAATAGCATTCACGCGGTCCGCGAAATCGGATGTTTCCGAAGGAGGGCGTTTGCAAAGATACAGGCGCGGCAAAAAGGCTGCATCTGTCCCGAGACGGTCGGCGAGATCGTCTTCGGAGAGGCCCTCAGCCTGACAATAGAGCTTCAGTACATGTCCGAGAAATTTCGGATCTTGGGCGGATCGAGAAGCGGCGATGCGGAGGGCGTCGGATGTATTCATATCATCGCTCCGCATGACCTACCGATGTCCGCTTGAGGCCGCGCTGGATCGTTTTCTTAATGCGGTCCTTGTTTCGTTTGACAGTAGCGGCCTGTTCCAAAGAGGAAAGGTGCGAAATTCTCAACACCGCGGCGAATTTTTCCGTGGCTCGAACACCGCTCATCATCAATTCGACGAATTCTCGGTCTTCTGCACTGTCCAGCAAAGCCATGGCGCGTGTTACGGTTGGGGATGCTTCAGAGAGCGCCTGCGACTCGATTTCGGGCGGCATCGTCGATTCCGTCGATACTTCCCGCTCCGGAAGCCGGAGTTCGACAACACTCCCACCAATTTCGTGGGCAGTTCGACGGCGTTCTTTAGCCATCAGGTTCAAAAGATCTCCTTCGGCGGATTTCCACAGGTACGTGAGAAGCCTGCCTCGGTCCGGCATATACTTTTCAGGAACGTTGAGGTAGTTCATCAGCGCGTCAGCGCACGCGGTAGGCACCCACGCCGGGTCCGACAAATTCGAATATTTTCGGCTGAGACCTTTGGTCAATATTGGTAAGAACAACTCCGCAAGTGCGCTGGAGGCCACCTCATCCCCGCTGCATAACCGCTGATGCAGACTGGCGGCAAGCCGGTCGAGGTTTTGGTCCTGTGCCATAGGCTTTAGGTCTTTTGGAGGATGAGGATGTACTCCAGATCCATGCGATGACCAAATGATTCCTTAACGTAGGGCAGCAGGCGGCGGCGCTCCGAGATTGTGCGCGTGTACTCTCGCCGAAGTTGAAGGCCTGCGCTGTTCGCGAGCTCGGTCAGGATTTCGTTCGTTGGGATCTGGATTTTCCTCAGGTGGGATGGGCAAACAACGATGACGGCGTGTCTGGAGGGTTTTAAAACTCTCGCCATCTGAATCAGTACAAGCCTCATCTGAGCGAAGTACCGATGGATCCTTTTCGCCAGTCGTTCAGATGCCGGAGTTAGTTGTTCGAGGACAGTTGTACATTTTTTCAACTGACTCAGGGCCGGGTCGATCGAGATTTCTCTCGGAAAGCGCCCCTTTTCGCTCCCAACATAGTCCGGTGCTCGACCGAGGTATTCCTCAAAAGTCACACCGAGGATTCGGTGCATCCACGGCAGCACCAGAAAATGCGCCCGAGTGTAGTCCAAAGCGGTTGCGTATGGAGGAGATGTAAAGATCAGGTCGACGCTGTCATCGGGCAAGCTGAGTGATCGAGCATCTCCGACTTCACAACGAACGGATATTTCAGGCACCTTGGTGCAGAATCGAGAAAACTCCGCCATTTGCCGGCGCATTTTCGCGACGCGGACCTTAAAACGCCCAAGTACGTCGGGCACATCCTTGTGGTCCCAGTGGTGATGACGCGAGTGAATAATGTCGCGCGCATTGGCTACGCTCGTCTTTGAAAGGATCAGGGACGAGAAGACAACCCAAAAGAAGTCCCGCGTGCTGGCGGTCATTCGCGCAGCGGCGATCGCGTCGGCAAGCGTAGTCAGATCGCGAAGGACATTCGTATCGAACCAATAATCGCGATTGGGAAATGCGGGGATTTTCGGCGTTTCGCTTTGTTTTTCCAGTTGCCGGAGAATGTTGGCGAGCGCCGTGGCGACGTGGTCATCTGAGATAGGGGTGCTCTTCACCTTCGCGATCAGCCTAGCCAGCGGGTCGAAGTCGTATCCGATGGAGTGCCGGCCGAGCAGTCGGGACTCGACTAAGGTAGTCCCGCTTCCAACCATCGGGTCCAAAATGGTGTCGCCTTTGGACGAGTAATAGGAAAGCGCGTAGCGGACGAGCTGCGGAGGGCACTTGGCCGCGTAGGCGTGGAGGCCGTGACTTGCGTACCAAGTGTTGCTTCCTTCGAAATCAAGCGCTGGCATGTATGAAATCTAACGTTATCAATTTGCAGGTATTTCCGCCACATGGGTTGGTGGGACCCGCCAAGAACGTGCCCGGCCCTGTCGAACTTTCGGGGGCGGGCGGGTAGTACGGCTGAAAGGGGTCCGGAATCCCGGACTAACGGAACAAACCGATGAGCGAGAATCCTGAGGAACATCGTCCAGCCGCCGGCGGGCACCACCACGGCGGCGAACACCAACACCATCACCCCCACCCGGAACATGACCTCGCGGGCCAGATCGAAGAAAAGCTGGAACATGTTGCGGAAGAGGTCAAAGAGATCGAGGCATTGATACAAGAGGAAAACCTCGAACGACAACACGATCATCACCATCATCCCGAAAAATTCTTCGTCGAAATTGAAGGGATTGAATATCCGTGGAATTCGCCAACGATAACGGTTCCCGATATCCGTCGGCTCGGAAATCTGCCGGCCGATCAGCCGGTGATCGAAATCGATCAATGCAATCAGGAGCGCACCCTTACCGAAAACGAAGTAATCCATCTGAAACCC
>Ga0187888_1000385_pt1 | contig 48167 bp, 74 predicted proteins | sample June2016WEW_7_40_FD_132987 | JGI IMG/M metagenome (GOLD analysis project Ga0187888, IMG submission 132987) | Peatland microbial communities from SPRUCE experiment site at the Marcell Experimental Forest, Minnesota, USA - June2016WEW_7_40 | ecosystem: Environmental > Terrestrial > Soil > Wetlands...
CCGTGCCCCCGCCCTTACTGCCCTTGCTTGCGTTTCCGGTCGCCATTATCCGTGCCCCTTTATGAAGTCATTCAGCTTCTTAGTCTCTGAACTGAGCACAGGAGCTATCATAGGACGCTGCCCGATTTGAGTCAGCGTGAATACATGCCCGCAGTCTGCGCACCACAGCAAGGCGATCACTGCTCCATCAGGAACGACTTGGTTGCTGTAGTTGAAACGCAAAGGAGTAGTGAGGCACTCCGGGCATTTCGGGTCTTTCGTCTCGCCCGCCATTTCAATCCCCCTACGTCAGTGCTGCCGCAAGTGCGGTCCCGAGATTCGAGTAGGTGTGGACAACGACGCCAGCCGTGCTTTCCGTGATGGTGGCCGTGTTGCTCGTATTCCCGGACACTTCGACAACGATACTCTCAGTTGAACTCCCGTTGACCACCACCAGAATCTTCCCTGGTATGCAGGCCGGATATATGATCGTCAACGTTCCGTTGGTGGGTGCGGCCTCAATCACAGTAGCGCCGGTTTCGTCAGGCGTGAGAGTCCTCGATAGTCCTCCCGTCGCGTCCACCGTTCCAAGATTGAGTTCCTTCTGGACCGCGTAGGTTGCTTTCATCACTTCCATAGGTTTGCGGATTCCGTCAGGCCCGCCTTCCCGGATGTTATCGTAATATGGACCGCTCGGCATGATTCACCCCTTCACATTCCTAATTGCAAATAAAACGGATCGAGAACCCCCGCCATGCGGACAATCGTAAGACCCACATTGTACTCCGCCGCTTGCACGGGGTCTTTCGGGTCAAGTGTTTCACCGAAATGGCACAATGTCAAGATGTCACCCAAAACAAGACGGCCCTCTGGAGTTCCGAAGACGTTCCGATAACGCTGCATCATTTCTTCGGCGCGTTTTTGTTTGAGTGTGGTCTCGGGATTGTCAGGATCAAGCGGGTGCTTGTTTTGCATTTTAGTCCACATTCTCCGTGGTGGCCGCACCGCCGCTCATCAGTTGCTTGAGCGCGCTGCCGGATTCCGGCGCTTTGCTCAGTGCCGCCGCTGCCTTGGCCATCTTGGGAACGATTTCAGCTTGCCGCTCCTGCTCTTGCATCTGCGTGCGGTGCTGGCGAATTAACTGAATCATGCGCGGGTCACGCAGGCATTCGACAGGGTATCCAAGTTTGTCGAGAACCATCATGGCTTCTTTGTCCGCATCAATCACGTCTATCACGGTCGGATTCAACTGCGCGAGTTGAGTGATGATCGTATGGCACGTCTGGATTGTGCGAACCGTATTCAGCCGGGTCTGCGCCTGCGCCAGAGGGCCAAGATATTCAACTTCCACTGGTCCGTGCTGCGTTTCGAGCAAGATGTCAGGGGGTTGGGGAATGCGGCCGGCTTCTGCCTCTATGGAATAAATTCTGTAAATCAGCGGATCGAAAGCCTCAGACTGCAAGTTGCCGACTCGCGTGCCCAGGATCGCGGCCTTCTCGCCTTGCAGTTCCATCACTTGCTCGACCACCATACGCTCGCTGTGCCCTGACTGGGCAAGCTGGCTCATCATCATAAAAACATCGGTGTGAAAGTGCTGGTTCACAACCTGGCGCACGCGGTCCTGGTACTCGATGTTGAAGGGAAGGCTCTGCACGCCCGTATAGAGGGGCTGAGGCATGTTGGCCCGCAGGTCGAGATTACGGTTGCGCTCAATATAGGTGATGCCATTAGGCCCGCGCTGAATTGCTCCCCTCAAGTCAGCCCACGCACCTAAAGGAGGCTCAGCGGCGCGATGCGCTGTGACCAGATTAGTACGCCCCATTTGATTAAGCTGAGAGATAGAAACAAAAGAATCATGAGCCGGTCCACGGCCATATTTCTCGTCATTGTTTTTTCGCCATCGCCAAGCGACGATGGGCATAGAGTCATAACCACCTTCTTGCACAATGCTATTCTTTGAATCAGCCACTTGTGGGCTTGTCGCGCCGGTTCCTGGAACGATGATTTTCCCGCCTCGACAATATACCCACACCGATTCCCATGGCTTTCCTTTGGCGTCGGCGCGCCACGGCTCATAATCTTCGCGGGGATAGACCGCGTGCAGCACGTCGCGCTCACTGTGCATGTTCGATTCGTAATCGTTCTTGAAGTTGGGTTCGACCTTAACCATCTCGTCCCAACCGAACTTCTGCGCCAGTTGCCGGAGCGTCATCCTGTAAACTCGGTAGCAGGTGTCTACTCTCCCCCACTGATTCTCGGCAATATAGCACTCTCGGAAATGAGGCACAGTGAAAACGATGGCTGCCCGCTCAATGTCCTCCTCCACCAGAAAATAAGCCGTCCCGCATGTCGCACCGTCCGAAATGAACTCCGTCACCACATCGTAGAAATTCGAGCGGTTCAGAGCGGAGTACATTACCGTCTGGCAGTCCTGGAGCCATCGCTGGACTTGCGGATATTCATCCACGCGACGGCCCGACCAGGACCGCATCCCCGACGCAGGAGGGAAATTGAACTTCCCCGGCAATTCGAGAGCAAACCACGGCTGGTTGCGCGAACAGAGGTAGCCTACCATTCCATCGACCAGCATGTTGCGGGCGAGCATGGCGGTGTCATCGTAGATTTCCTGTCCCGTCTGCTCTCCCGGCCACTGGTCGCGATCAGTGATAAACCGCCGTCCGTGGTTGACGTAGGCTATGATGTTGTCGATGGCGGGTTCCCAAAATAATCTTTGCTCGGCCAGAATGAGAAGAGTTTTCAGACAGTCTTTCGCCTTGTCTTCCTCATCTCGACCTCCAAGTTTTGAAGGGGAAAAACCTCTTGAGCTTGCGTATTGGCGGGATGTTCCGAAAGGGTAAGGCATTTACTTTACCTTGGCGACAAACAATTGCACCAAATGCCTGTCGTTGGAACCAAAAAACTCAATTACGGATTTCTGGACCACAAAATTCCCTTGTGGCAATTTGACTTCTTGATTAACTTCTGGAATTAGGGAAGACTCAAACCTCGCCAATTCCTGTGGATTTTCACTTTTGCATGTAAACACGATTATCATTTTAAGCTCCCAAAGTCGCTCGCTGCGTTTGCGTTGAACCTGTCACGCCCATTGGCGATGTGAGAACCGTTGCGCTCATCCCCCGCCGCTGCATGAGGGCCGTCGCTTGCGCCTGCGCTGCTGCCTGAGCAGCTTCGGCTTGCTGCGTTGAGGTCTGCGTTTGCGTTGGAGCTACCGGAGCTTTGGGCTGGTTGAATGCGGAATACGTCTCAAGCCCAGTGGCCACAGCGGAGATTCCAAGTATGATGGGCAAAACGGCGGCTGCCATGTCAACTCCTCATGCTCAAACCGTAACTGGTGGGATTGTACGCTGGCTCTTTTTTTGCGTCAAGAAGAGATTTCACGAGAGCCGGGTCGATGTCCGGTTCCGGTCGTCGGTAGGTTGGCTGTTCGAGAGCCGCGTAGCGCACGCAATCACAAAAATCTTTGAACTCTTCCTGCGGCTTGTCCTTCCCAACGTCCCAACTGTAATTGCTCATGTCCTGCCAAGGCCCACGATCGCCACCGCATCCCCGCTCCGCAAACATCATCCCCGGAATTTCCTTGCCCCGCAAGATCGAGAGTTGGGGCCTGAGATATTCTTTGACCGCTTTGTGCCCCAAAGAAACATCTCCGGGCGCAGAGTGCGAGAGTTGAATCCCATGAATGCCCGCCTTCGCTAACTCATCTTCCCAGGAAGTCTCTTCGGCGGCCGTCTTGACGGTCTTCGCGCCGTACTTGGCATCGAGGATAACCATGCCTGGCTCCCGATAACCATGTTGGGCGCGCCGAACCTTGACCTGCCGCACCATCTCGTGAATAGTTCCCTGCAATAAGAGGTAAGAGTACCAATAAATCCGGTTCGCATTTTTGCCTCCGATGGAGATTTCCTCCGGGGAGACGGCGCCGAAAATCCAGCGTGTCGGCTTCGCATCGTGCGGGTCAACCACTTCCAAGCGCATCCAGTCAGAGGGAATTTCAAAGTCGGGATAGATATGCACCGCGCGGTCCAGTTCCTTGTAAACCAATCCCGAAAGATGCTTCCACTTGCCCTCTTCGCGCGCTTCGCGTTCATCGGGGTCGGTAATCTTCTTGAGGTAATTATCAATGCCCGCGCGCGGCATGAAGCCCATGACCTTGCCGCACGCAGGGCACTTATCGACAGGCCTGGTGGCATCAGGCTTCAACTTCTCCGGCTGATTTTCGGGAATGGTGACATTGCAGGCCCGGCACCAGTCCTGGCAGTTCTCCCACACCGAACACCGGAAAGCCGCAATCTCCTGGTCCTGGCCTCCGTTATTGAACGCCTGGAGCGAAAAAAGATTGTAGATGTAAGGCTCTTTCAGCGGCGTCATCGTCAACCACGAAGGCGCGTTTGTGGACATCTTCCCGCGTTCAGCGGCATTGAGAATCGCTTGCGGTGGAGGCTCGTCCCAGTGTATCCAGTGGGCAATGATGCCCTCGAAGCTCTCCGCCGGCTGCACATACGAACGAAAATGAATCGTGCTCCCGCAGGGGTCTCCATTGAAGTCGTAGGTCAGGCAGAGACTCTTGATCGACCCATCCGAGTATCGCGTCTTTTCCGCTACGCAGTGCGCCGGAATCAGTTTCATAAACCGAGGCTCGATGTTCTGCGCCAGAGTTTGACCTGCCACCTCGCAACCCACAAGCCCCGTATTCGGAACCTGAATGGGAATCCTGTAGTCAGGGTCGGTCTTTGGAAGCCACGGGCGAAACCCCATCGCGTGCGCTATGTCCTCAGCCACACCAATCTGCGATTTCCCTGATTGATTCGCTCCCTCAAAAAGCCGCGTCGTCGGCATCCTCCCGTACTTGTTCTTGATCCGAACGAATTTCTCCTGCGTGGGAATCATTTGCAGATAGTAAAGCGGCAGGTACTTCTTCAGCGACTCCGCGATCTTCTCTTTGTCAATCGGATCGCCCGGCTTGTACCCCTTCAGGAAATTCACCGCCCCAGGCGAAAATGCGGACTTGGCCATGCGCTTACCCTATACCGTGCCGTACCCCTACGTCAAGCCATTATGACTGGGCGTACCCCAACCCCTAATGTCTAATGTCTCGCGCGCAAAGACTCGAACCATTTGCCATTTGTCTACGCCTATACTATCCCCCTAGCCTAGGATAATGCTTTAAGGGGAAAAATCGCTGGGGGGCATAGTACCGATTTTCGCCCCACCCCCTGTCTAGGGGGGCCTGGGGGGTGGGGTAGGCTCTCTTTATCGGCACCGTTCTAGTTAACATAACATTTGATATTATCAGACACACTCGACGGACTACGCTTGCAATCTGCTGATACTAAAGCACTTACTTGAGTCGTGTCTGATAATAGTCATTATGTTAACCAGTCTTGTCGCCCCGGTCTCCACGCACTATGGCCGCAAGATCGAGCAGCACATGCACGTCCATGCCGGTCGGTAAGCCCATGATAAGACGACGCTTATCCTCAAGGATGCCGAATCCCGTAATCAAACCGACCGCAGATGTTTTGTTCAGTTTAGCGGGTGTTACTGACTCAAGCAACCGTTGCTGAATAGCGGTAAGCACACCAGGTTTATTAACCTCGAATTCTTCGACCTCAGCCTGAGTATGCTCGGTGAAACGAGACAACACTCTAGCGACGTTCTGAACTGAACAACCGACCTGACGAGCAATTGCAGGCTTATTAAGCTCAGGATACCTCATAGCAAGAGCTCTAATCTTCGCGGCCTTGCCCTTGGTTTTCATGCTCGAAAACTTCGCACAAAATGCGCACAAAATCAAGCGAAAATTGCGAATGACAATTCACGGCCACCGATTCAGCGCCAAACGAGCGAAACAGAGCACGCGCCTAGCCGTTTAGTTCTGAGGCTAGTTTGACTTGGACTGCAATTTCAATGGTTTGCGTGCTGTGTAGCCGTGCCATGACACTTAGTGTCCATACGATTTGACCTTTTGCGCTTATAGGTTCACTCATTCTAAAGCACTTATTGATCGGCGTGTTTGGCAAGTGAATCTATTTGATTGAAACTAAGCGACTTACCGTTTGGCACGCCTGTTGCAATGAGAAAGGGCGTGCAGAATGGAACGCACAGTGAGGAATCGAATCATGGTACGAACTAAAGATGGCTTGTGGATGGATGGAATATACTGGGGTTACACTAAGTCTGAGGCTCGACGATCTCGCAAGATGGCAGAACGAGCCACACGCAAGGCAGAGAGACAAATGCGGAAAGATGCGAAGATCTTTGTTGCTCGCAACGAGACTGCATTACACAACCTCTGCGCAGGTCGCTAGTCCCTCGTTGGGCTCTCCCAGGCGAGAGCCGAACGATAGATTAAACGTGCCGAAACGAACGCACACGAGGGAATCAAATGCCGCGGTACGATACAGGATTTCCACTCGCAGAACTTGACGGGTTATCGCACGCATGGATAGCCTTATCCCAATACGGCTATCCCTTGGCATGGCGCAAGACTGTTGCAGAGGCAGTCGAATACGCTCACGGGTTCTATCGTGAGCACGCAGGAACAGTTGAGACTCCAACGATCATTGGGAGCTAGTCCCGAGTCGAGCCCTTGACGAGGGCTCTACTGAGGACTAGGGCAGAAACGAGCGCCCAAAGAGGCATGGCAATGAGTCAATCCGAGGTTTTGATGGATGCGAAAGACGCGATTGAATGCGCTCTGCACTATTTGCGAACTGGCGACGGTCCTCCGCGCTACATTGCCGAACGGCTCCGCACGGCGTTAGAAAATCTTGAAGAGCATGAATGGCCCGAGGAGAGGATACGACAATGAGTATGGACGATGATTATTGCGTCTACTGCGACACCGAATTGCCGAAAGGCTCAGGTAAAGATGTGCCAAAAGCGAGCGATGACGAGGCATGGGAGACGCTCGCCGAAGACCATGAGCCAGACTGCGAATGGATTGCGACCCGTGCGTCTCAAGGCCATACTGCCACTTGCTAATCAAAGCCAGCAAAGTACAAGGGCGGGAAATAAGGGCTCGTGTCGCTTTTTTTGAGTGATTAACATGCTCTGCCTTTACTGCAACCGAGACATTGACGAGCGCGACCTGTGGAGGGCGATTTCGTACCAGATCGTGAAGAAGGTTTTAACCATCCTGAGAGCGGCGCACGAGGCGTGTTATCAGGAGTGGATTCTGAGGAGGCAAACAAAATGACGATGAGCGGCTGTTGCGCGAACGGTCTGCACGAACGTTGCGAGTATGAAGAGTGCACCTGCTCTTGCCATGAAGGGCTACGCTATCAGGTGCGCTGCGCGCTGTCGGAGTACGGCCAAGCGTTTGAGGTGGTGGACACGCACACGCCGGGGCAAGTCCCGATAGCGCACGAGTTTTTGACCAGGACGGCCGCAGAGCAAAGCGCGCGGCAACTGAACGAAGTCTGGGAAGAAGTCGAGGCCGAAAGGCTGGGGAGGGCAGCGTAATGCTTACCGGACGGTACGCCAAAGACGCGGAGAAAGCCTACAAGACGCCGCAAGGGAAAGAGCTTTTGGCCGCTGTGCGCGAAGCCATTCGGCTGATTGATGAGGCCATGAAAGGCCCCTCGACCTTCGAGCGCGGCAAGAGAATGGCGCAGATCGTAGCAGGGTTGGAAATAGCAGCCGACAGGTTTGATCTTTTCGGAGAGAAGAGGGGGAGGGCAGCATGAGCGAGACGAGATTCACGCCGGGACCGTGGGCATTTGGAGGGCGAAGCAGTTGGGAAGTTTACTCCAAGAGCGGGGGCGAGGCTATTTGTACCGTTACTGCCGCCGAGCCTTGGCAAGACGGGCTGTTAGATGTCAAGCACGAACGCGGCATTGCCGAGGCCAACGCCCGCCTGATCGCAGCGGCACCTACGTTGCTGGAGGCAGCCAAAAAGTGTTTGGAAGAATGGCATCAAGGATGCTCGTCAGCGGTTGACGTGAAACGGCTGGAAGCGGCCATCGCCAAAGCCGAGGGCCGAGAATGAAGCGTCAACCGACACTCCGCCCGAAGAGAACCAAGAGGAAAATGCCGGGGTTAAGCCCTGAAGCGTTCAACCGAAAAGCTCTTGCGTTGGCATGGGATATTTTTGGGGACCGGATCGGCAAGTGCCGGGTTTGCGGTTATCCGTGCCTGAGAGGCTACGTCCATTGCACGCCTGAATCGGGAGCGTACGACGCGTAGTTAAATCTGAGAAGGAGAGAAGGAAGTCATGCACAAATCGTACCAAGAAATTCTGTTGGACGCATACGACCAGGACGTCGAGGCGCACCGCCGAACGGTGGAGGCGTGGCAGCGCAACGGGCTCCGTGAGTGGCGCAGAGAGCGCCGCGCGCACCTGATTGACCAGGCGATCGACTGGCTCCTTGCCGTAGTCATTGGAGGTATCGCCATCGGCATCTGCGCCTACATCGTCACGCACTAGGGGGTAAACCATGTGGGGAGACGTTAGATGGTCAGCCCGTGCTCGCGGGCACAGAATCGTTGTGAAGGCTCGGACAGCCGCAGAAGCCGAGTTGAAGGCATTCCACCAAGGCGTTTTGGGTTATTGCGGCGAAACGTCAAATGATCGTAGGAAAATAAAAGTCAAGCGGCTCAAAGGGTTCAAGCCTGAGACTTTGAAAGGAACAAGCCATGTTGAAACCCATCACCAGAAAAGTCCGACACCTTGAAACCCTGGCATTGATGGATCGCTTGGGGAAACTGCTCAAGAGGGATGCTGAAATGCGCGGCGCCGACTGGCCAGCACACGGTTACGATTCGTGGCGAAGTCGGACGCCGGCAGAGTACAACCCGCCTGAGCCCGAGCGCGAGGGGCCGGACCCCGACGCTGAGCGCGAAAGGCTGTTGGACAAATATGAGCGGGACCGGCAAGACGAGGCAGAGGGACCAGACCCGGAAATGGAGCAACCATCCGTGGATTGAGGCGACGATTGTCGAGGCCCAAGCCGCTGAGCGGGAGAGGTGCGCCGAAGCCGTCGCGGGATTCTGCCGGTCAAGTGAAAGAAAGATTCGCTCCCTCTCCCCCGACCCGAACTACGCCGATCCGCTCCCAGGCGGGGAAGTGAGGCCAAAATGAGAGCTATCTACGTAATTGAACTTCGACCAAAGGGAACTCGGGGAAGATGGACCCCCGATTTAACCGAGAGATTCAAACTTTCCAGGATCGCTGCACAAGATGTTTGCAATAGGCTGAACGCGGATTTTTCTGAAATATACGACTATCGAGTGCGTGAATATCAGAGCCGCGAGCGCCTCGCCGACCTGGAGAGACGCTTGCAGGGAACCCAGGCGAAGGAGAAAACACATGCCGAGTGACATAAAGCACAAGACATTTCGGGATTTTCGTTCTCCGCTGGCTCGGCTACGAGATCAATGGCTATTCTCTCCCGAAGGAATGAAGTGTGGAGAGGGAACGACCAGCGGCGTCTACCTTCAGAATCGCTTGCAGAGAGCATTTGAGGCGGGTTGGAATGCCCTGGAGCGCCGCTTGCAGGAGTCCAAAAAGAAGGTGACGCCGTGAAATTTCTGCGATTTTCAGGCTCCGTGCTGTTGCTCGTGGTGGCAGCGGTCGTCTGGGGATGGATTTCGAAGGAGGAGGTGAGCGATGGCACTGAGTGAGCGAGACCTACAGCACATTTCCGAAAAGAGGATGAATTACAGCGCTATTGTTGTCATACAGGCGGCAGAGGAAATCCGCTCCCTCCGCGAGAAGCTGAGAGAGTCCGAAGCCTACGTTGTACTCACGAAAACTCTCCACAACAAGGCTGTCGATGAGCGTGACGAAGCGTATCGGCAGCGGGACGAGGCGCGGGCGGCTTGCGTGTTCATGCGTCCAAGAATAGTCGAATACCATAGAGACAAGCAAGGAGAAGGCTTCTTCTGTATCGTTTGCGGAAATCACGAGGCTCCGTGGGGCAAAGACGGGGACGGATTCGGGTTCCCAACGAAGGATGGAACTGAGAAGCACGGCAAAGGCTGCCCAATGTCAGGCAACCCCGGCCAGCCTCTCCTCGACCGCCTCCACGCGGCAGAGCAGGCGTTGGCCGAAGCACCTGTGCAGCCTGTCGAATGGCGCGGCGAACGCCCCGATATTGTGGCGTTTTTCGACCGCTATCGCAGATGGCGTGGTGAGGCCCTCGCCGCGGTCCGTGCGCAGAAAGCCCTTGACAAAGCCCCGTGACGGCACTACGCTTAATCATCGCGCCTGGCCGGGCGCGTGGCCCTCGGGCCTTTGAGAATTGCCGGGGCTAGTCCAGAGCCTAGCCCCTCACTTCTCGCTCTGGAAAGGTCGAATCCTTTCCAAAATTGACCCGCTGACCATTGTGGAGTCACAAGTGGGTGTCAAGCCTCCAGCGTTCCAGTTCTATGCTAAGGACTGGACGAGTAGCCACACGATTGCCGAAATGACCATGCACCAACGAGGAATCTACATCACGCTTTTAGCCGCTGCCTGGGAATCTGAGGAGCCTGGAACACTTCCACTTCCCCTAGAGATCGCCGCGAGATCGGCACGACTTGACATCCGAAGTCTCCGCGATTTCATGGCGAAGTTCCCGCGATGTTTCCGAGAGATCGACGGGAAGTTGGTCAATGAAAAACTACACGAAAATTGGCTTAACTTCAAGGAAATCAGTGATAAGCGTAGAGGAGCGGCGATGGTGAGACACCATGCAAATGCAGAGCAAGAGCAATGCCCTGCATCTGCTCCTGCTCCTGCTATTGTAAACACACACAAGCGTAGGAAGTTCGCCCCATTCCAGAAACCCACGATCCACCAAGTCACCATCTATATGAACGAAATTGGAATCCCCCAACCGGAGTTTGAAGCGGAAGGGTTTATGTCAAATCACGACTCGAAGGGATGGAAGATACAGGGCCGGTCGATGGTTGATTGGAAAGGTGCAGTGAGAACTTGGAAGCACAATCTTGGACTATTTGGAGGCAATGGCAATGGACGACGACCAAACTCAGCCGAACAACGAACCCTCAGCAATATCGAAGCGGCCAAAGAAGCTCTCAGAATCTCAGCAGAAAGAGATCGTCGCCGCACTAGTGGGGATAGCGGAAGCGGTGGGTCAGACCCTAACGACCCAGCGAATTGACATCTATTTGCAGGCTCTTGATGATCTGCCGTTTGAGCGGTTGAAGATGGCTCTTGATCGAATCCTCTTGGAGTCAGAATGGTTCCCGAAAATCCCGCACATCCGGGCGCTGGTGCTTGGCGATCCCGCCAAACTTGAGGAACAAGAAAAGGCGGAGCAGGAAGCTGAGGCTGAGGCCGCATGGCTACGCATTATGAACTACGTGAATAAGTGGCACCCCGACATTGGCGCGTGCAGCGATGCGCCAAGCATTACAAAACGCGATGCGCGGGCGCTTGAATTTGCTGGCGGAATTTACGGTCTGTGGGAAGTTCAGGACTCAGGCGGAAAGGAACTAGCTTTCATTCGCAGATCCTTCATTGAGTCCTGGAAGCGCGCAGACTTGGTTTCTGAGGCCCTGATGTTGGGCGGCTTTCCGAAGAGGCAACTCACAAACGGAAACGGATTCAAGAGGATTGACGACATTCTGAGAGGGATGAAGTAGCGAGCTTCGGCGCGCACTTTGCCGAGGAGAAAGGTGGATTGTCAGAGACAATCGCACCGCTTCATTTAGTGCCCAGGGCTACACTGGAGCCTTGGGCAGTGAGGGAATGCGATGAGCGATAAGATAAAGGAAAGGCCGATCATCTTCACAGGCGAGAACGTGAGGGCCATCATCGAGGGGCGCAAAACGCAGATGCGTCGGATCGTTGGAACAGAACCCAAATTCGGACCTTGCCCATACGGAGAAAAGGGAAGCTATTTATGGGTTCGCGAGACTTTTATGTTTGCCAAGGGGGCCGACGTCCGCGAATCGTACATCGGAACCGATATGGAGCCGATGCTCGGCCCTAAGCCCTGGTACGCCTACCGCGCCACAGAACCAGACTTCGGAGGCCGGATGTTCAAATGGCGGCCAGCGATATTCATGCCGCGCCACGCTTCACGCCTGACGCTGGAGATTACGGACGTTCGTGTTGAGCTCCTTCAGGACATCAGCGAAGAGAATGCCTTGGCGGATGGTGGATGGAAGTATACCAACTGTCCCGTTCATAAAAATCCACAAGAATCGTTTCATTTGTTGTGGGACTCGATCAACGGCAAGCGGCATCCGTGGGAGTCGAATCCGTGGGTGTGGGTGCTCGGTTTCCGAAAGCTGGAGGGGCAGGCAGTGAGGTGAGGCGAAAATATTTTCAGGCGAACTGCAAAAAACACTTGACAACTCCGTTTCGCTCAGTTAATATGCGAACATTATGAAACAGTCAAAAGACAAACCCACGATGGTTGTTGTTGGTTTCAAGGCGACAAAAGCACTTGCGGGAAAACTTAAACAGTTTGCGGACGCTGAAGACCTCAGTGTGTCTCAACTTGTCCGCCGCCTACTGAAAGAAAAACTCACCGAGAAAGGATTGCTGCCATGAACGAAATCCAGAAGTCTCCCGAGGATCACATTCAAGAGCGGTTCATCGCGCCGGTGCTGAGGCCAGTATTACCAGCCATCATTCGCAGCGCGACCGATTACAGCGTTGCGGATACGTTATTGGCATCTGTTCGCATCAGCCGGAAGAAGCTGGCCGCGTGGATGAAAGAAGAACCCGCAGACATGAACGCAATTCGGCCCGCTGAGGGAATGTGCTTTCTTGCGAGAAAGACTTGGGAGAGTGCCAACGCTTTGTTCAATAAGTTCGACGGCATCCTGAAGGCACGCGATGAAACCTTGACCGAGAGCATGAAGCTGTGGCAGCTCCAAGAGGCTCAGCGCGTGAGGCGGGAAGAAGAAAAGAAACGTGCCGAAGCGGAAGCCAAGGCCGAAGCGGAACGGGCGCGACTGCGTGCTGAGGCCGAGGCCGAGCGCAAGCGGCTGGAAGAGGAGGCCGCGAAAGAGAGGGCACGCTTAGAAGAATTGGCTCAACAAGCAAAAGGCAATAAGGATCTGGAAGAAACGATTCGTTTGCGCACTGAGGCAAAAAAAGCTGAGTGGAGCATAAAACTTGATGCAGCCAATCGTGAAACCGAAGTCAGGGAAGAAGCCCGTAATCATCATGCCGAAGAGGTCTTGGTCGAGACACGGATGCCCGAAGAAACCAGCATGAATACGAAGAAAAAATTCAAGGGGCGCGTGGTTGACATGACAAAATTCGTTCGAGCCATCGCAGACGGCAAGTACAGTCTCGGACTCTTGCTGCCCAATGAATCAGCCCTAAACAAGCTCTGCGACGCGATGGGAGGAATAAACCTCCCCCCCGGCGTGGTGGCCGAAGAGGTCACGAGCTTTAGCCGAAAGGCGGTTCGGCCATGACCCGAGACGAGGCGTTTAAGAAAGCATGGGAAGAACTTCCAGCGGTTTCTCGACGCGCTAAGGTTAATTTCAAGTTTGGATTCAATGCCGCCTGGGACGCCGCGCTACTCGAAGCGGCGAAGGTAATGTGCGGGCGTTGCAAAGACCTCAAACCTGTTGTCAGGAACGACGAAGGAGATTTCGTCCACCGTTCTGATCTGAGAAACGATTTTGTGTGCCACGCTGATCTTATTCACGGGCTCCGCGAAGGGAAGGATAAATAACATGGCAATCGAAAAAGCGAAGCCAGTCCAAATCGCCAAAGACTTCTTTGCAAACCAGACTCAGCGCGACCGACTGGGGAAAGAAATAGCACGCCTGATGACTCCGGGTTTCGCGCTCGATCCGTCCCGATTCCTGCTCATCGCAGAACGAGTCGTGAAAAAGAATCCGAAACTCTTGAACTGTACCGCCATGTCCGTGGCGACTTCGATTGTCGAGGCCGCGGTGTTCGGCCTAGAGTTGGACCCACTTTTAGGCCAGTGTTACATGGTGCCGTTCAAGGACAACAAGAGCGGAACGGTGGTTTGCCAGTTCATGCTCGGGTACAAGGGGTATATTGCGCTTGCCAACCGGAGCAACCTTCACATCGACGCACACCTTGTTTTTGGCAAGGACAGTTTTTCGATTGACCACGGAGCCGAGCGGCCGATCTCGCACAAGCCGTATGTTCCAAAGAATCGCGGAGAGGATCGCGGGTATTTGCTCGGGGCCTATGCCCTGATTACATTTGCGGACGGGCATCAGGTGGCCGAATGGATGCCGTTTGAAGACCTGGAGAAGCGCCGGATGCGCTCGCGGGCATCGAACGATGGGCCGTGGGTGACTGATACGATGGCGATGTACCGTAAAACCGTAGTCCGCGCCGCCGGCAGTTCCCGAATCCCCTTGGACGTAGGCCGAAACTTGGTAAGGGCGGCAACCTTGGAAGATCAGCGCGAGGTATCGCTCCCGGTTGCCCTACCGGAAGCCTCCGCAGCGGCAGAAGCGGTTTTTGATGTGACAGACGCCATCGAAGTGACGCCGGAAGCTCCAGAAGTGGCAGGTAATCAACCGGAAACGGCTCCAGAATCAACGCAAGCACCCGAGGAGCCACCTACCCCTACGCCGGAGCCTGAACCCCCTCAGAATGGCAAAGAGGACGATACGCTCTTGGAGCGCACCGGCACCATCACGGACATTAAGGCTGGCAGGGGTAAAATCCCTGGCTTCATCACAATCGACGGGACCGACTTCAGCGTGTGGGACAAGAAGATCATCGTGGAATGGTCAGGGCGCAAGGGGGCAAGCGTGTACGCGAATTATCGGAAGGTAATAAAGGGCGACAAGACTTACTTCAATCTCGTTTCGATTGAGAGGCAGGCGTGAAACCCGCCTTCAAAACGATGGCATCTCACGCATCATGGGAGTGGCCGACGCCAAAAGCCTTCTATGAGGAACTTAACCGAGAGTTCCGCTTTGATTTCGATCCATGCCCGCTTGGTGGAGAGACTGACGGACGGTCGACGCTGTTTGTTAGCTGGAAAGGGAAGCGCGTGTTCTGCAATCCGCCTTATGGCCCCGAGATCCCTAAGTTCATGGCGCGCGCGTGTGAAGCCGAGGTCGCTGTTTTCCTTGTGCCTGCCCGAACGGACACGCGATGGTTTCACGACATCGTTCTGCTGAAGGCCAAAGAGATCCGATTCATTCGCGGTCGACTGCGATTCGGGGAAGGCAAAAACCCAGCGCCATTCCCTAGCATGGTGGTGATTTTTGAGCTTGACAACACAACCCGACTTTTGTAGAGTGGGAGACGCTGCGGGAGTCATGCCCCACAGCAAAGGAAACCACGGGGCGGTGCCCACACGCCGCCCTTCCCTTGTGGGAGGGATATGGACTCTCAACTACATCAAAAGATCATCGAGGATTTCTGGATCAAGTGCGGACACAGGACTGGCAAGAGTCGTGTTTCGAGGCTTCCCAAGAAGCAGACACTTGAGATTCTTTGGGGTATTGCCAATTACGACTTTCCGAGACGGTCTAAATATAAGCGGGATCACTGCCGCCAAGCGTTCAATTTGGTCAAACGTAAACGCCATTCTCTCCGATCTCATCAGATTTGTTTCGCGTGCCGAGAGCCTGCTAAGATTCGCCATCACATCATTCCAATTGGTCTTGGTGGCCTTAACTCTAAACGCAATCTGGTTTCCCTGTGCGAACCTTGCCATGCTGAGATTCATGAATGGCTAAAAGCCTGAATGGGTGGTCTATGCCTAAAAGAACGAAGCCTCAACTTTCGGAACGTGACAAGGCTATGTACGAACTGATTCAACGAGACGCCGAAAAGTTCCTTAACACTCGAACGAGATTTACAGGTGAGGTTCAGCATCTTGACGACGGGAAGAAGGAATTTCTGGTTGGTTTCAAGTGGAAGGAACTCTTAAAGGTGATGTCGCAGTTCTTTGTGGCTGAGCTTGCGGAGATTCCTAGACTCACAGGGAAACAACTATGAAGAAGTTTGTTCCATCAGTCACGCGCATTCTCAAAGACCTCGGTTACATCGACCTCTCAGGAATCCCAATAGAGGCCCTTGAGACGAAGCGCGAGCTAGGCATCTCCGTGCATGATCTTTGCGCCCGACTTGCGCGAGGGCAGAAGATTGACCTTGAGCAGTTCCAAGGGCCGCTGAGAGACCGGGCCGAGAGATTCATTTGGTGGATGGACTTTACTAAAGCGAAGGTGTTGGCTTCAGAGTACCGCATTCACAATAGCTCATGCACAGGGAAGCCGGATTTGATCGTAGAAATTGCGCAATTTCGCTGGATAATCGACATCAAGCCGACATTCCGACTTTGGCATAGACTCCAACTTGCGGCTTACAGCGACATCGCGGAAACGGAGTTTGGAACAACTTTTCGTGCGGTCTTGGAGTTGGATGCAAGACGACATCCGAGACAGGTATCGTGCTTTGAAGAGTCTGATTTTGATGAGTGGCGTCGCTGCATAGGATCATGGTACTGGCGGTACAGGAATGGGCTGATAAAGGTGGAGAAATGAAACCTGCAACGCAAATTGCTCATTGGCCGGGTAAAGACACACCAGTATGCGACGATCATCTACGTAAGCTGGTCGGCATTGGTGCGGTCTTAGGGTTTCCGCTCAGTTGGACTCCGTGCGAACCGACCGTTTGCAACAACTGCGAGAGTGAAAATAAGTACAAGGCAGACAAATGATAAAGTTCACCGTTTTTTGCAAGCCGGAGCCTCAAGGCTCAACTCGCGCTTTCATGCGCAAGGGTATGAAGTTCCCTGTCGTGACCAGCGACAACAAGAACCTGAAGTCTTTCAGGCAGCAAGTCTCGATAGCGGCGATTACGGCCATGAATGAGGGGCACTATACGCGAATCCCCAAAAAGGTCCCCGTGGATTTGACCGTGACCTTCTATTTCCAGCGGCCGGCATCGAAGAGCAAAAAGGCATTCTGCGTGGTGAAGCCGGACCTCGACAAGCTCTGCCGGTCCATCGGGGACGCTCTGACGGGCATCTGCTTCGATGATGACTCGCAGATAACGGACCTCTTCGCTCGAAAGTGCTATGGCGAACCCGAGCGAGCGGAAATTGAGGTTTGGGAAGCGAATGCAGAGGCGGTGCAACATGCCAGCGAGATGGAGAAAGCAAAAGAGTGAGACTGGACTAGCGAGGGTCTGCCAAGGTCCGCGAGGGTTTGAACTTTTCGAGCAAGGTGGAAGCCGACCCGTTATTCACGTCGCACCTTATACGAAGGGATTTGATAAGTACACGATCCTTGGATGGTACTGGTATGGAATGGGCGAAAACACCCATGCAACCCCGTGCGAGACAGCCGAGGAAGCCAAGACTCAGGCGATGGAATTCTATAGGAAGCGGGCGACTTAACGGCCCCGCTCGCTGGTCGAAAGAATGTAAGGGACATGGGTGAGAGAACACGGAAGGCAATCAAAGAGTGCGCGCAATGGCTGGCCTACTGTCTGAGTATTGGATGGTCTAAAAGCGATTTAGATGCTCTCGAAGAGTTGTGGTGGAAATACCACGATTACCAAGGTCGGTTAAAGGTATGATCCGCACCAAGGGCCATCTCGTGTGTTTCCTCTTGGGGGCGATTTTCGTTGCCGCCGATGGCGCGCACTGGTGGTGGGCTACGCTTGCGCTCGCGGTGGCCGTGCCGTGGGACATCCTCTCTGACGAATTGGCTCCCATGCTCGGACAGTGGTACACTTGGCGACGGGACCGGCGAATGGAGAAGATCACCCGAAGGTTTTTCAGGAAAGTACAAACGTAAGGGAACCTGGCCCAGTCCAGGGAAAGGAGACCTCGCATGACCAAGGCTTTCGCGTTTTCGTTTGTGAAATGGTTTCTGCTTTTGAATCTCATTGTTCTAACTGTGCTCTTCACAGCCGGCTGCACGGCCGCTTGGATCACGGCGTACCCTCTCTTTGTTGCCGCTGCGCAGGCCGCATTGACCGCCATAGGCGCCTTCATCGCTGCACTGGGAGGGCTATCTGACACGGCCAAGGCCGCAGTTCAGAAGATCATCGCCGATGTCATCGCGCAACTCGGCAACAGCGTTTCAATCCTCCAGGCGGCTGCCGGGAACGTAACGTCTGGCATCATCGCGGAGATCGAGGCGATTCTCCAAGCGGTGTTGCCGATGGTGCAGCAAATCCTCCAGGCGTTGAGCATCACCAATCCTACAACCTTGAGCAAGCTGACCAATCTGGTGAACCTAGCTATCGCTGGAATTATGGCCTTACTCGCTTTGCTCCCCGTCGTCAAAGTTGCTATGCCACGGCTCTCCACAATGACCGATGACGAGAAGGAGTCCCTGGATGAAGCGGTCACAAAGCAGATCAAGGCCGCTCACAAAGCGATTCAGAAGGGCTACCGTACCGCGTGCCAGATGACCGGCGACATGGATACGGACGAAGCGATTGTGGCGATGAAGAAAGCCGTTCCGTCGATTCCGTAGCGGGGGTAAAGTATGGCAGTAAGGTTGAAGGTCGGGGATTGCGTAAGCATCGAGGGGAAGGTCATCGCACACTTTCCGAGAGATGGGATGCCGTGGCGTGTGCAATTTGATGCGCCACTATTCACTTTGCAAGGGGAACTCGTTAAGAACGGCCAGCGCGGCCCCAAGACCTCATACTCAGTCAACTCCTATCTGCTTAAAAGGAGTCGGAAGGAGCGCTCTCATGCCAGACGACCCTAAAGGCGGACCGTTCGCGAGGATCATTATTGCCATTGCGGGCTACGGAGGACGAGCCATCCTAGCCATCAAGAATCTGTTTAGCAAGGACAAACCTGAACAGAAAGGAAGCTAAATGAATACGACGCTTAGAACTCCGAAGCATGGCTTCTTCATGGGGGCAAAGAAAGACCCTTACGACCCGAGAGACTTCATTTGGAGAGCGGCACCACATCTGCTCGCGGCCGGTCCAGCGTTGCCGGCTCTCAGCGTCTGCGACGGACTGGCGATGCCTGAGAAGTTTGACCAAGCCAACGAGTCGAGTTGTACAGGCAACGCTGGCGCTCGCTGGCGTGCGTGGTTGGGCCTGAAATTCCAGCAATACGCTCTTCTTCCGATTCCTTTCTCTCGGCAAGCCTTGTATTGGTGGGAGCGCAATCTGCCGTGGAATGCGGATGCGGACCAGGATAACGGGGCCAACAGCCGGGACATTTTCTATGTGCTGAAAAACATCGGCATCTGCAATGAGAGCTTCGACCCCTATGAGTACAGCACGCTCTTTAATGACCCTGGCCCGCAAGCTCTCGCCGATGCCGCCAACCGGAAGATAGGAGCCTATCACCGGATCACTACCGTTTCCGACCTCAAGGCGTGCCTGATTTCAGGCTTTGCCTTTACGATGGGATTCCAAGTCTATGACAGCTTTGAGAACATCGGTTCGGATGGAATCTGGAGTCCCAACGTGGATGTGGAGAAGGTGGTCGGTGGCCACGAGGTTTTCTGCCACGGCTACGACGACACTGTGAACGGCGGTTCGTTTTTGTTCGACAATTCGTGGGGAACTTCCTGGGGCAAAGAGGGCTCGTTCTACATGCCTTACAGCTTCTTGAACAATTACGACGCGTCGCAGTGGGACGCTTGGACCGGCCACTTCGGGATACCTTGGAAGTGACCAAAGAGGAGAACACAATGGCCGACCCTGCACCAGATGTAAGACCAGCACCAGACGGATTCGATGACAAGCATCCGTGGTACTCCATTTACCGCGAGTTGCGCGTCATTGAAGACACGCTCAAACAAGTTTTGTCAGTAGGCCAGCAAGTCCTATTAACCGACCAGCAGATTCTCGAAGTCCTGAAAGCGAGGACGGAAGCCGCTGGACTGATATTCGGTCCTCCCAGCCAGATCCAAGGGAAGTCCGAAAAGTAAAGGAGAAACACTATGCCCCTTACTCTACCCCTTGGCGACCAAGACCAAGGTTTTGTCACCGTAACACTCGATAATCACGATGGGAAAGGTCCGGTCCCGCAGGCTTCGCTTCCGGCCGGGCAAACCATCCAACTCGTTTCTGCCGACCCGCTGGACTTTACCATCGCACTCGACAGCCCCGCAGTTGCCGATCCTGATGGCACCGTGACTGTGGCGAGCTTTACCGTTGTAAGCGTCACTCCGCCTTCGCAGCCGGACGTGGCGGTTGGATGCACGCTGAACATCCTCAACGCCGATGGCAGCGTTGCCGCGACCTTGAGTGACACCGTGACGGTCAGCCAAACCGCGACCGAAGCCGTTGGAGACATCTTCGGCTCCCCGGTACCGATTCCGGCGCCGGCCTCTGCGAAGAGGCGGTAATCTCTCGCGGCCCCGCATGGTCTGGATTGCGGGTTTCTCTCCTGGTCCGCAAGCCCTGATCGGCCGTGCGGGGCCGCATAACCTTTGCCCAGTCGATCCCGACCGCATGGGCAACCAAGCGTGGTGGCCGTGCCAGAGGCAAGGAGGGCTGGCGTAGGCTGGGCGATTTTAGGTAAGAGAAAATGACAAAACGAGAAAAGTCGTCTTTCTATGAAGGAGTCATGTGGGCAGCGTGCTGGCTAGTCCAAAACCATGACGAGCCGACAATGGCCGCTGAGATGTGCAGGGAGGCCGGAGTTGACGAAATTCGGCTGAAGAACTGTGAACCCTACGACAAACCGGCAGTTAGAAAGATACTTGAAAATTGGCATTAGATTCTTCCTGCCCCGGAGCCACCTGACTCCGACAACGCCGACGCAGTCGTCACGGGATTGCGGCGGTCCCGCCTAAAAGTCCGATAGGAGGTTCGCCATGATGAACGACATTGACCACATGGAACGGCTGTTGAAGGAAAAGGAAGAGGAATTGCAGCGGCTCCGCAATATCATCTACCAGGCGAAGCAGGTATGCGGAGGGATGGTCTTTGGGACGACTCTCCAGATGAGGCTCGAGAAAATCCTGAAAGGCGAGTGGGACGCACCAAAGCCCAGCCAACCCTAGATCGTGCAAGGGCGACCCCAAGGAACGCGATTCTAGGGGGTACCTTGAGGTTTACTTGCCGCCGTTGTAGCGGCAAAGACTTCGCGTTCCGTGGAGTGCGTTGTCGAGTCCTTCGCCAGCAAGAGCCCACTTCCCGCCGCAGTCATCGCCAAGCTGACCAAAACAGACTTCCAGTCAACCGGCTTCCCAGCAGCCCACGCTTGCAGGGCTGAGACGAACGCCGGAACGCTGAAAAGAAATGCAACTATTCCTCCAAGCGACGTCTTCCAATTCTTCGTAAGTGATGCCCAGTTCATGTCCTTTCCTTTCTTGTGTTTAGGTATGAATCCGCCAAGGCGCTGATTCTGAGGAGTGTCATTGTAGTCAGAGTGAGGGCAGTTTTAGGTATGACGAATACGCGGTTGTCTCGCGGGACGCCTCGGCGGTTCGAGATCATGTCAATTTCCATCACAGCCTCAGATGGCCGAAGAAATAGAGGAGTATCAGGATGATGAGCACGACACCAAAGATGCCGATGCCGCCGCCAGTACCCCATTGTCGATTGCCCCAATAGGCACCGCCCCCGCCGAACAGGAGCAAGAGCACAACGATCAACAAAATCAATCCCATGATGAGCCTCCCTAGATGTTTTTCATTCCCTTGAACGCCTCGTCAACCCGCCGCCGCCATTCTTCCTTTGGGAAAGATCGTGCATACAGGAATGCAATTAGCTCGGACATCCCGAATCCCCCACGGCACCAACCGGTTATGAGAGCGTCCTGCGGCCCGCACAGCTCACAGTAAACCTCGTAGGCTCTCATCGTAACGGCAGTCGGACATCGTGCGCCTTCATGGTCGCGCTTTACTTGGCTCTGAACGGGATGCGTTTCAATTTCAGCCATTACCTCACCCTTTGAGAACCATTGTAACAAACAGCGACAGCATGTAGAACATCAAGCCCGCGGCGACGAGCTTCAAGCGATATGGCTCAACTGGCGGGGGGTATGCAAACGCTGCGATAGCGAACAGGACGAACGCAAAAAGTACACAAATCAAAACTGCTACTGGCATAGGGATTCTCCTTTAATCGAACGATTCTTGAATCAAGCCGGTCTCTTCTCTGGCTCGGGCCTATCACTCCACCCGCAGTCCGGGCACTCAAAATGGTCATCCTCGCCCGTTCCCTTCCTTAACACGCAGCGGCATCTTGGACAGGCGCGGACAATCGGCTGAGCGGTCGGGTTCATGGCTTCGGCCTTTGCACCGCCTGTATATCAGCTGGAGGGTCGTCGTCCGGTGGCTCCTCTCGAAATATCGGCTCAGCCTGTCCGCAGTAGTGAATCTCGCCCTTCTTTCCGTGCCAATGGCGCGGGCAATCCTGATCAATTTGATCCTGCCGTGCCGCTCGCTTGTCTTCGCGCTTCACGAAGTCCGTCATTCTGCCATGGAAGTCTTTCGCTTCCCGCGCCACATCCGAAAGTCCTTCTCTTGTCATCTGCTCGTGCATTTTTAGTTCGGTGTAGCCGCCTACGAGTCCAACTACAAGGACGCCGATAGTGATAACGCTCATCAAGTCGATGTGCCAAAACCCTTTTGTGTTGCTGTCAGCCACGGCTGACCTCCCTTAGTAGCACCAGATGTCGAAGTTGCCTGAAGCTGTGAGCGAACTCGGATGATGAAAATACACGAACCCCCAGTTGGCTGCCGGACTGTCGATGTAGAGACTTGTCATCCCGGATGCGATACTGTTGGTCGGCGTGAAGAAGCACCGCGACCCAGGCGCGATCGCGTTGTTCGTGAGTTGGTCATAAGCTCCAGTGGTCGTTGTGATCGTCCCCAGGTAGTTCGGACCAGGCCCGTGAAAGAACTGGTATCCTGCCGTCCACGTCCCTCCGAACAGGCTGCCACCGTTAGATACATTGAAGAGCCCGCTTGCGGTGACGGAATTTTGAGCAGTATTGAGATTGCTGAAAAAGGCGTAGCCCGTACCGGCATCTACTTCCGGCTGCCCGGACATGCTCCCCCACACACCACCCGCGTCGAGCAAGAAAACGGCTGTGCATCCTGTAGAGCCTCCAGACCACGGGCAGGCTCCCGAGGCGTGCAGGTTGCCCTCGACGTGGATAGTCTCGTTGGTCATCCCCGCGTTGGTCGAGGCGCTGGTGTCGGGCGTGCAAAAGGCGTTCGCTCCGGTCGGACTCCCGGAAGTTCCCGTGTTACAAACGTCCAAATGAAAGCAGGAATCGCCAGGCGATTGCGTCTGGCAGTATTCCGAATAGGTGCTGTGCTCAAAAGAGCATCCCGCGCTGTTCGACGTGTCGCATTGCAGGGTGAACCCCGCCGTGTTGTTCGACGCTTGGTTGCTGTCGAAAACGTTCCCTTCCTCGAAATAGGCGTTGTCTTCCTGAAGAATACCGCTCAGGCAGTTCGTGCGCGTGACGTTCCGCACATCCATCCAGGCCGAGTCGAGCATCCAGATACCGACATTGTTTCGCGTACCCCCGGCGCTTGTGTTGCTCGTGTTGCAGTTGAAGGAAATATCATGGATGTAATTGTTATGCGTGGCAAGGTCGAATCCTGAAACCTGCATCTTGAGCAAGGCAATCCCTGTGTGCGCGCTCGTGGTCATGATCGTGCTCGCCCTGCCGACGCCCTGGACGTTGCAGGCGCGATTAGTGATAGCAGTCGGCGTTGCGGTCATCAAGTAATTCCCGGTGGGAAAGTAAAGAGTCCCGCCGTTGGAATTGCAATAAGCGATGGCCGAATTGATCGCGGTCGTGTCAGATGTGCTCCCGTTGCCTGTAGCCCCATAGGGAGACGCCTGAACGTTAATCATCTGCCCGCCCGCTCCCGTATAGACGCCGGTGATCTCGAATTTCTCTTGACCCCCGCTCGGATTGGACGGAGTGATAGCTAGGCCAGTTGAATTCGTTGTGCTGGCGATGAAATCCAAAAGCGATTGCGAAGAATTGTCCGCTCCGTTGGTTTGGAGTTCTACCGAACTTCCCCCTCCACCTCCTCCACCGCCTCCGCTTCCGCCACCCCCCGCAGACTCTCCTACACAAATGTAGCTCACGGTATCTCCGGAGACCGGATTTCCACTGGTATCTGAAACGCCAAAGGTAACTTGGCTACCACTGATATTGGTGATAGTCCCTACAAAGTGGCTTGTGCCCACATCGTCATTGGCGCTGCAAGTGTATGATTCTGCCGAGGCAAAGACAGAACCTCCCGTGAAGGTTACAGGAGCGCAAGTGCTACCACTGATGCAAGTGTCCCTCACAATTTGATTATTAGGGATAGGGTCGCTCGCGTGATTGTAGCCAATTGGAGGGAAGGAAGCAGTGCAGGTCCTTGACGCCACATCTCCAATGCAACCGCTACCGTGGGAAGCCAAGTCCGTGCCAGTGTTGTTTACAATTCCCAAGTGTGTGCTTGAAGCGCTTTGGTAATACTCGCTCCAGAGCCAGATCCCGCGAGACACGTCTTCCCATGAACCAAGTTGGTTGGTAACGTTAATTTCGTTCACAAAACCCATCATCCGGGGGTTCTGGGTCGTGACCCCCCAACATGCTCCTATTCTGATACCATCTCCCACAGGAGTAGAGGCAAGCGACGAAAGCTCAGGGGACAAAATAATCACATCTTTCGATCCTTGCAGATCAATAGCCGTCCCCTGTCCTTCCAAGTGGGGATTTACTATGTCCAGTCCTTCGATATTTCCCCCCGCCTCGATCCCCACGGTCCCACACAGCACACGCTCTGCATTGGCGTGGTTTATAATCATCGGGAACATGAGGTTTAGGGTATTCGTCGCAACAGTTGTGACTCTGTTGAATTCAACGTCAGTCGGTCCGGTGTTATCTCCAATCCACACGGGCGTATTTGCCGAACAAGCCGCCCCGCTCACAACATTGAGCGTGCTTGCGCCAGCGGTTTGAGCACCGGACACGGTTGTAACTCCCTGTGAAGCTGCCACCGCACCGGAACCGCTATCTGACGCTTGCGATCCTATGATGCTCGTGGTATCCACAAGTGTTGGTGAGCCATAGACCGTGGCGTAATTTATCGCAACGCTGGTCATGTAGACGCCAACCACGTTGATGATGCTGATATTACTGGCATTCCAAGCCACGCCCCCCGTGATAGGAGCACCTTCCCCAACACAAATTCCACCTGTTCCGTAAGCGCAGAACACATCTTGAATGGTCTCGTTCCATCCACCAAGCGTTTCTACGCCAATTCCGACATAGTTAGTGGAACTTCCGCCCTCATAGTCAATGCCCGAAACGTGTGCTCTGGGGCAATTAAGCAGTTGGATCATTCCAACTCTGCTATTGCGATAATTTATAACTCCCACGTCCCGTATCGTCAAGTCGTAAAGTCCCGAGGAAAAGCTGCCCGCTAGAATAGGCGGAGTGGATGCGGACAGACTGGATGGTGCGGTTATCAGCGACACTTGTGAGCCAGAACCTATAATGCCAGAACCATTATGCTGAACATTGAAGCACTGCACATTACAGGTGATGTTGACTGAGCCAAGAAGGAATATCACTGGCTTTCCGCCATCGCTTATCGTGGTTGTGAGCGTAAGCGGAGTTGTGTCGGAAAAACAGACCACGCCGCCAGTAGAGCCAAGTGACGCCACCGCCGCATTTATCTGCGCGCCCACATCGGCCCCTGTAAAGGTCGAGGCATCCGCGTTGCATTGAAAGTTTCCCGAACCTGAAGGCCCCGGAGGTCCTGGCGGTCCCGCGACTTGTCCTTGAACGTATTTCCACAATTCCTGGTCAATTTCTGTCAGCTTATCCAACCCTCGCTCGAAAGTCTTATAGGGGATCGGCATGTTGTCCGTGAAAATGCTCTGTTGAGTAAGAGGCGTGGTCCGCTTCACAACTAGAGCGGCCCCCGTGGGACACGCGGAGTTCAGCGTGACGCTTCCGCCGTTTTGGTAAGCATTGTTTACGGGTGCGACGGTATAGCTCGTGGAGGCGAGAGTTGTCCCAGCCTGAATGACGGTCAAGGCCGTGGGATCGCTAATCGGGAACGTGAAAGGGAAAGGCCCCGTGCTACCCGTGCAGGTAAAAGAGACGCTTGTAGTCTGACTGGTGACGGTAGCGCGCGCCGCAAAGGGCACCCACAGCAACGCCAAAAGCATTAAAGATAAGTGCTTTCTCATATTCACTCCACGTAGAACACAGCCGTCAATCCCGATGCCGAGCCCATCAGAGAAATGTTGGTGCCATCAACCGCCGTCCACCAGATGTTTCCAGCGGAGGTCATAGATGGAATGATTACGGTTGGGACGTGGTTCAAAGTATGAGCCACCTTCCACGGCTTGATTGGCTTAGGCGAGATCACTTTCAACGCAAGCAACGTCACCGCTGGTGCAACTGGCGTGGTGGCTGTTGTGGTAAACGATAGATCACTCCCGTAGCTCGTGCCCACACTATTTGTTGCGAAAGCCCGATAGTAATAGAGCGTGCTCGGAGTTAGGCTAGATAAAGAGCTTGTAAAAGGCGTAGCCGTGCCGTCAGATGTGCAAGGTGTCGTTGGATTGGCCGTCGTCGCATAGCAGACGCCCTCAGATGTCACCGATGCGCCACCGTTGGAACTGACTACGCCGCCGGAACTGGCACTGGTCGATGTGATGCTAGTAGCGGTCGTGGTTGTGACGGTGGGCGCGCTAGAACCGCTGGGCGCACTCCACGTCACCACGACTGACGAAGTTGGTGTTGCGCTGGCTTCGCTGGAATACTGGCTCTCCGATGTAGCGTAATAGCACCCCGTCCCGCATGAGACCCCGGCAAATGCGGTCACCACGTAGTAGTAGGTTACGCCATGCGTGACCGAGTTGTCCGTGTACGAGCAACAGGCAACCGGGCCTACGTTTCCCGGAGGGTCGCCAAGACTGCCTGTCCAGTTCAATCGTGTGTAAGGCCCGCCTGACGTAGTGCTGCGATAGACGTTGTATCCAACGGTTGGGGAAACGGCGTCGAGTCTCGCGCCCGAAATCAGAAGTAGCACGATGATGCCTTTTGCAATCCACCTCATATCTCATTCCTCCAAACCGCCCGAGCCAATAAGACTCGCTCGTTGTAATCAGGGTTTAGAAATCCTTTCCCTCTTTGGGTTCTGGCATAGACCTCGGCCAGATGATTCTTCACAGTCTGCTGGGCGATCCTGAGTTTAAGAGCGATACACTCATTGGTCAATCCTTCTCCGACCATCTGGGCGATCTTTTTCTGTCGAACGCTGAGTATCTTCGCCATGACGTTTTCACCATCGCCTCTCAATCAGGCCGTCAATCGGGCGCGTTCCCATCCGTCCTCCTGCCTCTCGCGGTTGAATCACCCCTAGAACAGCCACGGATGGCTGCGCACGAAGGCCAAATCGCCTATTGAATAAACGCAAATCCCTTCGCTGCCAAAGACGGAGCATTCTGAAAACTGCCACCTTTCCAATTCCCGACATAGGCATTCGACGTGGCGGTTGTAGGATTCACCAGCAATCCTGGGGAGCCGCCGACGATATCGTAGTCAGGGGTTAAAGTTTTGGCGATTAAGCCGCCTATGGTGCCCGAGCAACCAAGCGTCGCCGAGCATTGATAAACATAAATATTTCCCCCGACAATCGCTGCGGTCAACGTATCGCCCACATTTACGGTAATGGAAGGCAAGGGCGGGGACGAGGTTAGTCGCGTGAAAAGCGTTCCGATCTTTTTATAAATGACTAGGAGCGCAGGACTCCCCGTGCTGCCAGTCCAGTAAATTTGATATGCAGCATAACCCCCTGTCATTGCTCGCAGGTCAAGCCCTACGACGGAGCTTGCCGCGCACGCATCAACGGTGATTTGGGACCACTGGTCGGTGGGCCAAGTAATCGCGCTGTAGTAGCTGTCGCAATTATCACCCGCTATCGAGCATGTGACTTCGTGCGACACGATTTGGGCGCTGGTATAGCCCGAAGCGGACGAAAGCTGCGTCCAGTTTGCGCCTAACGATCCGTCAGCACGGGCGAAATTGTCGCTGGCAAGGGTATTAAGGTTTGCGTTCGAGAATGGAATGGGAACATCGTTCACACCCTCATAGCCAGAGACAAGCTGTTGGAAGTTGTAACCGGAGGCCACTGCCAGATTTACAGTGTAAGCTGCTCCCCCGTCACCCTGTGTGCTTGCTGAGAAGAACATGTAGCAGTTCCCAAGTGCCGCCGGACAGATAACATCCTGGTCGGCCACTTGCCCGTTAGCTTGTCCGACTCCCTCACTTAGCTGGGTGCGGTAGAAAATCTCAGAGGGAAATTCCGTCCATGGCCCCGTAAGGCTGGAGCTTATGATTCGACCGAAATCATTTGGCAGGGTCGCGTTATCTGTGGTCGGAGTATAAGGAGGCACTAACGTGGTATAGCCGTAGTAAACGCTACCCACCTGTCCATAGGAGGAATTGCCCGAGAAAAACGGAATGGTCGGCGGCGCAGTCGTATTGGCGGCCCAGGTGATGCCATCGGAGGACGTAGCCAAGTTGCTACCCACGACGATGTTGGAGCCATTGTCTTGGCCGTTATAATACCCATACCAAGTTCCGCTGACGATGTTTAGTACGTTAAGCTGGCAGACCGAGCAGGTCGTGCTGCTGCTGTCCCACGAGTTCCCGTCAGGCACAATGGTAGCTGATTTTACCTTTGTCCATGTTCCGCCCAGCGATGAAGCCGTCCACACATCAATTTGCCGCGCGTAATCCCCTTGGGAATTATAGGCGTAGTAGGTCGAGCCATTCTGATAGACTCGGTTTCCCCATGCTCCCGCAATCACTGGATTGCTGCCGCCATTTGTACAGGCCATGGGCAGAGTAGTGGTACATTCGGCATAGTTTACGCCCACAGGCGCATTCGCAGGGCCGCTCGTATAAAGCAGTCCAAAGCACGGACTGGAGATGATCGCACAGCCGCTCGCTAAATAGAAGGCATTCGGCTGCTCGGGATGCGCGTATGCTCCGCTGCCAGGATCGGAAAGCAAGACACCTTCATCAACCCAGGCGTTGAAGTTCGACGGAGCGGGGAGGCCAGTAATGGCAAGGGAAACGCTCGCAAAAGGAACGCTCGAGGTGTTATTACCCGCGGTCGGAGTGATAGGTGCTGCGGTGGCTTGGGAGAAATACTCAATGTTGGCTCCATAGACGGCTGTAAAGGCGTTGGGGCTTGTCCCAGCAGTCATGGCCCCCCCACTGGCCCCAACCGCGAATCCCAAGATGAGATCGCCGTTATGCGATGGGCTTACCTGTGTGAGTGTGATGCAGTTTGCTCCCGACGCGCCTCCGGTCTGATTCGCCTGACCGCTGTACCCACTGCCGAGACCGCCATCTATAGCAGCCGTTCCCCCGTAGGCATAGTAGAATTCCGCCGCCCAGGTTGCATCATTGGCGTGTCCAGTAGTCCCATGCACCGTCACCTGATTGCTGGCGGTAGTATGGGTATTGATGGCATACCAGACCTCCATCGAAATGGCGTTGCTGCCCGCGCCAAGAAGCCCTTTACCGGAGTCATAGTAAATGTTCCCTGCCGTGTCCGTAGGAACTTGAGCAAAAGCCGTATTGCCGTTTTGGACCGCATGGACAACGATGATGCTCCCTGGAGTCAAGGCGTTGGCAAAAGCGGCAGTAGTGCAGGACGTTGGCGTCGCGCAGGACGTATTGCTCCCTTGGTTATATTTCTGCCAGGTAGCGCAAAACGCCGAACTGGACAGCATAAGGCCAAGAATGAACAAAATCGGTTTCTTCATGGAAACACCGTCTGGTTGCAAGTGAGTTGGAATGTGGCCTGCTCCACGGTGGATGCCGCTGTGATGAAAAACCCAAGCGTGTCGCCTGCTGCGACCGCTGTTGAGGTGAAATCTGTAACCACTGTACTCCGCACGAGCGTCCCAGCGGAGATGCTAACTCCTGCCGTTGAAATCGAGTTGGAGGCAAGCGTGGGAAGTGCCGTACCACCTGTAGCTATTTTGGCGGTTCGAACGGTCATAGTCCCTTGATTGACCATGATCTGCCAGCCAGTGATGGCGCAAGCGAAGGGAACGGTTATATATCCCGCCTCTGCTGTGCTCAAGGGTAGATTGGTGGTGGCGTCACCAAAGGAGTAGCCCAGTGCGCGGTTCATGCCATTGCTGATTGTCGTGGCCGTGGCTGCGTTGCCGGTGGTGCCGAGTCCTGTGACATCAACTCGCCATACAGAACTTGCAATCGCATTGATCGTCGCACGCTGCCCATTGGTAAGCGCGAAACTTGTTTGTGCCGTCGTCGGTGTGGTGGTGTCAGCATAGAAAATATTGAACGTCGAGGCGGTTTCTCGGCCGTAAGTCAGGCTACCGCCGCTGGCGTTGTAGACCTTAAATACCGTCCCTACGCCACAACCCGAGTCTCCCACGTCAGGCACCACAGGGGCCGACGCACCGGAATCAAATTCCACGGTAGCGCCCCTGTCAACCAAGGCCGTACTCGAATCACAGGCCAGCATGTAGGCGCTTGAAGTTACCGGACTGTTGGGGCTCACGCCGATGCCGGGGGAGAGATACGCTGCCGCCGCGCCGTTTGAGGCTGTTTTAATCTGGCCGGTCTTTGTGCCTACCTGAGAGCCTAGAGTTGAAGTAGTGGCCCAGTTGGCATCAGCATACAGAGTGCCCGTGCCAGGACCACCTCCGGTCGGGCATGTCTGAAAACTTGGGGTTGTCGTTGCATAGCTCGATGCCCCGCTCATCAGGCATTGACCGTTGGCTGTGGGCGTCATCCAAGTCTTTGCGGCGTTGCCAGCGCCGAAAACAGAATAGCTCGTGTAGGACGCAAGGTCTGTGGCCGTGGCTGCGTTGCCTGTTACGTTGCTTGGCTGGGCACAATTATTACTCCCCGAAGAAAGTCCCTGAGAAAAATTAACTCCCGTACAGGCAGACGGATAGCTTGCTAGATTCGTGGCCGTGGGAACAGCAGGAAAGCTCACAAGGTCCAAGGCTGTCGGCGCGATGGCGCTACCGGATGGCTGCCATGCGTAAACAAAGGTGTGCCCGGTCGTGGTCGGGCTGGCAATGAAGGTTGTGGTGCTGGCCGCACTCTGATAAGGTGCCGAGCCGACTCCACCGCCTGAAAGGTTCGTCGCAGTTCCGACCGATGCCCCAGGAAGCTGTAGCACGTTGCTGCTGTCCACATAAATGCAGATGTCCGCAGTGTTCGCGGCATTCCGCCAGCAAATCTTGTCGGTGTTATTGGCCAAGCGAAGCTGGCCGCTGAGTGCGGGATTGGCGGTCGGAGAAGTTAGGGGGAATGAGACGCTACTGCCGCTGCTACTGCCACCATTGAAATTGGTCGGACCTACAGTTTGCCCGTAGGCTTGGGAGCACAACAAAAACCAGACCACAAACCAGATTGTTTTTCGCATGGTTCCTCGCTACCGACTGACCAGCCAACTTATAGACGCCCCCGTTGTCGAAGCCACGACATAGAACTCATTCTGATTGTTTGGCGCGCAGTAAGAATTTCCGGCCGCGAGTTCCATGCCCGTCGAAGTCGTCACGCCCTTTCCCCCGAGATACACGTTGATTGAGTTCCCGGCGAGCGCCTTGATGCAAATGCTTCCGTAGCTCGTCCCGGTCACAACGGCAGCCGTGGCGGTTACGGCCTGTTGGCCGCTGAGGACATACCCGATGGCTTGGGCGTGCGCCGGCTGCAACGGCGAATTAATGAGCACTCCAAATGTCAACCCCAAGGCTAAGGCCCCAGCCAAGAAAAATGTCAGAAAGCCCGCCAGCGCCCATCTGATTTTCATGTTTCGCATTTTCATTGCTCCTTCCCCATGATTATCCCCCAATCGGCCAGTTTTGCAAGAGTTTCCCTCAACGCGGGGATGCTGTGCGCGAACGACTCCACCTGAATACCTTTGATTTGAAGGCTTATTTCCTCAGCCTCGGCAAAGCATTCCTCCAAGTTATCGCCATGCGTGACCACCGCCGCTACGCGCGGACCAGCACCTTGAGGCATGATCCATGTACCGTTCTCGAACCGTGAGGCGTACCGGAGCTTGATGCGGTCCCGGAATTCTTCGGGGAATTCGAGGCGCAGGGGATTCTTGTCGGCCCACTCACTGTGAACGATCAACTCAAATCCGTAGCGGCCGGCGTATTTCGGCTCGACAAGTTTCCCAGCCGCGCCCTCCCAAAGAATCTCTGGCAGGTTGCGCAGCATATTCAACTGCAACTCGAACGGCGGAGAACCGGCTCGGCAACAGGGATCCCCCAGCCAAACCTCATCTTTTCGGGTCCGACACTCCAGCGACAAGAAATTCCGGTAGCCGTACTTTTTGAACGTCGGCGACAATTCATAGTAAATGTCGGTCAACTGGGAAGGCAACTCGCTCCAGGATTTCACTGCGGCAACGTAGGCTTCGCCCTTTTCTTCCGTCCCCAACAAACTGACAGTTGGGTAGGCGCCGTCAATGCAGTGCGTGTCGATGGCAATGTCAATGGTGTCCGGCAGATCGTCCTCAACAATGAACTGCATCGCCTCCGCAACCGGCCCAAGGTCAGCCTCGATACGGTCCAGACGGTTTTTGACCCCTTCATAGCCCGACAGCGCGAAGGTTTCAGTGTCTTTGCGCGTCAGGTTAATCTTGATCCATAGCTTGTCTTTGCCCCGGCTCTGGATGTAGCGGCGAAGTTCCGTGATGCCCTTAGCAATTTTGTATGGCCCTTGGGGGATGTCCAGTTCCTCGAAATGCGTCTTGGCTTCGCCGCGATAGTTCTCCAACTCGTCCCCGCTGCGCGAGCCAAAGACCCGCTTGCCTTTGCCATCTAGGTACTCTTGCAGTGGCCCTTGAAACAGGTCGGGGAAAATGAACAGGTCAACGTCATCCACAATCCCCCAAATGTCGTTCACGCGCTGGAACGAAAAGCCTTCGCCGATTTCGACTTGGTAAGACGACGGGAAAGCCGACACCCACGGCGCGGTGTAGTAGACCTTGCCGAAGGATGCGCTCAGCGTTTCGGCAAGTTCCGAGAAGATGCCGTTGTCAACCACTGCGACTGAGTGCGTTTTGTGGTCGCTCATCTCAGCGCCACTATACCACTTCCCACCGAGAAAAGATTACTGAAAAAAGAACTTGATAAGTGTGGGACACTGTGCCACACTTTGAGCATGACAACCAAAACGAGACACGTTTCGCTGAGAATCCGGCTTGACTTGCTGGAAGAGGTGGACGGTCGGGCAAGAACTTCGCGTCGGAGCCGCAGTTGGGTGATTCAACACGCCATCGAGATATTGGCCATGAGCCCGAAGCAGAGACGTTTATATGAGGAAGTGGGAGAGGCGGCAGGCTTTGGATCATCCCTTCACGATCCGAAGACGTTCACGGGTCTGGAGACAAGGAGTAAAAGACAATGAAAAACGGAATTGTAGTCGGAAGGATTATACAACTAAGCAATACAACTCCTAAGATCAACGACTGGAAACGGCTACTTCAATCCCTGGGCTTAACTCGTGAACAGGCCAAGAAGTTGAGCGAAGCGTTCAGCGAGGAACTTATGAAGAACGGAGGCCATGGACATGGATGAAATCAAGGCAACAGAGATTTTAGAAGAGGCTATTGGACCCGACTGTTGCGGTGCAACGTTGTTGTCTCTACGCCAAAAAACACGATTTGAGAAACCTGAACCTCTGGAACGGGAGGAAGAGATGGACAGAATTGTTCGGATGAGACCATGGACTTTCTCATGGAGTCCACCTCATTTACTGGCGGGACTCAATGGATTATTTACGGCGGACGAACTTGAAGCAATCGCATGGTGGATGAGGAACAAGAAAGAGTCGGTGGATACGCAACTGCCGAGTCTCCGAAAGGAACAGTTATGAAACTAGGAACAAATGGAGCGCGCGAGTTTCTCATTCTTACCGACCCAGGGAGATGCGAGCGGGGAATGTGGGACGTTCCGTGGTGGCTCTATTTCCTTGTTTTGTGGACGGAACGATGGTTCTACTGGCTTCAGCGGATTGCGTATCGTCTCGCTCCTGAGAAGGTTAGGAAGGAGTATGACGAGTATGAGGAGTATGAGTAGTCTGGAATAGCTCATTGTGCCATCGCCTTACGGCTCCGAGAGACGCCGGGGATATGAAATTTACCGCCGCCCTTAGACTTGGCCCCTTCATGGATAGTTGTCGATCCGGCTATCCCTAGAAGAAAATCCTTGTACGTGTAGTCGTGTTCGGAATTGTTGAGCATCCCTTCGATGATGTCCTTGATGGAGAAAGGAACGGGTGCGGCCTCTTCAACGGCAAACGCGGCTTGGCGGGCGGTCTTCTCCACAAACCCTTGTTTGGGAGTCGTGATCGGCCTGCTTTGCCAGTCCTTGTTGATGTAGAGTCTCGGGGCAATGCTCAACAGCGGAGCGGCTTTAAACGCCATAAAATCGACAGTGCCAGTGAGTCCACCATCTTTCTGTACCCTGTTCATCCAAGTGATGAAGTCACGCGGGGCACCGGCGAAGAAGATGTTTGAGTAGACTTCTTTGCCTTGCTTGTCTTTCCCAAGGTAGACTTCCGTAGGGTGTTTGGAAAGCTGCCCTGTGAACGCTAGGCTTGCAGCAGCCGTCATGGTCAGACCGGTGGCAGTAGATTTTAGCCAAAACGCACGCGCCGCTGCTCCACCCGGACCGCGCTCTCCAATATATTTGAGATTGGCGAAATTCGAGAATGTCCAGTCAGGCGCCAACATGAAAGCCCGCGCCAGTTCTCGGGCGTTTGGCCCCCAACCCATGATCTCCCAATTCAGACCGCCGTAAACGGCATTGACTTCCTTGGCAATGCTGCGCATGGCCGCGCCATATTCCGCATCAGTCGCGTCGAGATGTTTGGCGAGCCAAGCGGAGCGTTTTAGAGAGAAGTCCATGACCTTGAACTTGCGTTGTATGACATCGAAGGTTTCATGGGTCAGCGCTTGCGCCGCCGCGTCCAGTTGCTTGACGCCAACTATGCCCCGCATCGTGTCGAGCCGCGTGGGGAGGCTGGAGGGTTTGAGACCTTTATAGGCTTCATACGCGGGGCCTGTCATCGTTGTTTCGGTTCCCCAAAGCGCGGCTTCTCGTTCCCCCTCTTCAAACTCTGGCGAGGAATTGTCTGACCGGAGCGCTTTCACGAAGTCAGTCAACTTCATATTGCTCCAAGCCATCAGCGACAGAGCTTTCATGTGGAACACAGAGAGCCCCAGCTCCATCGACTTGATGTAGCTTTGCATCGCCCGGACAGCCTTGAAACTGGCAACACCCGACAAAACATTTTGCTCTAGGATCGGCCGCATGGCGTCCGAAACCACTTGGGGGACATAAAACCCTTGCTGAATTGACTTCGTTTCCCCGGTTCTGGCATCCTTGGTTATGATCGACTTGTGGGTTCCCGGAAGTTCCCGCCAATCGGCAGGCACATCGCTACGGCTTCCGTTCTTGCCCAATTCGGTATTTTTCAATTCGGTCTTGAAAATGCTGGTGGCTACTGCCGTGGCGTGACGGTCGCCGTAGACGGAGAGTTCATCCAAGGCATTGAAGGTGCGAGCCTCGAACTCGCCGCTTTTCAGTGGGTCGAGAATCCTCAGATATTCCCTGCGAATCGCGTGAGGAGTTCTTGCCGTGAAGCGCGGACGCCCTTCCCGGCGAGCCTCTTCTTCATCTTCCAGGGCCTTCGTGAATAGGCGCGGGCTATACCGTTCAGGGTCGATGCTGCTCTCTAAAATCCCAACTTGCCGTCCGAGACCGAGCGCATTCGTGAAGTATTCCGTCATTTGCTGGTCTGCCTGTAAAAGCTCAGGAGAGGGACTCAACGCTCTTTCCATCGAAGGGATGTACGCTTTTAGTTTTTCGTTCTTCCCGGCGCGGACTTCCTCGATGGCAGCGCGCAATTCGTCGGGAGAGCCCTTATAGTCACGAAAGAAGGTCAAGGCTTCCTGGTCGCGGAAGTCAGGTATCAGCTTCGCAAGGCGCGTGCGCAGTTGTTCGGCTGCGGCACGCAGCATGTTTCGAGGCCCAACGAACAGGTCTATCAACACTGCCTTGCCATACTTGGAGCTTTGAACTCCAGCCTTGATGTCGTTTAGCTCTGGCCGTCTTCCTGCTACAAACTTCGCCAGTTGCGGCGACCATGCGGCTACACCAGGGTCGCCTTCGGCCATAGTTCGATTCTGAACCCGTTCGCGGGCCTGCCTGTAATCGTCGGAATGGAATTCCGATTTTTCGTCTTCGGTGATCTCGGACCACTTCGCGTAGACCTCTGGCTCATTTTTCTTGACCCAGGACTTCGCTTGCTCGCGATTAAGGAACTTGCCTTCGGGGGTGGTAAAGCCCCGTCCAGATTTCGGTGGTTCGATTGCCTCGCCCGTTTGTTCCTTCATTAACTCCGCAGCACGGTCGATCACCTGCTGCAAATGACTATCTGGTTGCGCTAATACCCTGTCAGCCAGAGTTGGGGCGCGTTCCAATTCTTCCAACCCTACAGGTTTCCGGCCCAACATCTTCTCGGCAAGTTCTGGGTGGCCGTCGCCCTCATCCGCTTCCATAACTGCCTTGCCAGATGTCGCCGCATTTGCGGTGGATATTTCGGTGCTATCGAAAGCGGCACCAGCAGTGCGGGTGAATTGAATCGCTGGACGCAATCCCGGCTCCATGTCGGGAATAACGGGAGGTTGCGCTTGGAGTTTTGCTACCGCCTCAGCCGGCGGAGTGCCATCCTTGGCGTACACGTCCATAAGCGCACGCTGAGCGTTCGCCCGCGTCATCTCGGAGGGAAGCGAGAGCAATCCCAATCCTGCCACGACAGCGGCAGTGCGGGTAAAGTCCTCCATTTTTGGTACTCGCCAATCGAGGAGCGAGCCAACAGTTGTCAAGGCTGCCGACTGGTACAGGGCATGAACTCCGAAGCGGCCTAAGACACTTCCTGCCAACGCTCCGGGAACGGGCAACCCGCCCGCTAGAACCGCGGCCTCACCTGTAATCGCGCCTTTGGCGCCAGCCCATAACGTAGCAGCCGCGCGATCAGTCAGTTCACCAAAACTCTTGACGTTGCCTTTCTGGTAGTGATCCATCAAACCTTTGCGCAATCCGGCATCTAACGCGAAGGCAAGAGGAATGCCGACCTCGGGACCGCCCAGGAAAGACCCCCCGATAGCTGCACCCAAAAACACCGGATCGCTCGCAAAACTCGACACGTCGTGGACGAAGTTCTGCAACAGGTCGTGAGACTCGAAAGGGTCTGGCGCACGGCCCCGGATAAGCATTGCCAGCGGAGTTTCCTCCACACCAGTTTCAGCCGCACGGCCCGCATCCGACCAGTAGTCTCCGCCAACTTCCTGCAACTGACTCTTAATTTTGTCATTGTGCTGATAGGCAAAGCCGGGGTCAACGCCGAGCATTTTGGAATGGATCGCGGCCTGAAAGGCTTGGCCCGCATCGACGCGCGCAGGTGAACTTGCGCGAGCCGGAAGCGGATTGCCGGAAGCATCCCATCGAGTTATGGCTGGACCTTGAGGCTGCTCAGGGGCTTGGAGAGGGTTGCCCTGAGCGTCCCAGCGGGTTATTGTGGGGGAAGTTCCCATGTTCCCTCGTCTGGATTCCACACGGCTTGTTCAGGCACGTTATTTGGACGCTTGGGCACAGGCATCGCGCCAGGGGATGAGGCAGGTCGAGTGCCCCACGCCGACCTCGCTGGAATGTTGTAGGTTCTGCCAGTAGGTGTCCATGGTCCAGTCTCGGTAGGCATCCCGACCGCTCGCATCATGTTGTTGATGTATTCTCCGATTTCTTGTTGGCTGGCCTGGTCAAGCATTTCGTTGGTCTGCTTCACGACATCGAATCCCTTCAAGCCCTTCATCTCCACTTCCCGCTGAAGTATCGCGTGGAGTTCCATCTTTCGCAGACGCTTCCGCTCCTGCACTTCTGCGGAATCCCCTGGTTGCGCTTGCAGAGGGGCGAAGGCGTTAATGAGACTGAGCGATTCCTTCATAGACGGGTCTTTGCTGGCAGCGTTTACCGCTGATTCCACGCGCTTGATGTCTGCGGGGAGAATTTGACCCGCTCCGACACCCGCCCTGGAATAGAGTTCTGAAATGTCAATCTTCTCTCCGTTTCCGATGGCCTGATAGTAGGACAGGGCAGTATTGCGGCTGTTGTTTCTAGCGTTCTTCAAGTTTTCCCAATCTTTGAATCTCTCCTCGGCCCGCTGCTCTCGCACGTCAGCACGCTCGGCTCGAACTTCGGCGCGTTGAGCGTTCAACTCTTGCCGTTCGATGCGTACATTGGTCTGCAACATCTTTTCCAGCGATGCCGCCGTACTCTGACTTATTTGATGGGTATCCCGCAACTGCCAGATTTGCGAAAGGGACAACTTGTGCTCGTCAACTTGGGGACCGTATTTGTCCAGGTCGTCACGGTTCTGCGCCGCCTGAATTTCTTTTCGGTCTGCATCGTCGGCTCTCAAGTGATTGCGAAGTGCGTCCCCGCCCAACGTCGCGTTGATGTGATCGGGGTCGGAAGCGGGCAGCCCCTCGCGGCGGTCAACCTCTTTGATCGCTCCCTGCAAATCGAATGACCCATCGGCACGGCTATACATCTTGCGGAACTCAGGAAGTTCCTTGTCAACGAACTGCTTTACTCCTACCCTCTCCATGAAATCTGTGTTCACACGGAAAGCCGCTTCGAGCTTTTGCTTGTATTCAGCCTTCTTGTGCGAATCGAGGTCTGGATAGTGCTCGGGGTGTTGAATAAGATCATCTAGGCCAGACTTGTTATCTGCGGGATTGGGACTGCTCGAAAATCTGTCCAGAAGTGTCTCTTGCGATGCCACGCGAAACGCATCTTTAGCGGCTTCGGCTTGCCAGCCATCCATCAACTTCGCCCGCACCGAACCATCCAAGGCGTTATTCCACTTAGCAGAAGCGGCGGCGGCACTTGCAGGGTCAACGACTTCATTCAAAAGTGCTTTGTTCAGATTGGTAAGATGCACCTGATTTTCTTTGCCCAACAGATCGACTTGTCTCATGTTGGCCTGGTGCTCAAAGTGGGGAAGATAGCCTTGGGCAGTCAATTCAATGTCGCGCGAGGCGGGCGATTTGCCCCATTCCTGCATGATGTGGGCTACATTGTCGTTCGCTTGTTTAAGCACACCTTCCACATCGCGAGAGTTTGTAGTCTTGGCAAGATCGTCCTGCATGGCCAGATAAGCGGCATTTAGTTGGTTCTCTGCGGCGAGTTTGTCAACGTGCTCTTGCGCTTTGCGAACATAGCTCCCAATCCCGGTAGCGAGTTGCCCGAATTCTTCGCCCAGGCGTTCGACGGTCTCACCCGGTCTCGCGGCCTCTGCCGGGGACATGTACGGCTGGTTTACGGGTTGAAGGGTCGGGACTCCGGGTATCTGCGGCATGAGTTATCCTGCCAGCGGCACACCTGATGGCACAGCCTGGAATAAAGGCGCAATGCTCTTGGTCATTCCACTTAGGAACGTACCAATTCCGCCCATTTCCCCTTGCCAAGCGGCGATCTTTCCGTAATAGCGCTGGAGATTCGCTTCCTCAGTTCCCGCTTGCTCGATTTGTTCGCCTTGCTGAGCGCCACGGGCGGAAGTGGCTGCCATGACCAGGAGGGGTGAGCCACTGGCAACATCGACTCCCGCCCGAGCGTAGGCGGAGGCTTGCTTGCCGAGCAGGGCAGAATACCTTTGCTGGCTGGCGATCATCTGCGCCTGCATGTTTTGAAGGGTTATGGTGGCGTTGTAATCGTATGCCGACTTTTCCGCTTGACCAGCTTCGTACTGTCCGATGCCAGCGAAGAGCGAGGAAGCCACGCCCAGTCCGGCAAAAGCCCCTTGCTCATTTTGAGGCGTCAAGGTTGCCTCCGTTACTGCCAAAGAATCTCGCGTACATTCGACAGGTCTCGCCGTTCGGGCCGAAATACTTCAGCGTGCCCTCGTACTCAAACCCAAGGTGCTCGAAGAGAGCAATCGACACGCCGTCCGCTGCCACAGCTTGAACTCTCACAAATTCCTTCTCGGTCGCCATCTCTGGGAGCATCTTTTTCAAAATCCCGAAGCAGGTTTTATAGTGCTGTCGAAAGAACGGCGTGGGCAATATCCACGCTTCGCCCCGATGCCATTCCAGATTTACAATCCCGCCCGCGAAGACCGGCTCGCCATCGTCCAGCAGGCAGTACGCCGCACTCCCTGGAGAAAAGTAAGCGCGCGCTAACTGGTCGGGCTTCATCGGGTCGGCGAATGGGCGAGTGGACCCGTTCAGCAATCTCAACAGGTGCACCGGCTCCAAGACGACCGTTTCGAGGCTCATATCATAGCACTTTCAATCCGGGTTGTAGCTGAGCCTCATTACGAGGCCCCGCAGCGTGAACGGTAAGGGCTCACTCTGCGTGATAATAAAAGCGCTTTCGTCCGTCCAATCCGCGTCGATGTCGCGCGTCACTTCCAGCGTGGCCATTCCTGGCCCTTTGCCGAGCGAACCCGGCCCGGAAATAATAGGATACATGTGCGCGGGATCTACTCCGAACTTTCCGCCCATGCTCTGATACATCGAGATCGTCACGCGGTCAAGTTTTTGTTTCATGCCGCGCGTGGTGGCCGAGGGGGAACTGAGGACCGGATTCGTAGGCTGGACTGTGACCGTATACGGAATGCCAATCGTTATCAGGTTGCAGTAATACGCGAAAGTTACAGCGTCGGCGGTCACTAGGGTAGGTGGCAGAATCAGCGCACTGTCTCCCACGGCCACCACGTTCTCGCCCAAGAGGTAACTCATGCCGGTCACTTCGTTCGTTACCTGCATCACCGTACCGCCGCTGACATAGGATGACCACAATGAAGTGTCCATGCCTACAAGCTCAAACGTGTCGCCAGAGACGCCCGTAACCGTGTACGCCTGAGTTTTGTCTTGGTTGATGCTCTGGTCGCCAGAAGGAGCCGCCATGCCGTTCACGCCGGCAATCTGTATAGTCCGTCCGTTCACAAAGTCGTGCCCCGGCGCGGTCACTACGCACGGATTCCCGTTGCTAATTTCCGTAATGTTGAATGGTCCCGACCCTTGCCACTGCTGGCCGCAATGCACAAAAAAGGCGTTCGAGAGTTGGCCGAAGAGTTCTTGCGGCATAAAATACTCGAAATATCTTTGCGTCACCCCGTTGATGGTGCGATTCACCACCACAGCAAGTTGGTCCTCTTCGCCGTCGCCAGTAATGACCGCAGCCGATTCGATGACTCCTCCCTCCGGCAGCATGTTCACTCGAAACCACGCGAACACCTGGTCTTGCTGATTGAAGACCAAGCCGATAAGTTGGCCATCGGCCCGGACAGCCCAGAAAATCGGGTAAGGTTCAATCTGCACGGCGGTTTGGACAATGCCCGACTGGGCAGCCGAAGGCCCCTTAGTGATGTCCCGATTCAACCGCGTCAAATCGAAGTTGTCCCATTGGTTCGTCACAAAGTTATAAATCAGCACCACCACGATTCGAGCGGAACGGCTCACAAAGATCGTGTAATCCCCGATCATTTGCGGCTCAAGTCGGCTCACTCCCCAAGTGGATTGCTTCGCGGCATTCACACTTGTTTGGCTCAGGGACTCTCCGTTCGCTCCTACCATCGTCCAAATGCCGCCCGCGCTTCCTAAGAGCAAGGCGTTCGGAGTACCGATCATATTGAGAATCTGGTCCAGCTTGTTCGATACTAAGGTAAACTGGATCGCATAATCCTCTTCGGTAGGATCGCAAATGAAGTCAGGGTAATCGTCCTGCACACTGCCGTTCATCTGCGTCGGAGTATCGTCTGCACCCGCCAAACAGAAGCGCTCTTGGTACAAGGTGCAGCAAGCCGGAAAGTTCCCGGCAGTGTTGAAAAGCGGGTTAACGGGCACAGCAAAACCGCCACCTTGATACGCGAGAAATCCGGTTGAATTTATCAGCCCGCTGAGTGTGATGGCAGTTACCTGAGCCCCGAGAGTTTTTCCGAGAACAACAAATTGAACGTCGTCTCCGACGTTGTAGCCGGTGCCAGGATTGCCGACAGAAATTGAGGTTATGACCCAAATGGACCCGTAAACGTGTTGAGATTGGACAATGACCGTCAGGCTAGACCCTATACCTCCCGTGGTGGCATAAGTTCCCGCTGGGTCAGAGAGAAAACTGGCCCCTGTTGGGCCTGACAAGGATGCGACTGGGCCAGTTCCACTTGCGCCAAGGGGCAAAAGATTGAACGTATACCCGGCACTGGTGTAGGCTTCATTGGCGACAATGAATTGTCCCTCGTTAAGCTCGACCATGCCAGAGCATCCGTTGATGTAGATTCGCTGCCCATTGGCTAAGCCGGGACCGCTGGGAGAAAGCGTCACCACTGCGGGATTCGCTTGGCTAATGTTGGTGATGTATTGACCAAGAGCACTGTAGCCGGTCTTTACGACGCCTTCTGTGCCATAGAGTGCCAACTGGCTGTAAGTCCAACTGGTAGCGGACAGACGGTTGATTGAGGCGGGAGGATAAAGCGGATGCACGATGTAGAGCACATCGGCGCTCTGCGTGGATACATCGAGATCAAACAGGTCGGCATCGGCATAGGGTGTTGGAATCTCAATCGGCGCGCCTCCACTGACAGCCAACCCGAGCGGCCAACTCCCTTCAGTCGTCACTTCCCAAATGCGGACCAGTTGTTGAGAGAACTCCAGTATCGCACCTTGCTCCGTCGAAAACTGAAACGGCACCAAGCGGCTCCGGCCACTGCTCGCCGTCATCATCTGCTCGATGGCTACTGTCTGCGAAGGGCTGATTGTGTAATTGCCAAGCCCTCCAGTGCCCGTGCCGAATGCGCTTATCGTGGTCCCTGCCTCGACCCCAACCCCAACAATTGTCTGGCCTACTTGCAGGACTCCGTATTTGACCGCGGTAACGGTGAGGGTCGTTCCTGCAATGGACCCGGTGAACATCGAGCCACCCAGAGCCGTCGCCCCGCCGAAATACGTCCCCGGCATCTTCTTGGCTCCGCCTTCCACCAAAGGAAGAGCGTTCTCAAGGATGCGGCAAGCCGACTTGTACTTGGTCAAATCCTCCCGCATCCCGGAAATCAGTTCGCTGACTTCGCCAGAATTAAAGGAATTAACGGCGGGATAGGTTTTTGGAGGCATCAATGTTCCACGTGAAACATTACCAGTTCATCCAGCGGCCGGCACGCTCCCACGACTCGCTTCCGGCCTCATCCTTAGAGAAATCCATCGTTTCGTTCTGTGCTTCCGCGCTGTTAAGAGCGTCCTTGTACATTTCCATAGCTGTCTGGAATTTGTTCCCCTTATCTTCCGTCACGGCCACCACAAGCTCCGCTGCCAGACGCCACCCGAGGCAGTTTACGAATCCGGGCATGAGTTGGGTGTAATCACTGATAAGCGGGATGTACGTAATCATGGCGGGACCGTCCCAGCCGCCATAATTCGTCAGAGCGTAGCGTCCAGCCGGAAACGGCCCCGGATACGGTACAGGAGGAATGGTCAGGGGAGATTGCCAGCCTGCCGTCAGGGTCTCGATTTTGAACGTGGTGTTGTGAGGCCAGAACGGGGGATCGTCGCGGTGATACCAGCCTTCGCCTTCCGGCCCCCATCCCCAGTACCAGTGATGGTGGTCACGCGCGAGTTTCTGAGGCCGCACGAAACGGAGGAAATCGGCCGGCAAAGCCCATGCGTGTTTGAAGGTGTACAGGGGAATGATTGGACTGAGTTGGAGTGGGGCACGAGTTTTGGCAAATTTCCAGTCCCGCTCCGACAATACCTCTTGAAACACAGCATCCCACACGGCCAACACTTTGACCGCGTTCGGGTTGTCTTCGTTGATGTCGGTGATTTGGCCGCGTGCGCCGATGCGGCCGAGGGCTAAGTTGGAGATTCCACTTTGAGAATAATTCATCCGGCCCCCTACGCAGGGGGGGCCTGCGCCATTTCCTCACTCGCTGCTGGAGCGACGGGTTCAGATGGAGTTCTTTCCAAAGGCCGCTCCGTAAATGGTGCCCCTGGACAACTCGGCTTGTGCTTCGTCAGCACGTTGACGTTAGGGAATTCCTGGCCGCAGCCTTTACAGTGGATGGGTACAAGCCCTCTTAGATCACCGGCTGCATTCAAGCCTGTCGGCACTTCCTCGACTTCCGGCTCGGGTTCAGGCTCGGGTTTCGGGAGAGTCTTTTTGTGCTCTTGTCGGGTATGAGTTCCCAAGAGATTCAGAGTCTCGAAACGAGCCCCGCAGTCCGAGCAGAAATAGAGCCCGGACGCGGGGTCGTTCGCAGCGACGCGGTCGAACTGAAAGACGAATTGCCGCATCTGGGTTTTCAGATCGGCGAGCTTTCGATGTGCGGGGTTCTCCAAGTCAAGCTCGTACAGTCCCCCAGGCAACGGCCCGCCATCAGGAACGTACAAGCGGGACTGAGTGCTATCCCACGCCCGCTGAATGCACTTCGCTTGAACCATCATTCTACTGTTCTCCGCCAGTCTTCGGCCCGAACCAGGCCACGATGCGACCGCCAAAATTGACGACGGAGGCGGTCGGCAGGTTCGTCCAGAGGAATTGCAGAAACTCTAGGACGGCTACCAGTGGCACTGGAATGAAGTAATGCGCTCCGGCCACCTCAAGTTGAGCATTCGTGAAAGTCCGGCTGGCAATCACAGTCGTCGCGCCAGTGGCCGCCCCGCTCTGGACATCTACCCTAGCCCCTGTAGTGCTTGTCCCAGGGTAGCAGCCGGCAGTGATGATGATGTGAACGCCCATCTCCACTCCGCCGTCTCCCACAACTTCAGGAGGGAAGGTATAACCCTTCTCGGTCAACGATGGGAATTCAGGAAGCCACGGATAGCTCCCGCCGCTCGCTGGAGCCCCGAAGTCGAGTTCGAGGTTGCTCTCTTGCGCGGCGCCGCCAACTCCGATGAGGTCGCCCATAAGAGGCGGCGTGGCCAAGATCGTTGCGCTATTCGAGAGTTGCGGATTGCTGACCACGTAGGTGCCGACTCCGTTGATGGCGCTGATTGAGGTAATCGAGGTCACAACAGTCGGAGGATTCGTGGCGGTCACGGCAGAGATGTTGACTCCGGTAAGCACATCCCCGACCAAGAGTGCGGCTCCGGCTGCGCCCGCCGTGATAGTCAAGACCCCGGTGGTGGCGATGGAGCCGGTCAACGATTTCGCGGTACTGGTAATCGGCCCGGAAGCTGAAGACCCAGTTCCGTGAAGGTAAAGCAAAGCGTCTGTTACTGGCATAGTCTCATCTCCCTTAACTCAGTACCGTTTCGGTGGACAGAATTTTTTCCGCCGTGTAGATCGGGATATTCTGGAATTTGGTCACGGACCTGCCGAACACGTCCGTCTCGCCAGAAGTGAAGTTGGTATAGGCATTGATCTTCTGGACGGTCGCGCGCTGGTCGATCTGCGTTTTCAGATCGCGGTTGACGAAAATCGCCGTTGTCCCACTCTCGCCGAATCGAGGCAGCCGGTTCTTCGCAGCAATGAAAATGTTCTCATCGAAATTGTTGGCAGAGAGCATGGTGGGATTGATGTTGCAGATTCGCTGGACGCAACGCTCGTCTCCAATCTGGATGCCAACGTACCAGCGCAACAGAGTGCGAAAAACTTGGTACAGATAATTGGAGCCGACAGACCCGGTGCCGGCCGAAAGTTCTTTGGTAAATTCTCCCAAGTCCCGCACGCTGAGTCCCGCCGGAGTGTTCGGCGGGTAAATCCCGTAAAACGATTCAGGGCTGAATTCGATCATCCACGCGCTCGTCACGTTGCCCGATGAAGCTCCGCCATTCCAAACGTTCGGCACCCAGGAGGTGTCGCCGTTGGGATAGGACTCAAGATTGTTGAAACGAGTGGCGAGCCCGTTGAAGGCTCCGGGATTTTGGGTGAGGTTGCCGTAAATCACCGTGGATTCGATGAGTTGAAACAGGCCCTCGATGTGATTCATGTCCTGGTCGGAGCGCCAGACATTCGGCTGGTTCTGGATTTCCCACAAGTCCTTGTCCACTTCGGAGTAGTCCTCGAACAAGGCGATGGGGTCCGAGAGCGGGACATTCTTCGAGGCCGTAGCCTTGATGCCCTCATTCCACCGGCGCGTGCTGGCCACAGGCAGTGAGTCCGTGCGCGTGGCGATATTCGAGAGGATGTTGTTGCTGGGCACCATCGGCAGCATCTTGATGAACGGCGTCATCCGGTCCAAGATGCGGGCGGGGATCACGAACTGCGCCCTCGCGTCTGTAGACGAATAGTTGTTGATGATGTCGTAAAACGTGGAATAGCCCAACTGTGAAATGTCGGCCATGGCGATTCTCCTTAAACCTTATTGGGCGGAGCGGGGCTCTTGTCGTAGGTGATGAAGGTCCTTTCCTTCCCGGTCACACGACTTGCCGCTGATTGCGGCGAGCGGTCCTCTCCGGTCAGGGCAGCGACTTTGAGAAGCAGCCTTATCGCGTCGAAACGGTATTCAGCCGTTCCGTTCGCAAAGCTCTTGTCAAACTCTTTGCCCAGGTGTTTGTTGTAAACACGTTTCGCCAGTTCCACGTTGGCATCGAACTTGTCGCCCAATTCGGTTCGGAGTTTCGATTCAGCCTCGGCAACTTCGTTCTTCCGGCCTTCGTTATAGGAATCGACCATCTTCTGAAGTTGCCCATTCCACTGCGCGCTCAAACTCTTGGCTTGGGCTTTCGTCAAGCCCAGGGAATGAAATTGCTGTTTCCAAAACCCCGTCCACTCAGGAGCGTTCTTGTCCTCGCCGTCGAACTCGTAGTCCGCAGCTTTTTCCGGCCTACCCAATGCGTTGTAGTAGATTCCCTTTTCCTCGTCGGTCGCGTTATCCGGCAGTCTGGGTATGAAGTCTTTCAGCTTAGCCTCGGCGTCAGTCAGCTTCGTTGCCGTGTCAAGATGGGCTTTCGCAAAATCCCCCACGGTCTTGAACGACTTGAAAGTTTCATTTTGCTTGAGGTCGTCTGGAAGACCCGCACGCCATCCCAAGGATTCCGTCGTCGTTGACTCAGAGGTCGTAGTGGTGGCCGTTTCAGGCATTACTTGTCTTTCTCCCTTTGCAGTTTTCTCCACTCCACAACCAATCGCAAGTACAAACAGGCGCGAGCAATAAAATTACATGGCAGGACTTGACAGAAGCCGTGAGACATGGTACGGTTCGGTGAATAGCGGTAAACTTTGGGAATGGGGAAGGAAAGAAAATGAGAGTCGTGGCTGTGAGAGATTTAGGGGAAGTGGAAGAAGAGTACGTGACCCAATTTCAGTTTGACAATGGCACTACCCTTGAAAGCAAATGTGCGGCCCCAATTCTAGACATGGGGCCTTTTTCTACTCCAGAACAAGTTAGATTGACCTATGACCTCGGTTTCTTGAAGAGGCATGGTGTAACGATGACGGAAAAGGAATTTTTGCAACTTACGAGCATGCGATGCCGCTAACCAAAACCGAGAAATCCCTTTTCAATCTCGCGGAAGTCTGCAAGATCACGGGGAAGTGCTACACCACAATCCACCGGGCGATTAAGGCAGGAAAACTCAAATCGGTTCGCCTGGGTGGTTCGATCATGGTTCGCAAAGACGAGATTGAGCGAATCCTGATAGAAGGCTGGACCGTATCCAACATGCCAAAGGAAAAACCGTGAACCAAGCCGAAGAAAAGTGGACGAAAATTCAATCTGGCCTTAACCTTGAGCTAAAAAATACAGCGATCAAGTTTTCCAAATTACTGGACCAGTTTTCGAATTCCTGCATAAGTGATGCGTCTCCAGCAGCGATGGAGCTTCAGCGTGTATCGGCAACATTCCACTTAAAGATAGCGGAGTACCTCCGAGACTCGGCGGCATTCACATTAGATAGATTTGGGTGGAAACCATCAGAGAAAGTAACGGAGACCATGCAGGAATTCTACAAAAAAACATGTGGCTCTCCTCCGGTCGGGCCTGACTGACCCTACCGGGCCGGGGGCTTCGGGGAGTTCGGGTATTTGCAGAGCATGTCCGCTGGCGGGATGGCTGCCTTTTTCGATTTGCGCGAGTTCACCCAGGAGCGAAAGTGTCTCACTCGCTTCGTCATCAGGTCTTCATCTTCATCGTGAGTGGCAGGGGAGGCCGTGCCCCCGCCCTTACTGCCCTTGCTTGCGTTTCCGGTCGCCATTATCCGTGCCCCTTTATGAAGTCATTCAGCTTCTTAGTCTCTGAACTGAGCACAGGAGCTATCATAGGACGCTGCCC
>Ga0187888_1000387_pt1 | contig 48002 bp, 36 predicted proteins | sample June2016WEW_7_40_FD_132987 | JGI IMG/M metagenome (GOLD analysis project Ga0187888, IMG submission 132987) | Peatland microbial communities from SPRUCE experiment site at the Marcell Experimental Forest, Minnesota, USA - June2016WEW_7_40 | ecosystem: Environmental > Terrestrial > Soil > Wetlands...
GACCCCTGGAACTTCTTAACCCTGGGTGTCATCCCGGCTCAGGAAATTGGCGAGATGACCGGCGGACTGCTGGCCCAGGAGGTGCCCGTCCGCCTCAACAAGTTGATTCTGGATTACGACCAGCTTATTATCTGCGGCCCCGTATTCCCCCATGAAGTTGTCGGCTTCTCCGGCGGCAACAAGTATTTTTTCCCCGGCATTGCCGGTCCCGAGATCATCAACCTCACCCACTGGTTTGGGGCCTTGATGACCAATTACAAAATCATCGGCGCCGGTTATACGCCCGTACGCGCCATCATCGATCGAGCCGCCGCGCTCATCGACCGGCCCGCCGCCTGCTTTGCCCTGGTCGTCACGCACGCAGGCCTGGCGGGGCTTTTCTTCGGTTCACCGCAAGAGGCGTGGAAGGAAGCTTCCGCCCTCTCCGCCCAGAAGCACATCGTTTACGTAAGGAAACCTTTCCGGCGCGTGCTCTCGGTTATGCCGCGCCTCTACGACGATCTTTGGACGGGCGGCAAAGGCATGTACAAAATGGAACCGGCCGTCGCCGACGGCGGTGAAGTGGTGATATTCGCGCCGCACATCGACGAGGTCAGCTACACGCACGGCAAGCTGATTGACGAGGGCGGATATCACTGCCGCGATTATTTTCTGGCGCAGTGGGACAAATTCAAAGGCTATCCGGGCGGAGTGCTGGCGCACTCGACCCACGTCAAAGGGCTGGGCCAGTATGACAAAGCCAGTGGCGAGGAGACTCCTCGCGTTCAAGTGACCCTGGCCACCGGCATCTCGCCGGAACGCTGCCGCCGCATCAACCTCGGTTACCTCGACCCTGCAAGCGTGAATCCCGGGGAGTGGGAGGGACGTGAGGACGAAGGCATTCTCCTCGTGCCGCGCGCCGGGGAAATGCTCTACCGCGTACAAGACGACCAGCCCAATTCGCCAGAGTAGCCCTCTCCCCTGGGGAGAGGGTGTCCCGCTGCCGGCGTTTTCACCAGCCGGGGCGGGACGGGTGAGGGGTCACTCACGCGGGGCCAAGACCGTCCATTTCACGCTCGGATCGGACCAGCGATGAAACTGGCTTTTGCAACCGCAACCAACCCTGATGCACCAGCCCTCGCCGCTCTTCACAGCGCCGTGGCTGAAGATCTCACGCGCAGATACGGCCAGGGTTTCTGGTCGTCAGCGCCCTCGGAGAGGGCCGTCCTGAATCATTTGCGAAAGCCCAAGTTTGCTCGAATCTTGATCGCGCGCTCCGACGGTCATCGCATCGTCGCCGCGCTGCGCCTGGCCACAAAGAAGCCTTGGGCAATCGACACCGCCTATTTCACTCGAGTAGCAAGACCCCTGTATCTGACAGGTATGGCCGTCCATCCCGACTTCCAACGCCAAGGAGCAGGCCGTCTTCTCCTGAAAGAAGCCGAAGCGATTGCGCGCGCCTGGCCCGCAGATGCCATCCGCCTTGATGCCTTCGACGCTGACGCAGGAGCCGGAGCGTTTTACGCAAAGTGCGGCTTCCGCGAAGTTGCTCGGGTGGCCTTTAAGCAAGATCCGCTGATCTATTTTGAGATGATTTTGCGCTCTTGATCGCGACTAGATCCAGTCAAGCGCCCCGCGGTTCCAAAGCCAGACGTAGCCGATGATTAAGATGCCGAGGAACACCAGCATCTCGATCAGTCCGTAGAGCCCCAGAACCTGAAACTCTACGGCCCAGGGATAGAGGAAGACCGTCTCAACTTCGAAGACAACGAAGAGAATCGCGACCACGTAGAATCGCGAGGTGTAGCGCCCGCGGGCATCCGATTCCGGCGTCATGCCGCACTCGTAAGGCATGACCTTCTCCGGCGTGGGATTGAAGGTGGGCCGGAAGAACTTGGCAATCCAGAGCAAGGCAGGCGGCATGATGGCTGCTATGGCAAAGAAAATCAGAATGGGCCCGTATTGGTCGAGCATGCTCGTGGTACCTCCTCCCGCGTGTCCCCTATCATAGCATATACTTCACGGTACTCGGGCGGACGACCATTCAGGCCGCTGGCCCCGCACTCCGGGGCTGGCCCGCTCCAGTTGGATGGACAATTCTTGACAAGCGCCTTCCGTAGGTCGTAGTCTCGTGGTATGGAAGCCACCATCGAGAGACACTCGGACCCGTCAACTGGCCCTGCTTCGTGCTCCTGTGCAAGTCAAAAGGTGTGAAAAAACCGACCAGTCATGTCATTCCGAGCGAAGCGAGGAATCTGCAGTTGTTTGTCTTCAAATGTAGATGCTTCGCTTCGCTCAGCACGACAGCGCGTACGTGTCGCCAAAAATCGACGGAACAAAGCGAGAATGTCTATGAAAACAAAGGACAAGGTAAAAAAGTCGAGCGGCCCGGTAGCGCCGACCTTCAGGTCAGAAATGCAGATGCCTCGCTTCGCTCAGCATGACAGCGCGTACGTGTCGCCAAAAATCGACGGAACAAAGCGAGAATGTCTATGAAAACAAAGGACAAGGTAAAAAAGTCGAGCAGCCCGGTAGCGCCGACCTTCAGGTCAGAAATGCAGATGCTTCGCTTCGCTCAGCATGACCGCGTGGACGTATCGCCAAAAATTGACGGAACAAAGCGAGAATGTCTATGAAAACAAAGGACCGCAAGCTAGATGAGCGGCGTTATGCTAATTGAACCACTCCGCCCCAAGGTAGACGGACAGGGCGGTCCACAGTTTCTCATGGGTGGGCACGCGCACGCGTTCACCAAAGACGTTATAGCGGCGCTGTTGAATCCGCCCCAAGAGACGCCAGTAGATCGCCGCCATAATCTCAGCGGAAACCAACCTGTTCCGGTCCTGCGCCGGAAGGAAATGGCGCGCTTCGGCGAAAAAGCGGCGAGCCCGGTCAGACTCGAACTCCATGAGCCGAATGAAAGCGTCCTGATAAACGCCCGAGAGCAGTTCATCGGGACGCACGCCGAATTGCTCGAGGTCCGCGCTGGGGAGGTAAATGCGCCCGCGGCGCGCGTCGCTTTGGATGTCCCGCAGGATGTTGACAAGTTGCAGGGCCTTGCCGAGATTCACGGCGTAGTCGCGCGCGCGGAGGTCCGTATAACCGAAGATCTCAATCGCCATCAACCCAATGGCAGAGGCCACGCGATAGCAGTAAACCGAGAGGTCATCAAAGGTCTCATAACGCGTCCCTGCCAAATCCATCTCGAGGCCGAGGATGAGGTCCTCGAAGGGCTGGCGGGGAATCTGGAATTTCCGAATGCTCGCGGCGAGCGCGGCCAGTTCAGGATCGTCAAAGGCCGCGCCCCGCTCCGCGTAACAGGCGTCCAGCGCCTGCCGGTAAAGGGCCATCTGGCGAGTAGCTTCGTCCGGCGGGAGGCCGCTGTCCACAACATCATCGCCGCGGCGGGCAAAAGCGTAAACGGCCTCGATGGCGCGCCGCTTCTCGCCAGGAAGAAATACAAATGAGTAGTAGAAATTGGTGCGGCGAAACGAAGCAGCGCGGGACCCGATCATTGCGGCGCTCCAGGCGGTGTCATGACGACGGAAGCGTGTCCACGCTCCGCCACCGGAAGAGCGTGCCGGGCGCGGAAATACAGGCGGACGACGTCGAGCGTCGAGAGGGATGGCCTGCGCCGGAAAACGTCATAACCCGCAGCCTCGATTTTACGCAGCACCGTCGTGCCGCCCAGCCACGTCAAGCGAAGCTGGCGGCGCAATTCCCGCACCACCCTCTCCGGCAGAGCTTGGCCTTGCTCGAACAACGCCCGCGTGCGCGCGATTTCGAACTTCAGCAAGTCGCGCCAACGCCCGTCCGCGCGATGGGCGCGCAGGTCGTCCAGAGTGTACTCGAAACGTTCGAGGTCTTCCAGGGGCAAGTAGATCCGGTCGCGCTCGAGGTCCACGGCAACGTCCTGCCAGAAATTGGTGAGTTGGAGCGCCGTGCAGATGCAATCCGCAAGAGCAAAGAGCTCCGGGTCGCGGTGTCCGAACAGTTCGAGCACCAGCCGTCCGACGGGATTGGCAGAGCACGAGCAATAGGCGAGCAGGGAACCAAAATCCTGATGACGATTTACTTTCACGTCGGATTCAAACGCTTGCAGCAGGTCTTCGAAATTCCTTAGAGAGAGGTGGAATCGCTGTGCCGCATCTTCGAGCGCCACGAAAACCGGATGTTGTGCCCGCCCGGAGAAGCCTTCGCGCAACAGTTCGCGCCAGGCGGCGAGTTTTTCGAGCCTTCCCTCTACTCCCGGCTCGTCGGCAACGTCGTCAGCGTAGCGGGCAAAGGCGTAGATGGCGGCCAGAGCATCGCGCTTGTCGCGAGGCACGAGGCGCGAAGCAACTGGAAAGTTCTCGTAATGACGGCGCGCCAACCGCCGGCATTCAGCATAGGCAGCGCGAACTCTTGGGGATTGAGTCATTGAGTCATTGAGACATTGACTCATTTCCTCATTGATCCATTAAGACGCCAAAGGGTGATTCGGTGAACCAGTGGACGTTGACAATGACCCAATGGCTCAATGAATCAATGACTCAATGAATCTACTGTTTCGTTTCAGGTTTGCGCCGCCGCAGAAAGGCAGGCACGTCAAAGTCATCCTTGGGTATCTCCGTGGTCATCTCCGGCGGTTCCTGTTCCACGGGGAGCTTTTCCTTCTTCGCAAGGGCCGACTTGACGCTCTGCTGCGCGCTGCGCATCGCCATCGAGGAACCGCTGAGAGGCTTAATGCCGTATCTCTCGGATTTTATCCCGGTCGCGATGACCGTGACCTTTACCGCATCGCCCATGGCCTCATTGAGAACGGCGCCAAAGATGATGTTGGCGTTCTCCGCTGCGGCTTTCTGCACAATGCTGGAGGCCTCGTGGACTTCGTACAGGGTCAGTTTGCTGGACCCGGTGATATTCAGCAGGATGCCCTGGGCGCCGTTGATGCTGCCGTCTTCCAGTAGGGGGCTGGAAATGGCTCGATTGGTGGCTTCCACGGCGCGGTTCTCCCCCACGGCCTCCGCGGTTCCCATGACGGCGTATCCCATTCCTTCCATAATTGTTTTGATATCAGCAAAGTCACGGTTAATCATTCCAGTAATAGTAATGATATCGGAAATCCCCTGCACCGCCTGGCGCAGAACGTCGTCGGCCTTTCTAAATGCCTCGAAGAAGCTGGTGTCCTTATCCACGAATTGCATCAAGCGCTCGTTGGGTATGCAGATGACCGTGTCCACGCTTTGGCCTAATTCCGCTAATCCGGTTTCGGCCTGCATCATTCGGCGCTTGCCTTCGAAGGCGAAGGGCTTGGTGACCACGGCGACCGTAAGGGCATGGAGTTCGCGCGCCAGGCTGGCCACAATGGGCGCGCCTCCGCTGCCGGTGCCCCCGCCCAGCCCGGCAGTGACGAACACCATGTCGGCGCCCTCGAGCGCGTCGATGACCTTGTCGGTGTCCTCGAGCGCAGCGCGCCGGCCGATTTCAGGATTCGCTCCCGCTCCCAGGCCTTTGGTCAACTTGGCGCCCAGTTGGATTTTCACCGGCGCTTTCGACATGCGGAGCGCTTGCGCATCGGTGTTGGCCACCAGGAAGTCCACGCCCGTCACCCCGGCTTCAATCATGTGGTTCACAGCGTTTCCGCCGCCTCCGCCCACGCCAATCACCTTGAGCTTGGCGCCCACGCGAAGCTCATCGGAAAAGTCCACGCGAAGGTTATTGTCGGTTTCTTCGATCTCCATTTTGCCTCTCCCTCAGCTATTCGCCGTTCCAGCACGCCTTCTCGTCCTAGGCCAGCCCCTGTCAGGTTAGTGAAAAAAGCCAACCAATTGTCATTCTGAGCGAAGCGAAGAATCTCAGCAGTTGCAGTTTCATCGAACCACAGAGATCCTTCCTTCGTTTCACTCAGGACCGCCTGCGGCTCCTCAGGATGACAACCTCAGGCGTTTCTCAGCATCCTGCCGGTGGCCACTTTTGGATCGCCCAGGGCATACAGGGCGGCCACAAGGGCCGCCCCTACGGCGCAAGTGTCTGTGCTATGCCGCGTTCTTCCCAAACAAGGCCCGCCACAATTTCGTCATAAAGCCTGTTTCCTTGGCGTCCCGAAGCAAGCGGCGACGATTCGCGTAGACCACGAGGCCGACCAGGGTTGCGAACTCCGGCTCGGGGAGCTGCTCCCCCAGGTTCTCGAGTCCTGTACAACGCCCCAGGCGCACCGGGGCGCCGAGGTTTTGCTCGGCCAAATTCAGCAAGCCTCCTTGCTTTGCTCCCCCGCCGACCAGAATCACCCCTGCGCCCAGTTGCCGAATATGGCCGCAACGCTCGAGCTCATCATGAATCAATTCCAGCAATTCCAGGGTGCGCGGCTGAATGATCTCGTCCAGCACGTCGTAGCTGACCACCCGGGCCGGCCGCTCCCCCACCCCGGGGACTTCCAAGACTCCGCCCGGCATATTGGCGAGCTCGCGCTCCGCCCACGATCGTTTGACTCGTTCCGCTTCAGGAATTGTCGTCCGCAGCCCAACGGCGATGTCGTTGGTAAAATGTTCGCCGCCTACGGGGATGGAGGCCGTGTGCCGGACACTGCCCTCGGCGTACACGATCACGTCAGTGGAGCCGCCTCCAATGTCCACCAGCGCCACGCCCAATTCACGTTCGTCCGGCGTCAGGCAAGCGGCCGCCGCGGCAAACGGTTCATACACGGTGTCGAGCACCTTGATTCCGACCAGATTCGCCGCGGTCACCACGTTCCGCAAAGCGGTGGCAGAGCCCGTAATCAGGTGGACGTTGGCTTCCAGCCGCGCGCCGCTCATCCCCACCGGGTTGCGAATACCCTCGTGCGAATCCAAAACGTAATCCTGCGGCTCCAGGTATACGATTTCGCGGTCCGCAGGGAGCGTGATGCCACGGGCTGCCTGAAGGACTTTTACAATGTCTTCCTGGGTGACAGTCCCTGTGCCGTCCGAGCCTCTTGCCAGGCTCACCGCGCCACGCGAGGTCACGCCCTTAATGTGCGAGCCGGCAACCCCCACGTAAGCCGAAGCGATGGAAACCCCCGCCGCGGATTCAGCAGCTTCGACGGCCTTCTTCAGGGCCACCACGGTAAGATCGAGGTTGACGATGACGCTCTTCCTCCAGCCTTTCGACTCCGCCACCCCCAATCCTGCCACCTGGAGTTTCCCGCCCTCTTTCGGCTGACAGACGAGCGCGCAGGTTTTCGTACTGCCGAGATCCAAGCCTACGAAGAACTGATCGTTGCGTGCCAAGGTCGCTAGTCCTTTAGTGTTTGCGGGTGCTCAACCTCACCCGCGGAAGAAGCCGGAGTTCTCTCCTGCGGATTCACCACAACCTGATTCCGATAACGCAAGTCTACCGAGTCGAGCGGCGTAGTGGACTTGCGCAGCTCAGGGAGCAGCGCCAGGAAGGTGTGAAAATGCGGCAGAAAGTTCTCATGCCCAAAGTGCACCTGCAAAGTTTCCCGGCCCTGGACGAGCAGGGCCTTAAGGTCGTCGCCGTCCGAAAGATCGACTTCCGACATTACCCATCCGGAGTGGACGATCTCAGCGCCGACTTCGCGCATGAAATCCTGGTACAGTGCGATACGAGTCTTGCACTCCTCGGACCCTGCTTTCGGGTCCAAGCCTGTAATTACCGGGAAGTCGAAATAGACGCTCTCGGGCTTATCCAGAAAGATTCCCTCACTATCGACCAGGCTCACGTGGCCGCCCACATTGGCGTAAGCCACCGGTTGCCTTTCAACCACACGGATCACCAAGTGGTTGGGCAAAACGCGCGTTAACGTCGCGCTGTGAACCCAGGGTATCGCTTCCACTTGTTTGCCTACATCCTCCAGAGAAAGGCGCAGAATCTTCAGGCCGAAACCGTTGCTGCCGCGCCCCGGCAACCCCAGAGCGGCGGCGACGTCCTCGCGGGTAACAAAGTGGTTTGCCATTAACTGAATATCGTCCGCGGAACGCAATTCGAATCTTGCCGACGTCAAGGCGAAGGTTGTCACGAAATAGCTGCCGATTCCGAGCGGCGCCACGACGGTGATGACAAATATAGCCCACTGCCGGGTCCACGAGAGCCCGCGGCGGCGAACGGTCACAGCCTTCTGTCGCCGGAGATAGGGAGACTCCTCTTCACCGTCCAGCCCCTGGGCTGAGAGCGTCGCTTCGTCTTCGATCAACTTCCTGGCCATTTGATACCAGACCCCTCGTTACCTCTCAGCCTTGAGCAACTCCGAATCGAGCCGGGCGGTTTCGGATCTCCACCGCCAGGGCCTCTCCGATCTTCCACACGCTTCCGGCGCCGACCGTCAGAATCAGATCGCCGGGCCGCAAGTCATCCATAATGCCGTTGATCACAGCCTGTTCTGAAGGCGCGTATTCGACGTGGTGATAACCCAACTCGGCCATCCGCTCAACCAGCCGCTGAGCTGTGACGCCCTGGATGGGCTTCTCGCTCGCCGGATAAATGTCCAGGACATAAACGTGATCCGCAGCCTGAAGACACTGCGCAAAATCATCCATCAGGAACTGGGTGCGCGTATAGCGGTGGGGTTGGAAAATAGCAATGACCCGTTTGGCGCCCCAAAGACGGGCCGCCTCAAGCGTGGCGCGAATTTCCGCCGGATGATGTCCGTAATCATCGACGATCGTTATGCCTTCGAATTCCATCTTGACCTGAAACCGGCGGTCGGCGCCTCGGAAGTACGCCAGCCCCTCACGAATCTGGTCGGCGCTCAGTCCGAGCTCTAATCCCACGGCGACAGCCGCCAGAGCATTCTGCGCGTTATGGCGTCCCGGAACGTTGATGCTAAAGCTGCCCAGGTGCTTCGTTCCTGCATCCACTTCGAAGCTCGAGCCGTGAGGCAAGAGTTGGAGCGAGATTCCCCTCACCTCAGCGCCTGCTTCGAGACCGTAAGTAACCACACGCCGCCGTAGGTGCGGCAGTAGCTCTTTAAAGCGCTCACCCCAGAGGGCATCAGAACAGGCCACCACCGCGCCGTAGAAGGGCACCTTGTTCGCGAAGGCCAGAAAAGCGGAAGTTATCTCATCCAGGTCGCGGTAATGATCCAAATGCTCCCGGTCGATATTGGTAATCACCGCAAGGGAGGGCAGAAGATAAAGGAATGAGCGATCACTTTCGTCGGCTTCGACGACCATCAGTTCGCCCTTGCCCAGGCGGGCGCTTGAGGCGAAAACATCCAGGTGTCCGCCAATCACGGCCGTCGGATCGAGTCCGGCTTGGGTCAGCATCACCGCGATCATTGAGGTGACGGTAGTTTTCCCGTGAGCCCCGGCGACCGCCACGCAGAATTTCAAGCGCATCAATTCCGCGAGCATTTCGGCCCGGGGAATAACCGGGATTTGCAGACGCTGGGCCTCCTGCACCTCCGGGTTGTCGGGGGGGACCGCAGAAGAAACCACCACTACTTGGGCAGCCAGGAGATGGCTCGCGGCGTGGCCTTCCGAGACTCGCGCCCCAAGTTTGGACAGCCGCTCCGTAACCGGTGTCGCCTTGAGGTCGGAGCCTGAAACCGTAAACCCCAGGTTCAACAACACCTCGGCGATGCCGCTCATCCCGACGCCGCCAATGCCCACGAAGTGTATTCTTCGAATCTTGCCTAGCATGACTATGCCGTATTTGTAGCGGCGAGTTTGTCTCGCCACGCGGCGGCCTAAAGCCGCCTCTACACTAAGCCCAGGCAGCCAGTCCTTCCACCAAGTCCGCAATCTGCGCGGTCGCCTCCGGACGCGCCAAGGTCTTCGCGGCCAGCTCCATTTCGATCAATCTCAGCGGTTCACTGATCAGCTCACTGATCTCGCGGATCAACCGCTCCGGGGTCAATTCCGCCTGGAGCATTATCCGGGCGGCGCCGGCGCGTTCGAAGGCTCGGGCATTTGCCAGTTGATGCTGGTCAGTGGCTGCCGGAAAAGGAATCAGCAATGAGGCTCGCCCCGCTGCCGCCAACTCAGCCACCGCAGCCGCTCCGGCGCGTGTAACCACCAGGTCGGCCTGTGCCAAAGCTTCCGGCATGTCCTCGATGAAAGCGCAGACGTGAGCAGCCACGTTGTGTTTCAGATAAGCCTCGCGCACCAAGTTATTGTCCGCTTCCCCCGTTTGATGGACGACCTCGAGCCGCCCCGCTTCACGCTTCAAGAACGGCGCGCATTGGACCATCACTTCATTGATGGCTTTCGATCCCTGGCTGCCCCCGACGACCAGGATGCTAAAAGGGGCTTGGTGGATCCTCGGAGGAATCGCATAGAAAGCCGCTCGGACCGGAAGGCCGGTAACCCGGGCCTTCTCTCCGTAGTAACGTGCCGCCTCCTGGAAGCCAACCGCCGCCAAACGCACCACTGGGGCCAAAACGCGGTTTGTGAAACCCGGCAACGCGTTGGGCTCAATGAGCACGGTCGGAATATCCTGGAGCGCGGCTTCCAGCATCACCGGTCCAGCCAAATACCCGCCCACGCCCACCACGACGTGGGGCCGAAAGTCACGCAGGGCCTGCGCCGTGGCCACCGCCGTTCGCGGCAGCAGCATCAAATTCCGCAAGCCCCGAATCCCACCGATCCCCTTAAGCCCCGCCGCCCTGATGGTGCGAAGGGGAAAGCCGGCTCCCGGAATCAAGCGCGCCTCGAGAGGCCGCAGGGTGCCGAGAAACTCGATCACATACTTCACTCCGGAGCGTTCCAGGCGGGCGCCACGGGCGCGCAGTTCCTGCGCCACGGAGAGCGCCGGAAAGATATGACCTCCGGTCCCTCCGGCGACCATCAGAAATCGCATCACGCCCTACCCGTCTAGGCTTCATCCTGCGAAATGTTCAGGAGCACGCCCACCGCAGCCAGCGTAAAGAAGAGAGACGACCCGCCGTAACTGATCAGCGGCAAAGGAATGCCCTTAGTCGGAAGCAGGCCGAGCACCACGCTCATGTTGACGAGGGCCTGTCCGACCACCATCACCGTCAACCCGATGGCCAGCAGCCGGCCAAACTCACACGTACATCGGGCGCTCGCCCGCAGGCCTCGCCAGAGAATAATTCCAAACGCGATGATGAGAATGAAAGCCCCGATGAACCCCAGTTCCTCGCTCGTGACGGCAAAAATGAAGTCGGTCTGAGGTTCCGGAAGATAGAAGAGTTTCTGTTTTCCCTCCATCAGTCCCACGCCGGTAATCCCGCCTGTGCCCACCGCGATAAGGGACTGAATGATGTGAAACCCTTTTCCGAGCGGATCGGAATACGGGTGCAGAAACGCGAGCAGGCGGTTGTACCGGTAAGTGGAGTGAAAAATCAGCCAATAAACCACAGGAGCAGCCCCTAGCCCCATGCCGGCGAAATATCGGGCACGCAACCCCGCGACGAATAGCATTGCCGCCACGATCATGGCGATGGCAAGTGAAGTTCCGAAGTCAGGCTCCACCACCACGAGAGCCATCGTTGCTCCACTCACCAAACCCACAGGAAGCAGCGTGTGGACAAGGTCGTTCACCTTGCCGGCCCGCTGCTCGAGGAAGTAGGCCATGAAGAGAACTATAACGAGCTTCGCGAATTCGGAAGGCTGCAAGCTGGCAGGCCCCAAATGGAGCCAGCGGTGGGTGTTGTGGGTGCGCGGCGCGAATAAAACTGCCACCAGCAGCACCATCTGCAAGGACAGCGCCGTAAACACCACCAGGGGGCTCGCTAAGCGGCGATAGTCCACATACATCAGTACGACCAAGGCGGCAAACCCCGCCCCAGCCCAGGCCAATTGGCGAATCAGGAAATAACTGCTACTGCTGAACTTCTCAGCAGCTACCACCGCCGAGGCGCTGAAAACCATAAGGGCCCCGAAAAGGGTCAATGCCACGACGGTGCCGAAAAGGACCTTGTCGGATTGGAGTCGCCTTGACATGCTCTACTCATCCATTCGAGGCAGCCTTAGTTGGGCCGACTCGCTTCGTTCCGCCGAGTTCGACTTCTTCTCTTCCGCGATCTTCGGGCCGGGTTCTGCCTCGTTCATGCTGGTTTCGGAATCATGGACGTCCGTTGATTCGCCCGCGGCCGGACCTTGCTCTTCGAATCCTCCCTCATAGGGCAGTGGGGAGCCGTCAACTTTCTCAGGAGTAGCGGGAGTTCGGAGTTGCCGCGTTTCCGGCCGCTCCGAGTACTCTTGTTCCAGCGCGACGTCCGCCGGGAAATACTCGTCGGCGTTTAATTCGTACACGAGGGTCAGTTCATGAGTCGGTGGCTCAGTTGGGCGCGCGCTGCCCGCGAAATGTTCCGCGTGCTCGTCGGCAGGGGCGGCGGCTTGCCTGTCTACAACCTCCGGCGCCAGCGTCCCTACTTCCGGTTCGGCGGTCACCCGGGGCGCCTCTCGACTCGAGCCGCCTGAAGGCTGAACCTGAACCTGGCCGGGGACAGGTGGCGCCGTCTGAACGCGCGCGGACACATCCGAGCGCCCGCTCGTCGCTTCCCGTTTCTTCCATTTCCATTCGACCGCGCCCGATCCCACATCCTGGGCCAGTCGCCCCACCAAATCTTTAAACACCCGTCCTCGATGCTCATAATCCTGGAACTGGTCGAAGCTCGAACAGGCCGGGGCAAGCAGAACCACATCGCCAGGCCGCGCGCGCTGGAAGGCCTCCGGCACGGCCGTCTCGAGGTTGCCGGCGTGAATCAACTCCACAGCACCGGAAAGCTCCCGAGCGATGCGATCTGCCGCCGCGCCGATGAGGAGAACTTCGCGCACCCGGTCCTTCACGAGGGGTAGCAGCGGAGCGTAGGGAGCGCCTTTGTCTTTGCCGCCCATAATGAGGTGAACGCCGCGCTCAAAAGCCTCGAGCGACTTCGCCGTAGCATCGACGCTGGTGGCTTTGGAATTGTTGTAAAACTCCACCCCGCAGATCTCCCGCACATATTCGAGCCGGTGCTCGACGCCCTTGAATTCCCGCACCGCCTCGCGCACGGCGTCGAAGTCCGCCCCTAGGACGCAGGCCGCCGCCGCGGCCCCTAGAACGTCTTCCAGATTGAAGCTGCCCCGCAGACGCACCTCCTTCGTCTCCAGGAGCACCCGCTCCATATGCCCGGTCCGGTACACGATGTTTCCATTTGACACAAAGAGGCCGCAAGGAATCTGCTCCAGCCGGCTGAAAAACACCTTGCGGCTCACCAAGGCGGGACCGAGGCTGCGTACCCAGGGATCATCGGCATTCAGCACGGCGTAATCATCCGCTCGCTGATTGCGGAAAATCTGCCGCTTGGCCTGGGCATAAGCCTGGAAGGTGGGATGGCGGTCCAAGTGGTTCGGCGAGATATTCAGCAGGACAGCGACGTGCGGGCGAAAGTCACGAATCGCTTCCAACTGAAAACTGCTCAATTCGGCGACCACGATCGTGCCGGGCTTGACCGTTTCCACAGCGCTGCTCAAAGCCACACCAATGTTCCCGCCCACAAAGGTCGAAAACCCGGAGGCCTCGAGCATTTTGCCCAGCAGAGTGGTCGTCGTGGTTTTGCCGTTCGAGCCGGTAACACCCACGATAGGAGCATCCATGTACCAGCCGGCGACTTCGACTTCAGGCACGACAGCGATGCCGCGGGCACGGGCGGCCTCGAGTTGCGGCAATTCCCACGGCACCCCCGGGCTGACTACCACCAGATCGTGTGCGAGAAAGAGCTCAACCGGCTGCGATCCCAGCGCCAGACCGATCTTCTCCGCCAGAAGCCCCGACAGCGAGTCTCCGAAAGTGGCGGGAGGCTTGATGTCGGTCACCGTCACAATCGCGCCTTGCCGTCGCAGTAAGAAGGCAGTGGCGCGCCCGCTCCTGCCTAAGCCGACAACAAGCGCGCGCTTGTTGCGTACGTCAATCATGCCAACCCCCTCGGCCGGGAGCGAATACTCTTGCGAAAGTGGGAGTCCAGAATCTCGGAGACGAGTTCCGAAAGCGACCTCCTGGCCTGGCGCGCCAGCCGCCGGGCCGTCATCAGCGTCTCCCTGTTGAGTGTCAAACTCACGCGCCTCGGATTGCGAAAGGATCTCGGCCTACCCATAGGAATTATCGCGCATTTTATGCGCAAAAACAGTCTGACGTCAAGCGCCGCGTCTCGTCCGTGGTCCGTCGTCCGTGGTCCGTAGCCGGTGGGTCTATGCCCATCCCCGTACCCGCTAATTTCAACGACGTCGTTCTACCGCAACGACTGTCGCACGCACTCGCAATCCTTCCGTGGCCTCTGCATTGCAGGTCGGGAGTCTGGGAGCCCCTGGAGAATCTCATTTCGATTGCCAGCGCGCCACGAACAACGGACGACGGACAACTATCTCAACTTCAAAGTCGTCAGAGCCAGCAGTGCAAAGACCAGAGCGGCGATCCAAAAGCGCACAATGATCTTTGACTCCTTCCACCCCGCCAGCTCGAAGTGATGATGGATCGGCGCCATCCGGAACACCCGTTTGCCCCGTAACTTAAACGACATCACCTGGATGATGACCGAGAGCGCTTCAATCACGAAGATTCCGCCAATGAATGGCAATAGAAGTTCCTGTTTGATAAGCACTGCGACACAGGCGATTGCGCCGCCCAGCGCCAGAGAACCAACATCGCCCATGAAAATCTCTGCCGGATATGCGTTGTACCAAAGGAACCCCAGACTTGACCCCACCATCGATCCGCAGAAAATGGTCAGCTCACCGACTCGCGGGAGGTGCTGCAAATCCAGATATTCGGAAAACACGGCATGGCCGGTGACGTAGGTCAGCACGGTCAAGGCCGAGGCTGCAATGATGACGCACCCTATGGCCAATCCATCCAGGCCATCAGTAAGGTTCACGGCGTTCGAAGAACCCACCACGACCAGGATTACAAAAAGCAGAAACGGCATGAAGGCGAACGGGTAGGTCCAGACTCGAGACAGAAAACCGGTAATCAGGAAATCGGGCCGGAAGCGCTTGAAGAAGGGGACGGTCAAGGTTGTCGAGTAGAAGCCACGCGCCGAAAAGAGAATCAGCGCCACGCCAAACACAAAGCTCACCAGGATCTGGAGCAAGAACTTGGTCCGCCCGGTGAGGCCTAGGTTCTTATGCTTGCGGACCTTTTGGTAGTCATCCCAGAATCCGATCGCGGCTAAGGCCGCCGTCACCCCCAGAACCAGCCAAATAAAAACGTTACCCAGGTCAGCCCACAGGAGGGTCGGAACAAAAATGCAGAGATTGATCAGCACGCCGCCCATAGTCGGAGTGCCCGCCTTAGACATGTGGGACTGTGGCCCGTCTTCTCGAACGTACTGCCCGATCTGAAACCGCTTGAGCATCCGCACAACCCACGGTCCAACCACTAAGCAGAGCAACAAGGCCGTCAGGCTGGCGTAGGCGGTTCGGAAAGTGATATAGCGAAAGAGATTGAGGATGTGGAATTGGTTGTGAAATTTGATGTAGAGGTAGTAGAACATGTGCGTTCACGGACAAGTCGAGAGTCGAGAGTCGAAAGTCAAAAGTTACGACTCTCCTTCGCATGACCCTTTAACTCTTGAGTTCTCAATTCCCGGCTTAACCTTTCGACTTTCAACTTTCGACTTTCGACTTGCTTCGCAGTATCTCGACCACAGCTTCCAAGTGCACTCCGCGCGAACCTTTCACTAGGACCACGTCTCCGGGTTCGAGTTGGGACCGGCAGAACTCTCCCGCCGGAGGCGCATCGGAGAAAAAACATGTCTGTGGGGACGGCATACCGGCCGCCACTGCACCTTCCAGGAAGAACCTCGCATCGCCCTGGACCGCGATCAACCACGCCAGATCGGCCTCCGCGCACTTGCGGCCGACCTTTTCGTGCAATTTCGGAGACTGCGGACCCAATTCGAGCATCTCCCCGGCGACCACGATCCGGCGGCGAGCGCCGGGCCATGCCCGCAGCGTCTCAAGCATGCACTCCAGGGCCTGCGGGTTCGAATTGTAGGAATCGTTGATAATCGTCACGGGTCCCGGCAGCGTGAAACTCTCTCCCCTTTGCGGCATACTTTGGAATTCGGCCAAAGCTCGGCGCATTTCCCACGCCGGGATTTCGAACTCCGAGGCCACGGCGATGGCGGCCAGTGCATTCTGGATGTTGTGGCGTCCCGGGGCGGGGAGCAGAAAATCGCAATCCAAGTTCGGCCCCACCACCCGGAACTCGCTACCGATTCCTTGGCCGGGCCTGACCCAGAGGGCTTGAAAGTCCGCGCCGGATTCCATTCCGAATGTAACCACTTGCCCCTCAAAACCCTCCGCGAATTTCCGGACGCGGGGATCATCGCTGTTCAAGACGGCAGTGGGTGGTCCGCCGCGAGACGAGAGGTTTTCGACTAGTTCTCGCTTTGCTTGGGCGATGGAATCCACGGAATCGAAGAACTCCAGATGTGCGGGGGCGACGTTCGTCACCACGCCGGTCTCTGGCTCAGCGATCAATGCCAAATGCGCAATCTCGCCGGCGGCCGACATGGCGAATTCCACTACCGCGATCTCGTGCTCGGGCTCGAGTTCCAACAGGGTTAGCGGCAGGCCGTAGTGGTTATTCAAGTTTCCGGCCGACCGATGCACTACGAAGCACCGGCCCAGCAGAGCGGCGATCATCTCCTTCGTGGTGCTCTTTCCGGTGCTGCCGGTCACTGCGATCAGGGGCCGCCCCCACTTGCGGCGTACGGCCCGTGCCAAACTCTGGAGAGCCTCGAGTGGACTCTCGATTGGGACGAGGGCCGGCCGGAGGGCCGGCGGCGCCTGGTCAAAAAAAACCTTCTCGACCACCGCTCCGGCAGCCTTGCTCTCAATAACCTGGGCAACGAACTCGTGCCCATCGAACCGTGGCCCCCGCATCGCAAAAAAGAGCTGACCCGGAGCAATCGAGCGGGAGTCCAGCGAATACCCCGTCACCATTCGTTCCGGGACGCCGCACCGGGAATGAAGCAGTGTCGCGATGTCGCCTACGGTGAGTCTCATTCGTTCTCAAGGCCTACAGGCCCGTGTCATCCCCAGCGGAGCCGCTATGTCATTCCGGTGTTTGATAGCCCATTTCACTCAGCACTCTTCGGGCTACATCACGATCGTCGAATGGAATTGGCCCGTCTTTCAGTATCTGGTACGTCTCGTGTCCCTTTCCCGCCAAGACGACCACATCTCCTTCGCGGGATTCTTCGAGAGCCTTGCGGATGGCTTTTTCCCGATCCACTTCGGCCCAATAAGGCTTACCGGCCTTCTGTAAGCCGACCAGGGCATCATTCATGATCAGCAGCGGGTCTTCGCTGCGGGGATTATCCGAGGTGAGTACGGCAAGATCGCTTAGGGAACCCACCGCCTCGCCCATCATGGGCCGTTTAGCGCGATCTCGCTCGCCTCCGCACCCAAAAACCACGATGAGCCGGTTGCGTGTGAGTTCGCGCGCCGTACTCAAGACATTCCGCAAAGCGTCATCGGTGTGCGCGTAATCCACCACGACGAGGAAGGACTGGCCTTCGTCGATCCGCTCGAAGCGCCCCGGAACCGCTTTCAGATTCCTCAGTCCCTCTTCGATCTTCTCAAGCGGAATGCCGTAGGCAAGGGAGGCTGCGGTAGCGGCGAGGATATTTGCCAGGTTGGCCCGGCCCACCAGTGAGGACGCAAGCTCCAGTCTGCCGGCCGGGGTCATGATCGTGCCCTCCAGCCCGTTGTGCCGGCTGTCGAGACGTTTCACTTTGACCTGGGCATTCGAGTTCATGCCGTAGGTCAACTGCCGTGAACCGCGCAGGTCAAGAAGCTTCTTGCCCCAAGGGTCATCGATGTTAATCACCGCAGAGGCCGGCGGAGCAGTGCCAAGGCCCTCGAACAAACGACGCTTGGCTTCAAAGTAGTGCTCGAAGTCCTTGTGATAATCTAAGTGGTCGCGGGTCAAATTGGTGAACACGGCCACGTAGTACGGGAACCCCCAAACCCGCTCCTGAGCCAGCGCATGCGACGAGACCTCCATTACTGCGCCGTCGCCCCCAACTTCGACAGTCTGGGCGAGGTAAGACCACATGTCCAACGACTCCGGTGTGGTGTTGAGGGCGGGCAGCACACGGCCGCCAACTCGGTACTCAATAGTCCCGAATAGGCCGGTGCGAATTCCCGCTGCGCGCAGAATGCTATCCACCAGAAAGGCTGTGGTCGTCTTTCCGTTTGTGCCGGTGATTCCTACGAGTTTCAGGTGTAGATCAGGCAGGCCATAGAAGCGGCGTCCGGCTGTCGAGAGCGCCCGGCGGATCTGAGGGACTCGCACCCAGCGCGATGCCAGTTCGCCGGGAGGTTGACGCTCGCTGACCACGGCTGTTGCACCCCGGTTGAGCGCTTGGGGGATAAATATATGCCCGTCTGCTTTCTCCCCCTGAATCGCAAAGAAAAGACTTCCCCGCTGCACTTGGCGAGAATCGTAAGCTAAAGAGGTAACTTCGCCTTCGGCTTCCAGGCCTATGTCGAGGCCATCCAGCCCTCGCAACAACTCGTTCAGTTTCATTGCCCACTCGCATTATATCACTGCGCGAATCTTGACAGCCTTACCACCAATCTTGTTCCCGGCGCTACCTGCGAACGCGCAGGGATGCTCTGTTCGACGGCCAATCCGCTGCCCAGAAGACTCAGCTCCAGGCCCAACTTCTGGCACTCCTGGGCGACATTGCGTGCTGCCAGCCCGGAGAAGTCCGGCACGCTGACATGAGGGCCGTTGTCCAATAACACGGTAGGGGGCATGGCAGCCGCCTCCCGCTCTTGGTCGATCGAAACTCGGGCCGGCTCAGTCGTCGAGAACGATGCGGTCTGAACGGGTGAAGTGGCAGCTTCTCGGTGCCCCGTGTCCTGAAGAAGGCTCCCGTTGAGGTTTCCGAGTTTCTGGCCCGGAATCCCAGCGGGCGTTGAGGCTATGTATTGCGGCCTTGGGGCGGGACTGTCTTGCGGAACGTTCAGGTATCCTAGAGTCTGCTCTGCGATGGACTTGAACACCGGGGCTGCCACATCCGTCCCGTAAATTGCTCCCACCGGCGTGTCGATAACCACCAGAATGGTTACCGCCGGTTTCCCGACAGGAGCGAAGCCGACAAACGAGGCCACATAGTGTGAATGGGAGTAGGCGCGGGAAGGATCGATCTTCTGCGCCGTTCCAGTTTTGCCGGCAGACGTATAGCCCGTGAGTTGCGCCGGCTTGCCGGTTCCCCTTTGCACTACGGCCGTGAGGAACTCTTTCATGAGGTTTGCCGTCCGTTCGCTGATCACGCGGTGACCCGGAACCGGAGGCATGGGGTCGTGGACCTGACCAAGGCAGAGGTCACGGAGTATGCGCGGCTCGAACAACACTCCCCCGTTGGCCACCGCGGAGTACGCGCTGATGAGTTGAACAGCCGTCACTCCAACTTCCTGCCCCATCGACATTTCGCCGATTGATAATCCTGACCAGTAGGTGGGAGACTTTAGCAGTCCGTGTTCCTCTCCCGGGAGTTCGACGCCCGTCTTTTCACCAAATCCGAAGCTGCGGATATACTTGTAGAGCCGTTCTTGTCCCAACCGCATCCCCAGCTTGATGGCGCCCACGTCGCTGGAATTCACCAGCACGTCCTGCACTGTCAGCGCCCCGAAGCGTTTGTGATCGTGAATGACGTGGCCCGCAAGGACGATGCTTCCCATCTGGCAGTCGATGATTTCCTCAGGCCTCGCCAGTTTCTCTTCCAGGACGGCTGACAGCGTAACCAGCTTAAAGGTAGAGCCGGGCTCGTACACCCACGCCACGCCGCGGTTTTCCAGAGCGCCGGTAGGGCTCCTGGAGAATTGATTGGGATCGAAGGTGGGCCGGCTGGCCATGGCCAGAATTTCACCTGTATTAGGATTCTGGACCACGACCACGCCGCCCGCAGCGTGCCATTTCTCCACCGCTGCCGCTAAGCCCTTCTCCGCGAAATACTGGATTTTTTCGTCCAAGGTCAGAACAACATTCTTGCCCGGCGCCCCTGCCCACTCCGTGGATTGAAATGACTTGCGCCTGGCATCCGTGGCCACCAGCACGCGGCCCGGGCGCCCCCGAATGATTTTGTCCATGCCGTACTCGAGGCCCGCCAGGCCCTTGTCATCCAAACCCACGTAGCCCACGATGTGGGATGCCAGATCGTCTTTGGGGTAAAAGCGCTTGCTCTCCGGCTGGAAGTAGATTCCTTTCAGGTTCAGCTCGCGGACGCGATTGGCTTCCTCGGAAGCGACCTTCCTTTTCACCCAGCAAAACGAACGAGAGTTTCTGAGCCGGCCCAGCAACTCCTGCGCGTCGAGGCCCAAGGCCGGCGCGAGTAAATCAGCCGCACTTTTGGGCTCCGTCATTTCACTAGGATCCGCAAAGATGGAATCCACGGCCAGGCTCATGGCCAGTGGATTCATCTGCCGATCGTAGATTTCGCCGCGGCGGGGCGCGATTTCAATCACGTGTTGTTGCTGGCGCTGGGCTTTCGCCAGGAGATCGGCATAATCAATAACTTGGAGGTGGTAAAGTCGGGCAGCCAGGCCGAACATCCAGAAAACCAGCAAGCCACCCAAGATCAGATCGCGTTTCGTGGGGTGGGACTTACAGTTTTTTTTCGGCTGCGAGTGGCTTATGCGTAGCGCCATGAGACTATAGCCCGCTCGGAATACCGCGCCGAGGATGGGGAGATGCAAGCAACCTGCACGCTTTCCGGAGTCTACTGTGCCGGCTCGCTCGCCCCGCTCCACTGTATGACTTGTTTCGGGCTGGGCGAGACCATGCCAAGACTCACGGCCAAGGCTGCGATTCTTTGCGGATCAGCCAGCTTGGCCTGTGAAAGCCTCAATTGATGATTCCATTCCTGCTGCTTGGCGTACTCCATCTTCAGCCCTTGAATCTCGTACCCGTCCTGCACACACTGCAAATGCTGCCACGAGAAAAGCAAACCGAGGACAAAGGCCAGCGCCACCAACACGACCAGCTTGCAGTACTCACGCCACTTCCCCAAAGCCGCCTCCCGCACCAGACGGGAGTTGTCAATGTGTTTGGTGTAGTAGATCTCGGGGAAACTCGCACGGCCTGCCGCCAATCCGTTGATCGGACGCCGCCTTAGTTTCGGAAACGTAACCGCCGCTGTCGCCATATTCCAGACCGAGGGGATTCATGAGCAGGAGGCGCAAGCTTAAGCCCCTGCCTCATGTTCTCCCTTTTTCCTTTCCGATAAATGCCCGTTTCTCCGGTCGTTCTCTGTGGCCCCTAAAAGTGGTTCGGGGTAGTTCCAAACACCTGGAATTACCCTGCGCACCGTTCCGCCGCCCGCAGCTTCGCGCTGCGCGAGCGCGGGTTAGCAGCTATTTCTTCTTCGCTCGGACGCACCACTCGCCGCGTCAGGATCCTGGCCCGCCCTTCCCGCTGCCAGGCTTTGAACGCCCATTTTACTAGCCTATCTTCAAGAGAATGAAAACTCAGGATCACCACTCGCCCGCCCGGCTTGAGCACCTCCAGCGCCTGAGCGAGCAGCGACTCCAGGCACTCCAGTTCCCGGTTCACCGCCATCCGCAGCGCCTGGAAAGTGCGGGTGGCCGGATGAATGTGGCGGAGGGCCGTCCGGGAGGGGATCGCTCGCGTCACCACCTGCGCCAGCTCGGTGGTTGATCGAAACGGACGGCCCTTCACAATCGCTCGCGCGACTCGGCGCGAGTGGCGCTCTTCCCCAAGCTTGAAGATTACATCGGCCAGTTCCTGCTCACTCATCTCGTTCACCAGGTCTGCCGCATTGGGTCCTGAATTCGGACCCATCTGCATGTCGAGAGGCCCTGCCGTGCTGAAGGAGAACCCGCGCGATGCGTCTTCGAGCTGCATCGTGCTCATGCCCAGGTCAGCCAGAAGGCCGTCGGCAGGCGAAAACCCCCTGGCCGCGTAGAGGTCGTTGATTTGTGCGAAGTTCCCAGGCATCGTGATCAGCTTTTCCCCAAACTGCTTCAGCCGCTCCCCGGCGAAAGCGAGCGCCGCCGGGTCGCGGTCTATTCCGATCAGTTTCCCTTTGTCCAGACGCCGAAGAATCTCTTCGGCATGGCCCCCTGCCCCCAGGGTCGCGTCAATGTAATATCCGTCAGGCTGCACATTCAGAATCTCGATCGCCTCTCGCCAGAGCACCGGCACATGCGCGCGCATCGGGCTAGATCCCTAAATCGCTCAAGGCCTTCATGTCCTCGTCGGTGAACGGCTCCTTCTCCATGTGCTCGACATACCGCTGCTTGTTCCAAACCTCGAGATAGTTCAAATGACCGAGCACCGCGACTTCACCTTGCATGCTGGCCGATTCCCGCAGTAAAGCGGGGACGAGAATTCTCCCTTGACTATCGGTGTGAGCGGCCTGACCATAGTAGTTGGTTCTGTCCAGGAACTTTTTCACTGACTTATTCATGGAGGGCTGCTGCTTCAACTTCTCCTCGAGCTTCAGCCACTCCTGAAAGGGGTAGATCCGTACTGATTGACCATCATGACTAGTAACGTAGAAATCGGTGGCGTGGATGTCGTCCAGAACGGCCTTGATGGCGGCCGGGATTTTCAATCGGCCTTTGCCATCGACGGTCGCGGGATAATTGCCACGGAACATGCGGAATCCCGAAAAGCCACTGGGCGTAGGGGGCCCGACCCCTGAGCACCACTTTTTTCCACTGCTGACTACTCTGCTCCACAAACATACGTTTTCGTCCCTTTCTTGTCAAGGATTTTTTCGACTTCGACTACTTTTTTCTGACAACTCGCCGGAATTTATGTAAGTCTTTTAGAGTCATAATGATAGATTCTAAAACGATTCCCAATTTGCAGAATGGGAGTAGCCGTTAGTACTACCTTATGGCAAAATCCTGCGTGGTAAGTAGCAGAAGGCAAACGGCGTCAGCATTTTTCTGCGGGGCGCTGGCGGTTGTCTCCACGCGTCCGCAACGGCCGCCCGTAGACAGTTCGCTGAGCGCAGCAAGTTTGCATGTTTAAGTCGAAACGAATCCACATCTCGAGGAAGGCTAAAATGAGAAACGGTCGCGACACAGCCGCTACACAGGCCTTATCGGAGGCGCCGAGCCCCCGCTCCGGCCATTGGACAACAGCCGTCATATTCTCAATGTTGCTATGTTCGATGATACTATCTTCAGCTATAGCAGCCGATAAAAGTGTTGGAGACGCGGTCAAGAATCTGGACAGCGTAATTGCCAAAGGTCCCTTCAGCGCATCCTGGGATTCTCTGGAGAAATATCAAGTTCCAACATGGTATGAAGACGCGAAGTTCGGAATCTTCATCCATTGGGGCGTTTATAGCGTGCCGGCCTTCGACAGCGAATGGTATCCCCGCAACATGTACCTGATCAAGGGTCCTGTCTTCGCGCATCATGTGGCGACGTACGGCCCGCAGTCCCGGTTCGGCTACAAGGACTTCATCCCCATGTTCAAGGCCGAAAAGTTCAACGCCGACCAGTGGGCGGCACTGTTCAAGAGGTCCGGAGCGAAGTACGTCCTGCCGGTCGCGGAGCATCACGACGGCTTCCCCATGTACGCCTCCGATCTGACGGAATGGTGCGCCGCGAAAATGGGCCCGAAGCGCGACGTGGTCGGCGAACTCTCCATGGCGGTGCGCAAACAAGGATTGCATTTCGGAGCGTCCTCGCACCGCGCCGAGCACTGGTGGTTTTTCAACGGCGGCAGGACCTTCGACTCCGACGTCAACGATCCGCGCTATGCGGGTCTTTATGGTCCGGCACAGTCCGATAAGGATCAGCCCGACCAGGCCTACCTCGACAATTGGCTGGCGCGCACCAGCGAGATTGTGGACAAATACCATCCGGAGATTCTCTGGTTCGACTGGTGGATCGAGCAGCCGGTGTTCCAGCCGTATCTCCAGAAATTTGGCGCCTTCTATTACAACCGCGCCGCGGAGTGGAAGAGTACGGTCGCCATCAACTACAAGAACAAGGCGTTTCCGGAAAGCGCCGCCGTGCTGGACATTGAACGCGGGCAGCTCGATATGCTGCGCCCCATCTTCTGGCAAACGGACACTTCCGTGGGTGAGAAATCGTGGGGATACATCAAGGACGAGAAGTTTCGCACCCCGGAATCGCTGCTCGATGAACTGGTGGATATTGTGAGCAAGAACGGCTGCCTGTTGCTGAATATCGGACCGAAACCTGACGGCACTATTCCTGACGAAGTCCAGAAGATCCTGCTGAACATGGGCAAGTGGCTTTCCGTCAACGGCGAGGCCATCTACGCGACGCGGCCTTGGAAAATCTACGGCGAGGGTCCGACTAAAGTGGTGGGCGGCTCTTTCAAAGACACGGCCACCAGCGGATATACAGCCGAGGATATCCGCTTTACCGCCAAGGGCGAGACCCTCTACGCAATTGCCCTGGCGTGGCCGCAAGACGGCAAATTGCGTATCAAATCGCTGGCCGAAGGGTCCGAGTTGACGAAGCGCGAAATCAGGATAGTCCAGATGCTGGGCTCGAAAGCGCAAGTGAAATGGACACGCACGGCCGAGGGTTTAGTCATCGAACTGCCTGGCGAGAACCCGAGTAGTTACCCGGTCGCCGTGAAGATTCTTCCGGTGGACCGCGCCTCAGGACAGGCGCCATAGCGGCACCGGCGAATCACTCCAAAGGCGCGCAAGGAATGGCGGGTCAGACGACAAATGGTGATTCTCCGCTCAGTGAGACGCGAAGGAACGGCCGCAGACCTGTAAACCAGGTCTGATGCGCTAACCCTCATTCAAATTGTTTGCGGAAGTCGCCGAGTTGTTGCCTGAGATCCGCGACTTCTTTCCGCAGGCTCTCAAGTTCAGTCTCCAGGCGCGTGATCCGCTGATCGTCTTGGAGGCCAGCCGCCGCAACCAGGGGGCTTTCTGCCGGCGCGTTCCACTCTTCCAGTTCGCCGGAGAGCAAGTGAGCATAGCGCGATTCCTTTGTACCTGGCTGGCGCGCCAGTTTCATCACCAAAGGAGGCTCTCGTTCCATCAGGCGATGGAGCGCGGACTCTACCCCGCTCAGGTCGTCGAACTTGTACATCCGTTCCGTACGCCCGCGCAGTTCGCCGGGAGTCTGCGGGCCGCGCAGCATCAGCACGCAGAGCACAGCCGATTCTCTTCGATCGAAGTTAAAGACTTCCTGCAAGTGATGGATAGACTTCGGAACTCGGCTGTCGGCGCTCGAGGCCTGGCCTGCAAGGTTCTTCTGGTTCAGGCTTTCCAGCGCTGACCTTACCGCGCTCTCGTCCAGCGCCATCACCGGATCGCGATTCGATTTCTGGTTGCAGGCATTCATGAGGGCGTTTAGCGAGAGGGGATAGTATTCGGGCGTAGTGATCTCCTTTTCGAGAAGCGCGCCGAGGACTCGTACTTCGACTTCGTCCAGCTTTGTCATGGCTCGCTACGAACCTCACCTTCCCTGCCCCCAAGAAACATCCATGCCAAAACCAGAATCGCCAGCCCGGCCAGCAACAAGCCATTCCATCGGTAGAAACTCACAGGTTGGGAAAACAACGAAATCAACGGCTGAGCTACTTGCAGGCAGAAGATTACGCCGAGATACGCCAGGATGTTATCTCGGAAGAACCAGAACACCAACGCCACCGCGACCACAAGAGGAATGAAGTTCATCACCCAGGAGACAAAGAACTCAGGAAACGAATGTGCATCGGCCGGTCCCAGTCTAACCAGCAGCAACGCTATTCCCGCCCACAGCCACCACTGCCGCCTTTTCCATCCCAGGCGAATGACGTAGAACACTATTCCCAACCCGCACAGATAGAAGACGCTCGATTCCAGCCCGCCGAGGAATGAGCTCAGTCCCGGGTACGAAGCGTTGAACACCTCAGGGAGAAGATCCGTGTCAACAGCGGCGAACGAGTGAAAGCGGCTGGCAAACACCGCCACCAACTTTGCGAGGCCCGCGCGTGCAGCCAGAGCCAGCACAATACATACTGCCGCATCTCTGCGCCAGAGCCGCCGGGTGTTCCCTTTGAAGAGTTGCCAGGCCTCCGGACAGAGGCTTGCCGCAAGTCCGACCAGCAACCAGCAGAGCAATCCCCCCAGCAGTGGCAGAACGATCATGCTCACCACTTCAAACAGACGCCAAGCGGCGAGAGAGAGGGTCGTCCGATACTGTCGATCTAACTGCGACCATTCGGCAAGCTCGGAAACAGCCATCAACACGAAGATTAACGCACCTATTTTGACTGCTGCACGCCAAGGTATGTTGCCCGACCTGATCCGAAGGACCAGCAGGACTACCCCCGCTCCTACCAAGCCCAAGCCCACCAGAATGCCCACCGTGGAGAGGAGGATATTGACCAGCTTCGTGGAACTCTGCTCCCGTTCCCATGCCTCCGGCAGTTTAAACAAGTGCGAAAGCCCCACCACCTCGTCCCCCGCAACGTCCACCGCGAGCCGATAGTATGCGCCGGCCACATTCCGCGGGTCGCCGGCTTTCGCCTGCCACACCAGCGTGTAATCTTCCCGGGCCTTCCGCTTCACCGCCTCCGAACTCTGGAGATCGAAGTCCGAAAGATGGTAGCCTTGCTGCTCGACATACGCGGCCGCAAGGGCTTGCGCCCGCTCAGGAGACAGCGAAGCGCCGGGCGCATCGTCGTCCAACAACCTCCGATAGCCGAACACCTGGCCCGTTGTCGGGTCCAGGAAGACGTGGAACTCTTCCTTCTCCAGGTACCGGAAGTAACGCACCTCGTAGACCGCAAGGCGAGTCGCTTGCCGGTAAATCTGGTCAGACTCCTTGAGGGATTTATGCTCAAGCAAATAGCGGAGGGCCAACGGGTCTATGTTATCGTGAACCCACGCCGCATGGCGGTAACGCGAGGGGTCCAGATGCTGCTGGCGAAGGTAAGTATCAGCAGCGCTCGCAGCCTGGTTGCGGGTGATCCGCAACGAGAAGCCCTGGCCGAACCGATAAACAGGAATCAGCGCCAGCAAAACGCAGGCGAGGGTGAGCACGCCCGCCACAGTCAATCGAGTCGGCGACAGGGGATGATAAACGAGCGTGGCCTCGGTTCCCGCAACCTCTTCGCGCGCGGCCCTGCGGATGCCCTCGTGCGCGTTAGTCAGGACCTCACTGTCACTGAAAGCACCGGTCCGCCAATAGGCCAGCCCGGCCACCGCGAGCGGGATCAGCATGATGCCCGCGGCGGCCGCGCCCGAGATCGCCAGGTAGTGATTGGGAGAACGAATCAACAGGAAAGCGGTGTAAAGCGCATCCACGGAATAGTGCCAGATTAATGTGGCCATGATGCCATAGCGCAGCATGATCACGCCGATCACTACTCCGCCCATTCCGACTTCGAGCCCGCGAATGAAGAAGGGTTGGTTTGGGTATGCCGCGTGGAGAAATCCCCATATAAAAGCCGAAAGCACGATCGCCAGCCAGGACACTGAGCGCAGCAGCTTCCCGGCCCCGGACAGCAACTTCGTCAGGAATGGGATTGAGAACGCCCGGAACTGCAATTCTTCCGAGACGGCCGGAAAGAAGCCGATAAAGAGCACGGTAATCCAAGGAAACTTTGTATTCAGCAAGTCGGTGAACGGAAGGTCGGCGGGCGCCCAAGCCCCCATTTTATTGGCGGCAAGATAGAACACGGTCTGGTAAGCAAAGAAGAAGAACGTGAGGGTGATCCCAACCACGTTGGCAATAAAAAACGAGTGGCTGCGCAGACCCTGCCAGGTGAAGTATCTTCGCAGGGAGATTTGATTTGGATAACTCTCACGGTACATGGGCTCGGAAGCGGCGACGAGCAGGAATATCGCTGCGCCGGTGCCCACGGCCTCAAGCAGGGCGCCCCCCAGGGACTTGGCGATGAAGCTCGTATACGAATCCGTGGTCAAATATCCGAATTGAGCCAGTGAGAAGCTGTTGAGCTCGCCAAGGAAGTAGAGGGCCGCAGCGACCCCGCCGAACGCCAGCGCCATCCAAACCGGCACATCGCGATCGCGCAGGCGGCGAATCAAGATCACCAGCATGGCCACGCTCAACAAAATCCAGAAAACCTCGTCCACAACTTGCGCGGCATCGTTCCGCGAGCGCAACTTCTCGTAGTCGCGTGTCCACTGCTCCGGAACCTTGACGAACTCCCGGTACCCCGCCACCTGGTCGCCATCCACCAGCACTTCCACGCGCAGGCTCCCATCGCCCAGTTCCACGCTCTTCTGCTTCCAGGTAAAATCGTGGTCGATGCGCGCCGGACGCTTTTCCGTCTCGGTTTCAACGAACTCGAGGTCGGCAAGATTCCGCTGCATCACCTGGGTGAGGAACGTCTCCGCGATGGTGCGGGCAGCAGCCTGATCGAGTGAGGCGCCGGCCGCGGCTTCGGCGATTTCGTGATTAAACCCGACCACCTCGCCGGCGGGGGTGACGTCCGCGCGGAATTCTTCCTGCTGTTGCGGTTTGAACCAGCGGTGCGACCAACGCCAGAGATGAATCGGCCCGCGGGTCAGGCCATTCATCCGTTCCAGTCCTTGCGTGCGCTCCAGGTAGACCTTTTCTCCGTCGTTGTAATCGAACTTCGCGGCATGTCGATAGCCGTCCAGGTTGAAGCCGCGGCCGGCTAGAAACTTCTGCGCTACGGGAGCTGAGTCGTCGCGGTTAACGCGAAATTCAATCGCCGCTTCGGGAAAGGCACGCGAGAAGTATTTGATGGCAAGGGTCAGCGAAGCAGCCGCGACAAGGATTGCAATGACGATGGTCTTGTTGTCGGAGGATTGCAGTTTGGTGGGCATGGGCTCCTCTGATCCGTGTGGCGCGGGCGTCTCGCCCGCGGTGGCGGGAGCGTCCCGCTCCCGGATGTCCGAGCGCGGGCAAGATGCCCGCGCCACGGCGGGCGAGACGCCCGCGCTACAGATCTCTCCGTTTCAACCACTTCAACATAATCAACGCCGAAGCGCCATCGGAATAATAGTTCGGGACTTGATCCACTTTCCTGTAGCCTCGAGCCTCATAGAAGCCTCTTGCCGGGACGTTGTTCTCTGCAGCTTCGAGGTAGACCAACACCAGTTTCTGCTCCCTCGCCCAATTCTCGGCGGCGTCCATCAGCAAGCTCCCCACGCTTCGCCGGCGCCAACTTTCCACGACGTCGATCGTCACGATGTGTGCAGCCTTGTTCGCCTGGCGTTCGGCGATCAGGAAACCGACGACTTCTCCCTTCTCTTCCGCCACCCAAGTCCTGCTTCGCCGATTGCCGATGAACTCACCGAGCGCCTCCCGAGAATAAGAAATCCCTGGCGCAAAACAAGCTTGATCGATTCCGTAAAGTGTCTCGAGATCCTCGGAACGGACATCGCGTAGGTGCATAAGAGCAGGAGTCAGGATTCAGGAGTCAGGATCCAGCACCGTAGTAATCCCGCTTGCGAATCTGGTGGTAGGAATTGGCGATGGCGCCGATGCCTAGCCCCTTACCCCGTTGCTCCACTGGCAACCCGAGTTACTTAGCCCTGAATCCTGGTCTTACTTCAATCCCGCTTCGTTAATGCTTTCGCCCAAGTGCGCAGCTATCGTTTGCGCGGTATCGGTCACGGCCTGGGCGAGGGAGGGCGGGTTGTAAGGCCGCAAGACAATGTCTTGCCAGATTGATCCGCCTCCCCGATCTGTGATCGACACTTCAGTGTGCAATCGTTTCAGCCGGCGCGATTCCAGACACGAGCCCCTCACGATGGCGTCGGCTTCCTTCGCGTTGGAAGCCATTTTGAAGCGGCCTAGTTTGCCAAGGCTCGCCACCAGGCTTGCATTCAGATCATTGTCCATTCTCTCGACGTAAAGGGTGCGGATTCGCACCAGCTTCCTGGCGTCATTGACAGTGGCTGTCCGGGGACCAGACTCACCCGGTCCAGGCTTTGGACCGAGCGTGGGTTTTTGTTCTTGATCTCCCCCCTGCGGTTGCGCTTCCTGTGCATCCTGCGCTTTCAACAGCGGCGCCAACAACAATGCTAGAGCCAATAGCACCACGATTCGTCTCATGGCAACCTCCCATGACCAACGCTAACGAACCTGCCTCGACCGTTCCTTGGACAATCGCTGACTGTCTTTTAGATCCTGGCGTTCGTTCTTTTGTTGCTGGTGAAGATTCTGCTTGTCACGCTTCATCTGGTGCTTGGCTTGCACTCGGTTCGCCTTCGACATATGAGCGCTGTTCCAGGACCGTCTTTGGATCTTCTGCTGTGCCTTCATCGTCTTCCAGTCCCGCTTCTGGCGGGCCTTGAGCGTTTTACTTTCCGTCCTGAATTGGTCTCGGTTCTGCCCCGCCGCCCATCGGGCCGCTGGAAAGCCCAGAAGAAATGTAATCATCATGCCTGCAAACAGTTTACGCATTCTGCCTCCGCTTCCGGCTCGGTACCCTACAACGCCGATTTGCTACCCAGTCGCATCTTACCGGGAAAGTGCCGGAAGGACAACTATCCTTCGGTACTACGAAACCTTATCGTTTTCGCCTTCTGCCGGCGTCACTGCCTTACGTTAGACGGCTGCGCGGCGGCTATGGGCAGCGGGCCGATAAAAAACGTAGAGCATCCAACCCACCGTAGCCAGCCCCGTCAGCAGCAGGACCACGAATATTGAAAAAACCACCCACTGACCCTGGACCGGCAGCGAGCGCGGATCAAAGTAAGGGCGTAGATAAGCCAGGCGCACGAGGTGTCGAAGCGCTGCCATCGCACAGACCGTGCCCAGGATGGCAACGCTCGCCACTCCCAAACTCGCAGGGGCCATCAGAAGCGCAAGCAAAGCCAGCAAAATGCCTACGACGAGCAGACCCACAGCTAGCTTATCGCCCACCAGCGCCTGGCGGATTTCCGCAGGAAGGCTGAACAAAAACCACAGCCCGACCAGAAATTGCACCAATGTTCCACCCATGAACCAAGTCACGCCGTAGCGTCTCGCCCAATCCGCAAACTCCCGCGAATCGGTTCGCCACCGGCTGGAAAGCAGCGCTATCCCCAAGCCGCCTAAGGCCACCGCGGCCACTACGAAGTGAGCCAGCCGCGCCAGGTTCAGAAGAGGCACTGGGCCGAAGATCTTACCTACCTTCCCGATCATGAAGCGGGCATAGAAATCCTGAGGATGCAGCATGGCCGTGGTATTTTGCGTAAAAATGAAGGCCACAATTAGAAAGAGCACGGCAGTCACCAGAATCACCCAGGCGCCCTTTGGCCCCAGTCCGTCGTGCTGCAAGTGATACCCATAAACTCCATAATACCCAAGCAGAACCAAGAACACGACGGCAAGCCAGTACCATGCCATGAGAACGGAAGACGTGTAAAAGAGCTGGCCGTAAACAAGTTGCAAGAACAGGAGCGGCGCCACCCCCAGCGTGATCGTGAAAGCCGTCACAGGAGGCAAGGCGCGGGAAACCCGCCGCGTCAGTTCGTGATGCCGGGAATCGCGCCTGCCAAGGAAACCCGAAATGGCGAGCATTATGACTCCACCCAGCAGGAAGTCCATTGCCAGCAGGTGCAGGATGAATGTGAACACCAGGAGAAACTCCAGCAGCCCCGGCGGCGCCGGCAGCGGTACTGGCACTGGTCCCGGGATAATGGGATTCATGGCTGCGGCGCTCCTTCAGCAATCGCGTCCTGGGCCTGGATTTCTACCGCCGCAGCTTCCGGCTCAATGGAAACGCTGCCGGGCGGGGGATTCAAAGTCGCCAGCCAGGCGCCCAACGCCTGACGCTCCGCTTCGGTCCCCGCAAAGGCTGGCATGAAGCCTTTCAAGGAGCTGAGATGGTCCAACTGGTAGTCAATCATCGCCCAGCTCCAACCTCTGACGGCGAGGCGGATGCTGTTGTATCCGTCTACGGTGTGGCAACTCGCACACTCTACGCGGTAAATCTCCTCGCCGGCGGGCGCCAGGTTCCGGAGATCTAGGTCGCGACGGCGAACCCAGCGCGCTGACTTGAGCACACCTTGCGCCCGAACGCGCTGCACGTCTTCCAAGCGCAACCCGTTCGAGTACATGTAGCCGTAAATGATGTACGGTTTGCGTACCGCTTCGCGGACCCATTCGGTAACAGCAGTGGTGGAGAGGGCGAGGACAGCAATCAGGACAGCAAATACCAGGTTGAAAGGGCGTGGGCGCCGGAGGGGGCCAAAGTAGGTGAAAGCCATGACCAAGGCTGAAAAGAAGATCGAGAGACCGGCAAAGATGCTGACCGCCGGGGCTCCTCCCATCGAAATCTCGCGCGCCATGGCGGGGAGCGCGGAGATGTACCAGATTCCCGCAAAAGGAATTATCAGAGCGCCCAGCAGCAGCCATTTGGCGGCGTAGGGGATAAGCTGACTTCGCAAGGCCATGTCGCGAACCGTCGAGGAGGTAATCAAAGCATAAACACCGGCCAGTGCGATGCACACAGAAGTTCGAACTACTAAGGACGGCAACATGCCGGGATTGAAATACGCGGAGGAGAAAGTCTGCGTCTGGAGCCATCTCCCCGGCGTCAGCATGAACGTCAGAATGCCGTTGATCACCAGCAGGCTGGCCCAGGCTGCCACGAAATAAATCCATCCCACCCGCAGGTGAGTCTGAGCGTCAAGCCGGTCCCAGCCGTAGTAATAGATAAAGGCCGCGGCAATCTCGACAATGAACAAAACCCATTCGATGGCCCATCCCCACACAAAAACGTGAATGAGCGTCGCTGTGGCCTCAGGATTCACAAGGCTGATGCTCCACCAGACGCCGACGCCGCTCACAGCTCCAAAGACCAGCGCCACAAGCACGAAGAACTTCGAATGGGATTTGACGTATTCCAGCAGGGCGGGATTGTTGTCGCGATAAGCCTTGCGTTCGGTGAGTACCAGAAACAGACCGCCGCCCACGGCGAAGTGCGAGACGAAAACGTGGAAGATGGCGAGGATCCCAATCACCAATCCCCCACCTAACATGAAGGGTTCCCAGACGGGATAATTCATCAGCGAACCTCGTCGGCGGCAAGGCCTTCGCGGAGCGAGGCGAGGAGAGATGTTAAGCTGGACGGAGCAGGTTTTCAACAGACAGAATGTCCCTGACCGTGGTCCGTGGTCCGAGGTCCGTCGTCCGTTGTCGCACCTGGGTCAAATTGTCCTTCTTCCTCTGCCTTCCGCCTTCTTGCTCCGAGCGTCTCACTTCCCTATCGCCCGCGCGATGGCCGCCTCCGCCACCGGCGCCATGAGCGCGTACCCGCGGTCGTTGGGATGCAAGCCATCCTCCGAATAGCCTTCCTTCAGCATGCCCTTATCATCGACGAGCACCGAATAATAATCCGCAACCTGCGCCTTTCGTCCCGTGGCGTAGCCGCGCAGCCAGTCGTTGAGTTTGAGAATGTCGGAAGGCGGCCTGCGCTCTGTCTGCTTGTGTGAAGTGTAGTCGCTAACCGGAGTCAACAGGCAGAGGACTACCTTGACCTGATGGCTCTCGGCCAGGTCGCACATGGCTCGGAAATTGTCTTCAATCATTTCCGAGGTTTGTGGGCCAGTGTTGCGGGCGATATCGTTGGTCCCCGCCAGGATAATCACTGCCGCAGGGTGCAGTTTGAGCACGTCAGGGTAAAACCGCACTAACATCTGGGGAGTGGTTTGCCCGCTGATGCCGCGATTCACGTAGGACTTGCCGGGAAAATACTGCGCCAGTTTCCAACCGTCGGTGATCGAGTCACCGAGGAAGACCACGCGCCCCTGCTGCTCGGGTTGCGCTTGAAGCTCCGCATCGTCGTCGTGGTAGCGGCCCAACTGGTTCCAGTCCTGTAACTGGTCGGCGAAGTTTTGCGCGGCGAATTGCAGGCAGCAATTGGCCTTGGGCGGCTTGAAGTCAGTAGCCAGTTGAGCCATTGCGGCCGAAGGGAGCAAAAGCCCTGCCAGCAATGAATACATCAGCCATGAAGTGCGTTTCATATTCTCCTCCAACTACTGGACGTCGCCCTCTCCCCAGGGGAGAGGGTGGCTTGGGACGGCGCTTTCACCAGCCGTCACAAGCCGGGTGAGGGGTTACTTCCGTGCCACGTACAGTAGGGTCTTGGTTTCTGCCGCTCCGTTCGTACCAGCTCAGGGTAAGAGCTTATACCGGATATTGCGGAATTCGATTCGAAATCCCTCGGCTTCAAGGCCCAGGTAGCCTTTGGGCACCTCAGGAGCCGTAAACTCGGCGCTCATCTCGCCGTTGACGGACAAAGTGATATTCGGCCCTTGGCAGCGAACCTCGTAAGTGTTCCATTCGCCGGGCGGCTTGATGTGGTTCACCGCCGGCTTGGGGCTGAACTTCATCTCAGAGAGTTTGCCGTCGATCAGAGTCTGCCCGAAAATGTACCCGTCGTTCCCTGCCCCCACCTGCGCCTGGTGCCAGACGCGCCCGTCGGCGTCGTTCCGGACGAAGACCCCGCTGTTATACCCTTTGAGCCCTTCCCGCTTGGTGAAGCGCCATTCGACGTGAAGAATAAGGTCGCCAAGCTCGCGATTGTAGCGCAGCCATTCGTGGCCGTGATTGCCCTCGCAGATGACCACCCGGCGGGGCACGTCGACACTCCACTGCGAGACAGGATCCAAGGCTTTGTCCGGAGGGATGGCAACGCGCGTCCAGTTGGCAAAGGGGGCGTCAGGCAATATGTCCACCCAGCCGGGTGAACCGGATAAGGGGACATCTTGCCCCAAGACTGAAGTTGAAACCAGCAGCATCAAAACCACTGACAGAATTGTTAACCTCATCGCCGCACCTCCCAGGATTCGCCGTTCTTGTGCGTTAGTTTGCAGCTTTCGTCCTCAAAACTGTGTTCCTTTTGGGTTCGATTTTCAATACAAATAACAGCCGGGTCGTTTGTTTTCATAGACATTCTCGCTTTGTTCCGTCGAATTCGAGTCAAGCAGTCGAGAGTTGAGAGTCGAAGAGTGACAAACCGTCGGCATCCTACCGCCTGAATTGCTGGTTCGGCTTCACGACTCCTTAACCCTTCGTCTTCTTGACCCTGTCCTTTGTTTTCATAGACATTCCCGGATCGTTCGTTGAAAAATGCGTAAGCACGGCTTCGCCCCGAGGCGCAAAGCACGCGACGTCCCACCACCCCTACCCCCTCCTCGTCCGAGGAGGGGAGTTCGCGGTTCCCCTCCTTGGATAAGGAGGGGCAGGGTGGTGGGGTCTTTTGGTCCGGTCCTTTGTTTTCATAGACATTCCCGGATCGTTCGTTGAAATTCAGAATCGCAATCACGCACCTGGGAGATCCGCGGCACTCGTATTCCCCACCCTGTCGGCCCCACGGACGCGAAGTCGGCCCCACCAAGCGACGAAATGGCCCACCCCAGCAGCACCCAACAATTGTAGCCTATGATCTTGATTTGTCAAGAGACAAGAAGTCCGAAAGCCACTGTGTGTGGTGCGGGCGTCTCGCCCGCTCTGGCGGGAGCGTCCCGCTCCCGGACGCGGGCGCAGCCTGTCCTGAGAGCAGCGACGAAATGCCCGCGCGACGGCGGGCGGGACGCCCGCACCACAACGGCTGTCCTCCACGGCTTGACGGCTCCTGAATTTTTTGGTAGACAATCTACTCCCTGATGTGGTAGATTACCTTCCACTATGACCAGGCAATCTTCGGAAGATCGGCTTGAACTTGTTTACGGCTCGCTCGACATGCTCATTCTGCGCACCTTGCAGTGGGGTCCAACCCATGGACACGGAATCGCCAAATCCATTGAGCGCATGTCGGAAGAGAGCCTCAAAGTGGAACACGGCTCGCTCTACCCTGCCCTTCAACGCCTTCAGCAGGAAGGCTGGATCACGGCCGAGTGGGGCGTCTCCAAAAACAATCAGCGGGCGAAGTATTACCACTTGACCACCGCAGGCCGGCGCCAATTGGTGGCCGAGACGTCGCGCTGGGAACGTTATGTGAGAGCCATCACCGGCGTTCTGCGGCCCGCTGACACAGGTGGTTAGTAGTCAGTCTTCAGTTGTCAGTTGTCAGTAAGAACGGCACTGGAATTGACTGATGACTGAAAACTGACGACCAAGAACTGCGGACTGAGAACTGAGCATGAACTGGCGGCGCGAACCTTCCAAACTCGGTGCGCTATTCCGCCGGCGGAAGCCGGTGGATGATCTCGAGGAAGAAATTCGCGCGCACCTGGAAATGGAAGAACGGGAGAACCTGGAAGCCGGCATGCCGCCTGAGGAGGCTCACTATGCGGCGCTGCGCCGATTCGGCAACGTGACCTTGACCCAGGAGAGGAGCAGGGAAATGTGGGGATGGGAATCCTTCGAGACGCTCTGGCAAGACATTCGTTATGGCCTGCGTATCTTGGCCAAGAACCGAGGCTTCACGGCGGTGGCGGTTCTGACGCTGGCCATTGGCATCGGGGCCAACACGGCGATCTTTAGCCTGATCAACGCGGTGATGCTGCGGATGCTTCCGGTTCAAAGGCCGAACGAGCTGCGGCTGGTAGGCATGGTGGATCCGCACTCGGACGGCGATGGCGATACTTCCTTTACGAATCCGCTCTGGGAACAAGTGCGCGACCGGCAGGATGTTTTTTCCGGAGTCTTGGCTTGGAGCGGAAGTCGCTTCGACTTGGCGCAGGGCGGAGCCGTTCACTACGCCAACGGGATGTGGGTGAGCGGGGACTTCTTCAAGACCCTGGAACTTCGCCCCGCCGCCGGCCGCCTGATCACAACCTCCGACGACCAGCGCGGATGCTCCGGCGCGGCGGTGCTGAGCTACGGCTTTTGGCAGGAGCATTACGGCGGAGCCCCGAGCGCCATAGGCAGCACCCTTTCGCTCAACGACCATCCGTTTGAGGTCGTCGGCGTCGCGCCGCCCGGTTTCTACGGAATGGAGGTTGGCCGCAACTTCGATGTGGCGATTCCGATCTGCGCCGCTACGCTGTTCGACGGCAAAAAAACCAGGCTCGACCAGCGCTCTTATTGGTGGCTCCGCGTGGCAGGACGCGTCAAGCCTGGGGTGAGCCTAAGCAAGCTGGCGGCGCGGTTGGGAGTCCTATCTCCCCAAATCTTTACTGCCGCTCTGCCGCAGGACTGGGATTCGAACGGACAGAAAAGTTTCCTGCGACAGGTATTGGTAACGACTCCGGCCGCCACCGGAACTTCCGAACTGCGGGGGCAGTTTGACCGGCCGCTCCAAATGCTGATGGGTGTGGTCGGACTCGTGCTGCTGATCGCCTGCGCGAACATCGCCAGCCTGATGCTGGCGCGCGCGGCCGCCCGGCAGAAGGATCTCGCCATGCGCCAGGCTCTAGGCGCCAGCCGCTTGCGGCTGATTCGCCAATTGCTCACCGAGTGTGTCCTGCTTTCCTCGGCCGGAGCGCTGGTGGGGATTCTCCTCGCGCGCTGGGGCACCGCCCTGTTGGTCCGCTACATCTCGACCGCCGATAACGCGGTGTTCCTGGACCTGTCGCTCGACCGGCGCGTTCTTGGATTCACGTTGGCGATTGCCATTTTCACCAGCGTGCTGTTCGGCCTGTTGCCGGAGCTCCGCGCCACCCGGGTATCTCTGGCGTTGGCCATGAAGGGCGGCCAGGCAGTCGAGATCGACCGGCGGGCCCGCTTTCGCAACCGGCATTGGATCGTGGCTTCACAAGTGGCGCTCTCGCTCGTTTTATTGGTGGCTGCAGGCTTGTTTCTGCGCAGCTTCTGGAAGCTAGCCACCCTCGATATCGGGTTTGATCGCAACAACGTCCTGGTGGTGGGCGCTAACCTCGAGACCGCGAAGGTACCGGGAGACCAGCAACTCTCGATTTGCGAAGCCATCGAGAGCAGGCTCCGCGCTCTGCCCGGGGTCGTCTCTGTTGGGCGGTCATGGACGACGCCGGTCAGCGGATCGGGGTGGAACGGTTGGATCGAGACCGAGTGGTCAAAGGGTCTCACAGGCCGCAATTCCTTAGCTTGGTTTAATTTCGTCTCGCCAGGGTATCTCGGGACGCTGCGCATGACTCTCCTGGCGGGTCGCAACTTCAACGACCGTGACACCAAAACCGCGCCTGCGGTGGTGATCGTTAACCAGACCCTCGCGCAGCGCTTCTTCCCCAATCTGAATCCGATCGGCAGGACATTCCGAATCGTTGAGTACGGGAAGCCCGGTCCGCCCATCGAGGTCGTCGGGGTCGTCAGGGACTCCAAATACCAGACTCTCCGCGAGAAAACTCATCCTACCGCATTCTTTCAGGTCACTAAGATACCAGGAGATGGCGAGGCGGAGACGTTCGAGTTGCGAACGGGCGTACGTCCTTCGGGGCTGGTCTCGGAGGTTCAGGCCGCCGTGGCCGGCGTGAATAAAGAGATTCCGCTCGAGTTTCACACCCTGTCCGAGCAGGTGAACGACTCGATGGTCCAGGAGCGCATGCTCGCGCTGCTTTCCGGATTCTTTGGAACCTTGGCGCTGCTGCTGGCAATGATCGGTCTTTACGGCACGCTCAGCTATTTGGTGGCGCAGAGGCAGACCGAATTCGGCATCCGCATGGCCTTGGGGGCGGAGCGGGGATCGATTCTGCGGCTGGTCATGCGCAGTGTCATTTCCGTCCTCGCCGTGGGCGTCGTGGCAGGCGTCGGAATTTCGCTAGCGGCCACGCGAGTACTTCAGCAATTGTTGTTCGGGCTCGGGCCACACGACGTTGTGACCATGATCGCGGCGGTCGCGGTGCTGTCGGTCGTCGCACTGATCGCCGGATACCTCCCTGCTCGCCGGGCGATGAAGGTCGATCCCATGGTGGCGCTGCGGAACGAATGATTGACGATTTTCGATGGACGATTGCCGATTGGACGTCAGTCATGAGTTGTCAGTGGTCAGTTTTCAGTCGAACCGCGATGGAATTAAATGTCATTCCCGCGAAAGCGGGAATCCATTCCGAACGATTGGTGAGCCGTGGAGAATTCCCTCACCCGGCCCGACCCTGGGGTGAGGGCGTTCATCTCGTAGGGGGACGGCTTGCCGTCCCCCTGTTGCGAATGGATGGGGCAAGCGGGTAGGGCAAGCCCTATCCCTACAGAAGCGTATGCGCTTGCGACGGGAATTTTCCAAACTCGGTGCGCTGGTTCGACGTCGAAGGCCAGCCGACGATCTCGAAGCGGAGATTCGCACGCATATCGAAATGGAAGAGCGGGAAAACCTGGAATCCGGCATGCCGCCTGACGAAGCTCACTACGCCGCGCTGCGCCGCTTCGGCAACGTGCCCCTTGCGCAAGAAAGGAGCCGGGAAATGTGGGGATGGAGTTGGGTCGAGACGCTCTGGCAGGACCTGCGGTTCGGAGTCCGGACGCTTGCGAAGAATCGCGGCTTCACCGCCGTGGCCGTGCTGACGCTGGCGCTCGGAATCGGTGCCAACACCGCGATATTCAGCGTCGTCAATGCTGTCCTGCTGAAGTCAGCCCCATTCCCGTTCCACGATCCGGAGCGGTTGGTTTGGCTTGCGTCGGGAGACCTGCAAGACGGATTTGGCGACAACGTTTCGCTTGCCGACTTCCTGGAGTGGAAAAGCCGGAATAACGCCTTCGATCGCATGGCCATCTTTGAAGGAGCCTGGTTCACGCTCGCGGGTGATGAACCCCGACGCATTCACGGCGACTTCATTTCCTCGGACTGGTTGCCGACCCTCGGTGTCCAACCGATGATGGGCCGCAACTTTGAGCAGAGCGAGGAGCACGCCGGGCGCGACGGCGAAGTAATTCTTTCAGGCGACTGCTGGCAACGCTGTTTCAACGCAGACCCGAACATTCTCGGAAAGACTCTAACTCTCAACGAGCGAAGCTACACGGTGGTTGGAATCCTGCCCGCGGCCTTCAAGTTTGAAGATCGGGAGATTTTCGCGCCGCTCGTTCCTGGCGCGGCCGTCGCCGACCACTCTGAAGGCTCGATGGTTTTTCATGCCTTTGCCCGTCTGAGGCGGGATGTTTCGTTGCAGCAAGCTAAGTCCGAGATGACGGGCATTGCCCGCCGGCTCGAGATGGAGTTTCAGGCTACCAACAAGGGACGGCTGCTGCGGCTCGTAACCTTGAAAGAAGCTGCAACTGAGCTCCAGCCGACTCCCCGGCGCATGCTCGAGACCCTCTGGATCATGTTTGGCGCGGTCGCGCTGGTGATGCTTGTAGCCTGCGCAAATGTTGCGGGGCTGCTTCTAGCGCGTGGGGTTTCACGCCGGAGAGAGTTCGCGGTGCGAAGCGCGCTCGGGTCGACGCGCTCCCGTGCGATCCGGCAGTTGTTCACCGAGACGGCGCTACTGTTCGCGGCGGGCGGCGCGGCCGGCGTGGCGCTTGCCTTCTGGTCGAGGGATCTGCTCGTCAAGACGATGGCCAGCTACCTCGACAATGCCGCCGTCAGCACTGACGCTCGGGTTTTCATATTCGGCCTCGCGGTGGCGCTGGCGGCCGGCCTGGTGTTCGGATTGGCGCCGGCGCGGCAGGCGGCCAACGTCAACCTTAACGATGCCCTAAAGGATTCGCCTCAAACCACGCTCGGCCTGAGCAGGACGCGTATCCATAGCTCGTTGGTGGTCGGCGAAATGGCCCTGGCGCTCGTCCTGCTCATCAGCTTTGGTTTGCTCTTTCGTAGTTTTCTGCACGTGCAGGCCGCCCCGCTCGGCTTTGATCCCGCCAATATAGTCACGATTTCCGCAGGACTTGACCAGCCTCGTTACGCAGCCTCGGCGTCGCGTATTGCCTTGGCGGATAACGTTCTTGAGAAAGCGCTGGCGCTGCCGGCGGTTGAGGCTGCGGGCGTCACAGACAGTCTCCCGCTGGAAGGCGCGGACGGAATGCGGTTCGTCATCGAAGGTCAGGCCGCGTCACAAGGGCAGGAAGCGAAGCTCAGAACTGTGGCTGTAACACCCGGGCTTTTCCGCACCTTGAAAATTCTGCTGCTGGAAGGCCGCGCGTTTAGCGAGAGCGACACTCCAGCATCGCCACCAGTGGTCGTAATCAACCAGACGATGGCCCGCCGTTTCTTCCCGGGTGAGAGCCCGCTTGGCAAACGCCTGCGGATGGAGGACTCGCCGAACGCGTGGCGCGAGATTGTTGGCGTGGTCGCGGACGTGCGCCAGCGCAACCTGGACGAAGACTCCGCTCCCATCGCGTACCGGCCCTGGAATCAGGCGCCCCAGAGCAGTCTGAGTCTGGCCGTGCGCGTGGCGTCCAAGTCTGACATGGCGGGGGTGGCGGCAAAACTGCGTCGTGAGCTTCACAGCGTGGATAAAAGCCAGGTTTGGGCGCAGCCGGAATCGATGGACCAGTTGATTTATGAATCGGAGTCCGTCTCGCTGCGCCGCCCCATCGTTCGGCTGCTGGGAGTGTTCGGCATTCTGGCGGCGATGGTGGCAGCGGTCGGGCTCTACGGCGTCATGTCGTATTCGGTCAAGCAACAAACGCGGGAGATCGGAATCCGAGTGGCGCTAGGCGCGAACCGCCATGCTGTTCTGGGGCTCGTCTTCACGCGCACTGCGCGGCTCGCCGGGCTTGGAATCGGACTGGGCATCGCAGCTTCGCTGGCTTTAACGCGCCTGCTTCCCACCGGACCGATCGTCTGGACGGGTGCGGCGATCCACCTTTACGGCGTCAGCCGCACCGACTTGTTCACCTACGCAGGCTTCTCCGCTTTGCTTGCGCTGGTCGCGATGGTTGCGAGCTACGTACCCGCGCGCCGGGCGACGAAGGTCGATCCCATGGTGGCGCTGCGGAACGAATGATTGACGATTCTCGATGGACGATCGACGATTGCACGCGAAGCGAAGTTGGATAGGGCAAGAGTGAAACAAAGGTCACTGCATGGCGATTGACAGGCGACCCTCTACGATCTTAGCCGACGTGGATCACTTGCCCTGGCCTAACGGAGGATATGGCTTGGCTGATTTCATCTCGGATCGCCTCGTAGTGAGAGAGACGATTCCTAACGACATGTACGATCACGACTCCAAATCCGAGCGACGAAAGGTTGTGCTCGTGTTCAAACCCTTGGTCGATCGTCAGGAAGGCGTCGCAACGCCCGCGCAGGCGTTCCACCAAGACGTTGTCGGGAAGGCCTCCCCATCCCAACCCCAAAACGGTCAAGACGGCGTGGCTGGTTTGCAGGAGACGGTCAACGCGGGGGTTTACGCACTCATCAAGTACGATGCGCACGGGGTTACCGGGAGGAGAGCGATTCGACCAACCGCTCTTGCGCCAAGGTGAGCAGGCCGGTCGCCTGTTCTCGCTTCACACTGGGGAAATCGACGAGAAAGGCGTCGAGAGTGTCGCCTTCCGCGAGGTAGTCAAGAAAGGTTTGAACCGGAACACGCGTGCCAGAAAAGCAGGGGGTGCCGTGCATGATGTCCGGATTCACTCGGACGATTTCATCGAGACTTAGTTTTTGCACTACGCTCATCCTCCCAAGCATAAGGCGAAGGGGGAGATTCCTGCAAGCATTATGGTTGGTGGCTGGTGGCTCGTGGTCGGTTGTCAGTCGTCAGTTGTCAGTGAAAACAGCGATGGATTCGACTGGCATTCTGAGAAGTGAAGACCCTGACTGAAAACTGATAACTGATGACTGAGAACTGATTGCTGAGAGCTGTCGGCTGAGAGCTGACAGCTTAACATGACCGTACGACGCGTACTATTCAAACTCGGTGCTTTGTTTCGCCGGCGGAAGCCGGTGGACGATCTCGAAGAAGAGATTCGCGCTCATCTGGAGATGGAAGAGCGCGAGAACCTGGAAGCGGGCATGTCCGCTGAGGAAGCTTACTATGCCGCACGGCGGCGTTTTGGAAATGTGCCTTTGACTCAGGAGAGGAGCAGGGAAATGTGGAGCTGGAATTCGCTCGAGACGTTTTGGCAGGACGTGCGCTATGGCCTTCGCATGCTCCTCAAGAGTCCGGCCTTTACGATCGTCGCCGTGATTACGCTGGCGCTGGGGATTGGGGCCAACTCCGCGATCTTCAACGTGCTCGACGCCGTGCTGCTCCGCACGCTGCCGGTGAAGGCGCCGGACCGGCTTGTCGTGCTGACGGATCCCGATGCGCACGGCAGGGATTACGGGCAGGAGGGCGGAGACCGCTCGCTGCTGGGGTTTAATGAGTTCGAGTATCTGCGCGATCACAATGATGTCTACTCCGGCGTTTTCGCCGCTGACAGCGACGCTCCGAAAATGGAAGTGAGCATCGGCAGCTTTTCCGGCAGCCTGGCAGCAGAGCCGGAAACTGCCCGTGTCCAACTCGTGAGTGGGAACTTCTTTTCCGTGCTGGGAGTGAGCGCCGCCGTAGGCCGGACCTTTACCCCCGAAGTTGATCGAGCGCGCGGGGGTTCGCCTGTCGCAGTGATCAGTTACCCCTACTGGAAGGAACGGTTCAGTCTCGACCCGGGAGTTCTTGGAAAACCCCTCAGGATTCACAAGACCGCATTCGAAGTCATTGGGGTCGCGCCTCCCGGATTCTTTGGCACTACGGTGGGTGAGGAGCCCGACATCTGGGTGCCGCTGATGATGCAGGAGGCTGTTTATCCGGGACTGGGCCTGCTGGCGCCGATTCAGGCCCTCGGAAATAATTATGCCTGGCTTCAGGTGATGGCGCGCCTGAAGCCTGGGGTGACCCTGCAGCAGTCCAAGGCAGCGATCAACGTCGCCTTCAAGGCATTTCTCGTCGATGCTTTGGGATCTCGGGGCACTGAGAAAGACCGGCATGGTTTCCTCGATCAGCAGATCAATCCGCAGCCCGGCGGCCGCGGTGCCTCTTCCGTCCACGAGACGTTTGCCAATCCGCTCAAGGTACTGATGGGCATCGTGGCGTTGGTGCTGCTGATCGCCTGCGCCAACGTCGCCAACCTACTGCTGGCTCGAGGCGCGGCGCGCCAAAAGGAATTCGCCGTTCGCCTGGCCGTGGGCGCCGGTCGCTCCCGTCTGATCCGGCAACTCCTGGTGGAAAGCCTTTTGTTAGCCGTGCTGGGTGCGGCGGTTGGGGCGGTTCTGGCGCGCTGGGTTGACGTACTCCTGCTACGAAGGGTCGTCGGAGTCTCCGCGGGACCTGAGACGATTCAATTGACTCTGCCAACGGACGCCCGCACCTTGGGCTTTACCATGCTGGTGGCGATGCTCACTACGGTGCTCTTCGGGGTAATTCCCGCTCTGCGCGCCACCTCGATGCAAGTTTCGCCTGTTTTAAAGGCCGCGGCGAGTGCGAGAACCGGCGGAACATCGCACCATTTCCTGTCCACCGGCCGATTTCTCGTGGTCGCCCAAGTGGCCATTTCAATGATCCTTCTGGTGGCGGCGGGACTCTTCCTTCGCAGCCTGGCAAGACTGGGTGAGGTAAGCCTCGGTTACAACCGCGACAGGCTGCTGTTATTCAGGCTGGATACCGCGCCCGCCGGCTACAAGGGAGCCGCCGTTATCCGAATGGAGCAAGACCTGCTCGCCAGAATTTCCACGATTCCGGGCGTGCGTTCCGCTACGCTCTCGAGCAACGGCTTGTTCCAAGGCTCAGAATCCGCGGACCCCATCGCCGTCGAGGGTTACACGCCAAAGTCGAGCGGGGAGATCCACTCGCGCTACGATCACGTCGGCCCCGGCTATTTTTCCACCGTGGGTACCCCGTTGTTGCGCGGGCGGGAAATCGGCCCGCAAGACAGCGTCGCTGGACCTCGAGCCGCGGTCATCAATCAGGCGTTTGCGCGGGAGTTCTTTCCTAATACCGACCCTCTCGGAAAACACGTCAGGGATACCTACCCGGGCAATCCCGGGGAGATGCAAATCGTAGGTGTGGTCGCGGACGCCAAATCTAACAGCCTGCGCGAGCCAACTCGGCCTCGCATTTATGCGCCTATCTTCAATCCGCTTTGGGAGCATTCGGCGGTCTCGTACGAACTCCGCAGCGCCGGCAACGCCGAGAGCCTTGGCAAGGCCCTCCGCAAGGCTGTCCAGGAAGCCAATCCGGCTTTGCCTCAAATCGAGATTTCAACCATGTCCGGGCTGGTGGACCGGTCCCTTGGTACGGACCGCCTGATTGCCACGCTTTCGAGCTGCTTCGGCGCGCTGGCACTGCTGCTGGCTTCCATCGGCCTCTTCGGCGTGATGTCGTATGCCGTGGCGCGCCGCACAAACGAAATCGGCATTCGCATGGCGCTGGGGGCGCGGCGCGGCAATGTGCTGCGGCTGGTCCTGGGGAATGCCTCCAAGCTAGCATTGGCCGGAGTGGCCGTCGGGATGGTGGCGGCGCTGGGATTAACTCGTTTCCTGTCCAGCCTGCTCTTTGACGTCAAACCCACCGACCCGCTGACCTTCATCGCCGTCGCAGCGCTGCTCGGTGGCGTGGCGCTACTGGCCAGCTACATCCCCGCCCGGCGAGCCACGAAGGTGGATCCGATGGTGGCGCTGAGATACGAATAAGGAAGTCGTCAGTCTTCAGTTGTCGGTTTTCAGTCAGAACCGGCGTGCATCTCGTAGGGGGACGGCTTGCCGTCCCCTCGTTGCGAATCGATGGGGCAGGCGGGCAGGGCAAGCCCTACCCCTACGGAACCGTATGCGCTTGCGACGTGAACTTTCTAAATTAGTGGCTTGGTTTCGCCGCGCGAAGCCGGTGGATGAACTCGAGGAAGAAATCCGCGCTCATCTCGAAATGGAAGAGCGCGAAAACCTCGAAGCCGGCATGTCGACGGAGGAAGCTCACTACGCCGCACTGCGCCGTTTCGGCAATGTGGCCTTGACGCAAGAAAGGAGCCGCGAAATGTGGAAATGGAGCACCGTTGAAACACTCTGGCAGGACCTCAGTTACGGATTTCGGCAAATCCGGCGCAGCCCCGGCTTCGCCATTGTTGCCATCCTGACGCTCGCCTTGGGCGTGGGCGCGAACACCGCAATCTTCAGCGTCATCGACGCGGTGCTTCTCAGACCGCTTCCCGTGAAGAATCCACAGGAGCTCATCCAGCTTGCGACTGAGGGCCCATACGGAGCCGGAAGTTTCTCCTACCCGGGATTCAAGCGCTTTCGCGATGCAAACCATGTTTGCTCGGGCATAGCTGCTATCGGTTGGCTCAATAATTTGGATGCGACCATCGACGGCCAAGTGGAAAGGGTGGAGGGACGAATTGTTTCCAGCAATTTCTTTTCTCTTCTCGGGGCGGGCGCCAGCGCCGGCCGGACATTCACGAGTCAGGACGAGAAAACGCCGCAGACGAGCGCGGTCGCCGTCATCAGCTACGCGTACTGGAAGCGCCGTTTTGGCTTGGGCCCCACGGTAGTGGGACGAAACATCACGCTCAACCGGACGGTCTTCACGATTGTGGGCGTAGCGCCTGCGGGGTTTTCAGGCGTTGAAATCGGTTACTCGCCGGACATTTACGTTCCGATGGCGATGGAGCCGGCCTTTCACGATGAGAAGTCGTGGCTCAATCAACCGGACTATCACTGGTTGCGCATCCTGGGAAGGCTCGAGCCTGGCGTAAGCCGGGAGCAAGCGCATGCCGCTCTGGCGGTCATTCACCGTCAAGTACAGTCCGACATTCCCATGAACGGTTGGTCGCCGGCGGAGCGAAAAGACTTTCTTTCAACACGCTTGGAAGTCGCCTCAGCCGCGGGCGGGATCGTCTTTGGCTTGCCTCAGGAATTCTCCGGGACGCTCTACATTCTGATGGGGATGGTCGGGCTAGTGCTGCTGATCGCTTGCGCCAACGTGGCGAACCTCTTGCTAAGCCGGGCCACAGTGCGGCAAAGGGAGATCGCGGTTCGCCTGGCCATCGGAGCAGGACGCGTTCGGCTGATCCGGCAACTTCTGACCGAGAGTATGGTGCTGGCAATTGCGGCGGGAGCGGTGGGTCTGCTGTGCGCGCGCTGGGCCAGCGCCGGCATCGTCACGCTGATGTCCATCGGGCGCGATCCCCTATTCCTCGACGTGCGTCCCGACCCGCGCGTCCTGGGCTTCACGGGAGCCGTTGCGATTCTAGCAACTGTTCTTTTCGGACTCGTGCCCGCCCTGCGCGGGACTCGAATGGACCTGACACCCTCCCTCAAGGAAAGCGCGGGCGGCTTCGGCGCCAGAAGGTCCCGCCTTAGCCTGGGAAGGGGTCTGGTGGTCTCGCAAGTGGCGGTCTCGCTGTTGTTGGTGTTCGGCGCAGGCCTCTTCGTAAGGACTCTCAAGAAACTGGAAAACCTCGACCCGGGCTTCGACCGAAAAGGAGTGTTGCTTTTCAACCTTGACCCTTCCAAAAACGGTTACAAGGGCCCCGCCGTGAATGCACTCTACAAGCAAGTGATCGAGCATATTGATGCCGTTCCCGGCGTGAGCTCTGCAAGTGTTTCTATGATGACGCCAATCACCGGTGGTGGCGGCATTGACAATTCCGTCTCGGTCGAGGGCTACACGCCACGGCCGGACGAGAACCTGACGGTCTTTGTCAATGCAGTGGGGCCGAGGTACTTCGAGACTCTTCACACACCGCTCCTGCTTGGCCGCGATTTCAGCCCGCGCGATACAGAGGCCACGCCGAAAGTCGCAGTCATCAACCAATCTATGGCCCGCTATTTCTTTGGGAACAGCAACCCTATCGGAAAGAAGTTCGGCTGGTTTGGCGATGATAAGAACAAGATGCAATTCGAAATCGTGGGGGTCGCGAAAGATTCCAAGTATGAAACACTGCGAGAGAAGATCCCCCGCACGGTTTATCTCGATTGCTTTCAAAGGCCGCTTGAGGGCATCACTTTTGAGGTTCGGACCTCGGTTAGCCCATCATCGTTGGTTTCCGCAATCCGCGGCGCGGTGGACGCTATTGACCCTAGTCTGCGGCCAGGAGGATTCACGACCCTCGAAGAGCATGTGGACAATTCCCTGGGGCACGAACGCGTGATGGCTACGCTGTCGAGCCTGTTTGCAATCTTAGCAGTCGTGCTCGCCTGCGTCGGCTTGTACGGAGTGATGGCCTACTCCGTGGCGCGCCGCACAAGCGAAATCGGCATTCGCATGGCGCTGGGCGCAGGCCGCGCGCAGATCGTGGGAACAATCCTGCGGGAGTCAGCGTTATTGATTCTGGCAGGCGTGGCCCTCGGGCTGCCCGTCGCCATCGCCGCCGCGCGGATGATCTCGAGCCGCCTCTACGGGTTGAAACCGGCCGACCCTCTGACCATCGCAGGGA
>Ga0187888_1000391_pt1 | contig 47724 bp, 29 predicted proteins | sample June2016WEW_7_40_FD_132987 | JGI IMG/M metagenome (GOLD analysis project Ga0187888, IMG submission 132987) | Peatland microbial communities from SPRUCE experiment site at the Marcell Experimental Forest, Minnesota, USA - June2016WEW_7_40 | ecosystem: Environmental > Terrestrial > Soil > Wetlands...
CGATCTTTGCGGATGTCCCTTTGCGCGCTTTGCGGTTAAAGGCTTTTCCTTTCTTCTCTATCCCCACGCGGAACACTCACGCGACATAGCGGTCGCCATTTTCAACGCACTGCACTAACTCCTAATTGTCACCGATTGTCGCGGAGCACCTCTGCCCCGACTTCCGTCCCATACACTTCAGCCCGGGACGCGGTCCCGGGCTGTTGTCTCGACCAAACTCGAAGAGCATGCGCCACCTGCGATGCCGGAGGCATTGCAGCTCGCTTCACACGGCTTACGGCCAGCGCTTCGCCGTGTCTTCCCAACCGGCCGCTCGCACCGGCTGCGGAGCCGGCATGGTCGGCGTGGTGGGCAGCGGCATGCGCGCCGTGGGCTGCGGTCCGTTGACGGCGGTGGCCAGGGCAGGCTTCGCCATCTCCGACACCATTTCTTTTTCCTCGGAGAGCAGCGGAGCCACCAGTCGCAGGGCCTCCACTTCCTTCTCCAGGCGGGTCAATTCCATCTCTTTCTGCCGCAACACTTCATAGACATTCTTCATCGTGGCACCTGGGCGATAGTCGTCGTTCGAGCGTAATTCTCCTTCGAACTTTAGCAGAGTTGCTTGTGTTGTCAAGCGATTAGGGGGTAATCGGTAGTGCCTTCAAGGGCGCCCGGGAGCCATGGAGGGCCCGGACGCCCTCGTCCGGGCGGGCGAGCGTAGCTCGCCATTCTTTGTCCGGGTACATCATCTGTGAATCCGCGCTCAGCGCAACAGGACGATGGCGGCCACGGTGCCCGCCACCACCAGCAGGGCTCCGAGAATATACTTGTTCGCCCGAAACCACGATGGGGAGGGTTCGAGTCCGGCGCTGAACGTGACCTCCTGCGGCGCTGTCTCCTCAGCCGCAACCGGAGTAGCTTCCGAAGCCACCTGAATTACTGCCGGTTCCCGCGGAACGGCAACGGCCATCGGCGGTTGGACCGGGGCAGGAGCGGCCGCCGCACCCGCCTGAGCCGCCGCCGCGAACGCTCGCACTGCGGGCGCAGAAGCTCTGCTCTGGCTTACCGCCTGTTTCGCGGCTGCTGGCGCGAAATTCCGCTGACCGCGCCACCTCTTTTCTTCGCATTCCACGCACAGTACGCGGCCGCTGGATACCGGGAATCCACAGACCTCGCACCGGTGCAAGTGCCTCAATACCGGCGGAACGTGGCTCTGGTCGGGCTCGGCAGGTTTCTGCGCCTCGCCGTTAGCATTCAGCGCGGCTGACCAGAACAGCGGCCGCTGGGGAGCCTCAGGTTTCCCCGGCATGTCTTGCGGTGGCGTATCTTGTGGTGTTGCGGCCTGCGGCGGTGCCGGAGCAGAGATCTCTGCCGGCAATTCCGCCGCGGCTTCGGTCTCTACTTCGGTCTCTACTTCCAGGACCGCTTCCATGGCTGGTTGCATCGCCGCTTCCATGGCGGGTTCCTGGACCGCTTCCCCAGCCAGTTCGATGGCCGGTTCAGAATCCGGTTCAGAATCCGGCTCAACGACCGGCAGGGTAACATCCAAAATTTCTTCCGCCACCGCCTCGGCTGGCGGCTCCGCACCCTTCAGTTGATCAGGCAGGGTTTCGGCCGCATGCGCTAGCCGCACCGCCGTCTCCACCATTTCGCTCAGCCGCCGCAGAGCCGACAGGTCGCGCTCGCCGAAGGCATTGGCCTTGCCCGAGAAAAGTTCGAAAACACCCAGCACCTGGTCGTCCTGCACCACGGGCATGATCGCTACCGAAGCGATTCCCATCTGGCGGCAGACTTCGTGATTCACCCGCCGGTCGCGTTCGGCATCATCACAGCGCAGAGGCTGGCGAGTGCGCACGCTCTCGCCCGAGAGTCCGAACTCGGTCGAAAGCAGCGCGCCCAGTTCCGGCGCATTGGAGCCAGTACTGGCGCGGCACAGCATGTCATTTTTTCCGCTCCGCCGCAGGGCGATCGCCGCTCCGCCAGCCCCGGTAATGTACTGGGCGCGGTCGGCCAGCAATTGCAGGGCAGCGTCGAGATCGCGTTGCGCCATCGCAGCCAGCGACTGGCCGCCATCCTCGCCCGGAAAACGCACAGAAGCCCCCAGCACTCCAGCCGGGATCGCCGCCGAAGCGCGGGCTGGGAAGTTTCGGGTTGGGCCGCCTTGCTCGATCGTGTCCTCCACGTGCGGCCGCCAAGGGCGCGAACCGGCGCCGCAGACTCATTTCAACTGTAAAGATGCTGTAATTTGAGTCTCGCCCGGAGCGAGTAAGGTGTCAAGAATCTCCCCACGCGAAAGTACTATGACAAAAGTGTACCGCCGCGAACTGGGCTGCCCCACGCTTCGCGGTTTTCGAAGCGTGGGCATCGGTGGCGATGGCAGCAAGAGATTTTTCTCAAGTGAAACCCGGTGGGGCAGGGGGCTGAGTGCCGAATGCTGACTGCTTAATTCGCCCGCCGCCGCAGGGCGGCCTGCGCCAGACGGTTCGCCTCGGCATTGTCCTTGCGGGGAACGTGAGAGATGGAGAAATTCAGCGAGCGCGCCAGCTTGCGGCAGGTCCAGTGCAGCGAATACAGGCGCGGGCTGCGGCAGGTATATTCGCCTGTCATCTGCCGCACCACCACTTGCGAATCCGAATACACGTGGAGTTTCCGCGCATTCAGCGAGACCGCGCACTGCAGTGCTTCCATCAGCGCGGCGTATTCGGCGACGTTGTTGTCTTGATGGCCGATCCACTTGGCGATCCGGATGGGGCCTCGTTCGCCGCCATTGATCACCACCCCAATGCCCGACGGCCCCGGATTTCCCAGGCTACCGCCGTCCACGTAGGCCACGAGTTCCGACATCACTTCGGCTGTTTGCACTGCCTCTTTGCAAGATGCGCTTAACTGCGTTCTGCGTCAAGACGATTATTTGGTTCCCTTTCAACGCTTTTTCCTGCTTCTTTACCATCTGTGCAACATATGTGCAAAAACCGGGAAAATGATAGCCGCCTGTGGATAACTCTCGGCCAGGCAACCAGTTGCATTTCCGGTTATGCACAGGTTCTGAAAAGGCGATTGCACCAATAATTTGCGTTGACTTTTGTGAACGTTCTGTTAAGGTTGCTCCCGTCGACGGTCGAAAGGGTTGGCACAATAATACTGAGCCAGTCCAAAGTAGACTGAGTGACTAGCTTGGCGGGGCAACCCGTTAGGCTTCCAGACCCGAAAAAACCGACGTGGTCTGCGAGGACACGTTGGGGTCAGGAGCCGCGAAAGCGGTGGTTGCATCAGGGGCTGTGACGGTGCATGTCTCCACGCTGTTTGCTCCCTCGCAGGAGTTGGCGGCTAGAGCATAACCAATGTCACGGCCCTTTTAATTTTTCCCACACTATTCGCTCCTCCATCCCCCTGCTTCAGACCGTGATTCCTTCCCACAGTCGTACGACCGCAACCGTGCAGCCTCCTCCTCCGGTGCCATTGCCGGGTGCCCCATTTCTCGGTTCTTTTTTTGGCGAGAAGTGGGGGAGACGATCGCCGACAGCGTCGCGACCTGCTCCGCCCGAATCCGAATCAACCATTCGATGATGCAGAATCGTTTTACTGGCGCACCCTCCCGTGTGGGATAATTTCACCCCGTAAACACTCCGCGCTGTCACGGAGTATCTCCAGACTCTTAAAGGCGGAAAAATTCATGGCCAAGAATTCCCTGACTCGTCGTCAATTCATTCATCTCGGTACCGGAGCTCTCGCCGCCACCAGCGCCGCGAAAGTCATCCTGCAACCTCGCCTGCTGTCGGCTGCCCCGCGTCCCGTGGCGCCCAGCGACACCGTGCGTTTCGCCTCCATCGGCACCGGCATTCGCGGATGCGAACACCTCGAGGCTTCTCTGCATGTGCCCGGCGTCCAGTGCGTTGCCGTCTGCGATCTCTACGACAGCCGCCACACCGCCGCCCAGGAAGCCGTTAACAACCCCAGCGTTCCAGCCGCCCGCGAATATCGCTCCATTCTTGATCGCAAAGACGTTGACGCCATCATTCTCGCCACCATGGACCACAACCATCGCCACATCTTCGAAGACGCCTGCGCCGCCGGCAAAGACGTCTATTGCGAAAAGCCCATGTCGCACACCGTCGAGGACGGACTCGCCATGGTCGAGACCGCGCACAAGTACAACCGCATGATCGCCGTCGGCAGCCAGCGCGTCAGTTCCATCCTCTACGCCAAGGCCAAGGAGATTTACGACTCCGGCAAACTGGGCGAAGTCTTCTGCATCGAAGCTTACTGGGACCGCAATTCTCCCAGCGGCGCCTGGGTTTATCCCATTCCGCCCGACGCGAGTGAAAAGACCATCGACTGGAACACCTTCCTCGGCAATGCACCCAGGCGGCCTTTCGATCCCGTCCGCTTCTTCCGCTGGCGCTGCTTCACCGACTACGGCGAGGGCCTGGGGGGCGATCTGTTCGTCCACCTGCTCTCCGGCATCCACTTCATCGCCGGCATCAACACGCCGGCTCTGCGCGCCCAGTCCAGCGGCGGGCTGTTCCACTTCAAGGATGGCCGCGACTTCCCCGATCTGATCGAGACTTTCTACGACTATCCCAACTGCCGCGTCGCCCTGCGCTGCAATCTCAACAATGCCGGCGGCGAATTTATCGGCTTCTACGGCACCAAGGGCACGCTGATCATCAAGGATTCAACCTTGACCTACCGGCCTGAAGACACCCGCCCGCAGCCCGAAGGCTACTCGATCGGCGGTTGGCCACGCGAACTGCGCGAGCAATATCTCGAGCAGTGGCAGAGCGAACATCCGGATACGGCGCCCTTGGCCGCGAGCGTTGATGAGCAGGGCGAGTCCTACACCACGCCCCCTGATTACAGCGACACGGTGGACCACCAGGCCAACTTCTTCAACGCCGTCCGCACCCGCAAGCCGGTCGTTGAGAACGAAATGTTCGGCAACAACACTTCCATCGGCTGCCACCTGGCGAATTTCGCCTATTTCAATAAGTGCGTAGCCGTCTGGGACTCCGGGCAAAAGAGGATCGTGAAAGGATAATAGGCGAAAGAGAAAGAAAATTGGGTGCCCCATTTCTCGCCGCTTTTGCGAGAAGTGGGGATTTTTGGCCGGGTGCCCCATCCTAGCCGCGTCCTTTGCGGCTAGAGCCTGCCCTGAGCGCAGTCGAAGGGGTGGGGATTTTGACTTTTTGACCCCTAACCCCTATCGCGATGTTTCGCCAACCATCCCTTTGGCCCGCCCGCCACCCCGTTTTACGACCGCAATTACCTGCACGTTGACAAGGCAACAGTCACCGAGCATAATCTTTCGCAAGCTTTGGGCATATCCTGCCTTTTCCCCTTGCCCCGAACCTGATTTCCTTACATTTCCTTACCGGCTTTTTACTGAAAGCATTCGGCCCCGTCTGGAACCAACGTTCGATTTTCCAAAGGAGAAATGTCCCATGAAGCTCCGCGCCGCTTGCGTGGTAGTTGCATTCCTGTCCCTGGTTCTTTCGCTGACTCCGTTGACCGCTGCCCAGACCGCCGCTCAAACTGCATCCGCCCTGCCTCGGCTGGTCCGCTTCGGCGGAGCGGTGAAGGATCTCAACGGCAGTCCGCTGACCGGCGAGGTTGGCATCACTTTCTCTTTATATTCTGAGCAAACTGGCGGCGCTGCCCTGTGGCTGGAGACGCAGAACGTGACCGCCGACAACCAGGGACATTACACGGCTCTGCTGGGATCGACCAAGCCCGACGGGCTGCCGGCGGAGTTATTCACCTCCGAGCAGGCACGCTGGGTGGGAGTGCAGGTCTCGGGACAGACGGAGCAGCCGCGCGTGCTGCTGGTCAGCGCTCCGTATGCACTGAAGGCCGGGGATGCGGAAACCATTGGGGGACTTCCGCCCTCAGCCTTCGTGCTGGCCGCGCCGGTGGCCATCGGCTCGGCGGCAGCGACTGGCGCAGCTGCCAGCACGGCGGAGAGCGTTTCGCCGGCAACTACTAGCGACGTGACCACGACCGGGGGCACGATAGATGCGATCCCGCTGTTCTCCACGGCGACGAACATTCAGAACTCAATCCTGACGCAAGCAGGAGCGACCGCAATCAATGTGGGCGGCAAGCTGAATCTGCCGCCTGCTGGCACGGCTACATCCAGCGCCGGCTTCAACTCACGGCCGCAGGATTTTGTGGCCTCGGTATTTAACAGCAGCACCGCGACGGCGGTCCCGCAGACTTTCCAATGGCAGGCCGAGCCGTTGAACAACGACAAGTCCACCGCCACGGGCTCGCTAAACCTGCTCTACGCTACAGGTACGGCCACTCCTGCCGAAACCGGTTTGAAGATCAGCAACAAGGGCATCTTCACTTTCGCCACGGGGCAGGCCTTTCCGGGCACCGGCGACGGCACGGTCACGAGCGTAGCTACCGGATTAGGACTGAAGGGGGGAACGATCATTAAGACGGGAACGCTGACCATCGACACCACCGTGGTCCCGCAACTGGCGGCGGCCAATACGTTCAAAGCCAATCAGACGGTCGACGGCAACCTGACCGCTACGGGCACGGTTAAGGCAGCTACGCTGAGTGCGACAAACGCGAGTATCTCCAATTCGGTAGTGATGAACACGGCCAACGGTGGCCCGCTTAGTGTTACCAGCACTGTCGCCGGCGCAGAGGCGATCTTTGGCTACGCCTCCGCGAGCACGGGAGAAGTCAATGGCGTTATTGGTCTGGTGAGTAGCAGTGACCCCGCTGCCTATGGCGTTGAGGGGTTTGCCACCTCCTCGACCGGGAGTCCGGTGGGTGTATACGGCACGACGAATGCGGCTGCTGGCTATGGCGTGTCCGGGAGCGGCGCGACGGGCGTCGCGGGGGTGTCGACCTCGGCTTCGGGTCTGGGCGGCAATTTTACTGGTTGGTCCGCTCCCTCGGGCTCGGGATTCAACGGTACGGACGGAGTCGACGGCAAGGGAGGCAACGCTGACCCTGCGGGAAGTTCGGCTGGCGGCAACGGCGTAGGGGGTTATGGTGGAACGGGCCCAAATGACGACGGCGTAGGAGGTTTTTTCGCTGGTGGTAACAGTAGCGGCGCCGGCGATGGAGTATACGGATACGCCGGTAGCGGATTTGCCGGGTACTTCGTCGGCAACGTCGATGTCAACGGCGCAATCACGGCGACTACCAAGGACTTCAAAATCGATCACCCCCTCGATCCTGCGAACAAATACCTCGTTCACGCCTCGGTCGAATCCTCAGAGATGATGAATATCTACACCGGCAACATCACCACCGATGGTCAGGGCCATGCGACGGTGCAACTGCCCGAGTGGTTTCAGGTGCTCAACACCGACTTCCGTTACCAGTTGACGGTGATCGGGCAATTCGCCCAAGCCATCGTCGCACACGAGATCGAAAACAACCGGTTCGAGATCAGGACGAGCGCGCCCAACGTCAAGGTCTCCTGGCAGGTCACCGGCGTGCGGCAGGATGCCTACGCCAAAGCGCATCCGCTGGTGGTCGAGCAGGAAAAGGGAGCCCGGCTGCGCGGCTTCTATATCCATCCCGAGTTGTACGGCGCGCCGCCCGAGAAGCAGATCGAGTGGGCGCGCCATCCGCAGATGATGAAGCGGATCAAGGAAATGCAAGCCAAGCAGCAGGCGACAGTCCGGGCTGCGGCGCAACCCGCGGCTGCTCAACCCAAGTAAGCGCAGTCGGGCAGATAGCGAGGTAGCTGCAACCAATGGCCGCTCAGTCCCGGGCGGCTTTTCTTTTGCACAATGCGAAAGTGAGAGGCGAAGCTGTCGATAACAGCCCTCACACTCAGAACCTCAAGCTACCACGCATGCCCGGGGGCCCCAGCAAGCACGCCGACGCCTACGTAGACGCTTCCTTCTTCCGGCTATAGAAGCGCTGGAACTTCGCCCGGTTGCCGCACTTGGTCATGTCGCACCAGCGGCGGCGATGATTCTTGCTGGTATCCAGAAAAAACCACTGGCACGTCTTCGACGCGCAGGCGCGGACGTACGCCACTTGCGCAGAAGCCAGCAGGTCTGCAGCCGAGCGCGCAATCGGCCACAACGGAGCGTCGAAACCGGCGGGCAGCGCGTCAAAGCGCCACTCGAAGCCGCCGTTCTCCTCGACCAGGCGCGCGTGCTGCGCTGCTGACTGCACGTACCCGTTCAGCTTGAACAAAGCCGCGGGCGGCACAGGCTTCTTGTTCACCATCGCCGCAAACACCTGGAACATCGCTTCCCGCATCTCGAGGGCAGAGGCTAACACCTTGGCTGCTGCCGGCGAGCCATAACCGCGCTCGAGCAAACGGTCCGCCAGCGCCGGTGCGAGGACACCCGCGTCCTCGCCGAAGCGCGCCAGGTCGATGTAGCTCTTCAGCAGTTCCGTGGGTTGGCTGCTGAAACGATCGTCCAGTGTGTTGATGAAGTCGAGGCAAACGGCGCCGGCGATCAGCTCAAACCGGGGCGGCCGGCGGCGGTTGATTTTCTGGTTCGTTTTCGTATCGCTCATATTAGGTCGAAAGTCCGACTTTCCGCCATCTTCCCCATTATCTAACCATTAAAATGCACTTGACAAGTTAGATGCCTGGGACATAGGATCGACCTAACCGTTGAAACAAGTTTTTGAGGTTAGATCATGTTTTTCCACCAACCGGCGCAGATTCTGGCCCGGATTCGCAGCGGCCGTGACCCGAAAACGAAAGAAAAGCGAATACCAGCAAGGGAGATATCCACCGCGGAGAAGATGATAAACATAGGAGGCAGGCCCGTGATCGTGCCCACTCGATCTCAAATCCCGGCCGGCCATCGCGCCGAAACCATCAAGCTGGCGCTGGCCTTTGCGGCGATCTATGTCATCTGGGGCTCGACCTACCTTGCGATCCGCTATGCCGTGGAAACCATTCCGCCGCTGGTAACGGCCGGCATCAGGCACTCTATCGCGGGTGGGATTCTGCTGGCGTGGGCGTGGGCGCGCGGCTTTCGTCCGCGGCGCGAGCACTGGATTTCTGGATTCGTTTTAGGCGCGTTGTTCTTTCTGATTGGCCACGGGTCGCTGCACTGGGCGGAGCAATACGTCGGATCAGGACTGGCGGCGCTGCTGATCGCGACCGAGCCTATGTTTATTCTGGTGCTGGCGTGGGCCATGAGCCAGCAGCGAATCAGCCGGATCAGCGCGCTGGGCCTGGGTTTGGGCGTGGCTGGAGTCGCCCTGCTGACGCGCGCCGAGCTGGCGACGAAAGGCTCAAGTCTGCTCGGATTGCTGGCCGTGCTCATCGGGTCGCTGGCGTGGTCGGCAGGCGTTGTCATCTCTCCGAAACTGAAGCTGCCCACGGACGCGCTGGGACGCACCGCCCTCCCGACCATCTGCGGCGCTGCCATGTTGCTGATCGCTGCGGGCCTTACGGGCGAATTTCAGCACACGCACTGGGCAAGCATTTCGCTCAAGTCAGCGTTGGGCCTGGCGTATCTCATCGTGTTTGGATCGGTGGTGGCGTTCACGGCCTACATGTGGCTGCTGCAGCGGTGTCCGCCGGCGCTGGTGGCAACGCACACCTATGCGAACCCTGTGGTCGCCGTGCTGCTGGGATGGCTGCTGGCCTCGGAGCCGCTGACGATGCGGGTGGTGTTCTCGTCAGTGGCAATTCTGGGAGCGATTGTGCTGATCCGTCGCGGCGAGCGGACCGCAACAGCGATCGGTTCTGAGGCAACAGGTCTGCCCGCGGAAGCCGAACTGCGTCCCGCAATCAGGAGGGTGTCATGATCAGCCGTTTGTGGCATGGATGGACTACGCGCGAGAATGCGGACGCATATGAGCGCTTGTTGCGGGCAGAGATATTGCCGGGCATTCACCGCGTGCGCGGATTCAAGGGAGCGGAGTTGCTGCGGCGCGATGCGAACCATCAGAGCGCGAATCAGGAAGTAGAGTTCGTGACTGAAAGCTGCTCGCGCTTCGACGCGCGATCGGCGCACTACGAGACGGTGTTCAAATTGGACTAGAACCCCACCCTTCGAACATGGCCCTTCGAGCGAATCCTAGCCATGATGAGATGCCGCAGGTCCATGGCTAACTCTTTGGGCCCTGAGCGGGGGGTTGATGTAAACACCTGGTTACAGCATTTACTCCCGGTTTCGCCCATAGCTAGCGTCACTCGGGCGGCGCAATTGACCGAGGTTGTCAGCCTTCTCCTCTGGCCTTGCCTGTTTCTATTAACTGTGGTTAACTATGAAGAATAATCTCTGGTTAATAGATGAGAGCAGTGGCACTTTGCCACTTCAGGGCAGAGAAGTGGGGTATTCATGGCGCGGGCAGCGAACTTTGCTTTTGTTGTATTGACGGTGGCGTGTCTTCATCCGGTGAAAGCGCTGGCACAAGGCGAAACCACCAGTGCTATCGTTGGCCAAGTTCGAGACACAACCAACGCAGTTGTGCCCGGCGCCACTGTGACGATCACGAATCACGAGACCGGTCTAAAGCGCAGTGCCCGGACCGATGACGCAGGCCGCTTCAACTTTCCACAGCTAAAGCCGGGCACCTATTCGGTTAGAGCGGAAGCACAAGGCTTCGATCCGGGACAAAATGACAATGTCATTTCGGGCCTAGGCCAGAGACAAAGTGTGGAGTTCATGCTCAAGGTGGCGCGGTCCAATGAGGCGGTTGAGGTAAGCAGCGAAGCCCCGATCATCAATCCGGAAAACGCAAACACATCCACAACCCTGACTGCGCCGGCACTGGAGGACCTGCCGAATCCGGGAGGGGATCTGACCTACCCTCTACAATTTGCGCCTGGCGCCCTAATCAACACGGCGGGGAGCAGTAACGATTTCGTCGGCGGCAGTAACGGCTATGGCAACGTGGAGTTCAACGGGCTTCCCGCCCTCTCCAATGGCTACATCGTGGACGGGCTGGAAACGAACGACCCTCTCACCAATCTCAATAGCGGTTTGTCCACCAACCTCGTGCTGGGATTGAATTCGATTTCGGAAGTGACCGTCAACACACTTTCTTATTCGGTAGACCAGGGACGGTATGGAGCATCGCAAGTCGACTACGTCACCAAGTCCGGCACGAATCAGTTTCACGGGAATCTCTATGAGCTGTGGAATGGTTCTCTACTGAATGCAGCCGACTACTTCACCAATGCGACTCCGGGGAATCACAAGCCGGGATCGACTGTAAATCACTTCGGAGGTAGTGTGGGCGGCCCGATTGCGCACGACAAGCTCTTTTTCTTCTTCGACAGCGAGTGGGTGCAGATCGCACTGCCCATCGTCACACCCACGATTGTTCCCAGCCCCACATTCCAACAATATGTTTTGCAGCAACTTCCTTCTTCCTTGATCCCGTTCTATCGACAGATGTTCTCTCTGTATGGAAATACTAGCGGCGCGCCCACCGCGATACTTGGCTGCCCGCTTGGCGCCGCCGGGGATGGTTGCGCGAACCGACAAAGCGTTTCGCATTCCAGCGATGATCACGAACAAGTGCAGACCGTCCGCCTCGACTACAACCTCAACCCGAAAGATACAGCTTGGTTTCGCTTTCAGTCGGACACCGGTCTGCAAGCCGCGTGGACGGACCCTATAAACCCGGTGTTCGATGCGTTTTCGCCGCAGCCTCTCTATTCGTTCGCGGCAGGACACACGCACGTCTTCTCGCAGAGCTTGGTGAACTACTTCAATCCTGCATTCTCCTGGTACGAGAGCTTGTTCGGACCGAGCAACCTTCAGAAGACTTTGTCGGCCTTTCCGATCGTGTTGCAGGGGACCGGCGCGAATGCCTTTACACCCATGGGAGGGCTTGACAACACCTGGATTCAAGGCCGACGCGCATCCCGCTTTTTCATCAACGACAATCTCGCCTGGAGTCACGGCGCCCACGAACTGCGGTTCGGAACCAATATCCGTATCTTCCGCCTGAACGACTACGACTTCGGAGAAGGCACGGTTCCCACTGTGACCTACGCGAATTTGCAGCAATTCATAGACGGAGTAGCGAACACCGCGTCGGAGACATTCCCTTCAAACGCAAATGAACCGTTCAACTTTCTCAATCTCGATGTCTACGCGCAAGACACCTGGAAAGTGACTCGCACCCTAACCTGGACGTTCGGTCTGCGCGACACATTTAATTCCAATCCGCTGAATCCTCATGATCAAGTCGCCCGTCTTCGCGGTTCCTTCAGTTCCATCTCGCATGATGTCAATCAACCGCTGAATGAGGCCATCCAGACTCATCTCGGCAATCTGTTTTCGTCAACACCGCTGGCCATTCTGCAACCGCGAACCGCGATTGCGTGGCAGTTCGAGCCAAGATCCGTGCTCCGAACAGGCTTTGGGATTTTCAGCGATATCTTGCCAGGCACGGTGGCCGACCTGATCGGCACGAACCCTCCCTACGACAAGACGTTTCAGGGAGGAGTGCTGGGCAGCGTGGGCGGCACGGCCATCGCGCCGGGGGTGCCCAGCAGCGCAGTCGACGCAACCAGCGCGGCAAATCAAGTTTTCACTTCGGGATTTCCCCAGGGACAGCTTTCGTGCGCATCTCCACAGTCAAGTCCCGCAAGTTGTCTTCCACCGGTCGCGATCACGGCCGTCCCGGATGGAAAACTCCACGCGCCGTACTTCATGGAGTGGAGCCTGGGAATGGAACATCAATTTGGAACAACGGCTAGTGTGCAAGCGCAGTATGTAGGCACGCGGGCTGTGAATCAACCGTACTCAACCCAAGTCAACGGCTACCAAACCGTGTGTCAGGGCTGTTTTGCGCCGTTTCCCTATCTGCAATCAACCGATCCTCGATTCGGCGCGGTGACGCAGTTCTCCACCGGCGCGAACAGCCACTACAACGGCCTTCAACTGACCGGGATGAAGCGCCTCGGACATGGTCTGCAAGGGCAGATCAACTACACCTGGAGCCGTTGCATGGATACGGTCTCGAACGGAGGGTTCCTTTCGTTTTCCGCAGGAGGGATTCTCTCGCCTCTGCCTGGAAACCTAGCCCGCGATTATGGTCCTTGCGACTATGACATCCGGCACAATCTCAACGCGCAGTATGTTTATCAGTTGCCGGTCAGAGTCCGCAGTCATTCGCTAGGCTACGTGCTCAACGGCTGGCAGATTTCTGGAACGGCGTTCTGGCACAGCGGAGTTCCGTTCTCGGTGCTGAGTACGCCCTATTCAGCAAACGGAAACGGCATCGTCCAGGGCAGCGGACCGCAGTTTGCCAGTGTCGTTCCTGGCGTCGCGCCGTATGAGCATCATCCTATTCCGGGCGTAACTCAGGCGGGAACGATTCAGTGGCTTAATCCGGACGCATTTGTGTCGGCGGTCGATCCGAGCACAGGCCAGTGCTATGGCGGCGACAGCTCGCAGAATTGCCAATTCGGAAACCTCGGCCGTAATGCCCTGCGTGGCCCTAATTTCTTGTGGAGCGACTTCTACCTGACAAAATGGTTTCCCTTGAGCGAGCACATGAAACTGCGGTTTGAGGGGCAGTTCTTTAATGTTTTCAACCATCCGAATTTTGCGCTTCCAAGCATGGTTCAGGCCGGCATTCCAGGAAATCCTTCCACGCAGAGTGGATTTGGAGCGCTCACCTACACGACCTCTCCGCCGACCGGCTTGCTAGGCGTCGGACTGGGTGGCGATAGCAGTCCACGCATGATCGCTTTTCAGGCGCGGCTGGAATTCTGAGGGTACACGGGAGATTCGGGATGGTTGGCCGGCAAACAGGAAGTTGTCCGAGCGGCCACCCGCCAAGGAATTGCCTCAACAGGTGATAAATCTCGTTATCACTCATCAACCATGGTCGAAATAGTTTTCCTAATGCTCATTTGTGATGAGGCCTGGACATTAATCTCGAAGTAGTCACTTCTAACACCTAGAATCTCGGACCCGTTACATTTCTTCTCGCTTACCCAGGACATCCGTCCCTTCGGGTGCGTTCAGGGCAGGCTCTGGGCTATCATATGCTGCCCCTTGCGGAGCTGGGGAACTGGAGCATGCCGCGGAGCGTAATGTTACAGGGGAAAAGACTGCATGGACACTGAACAAACCTTATCGGATGGTGATTTCGTCCCCGCTGGCAGCCAGTCGCGGGCAGACACCGCGATGCTGCTGGGAATTGCGGGAGCGGTGGCGATGGTGCACGTGCTGACGAACAGCCGCTACGGGTTTCATCGCGATGAACTGCAGACGCTGAGCGATGCGCGGCACCTGGATTGGGGATTCGTGGCGTATCCGCCATTCACGCCGTTCGTGGAGCGCATCAGCCTGGGGCTGTTTGGGATCTCGCTGGTGGGGCTGCGGCTGTTCTCGGTGATCGCGCAGGCGCTGGTGATTGTGGTGGCTGGGCTGATGGCGCGGGAATTGGGCGGCGGGCGCCTGGCACAGGCGACGGCGGCGCTGGCGACCGCGCTCGCGCCGCTCGCCCTTTTCGAGGGAACGGAATTTCAGTACACGACCTTCGATTATCTGTGGTGGGTGCTGATCGCGTATTTCGGGATTCGCCTGCTGAAGACGGAAGATCCGCGATGGTGCCTGGCCATCGGAGCGACCGTGGGCGTGGGCCTGATCACCAAGTACACGATGTGTTTCTATGTGGCCGGGATTCTGGGCGGGCTGGCGCTGACGCAGGCGCGGCATTTTCTGCGCAGCGGGTGGTTCTGGGGCGGAATGGCGCTGGCGTTTGTGATTTGTCTGCCGAACCTGGTGTGGCAGGTGCGGCATGATTTCATCTCGTATCACTTTCTCCATCACATTCACGTGCGGGATGTGGGCGAGGGACGGGCGGAGGGATTTCTGTACCAGCAATTCCGGATTTGCACGAATCTGTTTGCAGTGCCGTTGTGGATTGGCGGGCTGATTTGTTTCTTCCGTGACCGGCGATACCGGATGCTGGCATGGATGTACGTGATACCTCTGGCGCTGTTCGCGGTCTCGAAGGCGCGGTTCTACTATCTGGGAGCGGCGTATCCCATGCTGCTCGCGATGGGCGCAGTGGCGGGAGAGCGATGGGCCGCGACGTTGTCGCGAGCATGGCGGCGGACGGTGGAGGGAGTGTTCTTCGCCGGGCTGGCGGCATGCGGGCTATATTTCGGCGCGATGATCATTCCGTTTGCCTCCAGCGGGCCGCTCCGGGAATTTGCGCTCAAGAACAATGGTGATATGCGGGAGCAGATTGGCTGGGATGATCTGGTGAAGGCGGTAGCAGGGGTTCGAGATTCGCTGCCCGCTGAGCAGAGAGAGGGCGCGTGTGTGTTGGTGGGAAACTACGGCGAAGGGGGCGCGATTGAGATTCTGGGGCCGGCGTATCATTTGCCGCCGCCGATCAGCTTAACCAACTCGGCGTGGTTGCGCGGATATCCCACGCCACCGCCGGCGACGCTGATTGTCGTGGGGTGGTCGCGGGAGCAGGTGGAGGAAGCGTTCACATCATGCCGGCTGGCGGGACATAACGGGAATCGATACGGGGTAAAGAATGAGGAGAGCGGGGACCATCCGGATATTTTTGTGTGTGGAGGACCACGTGAACCTTGGCCTGAGTTCTGGAAAGATCACCAGAGGTTTGGGTGAGTTCAGTTCCTCCGTTATGGAAAGTCAAGATCCGCCAAACAAAATGCATAGAGCTGGTTTCATAAATGGTCTTGCAGGGTTCGAGTACCGGGCCCTCAGGCGCTAAAGCCCTCGTCCTTTGTAGCCCCGAGCGGCACGGCTGAAGCCGTGCCCTACCCAAAACCTAAATGAAACTAGCTAGGCTCCAACCGGGGAACCAGGTCCTTGGTTATGGAAGTCAAAATCCCCACCCTCTCGCAAAAAACGCGAGAAGGGTGGGGCACCCGCCGTCAGTCTGACCGCCGCAAGACGTAGATGGCCCAGGGTGCGATGCGAGTTTCGCTGATCCAGGGATAGGGCTCGTCGCCTTTCGCCAGAGGCCTGCGCACTTCCACAATTTGCAGTCCGGCAGCGCAATAGGTTTCCAGGTAAGACTGGTGGGGCCAGACAATATCCACCGCGGGCGAGCGATCTTCGAAATCTGTGGTGATAATTTTCACCGGATCGCCCGGCTTGGCATGAGAGTTCTCGGGAAAATCTCGGGTTGAAAACGAGGCCCACTCGTTGAGATAAATTTCTGGCGTCGAGACGATGTTGACGAGGATTCCATCGGGCGCGAGGTGCTCACGCAGGCCGCGAAATAAATGGACCTTCATTTCCGCGCCGGGAATGTTATCGAAGGTGAATGCCGATTGGATAAGGGCAAAACCTCGGCGCGGCAAGGAGCTCATGTCGTCGCCGGGAATGAGGCGGTAATCGCCGTGGGGATCGATGGCGCGTGCCTTCGCCACCATCTCGGCGGAGATGTCGACGCCGACCACCTCAAAGCCAAGGCCAGCAAGGAACCGGGTGGAACGGCCTGTGCCACAGCCGAAATCAAGGGCTGCAGTTCCCTTTACGTGAGCACGAAGAATCTCGGGCAAGTCGCGGAAGGCAAGATGGTAGGTGTTGGCGAATTCGAGTTTGGAATAGGCTTCGGCGCGGATGGTGTTTTCGTAGCAGTTGACGAAGTCAGTCACAGATAATGTTCTCACGGACAGGAGTGTCCGCGCCACATAGTCGTCAGCGGTGCTGGTCGCGGCGGCGGAGGTAGTCAATGAACATCTGTTCGACGGGCTTGTCGTAAGCCATCAGGACGTGGCGGACGGTGTGTCCGCTGACGAAGTGGCAGACTTCCTCGGCGAGATTCTTGGCGTGATCGCCGGCGCGTTCGAGCGACTGGGTCATGAAGATGACCTGCAGGCTGGCCTGGCGCTGAACGTTTTCGGGATTCTCGATGTGGCGCAGGAAAATGAGGTTGCGCAGGCGATCCATTTCGGCGTCGGCGCGCAGGACGTCGAGAGCCTTGCTGATTTCGCGCTCCGAAAAGGCAGCGCCACAATCGGTGAGCATTTTTTCGAGGATGGTTGCCATCTGGGTGAGATCGCGAGTGTCCTCGGAATCGATGCGGCCGCCGGCGGCCTGGGCGCTGTTGGCAAAACTGAGCAGCAGGTCGCCGATGCGCTCCAGACCGATCATGAATTTCATGCAGGCGAGGAGCTCGCGGGCCTCGGCCGGACCGACTTCGGTGATGGCGGTGGTCACGCCGCTGTCAATTTCCATGTCGAGGGTGTCGAGATCGCGCTCGCGCTGGCGCAAGGAATTGAGCAGGGAGTTGGATCCGGTGGCGATGCCTTCGGCAGCGGCAGCGGCTGCTTCCTTGGCCAACTGGCAGGCTTCCACGGTGCGGCGCACGATGTAGTGATGCGCCGGTTCGGAGTTCTGAATGGCCGTGCTCATGAGAGTCTCCGCCGGGCGGGAACGCGGGCGACCAGGAGGTCTGGTGCGGCCGTCGTCGCGGTTCTGCCGTTCATGGGATTGGATGGCCAACGCCTAAGCATAGGTTGTTCCTGTGGACATGGTGGTTAATAAGCTGTGAATTTTCGGTTATTTTTCGATGCCCGCCTGGTGCAAAGTGCATGGTCAGAAACTATTGTCGGACAACACGAAGCAAATGCAAAGAGAATTTGGGGAGCAGTGGTCAGTGGTTAGTCGCGCCGCAGTCTCAGAATCTTCACTGCCCTGCTTCGCGGACTTCGCGGCTTTTCTTTGCGAGCTTTGCGGTAGGAGATCTTAAACCGCGAAGGACGCGAAGGATTCGCAAAGGGCAGCGAAGGAGTCGTCTGGAAACTCAATCGACACCACTACCGAATCAGGGGGATAGGATCCGGCCCACTGTCTCTGCGTGGGCTCAGGCGGTTGGCAAGGTAAACAGGAAAGTGCTGCCGTGGCCAAGTTCGCTTTCGGCGCGGATGGAGCCGCCGTGGGCGAGCATGATGTGTTTGGCGATGGCCAGGCCCAGGCCGGTGCCACCGGATTCGCGGGAGCGGGCCTTATCCACGCGATAGAAACGTTCGAACAGGCGGGGCAGATGCTCGGAGGAGATGCCGGCGCCGAAATCCTGCACGTAGAATTCGACGCCGCGGGTTGCGGGGCGCGCACCGAGAACGATGCGACCGCCGGCGCGCCCGTATTTCATGGCGTTGTCAATGAGGTTGGAGAAAACCTGGTGGATGGCCTCGCGGTCGGCCATCACCGAGGGCAGGGATTCCAAGGTGCCGCCGCCCTGGCCGTTGTTCTCGATGATTTCGAATTCCACGCCCTGGCCGCGGGCGATTTCGCGGAAGTTTTCCTCGGCATCGCGCAAAAGTTCGACGGGCGGGACAGGCTCGGTCTCAAAGCGGGTTTCGCCTGATTCCACGCGGGCCAGGGTGAGCAAGTCCTCGGTGAGGCGTGCCATGCGGGCAGCGTTTTTGCGGATGATCTCGAGGAAGTCGCGGGTATGAGCACCGTTGTCGGGCGTGCTGTCGAGCAAAGTTTCGGCGTACCCCTGAATCGAAGTCAGGGGAGTGCGCAGCTCGTGAGAGACGTTGGCAATGAAATCGCGGCGTGTTTTTTCGACGCGCTCGGTTTCGGTCAGGTCGCGGAGTACGGCGACAGCGCCGCCATCGGGCAGAGGCGCGGCGGTGACGTCGAAGGCGCGGCCCGGCACGATCGAAGTGGCGCGGGCGGTCTTCGCCTGTTTGGTCGTGGTCGCGGCCTTCACCGTGGCGAGGAAATCAGGATCGCGGATGGTTTCGACGACCGGGGCATTCAAGCGAGTGCGCTGCGGGACGAGGCGATCCATGGGCTGGTTCGCCCATTGGACGAGGCCGTCGGAACTGACGGCAATGACGGCGTCCTGCATGCTGTTGAGCAGGGTCTCGAGCTGGTGCTGGCTGGAACGCACGGCAGCGAAACTGCGCTCGACCTGCCCAGCGGTGCGGTCAATGGCGGCAGCGACGCGGCCAATCTCATCGAGCGAGGGGTCATCCAGTCGGGCGCGAAGGTCGCCGCGCTCGATGCGGGCGGCGACGTCCACGATGCGCTCGAGACGACGCGCCGTAAGGATCGAAGCCCCAGCCGCGACCAGCAAAGCAATGAGTAACGCCAGAGCCGACCCCCAAAGCAGGCGACGGCGCACCTGGGCCTGCACGGCTTCGAGATCAGAAAGAGGATAGGCGAGGCGCACGGCGCCTCCGGGATAGGGAGCGGCGACGTAGAGAAACGGAATGCCGAGGGTGGCGCTGCGGCGTTCGTTGCTTCCGGTCTTGCCGACCAGAGCGGCGACGAATTCCGGCCGCCCGGCGTGATTTTCCATGGTGGCGGGATTGGACTCAGAGTCGGCCAGCACTTTGCCGGAGGCATCAATGACGGTGGCGCGAGCGCCGGCGGCCTGGGCCTCCTCAGCAGTAATCTCGGTGATGGAGCGAGTACGGTCGGTCTGGACGCGGTGGGCGAACAGGAGGGTCTTTTGGGTAAGGTCCCGTTCGATCTGGGCGCGCAGGGAGGCTTCCCAGGCGCTGCCCAGCATGGCGTCGAGAGTCAGGGCGGTAGCAGCGATCACAATCAGGAATGCGGCCAGCAGTTTGAAGAAGATGCGATTCTTCACTTTCGCCTCATTTGGGAACTTCGAAACGGTAGCCGGCGCCGCGGACCGTCTTGAGGTAGCGGGGATTCTCAGGGTCGGGTTCGATTTTCTCCCGGATGCGACGGACATAAACATCCACGGAGCGGGGAGTGACGTACGAGGTGTCGCGCCAGACGGAGTCGAGCAGATGGTCGCGGCTGAAAACGCGTCCCTTGTGACGGGCGAAATAGTCCAGCAGGCGGAACTCGGTAGCGGTCGTAGGAACCAACTGGCCGCGCACCACCAGAGTCATGGCCGAAGGATCGATTTCAATTTCACCGACCTTTAAGGGACTGGGCGGAAGCGGGCGTTCGAAGCGGCGCAGCACGGCCTTGACGCGGGCCACGAGTTCGCGCGGGCTGAAGGGTTTGGCGATGTAGTCGTCGGCGCCGAGTTCGAGGCCAAGCACGCGATCGGCTTCGCTGCTCTTGGCCGTCAGGAAAATGACGGGCACGGAGGCGAGGCCGGGGGTCTGGCGGACGGTGCGGCAGATTTCGAGGCCGTCCTTGCCGGGAACCATGATGTCGAGCAAAAACAGCGCCGGGCGCTGACGTTCGGCGTCGATGAGAACGCTGGCCCCGGTGGGATAAACGCGGACGGCGAAGCCTTCGTTTTCCAGATGATGACGAACAAGGCGGGAAATGTCGGGATCGTCTTCCACCACAAAGATGTTTGGTTTCACGGGATTATTGTAACTGGAATGCAGCCGCCGGTTGCCAGTTGCCGGCTGCCAGAAGTCGGGCGAGGCTGGATTTTCACGAGATTGTAACAATCAGGTTGGAGGCGCGATCGAATGGGCAAGTCCTGCGGGAGGACGTTACAGGTTCGGCAACGTTGACTTCGAGCGCCTGGAGTGATTTGATGAGCGTCGGGGTTTGTTCCTTCCAGGCTGAGGAGAATAATCAAGATGTCGTTCGAGGAAGCATTGGTTGTGGCATCGCGGGACGAGGGGTTTAAGGCTACGGTTTATGCGATGAATACCCTCCTCATCCATAAGGGTATCTACACGCAAGAGGAGTTTCAGGCGTTGTTTGTGGAATGGGTGGAGAAGGAGCAAAGGCGCAAGGCTCCTGAGCCGAGGCGCGCTGAGGCTTCTAGTGCGTACTCCGTTTAGTTCTGTAGGGTGGATGTTCACAGTCCGGTTTCTTGCCGCAGTGAATCCCGATATCACAGGCTCTGCACTCGCACCGGCAGGGTGGTGCGGGCTTGATTTCTCTCGGAAGTTTCTTCCTGGTTGCCATCTCACTTGACTCCTTATTGCCGCTCTCTTTTCACAATATCTATATAACGAGGCGTCGTCGTGCGAATGGGGGCACGATCCCACCGGCCGCTCCGTATTGCCGTCGCAGGACTTGCATCATAAACGGGCACCCTATGCCTACAGTGGCACGAATAAAGAGTGACAGGAATGTAGCAAGTGTCAAACCCTGCGGAGAAACTGTGGAAATCCGGAGATGTCAGTTGATTTGGTTAGGAAAACAAACAGCGAAGCTCGTGGGCTTCGTCGCAAGTCGTCAGATAGAAACCACTAGGGTGCGGCAGCGATCGAGGTGGAAGCGCTTGCCGGGCGGGATGACTGTAGTAGCGCTGTATTCGGTGATGACGGCCGGACCGGAGTACTTCTTCCCGGAGCGAAGATCGTCGCGGGAGTAGATCTGTGTTTCGAGTTTCTTGCCGTCGAATAGGACTGGGACTTTGGGCTGTGAGGGCCTGCCGAGCTTCGCTCGGCCCGGATCCCTCGACTTCGCTCGGGACAGGCTCACGAGGGCGGCTGTCCCCACACGTTCGGCGTCTGGCTGGCGGACGAGGGCGTCCGCCGCTCCACGGGTTGTTCTTGATTTCAGCGCAGCGCGGAGGCGGAGAGTGACGATTTCAACTTCGCGGCCGTGGTGCGCGTAGCCGTAGCGGCGCTGGTGTTCCCGCTCAAAGTCGCGCAAGAGGTTTTTGGTGAGCGGGAGGTTGAGTTCGTATCCCTGGCCGCGATAACGGAGGTCGGCGCTGCGGCGGTAGTGCGGTGTTCCCTGCCAGCCTTCGCTCGAGAAATCCCGCGCGGCGGCCTTTTCCAGGGCCGAGAATTGGCGGCCCAGCTCGGCGTGAGGAATTTCTTGGGATGTGCGCCACAACACGGTGTGGGAATAATCCTTGACGACGTCGCTGGCGAGAATTCCGAGCGCGGAAAGAGCGCCGGGCAGGGCGGGGACGATGACGTGCGGAATGCTGAGAGCTTCGGCGAGAGCGCAGGCGTGCAGGCCTCCGGCGCCGCCGAAGGCAACCAGGGCGAAGTGACGAGGGTCGCGGCCGCGCTCGATGGAAACAACGCGGATGGCTTTCTCCATGGTGGCGTTGACGACGCGAATCACGCCGGCGGCGAACTGGTCGAGCGTCAGGCGGCTCTGGTGCCGTTTCAGAAATTCTGCGGTGAGGCGGCGGGCCCGGTCGAGATCGAGCGTGAAGTCTCCACCGAGAAAGCGGGCGGGATCGAGACGGCCGAGCAGGAGATTGGCGTCGGTGACGGTGGGTTGGGTGCCGCGGCCGTAGCAGATGGGGCCGGGATCAGCGCCCGCGGACTCGGGGCCAACCCGCAGCGCGCCGGCAGCGTCGAAGCGGGCAAGCGAACCTCCGCCAGCGCCGACGGTGTGGATGTCGAGCATGGGGACGCGCACGGGAAAGCCGGCGATTTGCCCGTCGGCGGCAGTTTTGATTTCGCCTTCGACGAGGGAGACGTCGGTGGAGGTACCGCCCATGTCGAAGGCGATGATGTGATCGAATCCACTGGCACGGGCGGCGGCTGCGGCCCCGACAACGCCTCCGGCGGGGCCGGAGAGCACGGTGCGGACGGGTTCGCGCGCGGCGGCCGAGAGCGCGGTGATGCCGCCGGAGGATTGCATGACGAAGATGCGGGGAGTGGGGGCTAAAGCCCCCTTTTTGTTGGCACTTTTCGCGGCGCTAAAGCGCCGCTCTTCCACATTCTGAACGCCGCTCGCAGCGCTAAAGCGCCGCTCTTCCACATCGTGAACACGGGTCTCCGCGCTGCGACGCGCGGACGAGTCGCCCGCGCCTACACGGATGTCTCTACGGGAACGGGCTTCCAGATTTTCCAAATAGCGCAGCATCACCGGCTGCAGGTAGGCGTTGATGACGACGGTTGAGGTGCGCTCGTACTCGCGGAATTCGGGGAGTATCTGGTGAGAGATGGAGAGCGGGACGGCGAGCGAGCGCAGGGCGTCCGCAACTGCGTTTTCGTTCTGAGGATTGGCGAAGGAGAACAGCAGCGAGATGGCGATGGATTGCGGGTGTTTGGCTTGTATCCGGGCGGCGAGCGCGCGCAATTCTTCCGGCGCGGGCGCGGCGAGGACCTGGCCGTCGCTCGAGGTGCGCTCGTTCACGCCGAAACGCTGGTCGCGCGGGACCAGCGGTTCGATACGGTCGAAGAAGAAATCGTAGAGCTTAGGGCGCGCCTGGCGTCCGATTTCGATGGCATCTTCGAAACCGGCGGTGGTCACCAGAGATGCAGGCGCTCCTTTGCGTTCGAGCAGCGTGTTGGTGCCGACGGTCGTGCCGTGGAGGAGGATGAAATTCTGGCCGGGAGCGATTTTGCGGAGCGCTTCGACGATGGCCTGGGAAGAATCGGCCGGAGTCGAGAAAACTTTGAGCATGCGCAGGCAGCGGGTGGCGGGATCGATCCAGACGCAGTCGGTGAAGGTGCCGCCGGTGTCGATGGCGATGCGGAGATGTTGGGGGCGGAAGAGCATGGGATGTCGCAGCGGAAGATTAGAGTAACATTGCAACCCATGATCGCGGGCGTCGACGGATGCAAGGACAGGTGGATCGCTGTTGTCGAGATAAGTAACAGCCGAACCGAGATAAGGCCACCTTGCACGTTTCGAGAATTAATGGAAGATCGCGAGCTTAGCCTCATAGTGATCGACGTTCCAATCGGCCTGGTTGATGAAGGCGCACGCCGAGCCGACGCTCTTGCCAGAGAATTTCTCGGCAGGCGAGGGTGTTGCGTCTTTACGGCACCGATCCGTCCAGTTCTCGGATGTCGAACTTGGGAAGATGCATGCCGAGTGCGGCTCGGAATCGACAACAAGAAAATGTCCAAACAACAGTTTGGGATATTGAGCAAGGTCTATGAGGTCGACGAAGCACGGCGCAGGGGCTTGGCGCAGGTCTTTTGCGAGGGTCACCCAGAAGTGAGCTTTGCGCTTATGAGGGGTGGCTCTCCGTTCTCAATTGGAAAGAAAAAGCGGGAGGAAGAAAACAAAGGTGCGACTTGGTATGCAGGCACTTTCCCGATGCCCTCGCGCGCATGGATGAGTATGCATTTCATCGGGAGGACGTTCTCGATGCATACGCTCTCTTATGGAGCGCAATGAGAATACGCCGAGGAGAGGAGCGGAAGTTTCCAGAAGAGGTGGTGGTAGACAGGTTCGGAATCAAGATGGAGATCGCGGCTTAAGCCCTCTGACGTCCCTCCGGGACTTGTTTCTTTTCTTTCTCCCTACCCAGGACTTACGTCCTGGGCTAACATATGCTGCCCCTTCGGGGCTGCGACCTTGCCCGGTCTGAGACCAGCCCCACACGGACTGTTAAGAAGCAAAGAAAAAGCAGGTTCCTCACCGCTGAAGCGGTTCGGAATGACAGAGGGTTGTGGTTATTCTGACCTTCCTCTGCGTATCACTTGGTGGTGAACGCTAGCGTGAGCAGCGTCTTTTGCTCGACCTCGTGGGCTTTGGCGCTGCCGGTGGCGGGGCTGGGGCTGGAACTGCGTTTCACGGTCAGCACCGAGCGCTCGCCGGCGATGCGTTTCAGACGCGGCAGCATATTGAACATCGCGCCCATATTGGCAGGCTCCTCCTGCACCCAGACGATATCGGAGTGGCGGCCGTGGCGGTCGAATTCGGCGATGACTTCCTGCTCGGGGAACGGGTAGAGCTGTTCGAGAAAAACGATTGCCGTGCTCGTGTCTTTTCTCTTCTTGCGCTCGGCCTGAAGTTCGTGGCCGATTTTTCCGGTGCAGATCAGGATGCGGTCAGCTTCTCCGACTTCGGTGTCGGGAATGACGTTCAGGAAATTCTTGTGGGTGAAATCTGCTAGGGGCGAGCTTGCGTCGGGGTGGCGCAGCATGCTCTTGGGAGTGAAGACGATGAGCGGCTTGCGCCAGTGGCGCAGGGCCTGGCGGCGCAGGAGATGGAAATACTGCGCGGCGTTGGAGGGCTGCGCGATCTGAAGATTGTGTTTGGCGGCGAGCTGGATGAAGCGCTCGATGCGGGCGCTGGAATGCTCCGGGCCCTGGCCCTCGTAGCCGTGGGGCAAGAGCATGACGAGGCCGGAGAGCAGGTTCCACTTGGCTTCGCCGGCGGCAACGAACTGGTCGATGATGGCTTGCGCGACGTTGGCGAAGTCGCCGAACTGGGCTTCCCAGAGGACGAGGGATTCGGGATAGTCGCGGGAGTATCCGTACTCGAAGCCGAGGACTCCAGCCTCAGATAGCGTGGAGTTGCAGATTTCGCAGCGAGCCTGGCTGGGCGCAATGTTTTCGAGCGGGACGTATTCGTTTTCGTTCTCGATATCGATGAGGACGGAGTGACGCTGGTTGAAAGTGCCGCGGCGGGAATCCTGGCCGCTGAAGCGCACATGCGTGCCGGCTTTGACCAGGCTGGCGAAAGCGAGGGCTTCGGCCATGCCGTAATCGACGGGGCGCTTGCCCGCACCCGTCTCGGCGCGCTGTTCGAGGAGTTTCTTCACTTTGGGGTGAATGTGGAAGTTGTCAGGATAGATCGTGAGACGATCTGTCAGCTGGGAGAGTTCTCGGGACGAGAGTCCGGTTTCAACCTCGTATTCGTCGCGGTGGCGGCCGCCGAAATAGTTGTCCCAATACTTGGGAAGTTCGCGCAGCGTAGGTTTGTGCTTGATGCCGGTGGCTTTCTTTTGTGCCGCTTCGAATTCGGCTTTGACGGCGGCGGCCTGAGCTTGAGCGGCGGTCGCGCCGATGTCGTCGGCGTAGATCTCCCAGAGCGGCGGATGCTCTTTGATTCTTTTATAGAGCAGCGGCTGGGTGATGGTGGGATCATCGACTTCACTATGGCCGTGGCGGCGATAGCCGATCAGATCGATGACGACGTCGGTGGCAAACCGGTAGCGGTATTCGGTAGCCATGCGGGCGACGCGGACGACCGCGTCGACGTCTTCGCCGTTGACGTGGAAGATGGGGATGGACTGGCGGCGGGCGATGCAGGCGGCGAAGCGAGTGGAGTGCTCTTCGGTATAGCTGGTGGTGAATCCAAGCAAATTGTTGACGATGACGTGAATGGTGCCGCCGACGGTGTAGCCGGGAAGGTCGGCGTAGTTCATGGTCTCGGCGAGAATGCCCTGACCGGCGAATGCGGCGTCGCCGTGAACGAGGAGCGGAAGATATTTTTCGCGGCCGCCTTGGCCGGTGCGGTCCTGCTTGGCGCGAGTGCGGCCGACGGTAACGGGATCGACGGCTTCGAGATGGCTGGGATTCGAAACGAGGTGGATGTGAACCTTGCCGCCGCTGCGCGTCGAGTATTCGCCGGTCGCGCCCATGTGATATTTCACGTCGCCGGAGCCGAGAACACTGCGCGGATCGACGTCTTCGAATCCGGCGAAGATTTCTTCGGGCGGGCGCCGGGCCACGTGGGCGATGACATTGAGGCGTCCGCGATGGCTCATGCCCATGACGAGTTCAGTCGCGCCCAGGCGGCAGCCGGAGTCGAGGACTTCGTCAACGAGAGGAATGAGAGCGGTGACGCCTTCGAGGGAGAAGCGCTTCGAGCCGAGATAGCGCTGCTGCACGACTTGCTCGAAGATGTCGGCACGGATGAGGAGGTCGAGGATGCGTGCCTGGGCTTCTTCTGTGACCTCGAAATCCGCTGATTCCATGCGGTTATAAATCCAGCGGCGGCGCACGGGGGAATAAATGTGGTTGATCTCGATGCCGATGGTCGAGGAGTAGATGGCGCGGGCCTCGCGGGCGTATTCACCTTCACGCTCGAGCTCGGGGGTGTAGCGGGGACGGAGGAAACCGAGGGGATCGAGATCGCCTTCGAGGTATCCCCATTGCCGGTAGGCGGAGAAGACGCGCTCGCGCTCGGGGTTGGAGGCGCTGGTGGTTTCGACGACGGCGGTACTGGAGCCGCCGTTGGAAGCATTGGATTTCGGGGTCATATGAGGGCAGGTACTAGCATAAAGGATGCGGCGGAAAGCAAAAAGCTTCATCGGAGAGAATGCGGAGGAATGGAGAGTGGAAATCAAAATCCCCACCCTGTCGCAAAAAACGCGACAAGGATGGGGCACCCCGCTACATCGAAGAGGGCGCGGAGGTATGAAGAGTTCAAGTCAAAACCCCCACCCTGTCTCTGCAAACAACGCAGAGACAAGGGTGGGGCACCCGCGCTGCGTTGCAGGACGGTTATGATTGCAGGGAAAGGCAAGGGTCTATGGCTCTGGGTGTACCGGTTGGCGTACCGACTATCGTGGGAATCCTTTTTGACGCTTATTCCTCTTACTTGCGGGGAGCAGCAGAAGCTCCGGCGAAGATTCGCGAGGCGCTGGGATGCGAGGCTTCCAACCAGTGGACGGAACTGGGAGTCGACCTGGGGGCTGCGGGGGCCTACGAGGATGCGGGGGATGTGGAATTCGAGGACTCTCCCACTTCTCGCAAAGGCGGCGAGACCCTTCGACTCCGCTCAGGGCAAGCCCGGGGCACCCCGGAACTGGGTGCATTCCTGACGATTGAAAAGACCGTGGATGGGTTGATTGCGCAAGGCAAGCGGCCGGTTGTACTGGGTGGGGATCATTCCATCACTTATCCCATCGTGAAGGCGTTTGCCCGCCATTATCACGAGCTGACGATCTTTCATTTTGACGCGCATCCGGACTTGTATGACGAGTTCGAAGGGAACCGGCTCTCGCATGCCTGTCCGTTTGCGCGGATCATGGAGGCAGGATTGGCGAAGCGGCTGGTGCAGGTGGGGATTCGGACCATGGTTGGGCATCAGCGGGAGCAGGCGGAGCGGTTTGGAGTGGAGGTGGTGGAGATGCAGTCGCTGCCCGCGCATGACAGGTTGAAGGCGACGGGGCCGGTGTACGTCTCGTTCGATATGGATGTGCTCGATCCGGCGTTTGCGCCGGGGGTCTCGCACCGTGAGCCGGGAGGAATGTCGGTGAGGGAGGCGATCGCGCATCTGCACGCGATCCAGGGAGAGATCGTCGGGGCCGATGTGGTGGAGTTCAACCCGGTGCGGGACGCCGGAGGCGTGACCGCGACAGTCACGGCAAAGATTGTGAAGGAAACATTGGGCAAGATGCTGGCCTGAGCGGGGGGGCCTAACAGGCACTGTTAGGACACTACCCCTGAGCGGGGGGGCTTTACATACGCGGGCGACAAGCGTAAATTTTTCGGTCTGTCAGTTTGGGCGATCGGTGTGGCAGTTTGGGCCATCAGCTTGGGTTGGGACTCTCCGGTCGATCTAGCGCGGATTCACAGATGATGTACCCGGACAAAGAATGGCGAGCTACGCTCGCCCGCCCGGACGAGGGCGTCCGGGCCTCCATGGCCCCGGGTACGGCAACCGTGAATCCGCCTTAGCTCGTGTTACAGTCCGAAAGGGCAAGGGCGGTTATTCCTGTTTTATGACAAGCAGAGTGGGAGAATACGCGGCGAAGAGCGTGCTGGCAGCGGGTTTGGCGGCCGGCGGAATCATGCTGGGCTGCTCCAGCCACGCGGGACAAAACCCGCAAGGCGGTGGAATCCCGGCCATGCCGGTAAAGGTGGTGGAAGCGAAGGCCATGCCGGTCAGTGACGCGACGGACTACGTGGCGACGCTCAAGTCGCGCGATTCCGCCGTGATCATGCCGCAGGTGGAGGGCCAGATTACGCAGATTATTGTGCACTCGGGCGACAAAGTGCAGGCGGGCAGTGGATTGATGGAGATCGATCCACTGAAGCAGCAGGCGACGGTGAAGAGCCAGGAGAGTGCGCGGGCGGCACAGCAGGCAACGTTAAGCTTGTCGAAGCAGCAGTATGAGCGGGCGCAGGGACTGTTTGCCGCCGGGGTGGTGAGCAAGCAGGACCTGGACCAGGCGAAAGCGGCGCTGGATGCGGCGCAGGCACAGATGGATGCACTGGACGCCCAGGTGCGCGAGCAGGAAGTGCAGCTTCATTATTACAGGGTGGTGGCGCCGCGCGGCGGGATCGTGGGCGACATCCCGGTGCGCGAGGGCGACCGCGTGACGACCTCGACCCAACTGACCACGGTGGACCAGCCGGGAAGCCTGGAAGCCTATGTGTACGTACCCATTGAGCACTCGGCGCAGCTCAAGATGAACCTGCCAGTGCAGATTCTCGACAGCGACGGCAAGGTGGTGGCAGACACGCGCGTGAGCTTCGTTTCTCCGCAAGTGGACAACACCACGCAGACCGTACTAGTAAAGGCGCGCATTGCCAACGGCAACGATGCGCTGCGGCAACTGCAGTTTGTGCGGGCGCGAGTGGTGTTTGGAACGCATCAAAGTCCGCAGGTTCCGATCCTGGCGGTGACGCGGCTGGCGGGGCAGTATTTTGCCTTCGTGGCTGAACCGCAGGCGAGCGGCGGGTTCGTGGCCCGGCAGAAGCCGCTGAGGATCGGACAGACCCTGGGCAACAATTACGAAGTGCAGGACGGCATCAAGCCCGGCGACAAGGTGATCGTTTCCGGGACGCAGTTTCTGCTGGATGGGGCGCCGGTGATTCCGCAGAGTTAGCCGTGAGTCTTGAGCCGCGAGCGGCGGGCCACTCATTGCTGCCTTAATGCAAAAGTAAGAAGTCAGATTGCAGAATTGCAGAATTGCAGAATTGCAGAATTGCAGAATTGCAGAAGTGAGATTGCAGAATTGCGAAACTTCCCTTTAATTCTTCAATCTGACTTCTGACTTCTGACTTCAGACTGCGTCTTGCCACAGAGGCCTGATTCTTTATGTTTGTTGGTTTCTTCATTCGGCGGCCGGTGTTTGCCTCGGTTTGCGCGCTGCTGATCGTTCTGGCGGGCGCGGCCGCGCTGCCCACTCTGCCGGTGGCGCAGTTTCCGAATCTGGCTCCGCCGCAGGTGGGCGTGACCAGCTCTTACATCGGAGCCAGCGCGCAGTCGGTGGAAAGCGCGGTCACGATCCCGCTGGAGCAGCAGATCAACGGGGCGGAGGGGATGAAATACATCACCTCGACCAGCGGTAATGACGGGACGAGCCAGATCCTGGTCACGTTTGATCTGACGCGCGATCCAGACCTGGCCACGGTTGACATCCAGAACCGCGTGAACACGGCGCAGGGACGGCTTCCCAGCGCGGTGAAGGCGGTGGGCATCACGACGGCGAAGACTTCGCAGAACTTCGTATTTGGCGCGGCCATCGTCTCGGATAACAACCGGTACTCCCAGCTGTTCATGAGCAACTATCTGGACGTCTACGTGCGGGACGCGATGAAACGCATTCCCGGCGTGGCCGATGTGGGTACGTTTGGCGCAGGCAGGTACTCGATGCGGCTGTGGCTGGACCCGGTGCGCATGGCGGGCCGCGGGTTAACTGCTCCCGACGTGGTAAACGCGTTGTCGGAACAAAATGTGGAAGTCGCGGCCGGGCAGGTGGGGCAGCAGCCGGCGGTTGCGGGACAGCAATACCAGGTCAGCGTGCGCGCCATCGGACGGCTGAGCGAACCGGCGCAGTTTGACAACATCATTCTGAAGGCGAACGCTGATGGGACGTTGGTTCGCCTGAAGGATGTGGGTCACGCGGAACTGGGTCCGGACAGTTACGCCAACGACCTGCAATTTAATGGACAGGACACGGTTGGGCTGTTTGTCACGCAGCTCTCGACCGCGAACGCGCTCGACGTGGACCGGCGGGCGATCGCGGAACTCGACCGGCTGGCGAAGAGTTTCCCTCCCGGCATGCATTACAAGCTGGCGTTCGACACGACGGACGCGGTGGGCGAATCGATCCGGGATGTGGCCTTCACGGTAGGGGCGGCGATTGCGCTGGTCATCCTGGTGATCTTCATTTTCCTGGGCGACTGGAGAACCACGATGATTCACTTCATCGCCACTCCGGTGTCGCTCATCGGAACGTTCGCGTTCGTCAAGCTGCTGGGATTTTCGGTCAATACGCTGACTTTGTTTGGCATCACGCTGGCGACGGGCCTGGTGGTGGACGACGCGATCGTAGTGATCGAAAACATCGAGCGTCACATTCGAGGGGGCGAGCACGACTCCCGCAAGGCGGCGTCGGCGGCCACCGTCGAGATTACCGGGGCCGTCATCGCCACCTCGCTGGTGCTGGTTGCCGTGTTTGTACCGGTTGCGTTCTTTCCGGGGACGACCGGAATTCTGTTTCGGCAGTTCGCGCTGACGATCGCATTTTCCATCACGATTTCCGCCTTCAATGCACTCACTCTGGCGCCGGCGCTGGCGGCGATTTTTCTGGCGAGCCCCCACGGACAAAAGTGGTGGTGGCTGCAGAAATTTGACGACGGCGTCGCGGCCCTCACGCGCGGGTACCGGACCCTGCTGCATCACATGCTGGAACACAAACTGGCGATGGTGACGCTGTTTCTTGCCGGGTTGGGGTTGACGTACCTGGTGTTCACGCGGGTGCCGAGGGGATTTGTGCCGGATGAAGATCAAGGCTACTTCATCATCGTCATCCAAGCCCCGCCCGGGGCTTCGCTGGAGTATACGAAGGGGATCGGAAAGCAGGTGACGGACCTGCTGGGGCATGTGCCCGAGGTCGAGGAAACTTTCTCCGTGGCCGGCTTCAGTTTCGCGGGAGCAGCGGCAAACCAGGGATTGATCTTTGTGGGGCTGAGACCGTATTCCGAGCGTAAAGGCGAGGAACATACGGCACCCGCGATTTTGAAGCGCATTCGTCCGATGTTCTTTAGCGTGTCGGGGGCGATCGTGTTTCCGACGTTGCCGCCGGCGGTCCAAGGACTGGGACAGTTCGGCGGCTTCCAGTTCGTGGTGCAGGATCAGGCGGCGCACAAACTGGAGGAACTGTCGGGCGCGACGCAAGGCTTGATCCAGCAATCGGCGGCACGAAAAGATCTGGTCGGGCTGTATGCGCCGTTCACGGCGAACGATCCGCAATACATAGTGACCATTGACCGCGGAAAAGCCAAGAGCCTGCATGTGCCGCTGTCGCAGATCACCGACACGCTGGGGGTGTACATGGGTTCGGCGTACGTGAATGATTTCGATTTCAACGCCCGCTCCTACCGCGTTTATGTGCAGGCGGATAAGCAGTACCGGGCGGAAGCGAAGGACATGAAAGAATTTTATGTGCGCTCCGACAGCGGGGCGATGGTGCCGCTGGATAATCTGATCAGCATCACGCAGACCACGACGCCGCAGGTGATCAGCCACTACAACCTGTTCCGGTCAGCGGAAATTGACGGCTCGGCGGGGCCGGGATTCAGTTCCGGGCAGGCGATCGCAACCATGGAGGAACTGGCCAAGGGGATGCCGCAGGGATTCGCCTACAGCTGGACCGGGCTGTCGCTGGAGGAACTGCAGGCGGGTGGAACGTCGCTGATTCTGTTCGGACTGGGCACGCTGGTCGTTTACCTCACGCTTTCGGCGCAGTACGAGAGTTTCGTGCTGCCGTTCATCGTGCTGCTGGCCGTGCCGATGGCGCTGCTGGGAGCGCTTTCGGCGCAGTGGATCCGCGGGTTGCAGAATGATGTGTTCTGCCAGGTCGGACTGGTCATGCTGGTTGGACTGGCGAGCAAGAACGCGATTCTGATTGTGGAATTCGCCGAGCAGCTGCGGGAACGCGGGCTGCCGCTGGTGGAAGCGACGGTCGAGGCGGCAACGATTCGACTGCGGCCGATCCTGATGACCTCGATGGCGTTCATTCTGGGGGTGGTGCCGTTGGTGGTCGCCACGGGCGCGGGCGAGAATGGACGGCATTCGGTGGGGACGACGGTGTTTGGCGGGATGATCATGTCCACGATCCTGAATCTGTTTTTCATCCCGGTGCTCTATTTGATTGTTGAGGCCTGGCGGGAGCACGGGAAGGCGCCGGAACAAAGGTAGGGGCTCAACAAAAGCCTGAACCGCGAAGGGCGCGGAGAAACGCCGCAAAGCACGCAAAGGAAACCTCCTGGGCGAGGTTGCCTAAGCGACTCTCCTGCTCACCGCTTTGTCTCGTAGCCCCTTTTTGCGCGCCTGGCGGCGCATCTTGGCCATCCATTCAGGGGAGTACATCGTGCCGCGGCATTGGGGCGAACGGCAGTAGCAGGGAGCGGGGCTTTCGTCGTCGTAGAGGCTGTAATCCCAGACCAACTCTTCGCCAGCGGCGATGTCGCGCAGGGCGAAGATCCAGACGCGGCCCTTGATTTCGTCCACTTCGCAGTTGGGGTTGCAGGAGTGATTCAGATAAGCACCGAGGCCCTCGCCGTCAATCAGGGTCTTGCCGTCTTCCAGTCCATATAAATAAGTGCGCGAGACGCCATCGTAAAGGCGGTCGGCTTCTTCGGGAGTGAGGCGCGGGCCGGTGTACTCGACCACACGAACTCCCTTGCGGATCGCGCGGGTGGTGTAGACACCAACCGAATGAATGGGCGATGGACGGACGACTAGAGGCACACAACTACTTTCGCATAGAGGGGTGAGTTCAGGGAATGGGGAACGCGTTTCATAAACGCCCTGCAGCGCGAAGGCGTTCCCTCAGGGGCTAAAGCCCGTTTCTCTTAGGCCCATACGGCACGGCTGAAGCCGTGCCCTACCCGAAACCGATTTCTGAACCGGGCTCTAAAAAGAAAGGCCGTCACTTACGGGCAGCGGCGGCGTTCTGTTTCTTTTCTCAGCAGGGTCTACGGATCGTAGACTGAGCTGCCGTAGCCTTGTTTGCGGGCGGCTTCCTGCATATCGTCCAGGCGCTTCTCCTGGTCCTCCAGTTGAAGTTTCATGGCATCGACCTGGTCCTGCTTCTGCTTCTGGCGCTCATTCCACTGCACGCAGTTAGAAACACAGTTGCCGCCGGCATACTGGATGGACGCGCTGAGGGTGTCAATGTTGCTTTTCAAATTGGCGATGGCATTCTTCTGCGCCATGATTTGCGTCTTCCAGTAGTCGGCCGGAAGCTTCGGCTCGTTATAGGTGGGCTGGTCGTAGGTCACGCCCGGGTTCTGGGGGCCCTGTCCTATGGTGCGGGTGGGACCGATGTGCTCAGGAATGTCCTCGTTGGTGATGACGTGGGGCGTCTTGGGAGATTGCGCATCCTTGGCGACTGAATCTTTATTGTCTTTATCTTTGTCTTTGCCCGTGGCGTCTTTGCCCGGAGCATCTTTACTTTGGGCGTCGTCTTTGCCCTGAGCATCCGTGGCGGTTGCGTCTTTACTCTGGGCATCCCTGCTCTGGACATCTTTAGTTTGGGCATCTTTTTGCTGTTTCTGCAAGCGCGCCTGGCGGGCCACGTCTCCCAAAGACGGGGACTGGTCGTCCTGTGCGTGGGCCGCGAGGGCGAAGACAAAAGCGCTGGCGAAAAACAAGAGAAGAAAATGGCGTAATTTGCACATGGAAAGCCCCTTCGGCATTCCGTTGAGGGAGGAACGGCGCTCCAACCATGCTATCGCAGGAGGAGGTTCGGGCGGAGGTTACGTTAGTGCAGGCGCTCGAAAGCCGCGCTTAACTGCTGGTATAGCCCGCGATTAGCGGCTAAAGAGGATGCGGAAAAAGTCCGTCGTCGATAGGAGAATGACCACCGGGGCTGAAGCCCGCATTGATTTCAGGCCGCTTACGCGGCGCTGAAGCGCCGCTCTTCCACGGTGGCACACGCATTTCGCGACTTTTTCCGCGGCCTGTAAAGCCGCGACTCTCTTGTGGAGCTGGCGGCAGGGCTGAAGTGTGTGCGTAAGAACTGCTCTTTCGCCCCGCTGGGGCTGGCTCATTTCCCACTTTCTACCCACGGCTTACGCCGTGGGCTGCGTTCTTACGCCGCTTCGCGGCTAAGGCCTGCAGCTTCGCTCCGCTGCGTCGTCGAAGCTCTGGTTCTCACGCACACTCTGAAGCCGTGCCCTTCCCGTTCGGGGTTTGCGCTCCACCGCAACTCGGGAAGCGCCCGAGGCCCAATTTCCTAGCGTCACTGTTGGGGAGGCAACACGGGCAAGACAGCAGTGTCAACGGTGGACGGGTCGTCGCGCAGCCTGAGGTAGAGCGTCTTTGCCTTCAGCGGCGGAATCGCCAGCGCGTCGTCCACAAAGGCCTCCGGCACGGTGACCACATTCAGGAAGCCGGGGTCAGAGCTGACGGAATCGAGCAAGAAAAGCTTATCGCCGGTAAGAGTACATTGCTTTTCGGGCGGGGGAAAACAGCGGATTCCCTTGAGTTCGGGAATGCGAACCAGATTGACGAGCGGCTGCCAGTCCCCTTCGGTGCCGTCGCCGGTGACGGGACGGAATTTCAGCGGTCCAAAGGCCGAGGGCCCCAGCAATCTCATGGGATCGAGAACGGCATAAACCGTCTTCGCGTCCTGCAGGGTGAGATTGCCGTCGTTGAAAGTGAGGAGCACGCGGAAAGACTCATCCGCGGTGGCAACCTCGATTTTCTCGGTGGGAGGAAAATTCTCCGGAACTTGAGCCTTCAGGAAGAAATTGAGGCGTCCTTCCTGGGGCAATTCGTCGGGACTGCCCAGGCGGACGATGGGCGGGGAGCTGGCTTGATCCAGTTGCACGCTCTTGTTGAGCATGCTCACTTTGGGGCGTGGGACTTCGACCTGGGTGGTGAGATCGAGAGTGCGGCCGTCATGCAGGGTGACGTGGGCGATTACCGAATCGCCAGCGTGCAACTCTGTGCCGGCAGCGGCGTCGGGAGTGGTTAACTCGAGTTCGTCTTCCTGATGGGCACGAGTCAGGGAACCGGGTTCGAAGCGAAGACCATTCAAGTCGAGGCTGCTGACTTGATCCAGCCGCGTGCCTTTGAGCAGGCCCGCGGCGTCGCCCGCATGGATGGCAAAACTGCCCAGACGTCCGGCTTCGGCATAGGTGTGCAGGGGAATTTCCTCGGGTTCGCGCACGCCGAATTTCCTGATCACCATGGTGACCGAGCCGGCAACGGCGTTTTGCAGGCGGACCTTAACCTCGAGTTCGTCGGGTTTGGAAATCTTCCAGTCGCTCTCGAGCGCCTTTCCCTGCTCATCTTTCAGCGCAACTTCGCTTACGCAACAGGCGTCGGACGACTGCAGGTGCAGCGTGTCCTCGCGACCGACAATCAGCACGCTGGCGTCTCTGGAGGCAACGATCCACTGCGCGGACCGCGGGGCGCGAAGATGGTAGTGGGGTCCGTCGAAGGAATCGAAGCCCCACGCTCCGCGCAGAATTCCCGTGACCTCACCTTCCAGATCGGCGGCCTGCAAGGCCTGCGTATCGACTACGAATCCACCGCGAAGCGGGTCGGCTTTCGCGGGCAGATCGAAACCCGGTCCGGACTTGGCATCGACATGGAGAACGAAGTTGTGGGCGAGCTCGGTGGCAAATACCAGGGGAGCACCGTCGGCCGGAAGCAAAAGCGAAGGCTTGCCGGCGCAATAGACCTGGCTTGGATCCAGTGCCCGCAGCGGAGGAATGGGCGAGGGCCGGACCGCGGGCAGACCGATCACCAGCACCGACTTGGGATTGCGGAACGAGGGAGGGTTGTTGAGGCGAAGATTGAGTTCGTCCTGCCTGGGCAGGGCCAAGGCCGGGATGTACACGTACTGCGCGGTGTGAGTGGTGCCGAGAATGCGCGCGACGTCCATGACCGCGCCGATGTAGGGACTGTAGTAGCCACCGCGGGCGGTGGGAGTGGAGCTGATCTGGTTCAGCAGGTCGGTTGACGTGCCGGAGGTGAGGGTGGCGACCATGGTCTGGCTGTGAGCGTCATCCAGAACGAGTTGATCGGTATTCTGAGTCAGGCACGGCACCTGCTGGGCGCTGGGCTTGTCGAAGCACTGCTGTTCGAGGCGGATGTTCAGACTGCGCGCCAGCAGCGTGGTTCGAGCTTTCAGTTGTTCGGGATCGCCGGTGGAGACTTCACGCACCGCTTCCAGATATTTTTCCAGGCGGGCGCGGTCGAGGGCGGCTTGCTCCAAATCCTGCGCGGCGCGCACGAACACGCCGGGCTTGCCCTCGACCGCCCGGCGCAGGGTGCTGAAAGCGCCTCCCGTATCCGGGGCCAGGAACACGAGAGCTTCCTGGGCTTCTTCGGGAACGATGACGAAGACGCCTTCGTCACGAACCGGCCGGCTCCAGGTCTCGACGCGGGTAAACCAGGAATCCGGCGGCGGGTTGGTGGCGCCCCGCAGGAAAACGACGACCATCAGATAGTGCACCGACTGGCTCTCGGGAAGATCGGGATGAACCCATACCCGGTCTCCGGCCCGCAGATTGGGCACCTCCGAGATGGGCAAGGTTACTCCGTTGCGTTGCACGCGGGCTTCGACCTTGGGCCCGACGAGGTCAAAGGCGGCACTTCCGCCGGGACTCTGGGCAAAGGCAGCTGACAGAAGTACCAGCAACGTAAGGAGAAGTCGAAAGCGAGTTGCCGTTTCGCCGCGGCGCGGGCGAGAGTTGAATTCGGACAAGCGCAGTAATGACTTCTGCTTCCTCCTACTTCTGCAAGTTCCGAAGAACGTAGCGAGCATTCCGGGCAGCATGGGGAAATTCCATCCTAATTGATGGCTGCGAGCGTTGCCAGAGTGAGAGCTGAGTGCGGAACCCCAGGGGCTAAACATTCTGCTGAAAAACTCGCCTTGGTGACCTCAGGGGCTGAAGTGTGTGCGTGAGAACTGGTCTTCCGCCCCTTCGGAGCTTGGTCATTCCCCACTTTGACCCATGGCTTACGCCATGGGCTGCAATCTGCCGCCGCTTCGCGGCTAAGAACTCCATGGTCCGCTCCACCACGGAGCGAGATTTTGAGTTCTCACGCACACACTAAAGCCCTCACAGAAAAGAAAGGCCTTATCGCAGCGCTGAAAGCGCTGCGCCACCCAAAACCGAAGAGATCAGATGCCACATTGAGAGAAAGGTTCACACCGAGTATTGCCTGGTGATCCACTGGGTGTAACGGCCGCTGGTCACTTCCTCGAGCCAGGCCTGATTGGCCAGATACCACTCGACCGTTTTGCGGATTCCGGTCTCAAAGGTCTGGCGTGGCTGCCAGTGCAACTCGCGTTCGATCTTGCGCGCATCGATGGCATAGCGGCGATCGTGGCCGGGGCGATCCTGAACGAAGGTGATCAGTTGGCTATGGGGCAGGACGGGATCGGCGGGCCGCAGTTCGTCGAGCGTGGAGCAGATGGTGCGCACGATTTCCAGGTTCTGTTTTTCGTTGCGGCCGCCGATGTTGTAGGTTTCGCCGACCCGCCCTCGCGCCAGAACGGTGCGGATCGCGTCACAGTGATCCTCGACGTAGAGCCAGTCGCGCACGTTTTGCCCGTCGCCATAGACGGGGATGGGCTTGCCCTGGATGGCGCGCAGAATCACCAGCGGAATGAGTTTTTCGGGGAATTGATAAGGCCCGTAATTATTCGAGCAATTGGTGGTTATCGTGGGCAGGCCGTACGTGTGATGGTAGGCGCGAACCAGATGGTCCGAGGCTGCCTTGGAAGCCGCGTAGGGACTGTTGGGCGCGTAGGGGGTGGTTTCGGAAAACGGCGGGTCGCCGGGCTGGAGCGACCCGTAGACTTCGTCGGTCGAGACGTGCAGGAAGCGAAATGAGGCTTTCTCCGCATCGCCGGCGGTCGTCCAGTAGGCTCGCGCTTCTTCCAGCAGCGAAAATGTACCGTTGACGTTGGTCTGGACAAAGTCGTCGGGGCCGTGGATGGAGCGGTCCACGTGGCTTTCGGCGGCAAAGTGCACGATGGCACGAGGGCGGTGACGCTGGAGCAGATGGCTGACGAGCTTGCGGTCGCAGATGTCGCCGCGGACTAGCATGTGGCGGGAGTCGGCGGAAACGCTTTCGAGGTTGCCGAGATTGCCGGCGTAGGTTAGCTTGTCGAGATTGACCACCGGCGTGCCTTCCTCGGCGAGCCAGCGCAAGACGAAGTTGGAGCCGATAAAACCGGCTCCTCCCGTCACCAAAATGGGCGGTGATGTCATCGATCGCGTGAGGATTTTCGAACGATCTGTCAGCCAGCGACTTCTCACGATACCACAGCGGAGTGGCTGCTTCGGTGTGTAAGCGCTGACATATTGTGTCAAACGGTCAACAATTCTTTTCTGTGTGCAGGCAAGCGAAATGGTCGAAGGCGGGCTGGATCGCTGGTGCAGATGATTGGCGGCTGCCGTGCTCTGGAGCGATGCGCAACGTCTCCGTGACAGGGCAACCAAGATTCGTCACGCGTCGGCTGTTATCGAGGCAGACCCTGCCATGTGATCCGGGTCGTTGTGCAGCCGGGTTGGAAAATGGATAATTCCTTTTCGCCTCATTCCGGTTTTGAGGAAGCTGTGAAAACTGCGCCCCTAGCCACCGGCCTTATTGCGCTATGCGTGGCCGCGGGCTGCCGGGAGCTCCCGGCTCGATTGACGGTTGACGCTCCCAACACCGAGATTCCGGCCGATGGACGGTCCGTCGTGCGTTTGCCGCTTCGCCTGGCTGACGGCAAGCGGCTGGATCCGCACCATCTGACCGCACAGCTTCTGGACGACAAAGGACACGGAGAAATTTCGCTTTCCGGGACGCCCCTTGCGCTGGTCTACCGGGCGGGTGTCCTGCCCGGAGTTGTGACGGTGAAACTCGGCGGGAAAGATGTGGTTCCGGCAAGCATTGCCATTCAATCCGTCCCAGATTACGCGGACAGTTTTGGCGACGGCACGCCGGACGTTCTTCGGCTGGACTCAGTCACGGACCGGCAGGCGTTCCGGCACTGGTTCACCGCGATTGCGGAGCGGGAGGCGTTTGCGGGATCGCGGCTGCCGGCCGAGATCAATGACTGCGCCGCCTTGCTGCGGTATGCCTACCGTGAGGCGTTACGTCACCACGACGCAGCGTGGGCCAGAACAGAAGATTTGGGCGCGCTGCCAACGGCTGCCGACATCGCGAAATATCAATATCCCTACACTTTGGTCGGGCCGCGGCTATTCCGCGTGAAGGAAGGACGGTTCTCGCCAGCTGATTTGTCGGACGGGACTTTCGCGGAGTTTGCCGACGTAAAAACTCTGGTGCTGGCCAATGCGCACTTGGTGAGCCGGGATGTTCGGCGAGCGTTGCCCGGGGATCTCATCTTTTTTCGCCAATTCGAGCAGCGGTCGCCGTTCCACTCGATGATCTTCGTCGGGCGGAGCAATTTCTCGCCGGGCGACGATTGGGTCGTCTACCACACCGGGCCGGACGGCTCGTGGCCGGGCGAGATCCGGCGCGTTCCGCTTTCCTCGTTGCTCCAGCATCCGGACGCGCGTTGGCGGCCGCTGCCGGGCAATCGCAATTTTCTTGGAATCTATCGCTGGAACATTCTGCGAGAGGCAAACTAATGCGCGCACGCACGATTGCGGCGGTTGCACTCCTTCTGCTCAGTATTCCCGCACTTGCTCGCGAGAAGAAAATCTACTTTTCGGTTACGACGAGCAAGACTTTTCGGCCGAACGAAAAGCCGAAGATTCAGCTCTATGCGCATGACGTGGATGTGCTGGAGTTTCGCGTTTACCGGGTGCAGGATCCGCTGGCGTTTTTCCAGAAGCTCGATGACGTGCATCGTTTCGGGCCGCAGTGGTCTCCGCCGGAGCGGGTGGAGGAGCGCACCTGGCTGGAGCGTTTTCATGACTGGAAAATGAGCTGGTGGCGGGCGATCCGCGACTTCTTCCGTGGGGAGTTCTCCACCGACGCCCGCGCCGAGATTCGCGAACGCCACTCCGGCGGGGCGCAACGGACTGCGATCAGCGGGGTTACGGGATTTGCCGCGGTGCCGATCCTGAATTCCCAGCAACTGGTGGCGCGCTGGCGCGAGAATCTGCCGACCGCCTACGTGAGCGAATCTTCCGATTTGCCGATGGATTCGCTCGCGGCCGGGACTTATGTGATCGAGGCGACCGACGGCACTTACCGCGCCTATACGGTACTGCTGGTTTCCGACATGGCTCTCATCACCAAGACGTCGCGCGGACGCCTCCTGGCTTACACGGCGGATCGCGACAAAGGCCAGCCGGTGCCAGGCTCGCAGGTCACGACGTGGAGACAGAAGAAACAAGCGGCTCAGTTCAAGACGGATGAGCAGGGGCTGGGCGAAGCAAAAATCGCCGCGGCAGCGGGGAAGGAAGAGGCTGAAGCCACCGAAGAGCAAACGTATTCGGCGTATGGCTCGGAGTGGGTGCTGGCGCAACACGGGGATGACGTGGCGCTGGTGGCTCCGTACTCGCTCAACGTCAGCAGCGATCCCTCGCGCGACTGGAGCGGTTATGTCTACACGGACCGGCCGGTCTATCGTCCGGGCGATACGGTCCATTTCAAGGTGATCCTGCGCAAGCAGGATGGTGACCGGCTTTTGCTGCCATCCGAGCGCGAAGTGGAAGTGAAGATTGACGACCCGGCACGTAACACGATTCTGCAGAAGTCGTATCCGCTGTCTCCGTTCGGGAGCTTGAACGGATCGTTGAACCTGCCCGCGAACGCCGCCCTGGGTTACTTCGCCATCTCTCTTTCGAAGGGCTTCATCACTGGAGGGTTTCAGGTCGAGGAATACAAGAAGCCGGATTACTTCGTGAAAGTCACGCCGGAAGTCCCACGTGTGCTGCAAGGCACGAGCATCAAGGCAACGATCGAGGCCCGCTATTACTTTGGCGAGCCGGTAGCGGGCGCGAAGGTGAAATACGTGGTTCACACCCAGCGCTCGTACTACTTCGGCGAAGAAGAGGAAGAGGAGGAAGAAGCAGAAGGACCCACGACGGGGGGAGGCGGGGACGAGGGTACGCCCGGCGATTCCCGCTATTTCTTCGGCGAACAGATTCTCGAGGAAGAAGGCAAGCTGGATGCGAATGGGCGACTGGTGGTGACCATCCCCACGCGGGTGGAAGAAAAGTACAAGATCGATACCGAATATCGGGTAGAAGCACGCGTCACCGATGCGGCGGGCCGCGAAATCGCCGGGCACAACGGATTCCTGGCGACCTACGGCCCATTTCACATGGATGTGACGCCTCAATCCTACGTCTACCGGCAGAGCGATAACGGCCAGTTCACAGTGCGAGCCCTGGATTACGACAAGCATCCGGTCGCTACGGCCGTGCACATTGAGTTGGTAAGTTACCGGTACAAGGGCGAGGACAGGGTGCTTCAGTCCGCCGATGCGCGGACCAGCGCCGATGGCCTGGCGCGGGTTCAACTCGCGCTGCCGGAGTCAGGCTTCTTCGCAGTGAGGGCGACGGCGAGCACTTCGGTGGGGCGCGACGTGACCGGAAGCACGTGGGTGTGGGTGGCGGGCAAGGAAGAACAGACGTGGGCCGAAGGAGAGAGCCGCACGCTGCAACTCATCGCCGACAAGGCGTCCTACAAGGTTGGCGACGTGGCGCACGTGCTGATCAACGGCGCGATCGCGAACTCAACCATCCTGTTGACCACCGAGGGGACGGGGATTCTGACGAAGAAGCTGGTTCATGCTGCCGAAGCCAATATTACGGTGGACGTTCCCATCACCGTGGACAGCCAGCCGAACGTCTTCGTCTCCGCGGTGTTTGTATGGGACAACGAAGCCTATGAGGGAAGCAAGAGCCTGAACGTTCCGGCGGTGGAGCGCCGGCTCAACATTGAGATCACGCCGGTGAAACAGCAGTTCCAGCCCGGCGAAGCAGCCAGCTACAACATCACGGCGAAAGACTGGACCGGCAAGCCGGTCGAGGCCGAACTCAGCGTGGGCGTGGTGGACGACGCTATTTATGCGGTCGAGCCGGACACATCCGGCGACATTGTCAGAGCTTTTTACGGTCAGCGCGAAAGCATGGTGCGGACCGAGACTTCGCTGGAATTTTATTTCCACGGCGAAGCGGGGAAACGGGAGATGGAACTGGCGCGTCTGGCTCCGCCCCCACCGCCTTCACCTCACCAGCACGATCTGGCGCAGGTCAAGGCCACGGAGTTCGTGCAGCCGAAGATTCGCAAGGCGTTTCCTGACACCGCGTTCTGGCAAGCGGACGTCAAGACGGATGCGCAGGGGCAGGCCACTGCGAAACTCTCGTTTCCTGATTCGCTCACGACCTGGCGCACGACCGTGCGGGCGATTACCGAGGACACGCGCGGCGGCTGGGCGGTGAACCGCGTGCTGGTGCGAAAGAATCTGATGGTCCGCCTGGCGGTGCCGAGATTCTTCCGAGCGGGCGACCAGGTTACGGTTTCGGCCATTGTGCACAACTATCTGGAGACGGAAAAAACGGCGCGGGTATCGCTCGAAGTCACGGGCCTGGAGATTGTCGACGGGGCGACGCGCGATGTGACCGTGCCCCTGCGCGGCGAGGCCAAGGTGGATTGGCGGGTTCGCACGGTTGCAGGGTCGACCGCGGCGAAACTGCTGACCAAGGCGCTGACCAACGAAGAATCGGACGCGATGGAGCTCACGCTGCCGGTGATTCCATTCGGCGTGAAGCAGACGATCAACTCCAGCGGCGCGATTTCGGAGGATTCTGCCGAGCGCAGCGCCGAGATCGACTTCCCCGCGACGGCGGACGCGGCCTCGCGCGCCATTGATCTGGAGATTTCACCTTCGATCACCGGAACGATCTTCAGCAGCCTGGAATACCTTACGTCGTTCCCATACGGCTGCACCGAACAAACCATGTCGAGCTTCCTGCCGAATGTGGTCGTGGCATCGGCGCTGCGCGACTTGAAGATCAAGAGCGCAATCGATCCGGCAAAACTGAAGGCGCAGGTGGATGCGGGCCTGGAGCGGCTCTACGACTTCCAGCATGAAGACGGCGGCTGGGGCTGGTGGAAAGAAGACGACAGCATGGTCTTCATGACCGCTTATGTCGTGGCCGGGCTGTCGCAGGCGCAGCACGCCGGTTACGAAGTGCACCAGACCGCGATCGACAAAGGCAGGAACTTCTTGCACCAGAGCTTGCGCGACCATCCCAACATGATTGCCGATCTGCGGGCGTATGTGGTCTACGCGCTGACTCTGACTGGCGAGCAGGATTCCAAGAGCCTGGACCTGGTCTGGAAGTCCCGGGAAAAGTTGTCCCCCGAAGGTTTGGCGTTTGCCGGCCTGAGCATGCAACTGGCTAACGACAGCCGGTTGAGCAGTGCTGTCGAGATGCTGCGCGGGATGGCGAAAACGGAGGGTGACGGCTCTTATTGGGAGTCGAAATCCGACAACCTGATGGAACTTGAGATTGACGACAGCGCGGAAGCAACGGCATATGCGGTGAAGCTGATCAGCGCGGTCGCGCCCGGCGATCCGCTGCTGCCGAAGGCTGTGCTGTGGCTGGTGCGGCATCGCGGCGAGGGCTACTACTGGTACTCGACTAAGCAGACGGCCATGGTGATCTACGGGGTGATTGATTATGTGAAGGCGAGCAAAGAGCTCGAGCCTTCGTTCACCGCCGATGTGCTGGTGAATGGCAAGAGCGTGCTCTCGCGGAAATTCACGGCGCAGGATGTGACCGCGGTTGTGCCAGTTTCACTGCGCCTGGATAAGCCGGCCGACATCGCCGCTGCCAACAAAGTGGAAATTCGCAAGAGTGGCGGCGGGCGGCTCTACTGGTCGGTGCGCGGCGAATATTTTTCAACCGACAAGAAACTCTACCGGTCCGGCAGTTTCGAACTCAATGTTGCTCGCGACTATTACAAGCTGGCCAGCGTGAACAACGGCGAGAAGATCACCTACAACTTGTCGGCGCTGAATGGACCGGTCAGCGGCGGCGATATCGTGGCCGTGCGCGTGACGGTGAGCGGCGGCAAGTGGAAATATCTGCTGGTGGAAGATCCGATTCCGGCGGGAACCGAGTTCATCGAACGCGACGATCTCTACGAGGTCAACGACAAGCCTTCCTGGTGGCGAAACTGGTATTCGCGGCGCGAATTTCACGACAACCGGGCGACGATTTTCCAGACTTACTTCGACCAGCAACGCGAGTATTTCTATTTGTTGAAGGTGGTCAATCCGGGAGTCTTCCAGATCAGTCCGGCGTCCGTGCAACCGATGTACCAGCCGGACGTGCTTTCCACTACCGATCCTTCCAGCCTGGAGGTGAAGTAATGCGTGACTTTCTGCGTCATCCTGTGGCGATGCTGCGCAATCCGCGGCTGGTTGCGCTCCACCTGGTGGGCAACGCTGTACTGTTGGCCGCGGCGAGCATGTGGCTGCTTATCCCCGAGGCCCACGTTTGGCAGTTAGTTGCTGCGGCATTCTCGGCCGTGCTGATGATTCTCATGTTTCTCTGGATTCATTCGGGAACGTTTGCCTACGCGGCCGAACCGGCGCGGGAAAAATTTCGCGATGCGTTCTTGCCCAGAATCGGGCGCCTGGTGTGGCTGGCGATTGGATGCTTCATTCTGTTCTGGTGCATGCGGACGGTGGACGGCTGGACGGACTCGATATGGCAGACTTCCGGTTACCTGTACTCGAAAGCGCCGTCATTTCTGCGTCCGACGTCGGGACCGGTCAGCTACGGGAACGCTCTTGATTACGTATTCTTCATTCTTGAGTGGTACGTGGTTCCGTGCATTTTGCTCCCGGTGATTGCCGCCAGGGTCGTAGGCGTCAGTTCGCTGGCCGGCCTGCGCACGTTGGGCCATTGGAAATACTGGCTAAGCATGGCCGTCACCGTGGTGGTCGGCATCTGGGTGACTCGTCTGATTGTGAACTGGACGCCGGGAATGACGTTGAACGAGCAAACGGTGAGCCTGGTGCTCCGTCTCGGAGTGGCGTATGTGCTGGCAACGGCGGCGTGGTTGATCACAGCGGGGGTGCTGGGATTTTTTGTCGGAAGAGGGAGTGCGGGAGAAACCGTTCCATTCGGTGCTTTGCGGGACAGTCGTCCGTCTCAGGCTGGCTGATCTTCCCCTGATCGTGGGCGGAGTGGCCGCGGCCAGTCTAGTGAGCGGTTTCGTTTTTACTATAGTCCAAAGTTTTGTGATCCTGAGCGGCGCCCTTTGCCGCCAAGGACCTATGCAACTGGCCGACAAATACATAGGTCCTTCGCTTCGCTCAGGATGACAAATGTATAGATCACACTATTTCCGAAAATGCTTTAGTGAGCTGTTTTGTGACCGCGCAGCGTGGCAGCAGGAATCTCGACGGGCAATCCGCTTCGTAGCCACTGCTTGAGCGGTTCGCGACCGTACTGGCGGTCGAGATCACGCACGATGGCCGCCGCCTGCGCATAGGCCTGGCGGACCTCGGCATCGCTGTGACGCGAACGGATGGCACGTTCAATTTCCTCGGCGGACATGCTCGCCTCGTCCGCAGACGGCGGATCGCCTCCGAGGTAAACCACCAGCCCCTCACGAAACCAGAGCGGTGTGTCACGCCTGGCATTGCTCTCGACCAGCAGATGCAGGAACTCGTGGCGAAGCACAGCTTCGAGTCGTTCCCCAAGAACATTCGGCGGCTGCAGCCGGACAGAATCCTTGCGCGTGCTGGCGGCGACCCAGCCGGGTTCGCCGGTCGCATCGCGAAACATGGCTACGGTGGGATACACCTCGATGATTGGCCGCGTGCCGAGAGACAGTCCGCTGCGCTCGATTGCCCAGTCCAACGCGGAGTTCGCGGAGGGACGGACGAGGGCGCTATCGCCCGCATTGACCACGCGCAAGTCGAATCTTTCGGCGTGAGCGATGGTCCAGGGAATGGCTTGCGCCGAGCGTCCGATGGCGGCGCCGGGATAATAGAAAGCAAGAATCTCGCGGTAGCTCTTGCCTTCGCGCGCCATCTCTCGGGCGCCAGTCTGGCACAGACCCACACCGTGCCCCACACCTTTTCCGTTGAAGATGAAATGGTCGCCCTCGGCGACGACTTCGTACCAGTCGCTTTTCAGCTTATTCCAGCCCAGGCTTCGGCCAACCGCGAAGCGCAGCGTAGACGCGGAGATTGGCGTACCTGGCTGCGCGGCACCGGTGGTAAGCAGCAAAGTCCGGGCGCGACCCGCAGGCGTGCGATCTGTAACTACGATGTGGTTCCATCCCGGAGGGACCTGCAGGCCGGCCGCGGCCAGGGAGCGATCGAGATCGGCGCGAGCAATTTCTGATCGCCAAGGCTGAGCCGCACGAATGCAATAACGATCGTCGTGCGAGACGAGAGAGGGCGAAGCCTGATCGGGCCAGACGACAGCGGCAGCTTCCGTCCGGCCGCCGCAGTCTTTGTGGTAGTAAGCGGCCAGAGGATTGCCGCGGTCCCACAACAGCTCTCCGGCGGTCTGGTTCACAGCGGAGACAACGGCGGCCCGAGGATCGAGGCGCAGATACTGGCAGTGCGTGGTGTCGCAGAAATCGAACCCTTCTTCTTTATGGCGTTCGCGAAAGCGGGTGGTGTAGGAGCGGATGGCGACGGCCAGAGCCTTGAGGGCTTCCGCGGGCATCTCCCCGGCAGTTTCGCCTTCGAGGACGTCCGCGACATACGGTTCGACCGGGATGGCAGCGACCATGGAGAGAACACCATCGCGAGCTGAAATCTCGAGCTCGCCGTGGATGTGCTGGACGGGCGCCTGCTCGCTGACGATCCGGAAATGTCCGTTCAGCGTGAGTTTCGCGCTGGTCGTGCCGGAAATCTCGACCGAACTCTTCTGGGCGCGAACCGTAGCCTCGCCGGTCAGGTTCTGCCGTGAAGAATTCAGGGTGAGAATGACGGTTTCTCCCGCGGAGGGCTTGATCTGCACTTCCGACAGCCGGTAGCGAGACAGGAGATGAACCCGCACGTCGGGCTGCTGCGCCGCGCTGAATGAGGCGACCAGCAGGACCGCCGAAATCGGGATCGCCCGTGTCATTGTCGTTGCCATTGTCATTGTCATTAGAGGCCGTCTCACAATGAACCAAAGGGATAAATCGTCGGCTCCCTCGGGGCTAAAGCGCGTGTCTTTGTTGGCTCTGGGCGGCACGGCTGAAGCCGTGCCCTTCCTAAAACAATTTGTGAGATAGCCTCTAGTGTCCTGTAACTGAAGTTATATAAACAAATAGGTTGCCCGTACGTCTAAGATGGGGAGGAGATCTTAGATGCGAACTGGGCGTCCCGTGGCGGAGTTGATCGTGAGTGCAGAGGAAC
>Ga0187888_1000392_pt1 | contig 47674 bp, 43 predicted proteins | sample June2016WEW_7_40_FD_132987 | JGI IMG/M metagenome (GOLD analysis project Ga0187888, IMG submission 132987) | Peatland microbial communities from SPRUCE experiment site at the Marcell Experimental Forest, Minnesota, USA - June2016WEW_7_40 | ecosystem: Environmental > Terrestrial > Soil > Wetlands...
CCCAATCTGCCCGCTCGTCGCCAGTGAACGTGCGACGACCTTGCTTGCCACCTGCTTGTCTCATGCCGCCAGCTTGCCAGAGCTGAACGGCACACACCAGATGTACCCTGCTTGACGCTTACGGAGTACATGCACCTAAATCCCGTGAAGAAAGGGCCGGTGAAGCGGAATTCGGGGCTCGCGCATCGGGGTTAGCTCTCAGCTTTCGCCTTGCTACCCGTTGTTACTGATAACTGAAAACTGACAACTGAAGACTTGTGTTGGTCGAGTTACAACCATTTTGCTTTGGACAAGGCAACGGTGGCGGCGTGTCCCATCCAGATGGATTACGTGCGATGGCCATTGGCGTATCGCGCATGAGAAAGGCCCACGGTCAGAAAAACGCTGACCGTGGCTACCCGCTACGGTGTTTCTCCCTTGATAACCTATCACTGCAGGAGTAGATTTACCCAACATAAATAAGGGGTGAATCGTGTGGCGAGTGCGGATCAGTCATCCCGGCCTCAACAAGTTGCGCGTTATAAGAGGAGAGACTGAGGCAGAGGTGGATCTAAAGGTTGCCCTGCAACAGAAAGCTTGGGCCGAGCAATGGCAGCGCACTCAGGCAACACGAGCCCGTCAACTAGAGCGCGAAAACGCTGCGTACAACAAGGAAATGCGGAAGCAGTTAGCTGAACAGCAGACGAAAGAGGCAGAAGACGCCATGTCTGCGCTCGAACATCTGCTCCACATCGCGGTCACAAAAGATCACCGCGTAAACTGGTTGAAGCTAGAAGAGCGCGCGCATTACGCTGCACCCAAACCAACTGCACCCCAACCCCGGAGCATCCCCAGCGAACCGCTCCGAATGGCATTTCCGCCCAAGCTGAACTGGTTCACAGGGTTGCTCACTCCCATACGAGAAAAGCGCATGGCCGAGGCCGAGCAACGTTTCCAGGCTGCCCACTCGGCTTGGCGTGCGAGTCGGGGAGAGGTGGAAGGTTGGAACAAGAGAAAGATGGAGGAGCACGAAGGCCAAGTTGCGAATTGGGAAGCAAAGAAGGCGAGCTGGCTCAAAGATCAAGAAGAACGGAATGCTGCTACCATCAATAGTAAGCGGGCTCCGTATCTGCGCTGTGAACCATCCGCAGTGGTTGAGTACTGCGAAATGGTGCTCAACGACTCTGAGTATCCGGAAGCATTTCCTTCTGACTTTGAATTGGACTATATCCCTGAGACTCGCATGCTGGTCCTTGACTATTCGCTCCCAGACATCGAAGCACTGCCCATGTTCAAGGCACATCGGTACATTGCGACCAGGGACGAGATCCAGCCCGTGGCCGTCGCGGACTCTTGGCTAAACAAGACTTACGATTCGGTACTGTACCAAATCGCACTTAGAACGATCTATGAACTTTTCCAGTCGGATGAAGCGCAGGCACTCGATGCCGTCGTGTTCAATGGGTGGGTGAATTCGACAGACAAGGCGACAGGCAAAGAAGTGAACGCCTGTGTGTTGACGATTCAGGCGAACAAATCAGAATTCCTCGAGATCAACCTGGGTCAAGTTGACCCGAAGGCTTGCTTTAGAAAGCTCAAAGGGATCTGCGCTGCAAAGCTGACAGCATTATCGCCCGTAAGGCCGATCCTACAGCTCAACAGGGAGGATAAGCGCTTCATCCAGCCGCAAAATGTAATGGAACATCTCGATGATTCGGCAAATCTAGCGGCCATGGACTGGGAGGACTTCGAGCACCTGATTCGTCAGGTCTTCGAGAAAGAGTTTAGCAGCGAGGGCGGCGAGGTTAAAATCACGCGGGCCAGTAGGGACGGTGGTGTGGATGCCGTAGTTTTCGACCCTGACCCAATAAGAGGCGGAAAAATCATCATCCAGGCCAAACGGTACACGAACACTGTGGGCGTGTCAGCGGTCCGCGACTTGTATGGAACAATTCTCAACGAAGGTGCGAACAAAGGCATTCTCGTAACCACCGCCAACTATGGTCCCGACGCGTACGAATTCGCGAAGGGGAAGCCGATTACGCTGCTTAGCGGCAACGAACTTCTCTACCTTTTGCAGAAACATGGCCACAAAGCACGAATCGATTTGGCAGAGGCGCGGCTACTTGCGGCGGAGCAAGAAAAAGCCAAGGAGTCGGGTGGGTAAAGTGCAGAATTTGTGAAGTTGAAACTCTGCACTTCGCCAAAGCTCAGGAGCTATTGCTGCTACTGCGTAAGAGGAACGGCGAGAGGGATTTCTTATGGGAAGCGTCGGCAGAAATTCGCCTTGCCCGTGCGGCAGCGGCAGGAAGTACAAGCAGTGCCATGGTAACCCCGCTAACTTGGCCAAACTCGCGCCCGGGGCATTGGCCGTCACCCAAACACCCCAAATCAGTTTGCCCGTCTTCCTTCCGGGCGAGAATGTTCGCCTAACCTGTGTGCCGATAATGGCCAAACCTATGGATCCGCGCGACCCAACCGGCCGAAAAGGCGTTCCAGGGAAATACCACGTGACAGTTGTTTTATCTCGCCCGGGCTTCGGGCTTGTGCCAGAGAACACCAGTCCTGACGCAACAGAGATGGAAGGTGATTCCCATTTTGCGCTAGGTCGAAACCAAGAGCTGAGAGTAACGGTGAAAACAGATAATACCTCGATCGAGTTCGTCGGGCTCGCAAATCGGAATGGCTATTTGGGCAAGCTGAGGTCGGAACCCTTTGAAGCTCAAGACCTAGAGGGCGCGCGACGCATGGTTTATCAGCTAATGATGTCAATTCTCAGTAATACCGCGCTCGAGCTCGACATCCCGATGCATGTGTACCAAATCGAAACGACTGAGGTCCGAACTGGGACGATTCTAAGAAACCTTATGTTTCCTCACTGGGATTCGCCGACGCGACCCAGACTGGCGCCAGTGCTGGAGCAGGACTTCAGGATCTACGCCAGCATGTACAGAGAGGCACTAAGCTCGAATAGTTCTGTCTATCGCTTCCTCTGTCTGTTTAAGATTATCGAGGCGATCTTCGCGCGTAGAGTGCGCCTAGCACGCGAAGCTCGCCGTAAAGGCGAATCTTTCAGCCGAGCGCCAGAAATGATTCCAGAAAACCCCGACGCGCGTGTGGCATGGCTCAATGGGATTTTTCTGGTTCCCCGGGATTGGCATCCTTTAGCGTTAGAGGCCATTTTCGTTGAGAAATCGATTGGTAGGGACGTACCTTTCATCAGAAAGGAATTCTTGGCCCCGCTTCGGGATAGGGTGGCACACGCTCTTTATGGACGAAGCGGTGAGCTGCCAATGTTCGCCGATGAGGCCCTTCACGTAGACGAAATAGACTACTGGCTGCCGTTAACTAAGTGTATTGTGCGGCGAATGATTAAGAACGAGTTTCCTGACCTGTTCTTATCAGAGGCAAGTGCGACTCGGGACCCTGGACCGTCTGCCGCAGTTACCTCGGCGTCCGCGCAACTGAGGCGCAAGTGAAACCACGACGACAGGCCCGAAGGATTCTGCGCCGGTCGTACGAGCCGCAGAGCGCGAGGCGACAACCTTTGAGGGGAGTGCTTATCCTCGAGTGCCAAGACAAGGGAGACCCCGGGTCCGAGGGTCGTTTCCTCGCCCACATGTTTGACCTGATGGAAATCCCCAACCAATATATTGAAGTCCGCACGAAGGAACAGTTTCTGGGACTCCTCGAGAGCGCTCCCTATGAGTTCGTACGCATTACGACCCACGGGACTGTTCATGGCACAGAAGAGGAGTTCGAAGGCTTCTGGACACCGAGTGGGACGGTCAGGGTCGAAGACCTAGAGAGTTTGAAGGGATGTTTAACGGGAAGGCACATAATCTCGACAGCCTGCTGCTCTGGCAGCCTACCCTTCTCGCGTTCTCTTTTGAAACATTCGAAGTGTCGCTGCTACATAGCTCCAGAGGGCAGTCCGAAATTCCACAATGCAATTCTGTTCTCTCACGTGTTTTATCACAAATACTACGTCCTCAAGCGCCCTTACAAGGTTGCTTTTCAGGAGTACTCCAAGCGGTACAAGAATCCACACGATTTTCGTTTGACTCGAGGCGGGCGATAAAGCAAGCGTAGCGCGGGCCTCGGCTATGAAAACGGATGTTCCAAGGGGCTTCGCGCACTTTCATGGACAGGGGCAAGCCAAAGGCTCATGGGAATCTGCGGTGTGAGGTCCGCGGCATTTCGAACTGCGCGCGGAAGAACAGTGAAGAGAAACGCGGGATACGGGCGGGTAGCCACGGTCAGCGTTTTTCTGACCGTGGGCTTTTCTCATGCCCGATGCTCCAGCGGCAGGTGGTCAATCGGGACGGAACACGCCGCTACCGTTGCCCTGTCCAAAGTAAGTTTGCTGTAACTCGACCAGCGCCAGAAGAACCCACGGTCAGGACTGGACTGACCGTGGCTACCCCCGCCTCACCCGCCGCTTCCGCGCGGGATTGACCTATTCCTGCCTGCTATGCCTTCGTCACCAAGGGAAGAAGCCACGGTCAGAAAAACGCTGACCGTGGCTACCCGCTGGCATCTACTGTCCGGACTTAGTGCTGTGCCGTTTTGGTCAGGGGGTTGGTCAACTCTGAACAGACAGTACATCGCTGAGGAAATATCATGCCAAGTGCCGCTGGGAGAAGAGACGAGCCGATACAAACCTCTTTCGGTTAGTCGTCGGCGATAAGCCACTACCCCCAGCTCAGCTTCGAAACATAAAGGAGATCTTTCATGACCGCAGCAATACAACCAGCAAAGACTTTTGGGCTTGTGCTCTCCGCGAGCAGTTTGAAGGGTGACAAGGTGGTGAACCACCAAGGGGAAGACTTGGGCGAAATCCAGGAGATCATGATCGACTTGGATCGAGGGCGCATCGCCTTCGCCGTACTGTCGTTCGGTGGGTTTCTGGGTATGGGCGACAAACTGTTTGCCATTCCCTGGCAGGCCTTTGCTGTCGACACGGCACAGAAAAGGCTGATCCTGAATACCAAGAAGGAGCTTTTGGAAAAGGCGACGGGATTTGACAAGAGCAACTGGCCAAACATGGCAGACCCCGGTTGGGGAGCCACGGTTTACGGGTACTACGGCTACAAACCCTACTGGGACTGATGCCGTCTAATGCTTTTCCCCGTCAGGCACAGTGTCTGACGTTTTCGATTGTCCGGACCTGAGCGGTGACCCCCGCTTTTGAAAGCGGGGGTTACTCTCAGCGTGTGATGGATGCGAGCGAGAATGTTATTTGAGACTCCGGAAATCAGGCTAGCGGAAGATTAACGATGCCAAGGCCAAACAACCCAAACAAGGGCTTCAAGACCTTTAAGCAGGAGGGTGACATGAAACCAAGTACTGAGGACGAAGTGAAAGGCAAGATTCACGAAGTGAAGGGCAAGATCAAGGAGAAGGTGGGAAAAGTTACCCATAATCCAAACCTGGAAAACGAAGGCACCATCGAGAAGACGGGCGGCAAGGTCCAGAAGAAGATCGGCCAAGTTGAAAAAGTTCTGGGGGTTTAGCGGACCAGCTTCCATCGCGGATGCACCCGAGGGAGGAGAATAATGGCAAAGCTAACCAAGCCAGCTCGTGATGGGATATCCGCGACCAAGTTCGCTTTCCCCAAGCAACGCAAGGAGCCGCTGGAAAATGCCTCTCACGTACGCAACGCTATTGCGCGCTTCAATCAGGTGAAGGGCGTTACGGAAGCGGAACGTCGCGCGGCGTGGAAGCGGATACAGTCTGCCGCAAAGCGATACGGAGTGGAACTTGAAGAGTCCGGCTAGCCCAAATACGCCACGTTGCACGCCTGCGATGGCAGCGGCAGCGGGCTAGGTTTGTGAACATCCTTCGCTGCGTTGATGAGGCGTTCTGCGTTTGCCAGGAAGGCCTGGATCACGGGCTTGATCCTGTCCATGTCTTCCATGGGACCGGTATTCGAGAAATAAACGAACCGGTCTTTGCGCAGTGCACGTTGGTCCGCTTGAGGAAACGGTGGATGGTTAGAGTGCTCCGTCACATCTAGCTGCCGCCGCCAAAGGAGGTGCCATGAACAGGACGCTTGGGATAATCCTGATTGCGCTTGGGCTGTTCGGTCTTGCCTGGGGAGGTTTCACGTACACGACCAGGGAAAAGGTCGTTGACATCGGACCGATCCACGCCACTCGCGAAAAGACGCATAATGTGCCGTTACCTCCCATCGCAGGCGCAGTGGCGCTCATTGGCGGCATTGTGCTCTTGGTAGCACGCGGGAAGGAATAACTTCCCCCCAGCCGACCGCGAGCTGGCATTCAGAAGAAAGGAAGATCCACAATGTTGATACTCATTATCATTTTGTTGTTAGTTTTAGGTGGCGGTGGGGGTTACTACGGGCATAGCCGCTGGGGTTACGGTGGCGGCGCTGGCATTGGGCTAGGCACCGTATTACTGATTCTCCTTGTAGCTTATCTGCTGGGGGGGTTCCGTTGAGGCTACGCCCGCCACTCCTCTATTCTTTTGGAAGAGAGCTGCTGACTGTCAATCAACTGATGTGAGGAGGTCGGTGACAAGGTGGCATAGCGGGCGGGTAGCCACGGTCAGCGTTTTTCTGACCGTGGGCTTTTTTCATGCCCGACGCTCCAGCGGCAGGTCGTCAATCGGGATGGAACACGCCGCTACCGTTGCCCTGTTCAAAGTGAGTATGCTGTAACTCGACCACCGCCCGAAGAACCCACGGTCAGGACTACACTGACCGTGGCTACCCCCGCCTCACCCGACGCTTGCGCGCGGGATTGAACTATTCCTGCCTGCTATGCCTTCGTCATCAAGGGAAGAACCCACGGTCAGAAGAACGCTGACCGTGGCTACCCGCTTGGGGCCGGCGATTTCCCGAAGGGACAGCGAGAACAGTGACGAGTCAAGAGTGACGAGAAACGCGGGAGACGGGAGACGGGTTACGGGGCACGGGATTGGAGATTGCAGATTCAAGATTCAAAACTGGCGAGGTCCCGATAGGATCGGGATATATTCCCTCGCCGCTACGGCAAACTGACTCACGCAACTTGCAACACGCGAGGTTTTCCCGTATTCTGAGGGCGATGGAAATACATTTCACCCCCGACGTGGAAAAGAAGCTCAACGACCTCGCCGCGCAGAGCGGACGCGGGCCCGACGAGCTTCTGCAAGATGCCTTGGCCGGATATTTCGAGGAGTTGGTGCAAACGCGAGACATGCTCAACAGCCGCTATGACGAGCTGAAGAGCGGCAGGGTGAAGCCCATCGACGGAGAGGAAGCCTTTGCCCGCCTGAAGGCGAAAACCCAAGCACAGCGCAACCGCTCGCATGAGTAGCGGCTACGCGCTCCACCTGGAAGCCTACGCCGACCTCGACGATATTCGCTATTACCTCGCCGAGCAAAACCCGGACGCAGCCGATCGCGTCATCTCGGAAATTTTTGACACCCTTCGCGGGCTCGTAGCTTTTCCCCATCAAGGCCATCGGCGCCCAGACCTCACCTCGCGCCCCTTGCGGTTCATTCTTGTGCGTGAATACTTAATTGCCTATGCACCCGAGGAAAGACCCTTGTGGGTTGTCGCCGTGATGCACGCGCGTCGCAGCCCCCGCATCATGGCCGCGATCCTGAGAGGCAGGGAGTAACCATAGCGCGGGCCTCGGCTATGAAAATGGATGTGCCAAAGGCACCTTGGAGCGGGTAGCCACGGTCAGCGATTTCATAATGCGTGGGCTTTTCTCCTGCCCGATGCTCCAGCGGCAGGTCGTCAATCGGGATGGAACACGCCGCTACCCTTGCCCTGTCCAAAGTAAGCAGCGCAGAGGTAGGCGCAGTTTGCCTTCCTCTGCGGTTCTTGACATGATAACATCCACATATCTATTAATACCCGATGACGAAAAAGCCGCGGGGTAATCCCGCTCGAAACGGGATAACTCCGCGCTGCTCTAAACATGATAGCGGACGCCAGCCAGATTGGATTGGGAAAGTAGGGCTTGTTTTCCAAGCATGTGACGCGAAGACCGGGGCGGCGTTATTCTGCGGCTTTCCGGAGGTCCGGGGGCAAGCGGTCCAAAACGAACTGGGAAACGGCCAGTGCCGATGCCCGAGCTTCTTCGGCCACCTGCTGGGTGGGCCAGAAGGAGTCATCGTATCGCAATTCCACGGCGTAGGGCGTGAGGGGCGCAACGGTGGGCAGAAGTGAACGGAACGCAGCATCAATCTCCGCCCCTTTCTCAATCAATTTGGTTAAATTGTGAGTGTACGGAAACCCCACCTGACGATAAGCCAAGAAGGCTTTTAGGCACTTTTCAGTGATTTGCTGGGCATGAAAACAAGCTGCATCAAAAGCCTGGGCCGCCAGCGAGGCTTCCATAGCGATGCGGTCGCTCCTGGCTTTGCGGAGCAGCCCACGGCAAAGCTCAGCCGCGTCTTTCATAAATCGCCGTCCCCTCTCGCACGGCGGTGGTTACAAATGCCTGCGGAACTTCGCTCCACTCGTCCACCTCCTCCGGCGTGTAGACCATCACTTCCACTTCCACCGGCAGATCGGCCAGAGCCACGTAAAGAGGAATGGAGCGGCGGTATCGTGGCTCATCGGACGGCTTGATCACCAGCACGTCAAAATCGCTGCTTGACCCGGCATCACCCCGCGCTTGGCTGCCGAACAAAATCACCTTCTCCGGCTGCGCCGTATCAACAATGCGGCGGACAATATCGCGAATTAAGGCTTCATTCAGGGAACTCATGTTGCGGAACCTTCTTCGAGTATACCAGTCGCCTCGGCGAGTACTCGGCCTTTAGCGGTCTCCAGCAACCCGACGACTTGTTCGCGCGTCACGGTCGGAAAGCCATCCAGGAAATCGTCGATGGTGTCGCCAGCCTCAAGGCACTCGAAAAGAGTTTGTACGGGCACGCGGGTACCGGCAAAGACAGGAGCACCTCCCATTACCTCCGGCAAAGTTGTAATCAGGGTATCACTCATATAAGAGAGTCTAATGGTAAAAGGTCTCTCGGGGCAAGCGGTACGTCGAACATCTGCTGTGACCTTTTCGGCACGCGGCGCGCGTGTAGCGTGTAGCCACGGTCAGGGTTTTTCTGCGTGGTCTTTTCTCATGCCCGATGCTCCGGCGGCGGGTCGTCAATCGGGATGGAACACGCCGCTACCGTTTCCCTATCCAAGGTAAGTTTGCTGTAACTCGACCACCGCCAGAAGAACCCACGGTCAGAAAAACGCTGACCGTGGCTACCAATTCTCATTCAACACTTCCTTACCCCGCTGATCTCATTGAGGCTGCTCTGGTGGCCAATTTATTTTGTCCAGGTGAGGAGAAGCATACGATGTGCGAGCCACAGGCCCAAATCGCAAATTCCGGCCTAATCCGCACACGAGTAGACCTGTTCAATTTTGAACAGACACCTTATTCTCGACTCAATTACTCTGGTCGCGGATCCTGATTCTCCGTGATCTTCAGTTGCCTTGGAATCAAAAGGGAGTTCCTGGCTGACTGTATGCTCGACGATCTGAATGCTTGGGATTTGGACGTCCGACGTGCAGTCCCTGCATCCGCGCGTGCGAATGGCGCGCGAATAACGACCTCAGGGGGTGAACCAAAATGCGAACGACAAAGATGATGCGTGTGATTCTGCCGCTATTTTTCGCACTCGCAGTGTTCCTGGCGATACCGGTACCTTCTTCCGCGCAAGTCGCCGTGGGAGTGAGGGTCGGCATAGCTCCGCCGCCGCTGCCCGATTATGCGCAACCGATCTGCCCGGGCGACGGCTATATCTGGACGCCGGGATACTGGGATTGGGACGGCAGCGAGTACTATTGGGTACCGGGCACCTGGATGGAGGCTCCGGAAGTCGGGTACCTCTGGACTCCGGGCTATTGGGGTTGGGGCGACGACGGATATTTTTTCAATGAGGGCTACTGGGGCCTGACCGTAGGTTTTTATGGCGGGATCAACTATGGCTTCGGTTACTTCGGTAATGGTTATGAAGGCGGACGCTGGGACCACGGGCATTTTTTCTACAACACGTCGTATAATAACGTGGACACCCGCAGCATCCACAACGTTTACAACACCAGGGTGAACGAGGGCGCGAGGAACCACGTCAGTTTTAACGGCGGTAACGGCGGAATCAACGCGCACGCCACCGCTCAGGAAGAGGCTGCTGCGCATGAGACACATGTTAGGCCTGTAGGCGCTCAGACTCAACATGCGTACGCTGCCCGCAATAACCCCCAGCAAAAGTTCTCTGCGAACCACGGCATGCCGGCAGTTGCTGCGACTCCTCACCCCAACCTTGCCGCCCATCCTAAGGAGTTGCCGCCCGTCGAACGCCCCGCTGCTACTAAGACGGGGAACGCCAAGGTGGACCAGAAATACCAGAAGCAACAGGATAAGCTCGTCGCAAGGCAGACCCAGGATCGGCAGAAACTCCAGCAGAAGCAGGACAACGAACATCAGCAGTTGGCGAAACAGCACGCTGATCCCGGAAGAACGCAGCAGGTGGAGCAGCGACATCAGCAACAGACGCAGCAATTGCAGCAAACCCACACGCAGCAGACGCAGCAGATGCAGCAGAGACAGCAGTCATCTGGCGGCGGAGGATCTCGAGGCGGCGGGGGTGGCGGGCATCATTAATCGAAGTTTCGTTATGTTTCTATTGAGCGGGCCACGGTCAGCGTTTTTCTGACCGTGGGTTTTTCTCATGCCCGATGCTCCAGCGGCAGGTCGTCAATCGGGATGGAACACGCCGCTACCCTTGCCCTGTCCAAAGTAAGTTTGCTGTAACTCGACCACCGCCAGAAGAACCCACGGTCAGGACTGCACTGACCGTGGCTACCCCCGCCTCACCAGCCGCTTCCGCGCGGGTTGCGAACTCGCGGGCAGCCATCTCCGTTACATCCGCCGAACTGCGATCGGGCCGGAGCCGGGCCGGGGCGTTGAACAGAGCACGAAGAACCTCGATCGGCGGCACGTTGCAATCGGCTGTCGCCTGGTTCTTCAGCAGGTCGTCAAGCGAGAAGCGATAGACTTGCTTTGCCGTGCCAGTGAAGTTGGTATGAACCTCGAACAGCTCAAGGTCGCATACCACAAGGAGCGGCGGATCGTCCAAATCCTCGCGATATTTGAGGAGTTGCTGATAGGCGACATTGAGGTCTTTGTGCTTGCCCTTGTATTCCCAACCAAAATAGCCGCGCTTCCAAACATCGGCAAAGCCCGGTTTGCCCTCAATGGTGGTACCGCCCTTTCGAATGTGTACGTCGCACCCGAGAAATCCTCTGAAGCTGGATGCGGCTCGCCCAGCACGTCGCAAAGCTCAATAAAATGCATTTGGGCGCCCGCGCGCTCCGTGAGGCCGGCGTTGCGCCATTTGTTGACAAAATCAGGTAAGGTTAGCGTTGGCATCTGAGTAGCAGCAAGACTGTGGCATATTGCTTAAGGCTGTTGAACACTTCTGCCACATTTGACGTTCCTAGATGTTATCGGCGGGGGGGCGGAAATTCATGAATATATTCTAATGTCGCGAGCGGTTGGCTGGGACGGAGCTATGTTCTTGGGGATCCGCGATTTCCCGAAGGGACTTGTGGGAGCTGGGAAAGGCAGGGGCAAGAAGGGCAGTGGTTAGTGGATAGTGGCGAGTGGCGACAAAGACAGTCCGAGGTCCGAAGGACAGTGGTTAGTGGATAGTGGCGAGTGACGAGAAACCCAAGGGCTAGGGGCTGGGGGCTCGGGGTTGGGGCTGTACTCGCCCATTGTCTACATTTCATCCCCTTCGCGGGGCGGCTTTCCGCTTCGGCGGCGCATGATCTTGTCGAATGGCTTGATCCTCCGAATCGCTTCGCGCGGAAACAGGCTTATCCCGACATAATCCGGCGGACGTCTTTCAAAAGGACGAACAGGTGCATGGGGTCGGTGGGCGAGGGGACGAAATCGAATTTCTGGTAGAAATCCCTTGCGGCCTCGTCTTTGGCATGAACGGCCAAGGCGCGGATGCCGACAATGTCAGCCGCTTGCAGCGTGCGCTGCATCGCATCGCGCAAAAGGGCCTTCCCGATCCCCTGGCCTTGCCAGCGACGGTCTACGGCCAGACGTGCCAGCAGCATGATGGGCACCGGATGGCGTGCCAAGCCCTTGCTTAAACGCTCAGGCGCTTCTTCGCGGGTCACATGGCCCAGGGCGAGGGTATGGTATCCAACCACCGTCTCCCCCACCAATCCAACGTAGGTCTGCGCGGCGCCTGCCTGTTGGTTCTGTCCAGCGTAGCGCAACAGGTATCGGTTCAGTTCTTCCCGGCCGCAATCGAAGCCTTCGAGCCGGTGCTGGGCGCACAGTTTTTCCACCCTTCGGTCAGCGCTCACGCATGGGACCCGGCATCAAAAAATCCCGGTTCTTTTAAGAGACGCTCCAGCCGAGGCAGAGGACGGGGGGGCGCATCGAGGGCTGCTAAGAATGCCTTCCACTGCACGTCATTTAGGGTGAAGATCCTGCGATCCGCCAGCGCCTCATCGGCGCGCGCCAGCGCGCTCTCGAGCACGAATTCGCTGACGGAGCGACGGCAGGCCGTCGCCGCTGCCCGGAGCGTAGACTTGGCTTGGCGCGTAAGTCGCAAGTCGAGTTTTTCGCTGCGCGTGGTTCTTGAACGCATGGCTCCTCCTGATGATCTTCAGATTATCGCTGTTGCCCGACAATGTCAAGACAACAGCAAGGGTGGCGCGGACCGGTTCTGATGGCCCTCAGGCGGAAAGCACAGCTTGGGGGTGTTTCTTGGCGATGGTGAGCAACTTGAGGGCTGCATGATCAGGCTTGGTGAGGGTGCAAATAGGTTCGCATGAGCCGGGCGATCTCCGCTCCAACCGAAGGATCAGAGACATAATCAACCGCCCCCAACTGCATCGCTTCCAAGTAGCAATTCATTTCGGGATGCCGCGCCACCACGATGACGGGCAGCCGTCGATTGATGTTGATGGCGCGCTCAACCACGCACCGCCCCTCGAAGAAACGGCTCCCCTGACCCACAATGATCAATTCGAAAGCCCCGGATTCGAGTTGGCGAACGCCTTCGGCATATGAACTACAAGCGTGAACGCTATGCCCCATCCTCTGGGTAATTCTCCGGATGTGATCGAGATACTCAGAATCTTCATCGATCAGGAGCACCGCGCACGCGGGGTCTGGCTTGTGTTGCTTCTCACTCGATGGGTTCATGGAATCCTCCCTGAGTCTGCTCAATTCGGCGGCGGACCTCCCCCTCTTGGCGAGGTTTGTCTGCCACTTCGGCTGTCGCGCCGAAGAGCCTGGTCAGCTCCGGTCAGCGACTCTGCCGCCTTCGAAGCAAAAAACTTAATGGACCTTTAACCTTGTAACCCTTCGTTTGACTCGGTCAGAGCCGTCGAATCCTCAAGAGGAAGTGATGGGAAGTGCTGAGCAAGACCGGCGGAGCCCCATAGCAACCTCATAAGCACCGCATCCATGAATGGGAGCTAGAGACACAGGAGGAGGGAGTACACTAGCTGCCAATCCTCCGTTAGTATACTCTTCGAATATCCGCCGTCAAGGACAATTTGTCGCTCAAGCGGCGGAGGCGGGACACGGGATTCGGGGCACGGGGCTCTTTGTGGGGCCGAACGGCGTCGGCCTTGGGCCAGCGCCGCTGGCCCCTACAAGGACACGCGACGTAGCGCGTCTCGCCCGCTGGGGCGTGGGCATCCTGCCCGCGCGTTTCTGGCGGGAGCGGGACGCTCCCGCCACAGCGGGCGCGACGCCCGCGCTATGTCCGAAGGATCTCGGCCTTCACTTTGATTTCGCGCGCCAACCGCAACGGACTTCCTGTCGCTATCGGACATAAAATCGCTTTCGGGGTTTGCGCATCAAAGGGTGCTTGACAAACCGTAGGGGTCAGCGTTAGGATGGAGCTTCAGTAAAAGTCAAATGCGCCGATGAATTTGGTTTGATGCACTAAGCAGGGGGAGACCATGCATTCCCTTCCATTCAGGTGCAGGCACTGGGCAGGGCGGCGGATGACCCTCCAACCCGGCCGTGCGCGCGTGCGTGGGAGGATGACCGCTTGTTTAGGAGCAATTGTCTTGCTGACCGGCGCAATTCAGCTTTACGCGCAGAGTCGGTCGGCAACCACATCCCTGGTATTGCAAGTGCTTCCGGAGGAACTCGTCCAGGTCCAGAACGGCAGCGTGGTGCTCAAGATCCGCCTTGCTCGCGGCGCGACGGCTAGTCTCTGGGAGGCGACATCCTGCACCTCGCCCTCCCCGGACTCGCAGGTCATCATCGCCTCAGGGACATACACCATCCCTCTCAACACGTTGACCCCGACGAGCAGCAATCCCACCTCCAGCACGATGCAGGTTTGCCTGGCGTCCTCCGACGGCGTGCTCAATGATCCCGGCCTGTCGAGATCTCGGCGACCGGCAACGGTTCAGCAGTGAAGGGTCAGACACCCCAGCTTGCGCCCAACGGTGTTTCAGTTGACGTGCCGGACGGAAGGGTGGTGACTACGCGCGCGAGTACAACCACCTTGTCTAATCCGTGACGATCTTCCTCAATCGCGCAGCGGACGGATAAACTCAAGCCCCGCAACTAATTCCTGATTGGTACCGACCGGCCAGGTCCACACTACCCGGCATCGCTCGGGACGCGGGTTCAGTAAAACATCCACAATCTGGCCCGGTTCGATTTGGCCGCGTAATCGGAGTCGAACTCCCAACGATGAAATATCAGTCGTTGACGAGTTCTCGATGCGCCCCCCCTGTCGGTTGTAATGGGTGCGTGCATCGTGAACATCACACGCTTTTCCCGCCGGGTATCTTGATCACGGGTTGACATGGAGTGAAGGCGAAACTATTTTATCCGTCGCGTTGGGTCAAGTGCCTAGGGCGTAGATGAAGCAAGCACCAACTTGCCGTTTCGCGACGGTTGGGTGCAGGAAGATGAGTGCAAGTGGACCCATGCAGGGCTACAGTTCCAGGACACCCTGCAAGATTAGAAAATGCACTTCATGGCGCGCCCTTTCAATATCTCGGAGTTATGCCTTTGACAGACCAACTCTACGTTGGTAACAAACTTGCGGCACATTTACCGACAAGATGCCCGGTGGGAGAAATAACCCAACAAGGGGGAGTCATGTCGCACCAGCGAGAAATTGAATTCGTCAGGGAAACATTAGCACAAGCAGAGATTGCATTAACGAACTACTTCCGAAGCTTTACGTGCGATCCCGAACAGGAAAGACAACTGATGGATGCGGTGAAAACAGCCCAGGAGATATTATTAGAGCTTGAGTTAGCAGACAGGCGGGCAGCCTAGAGATATCCTTCCTGGAGCGAACCTCCCATAATTGTGGTTTCATTACACGAGGCCAAACTCGCCGACGTGAATGTCGATCTCCCCGGTTATAGGGTCGGTAGCCAAAATCTATGTATGGTGATACGTGCCCTCAGTGCGAGAGCATGAATCTTGTTGGGGCGAAGAGGCGCGGTTGGGTGGAGCGGTGGAGTCTTTCTCTGTTTGGGTATGTACCTCTTCGCTGCATGGACTGCAATACACGTTTTACTCCTTCGGCCGTCCCCTCTACTGATTACCCCATTAAGCCAACCCACTTCTAGGACACGCCGCCGCCGCTGCGGCCGCCTGCGCCCGTGCCGGCGTGCCCCACTCCATTGCCGGCGCCACGAGTACCGTGACCAACACCAGGGCGGCTCGCTTTCGTCGAGCCCCCGCGGGCGCCACCCTCCGTGTTACCTTTCACCGCGCCCGCCTGACCGCCGTTTCCCGAGCCAGCGGGTTCAGCCTTGCCGCCTTGCCCGCCAACGTGAATCTCCTGCTGCAAAATCTCCCGCACCGGCTTTACGGCTTCGGGCTTGGTTTTTATCTCGAACTCAACCTGTGGCGGCGCGGTGAAACTCCGGGGTGACACGCGGACGCTGGCCGGCGATGCCAACATGTAACCTTCGGGAAGGGTTCGTGAATCAATCTCAGCTTGGTAGTCGCCCTCGTGCAGGTCATAGAAATAGAAACTCCCGTCCTGGTAGGGGGTGGTATAGCGATTGGTGCCGGCCAGGCGAATCAGGATGTTCTCAATCTGCGCGCCCGAGGGCGCCACGATCTTGCCGGAGAACATGGCCAGGCGGACCACGTTGAAGTCCGCCCGGACGGTGGCTTTCGGGTCGACCATCACGCGCCCTTGGGTGGTCGTGCCCGGCTCATAATCGGTGGGGAGCTGTTCCATGTCGAGCTCCACCTCGTGAGTTCCCTCCGGAACACCCCCAAAATCGTAATGGCCGGTAGCATCCGTGAGGGCGCTGCGATAGTGGTCCAGGCTGACCGCCACGTTCGGCGCCGGCCGCGTCCCCCCTAACGACTGCTCCAGCACCAGCCCCCGCACGCTTCCTACCAGAGGAGCGTGAGCCGCCGTATACTCCTCGATAGATTCTCCCGGCGATCCTTTCCCCCAATGGATTTGCTTGCTGAAACGCAAGAAGACGTTCCATTGATTGTCAGCCGCGATTTGCGAGTTGACCCCCAGGCCGGCGTTCCCGAAGAGGAAAATGTTCTCGGGATTGAGATTCGTCAGGAGGTTGTTGCGGAAGGCCTCAAGGTGCAGCGTCCAGCCGCCCCGGAGGGGCGTGCTCACCCCGGCCAGGCTGCTGGAATAAGCGCTGGTGCTAAAAACGCTTTTGTTCACCAAATCGTTGCCTTTCTCCAGGTAACCATAGGCAGAGATGCGCTTGAAGTTGGTCGTGAGCGACCCGCGGTAAAAGAGCGTATTGGTGTTTTCTGCCGCCTTCGTGTTCTGTTCCCGAATGGCCCCGCCAATCACCAGCCGCCTCCAAACAAAGGTGTCATCGAGTTCCGTGAGCCGCTCCACCTGCGGCAGGGCATTCGAATTCAGGTTCATGTCGATGTAGGAGAGCCGCAGGCTATGCCGTCTCAGCGGGCGCGTGACGTTGAGGTTCAACTGGCGGTTGTTGGAGATGGACTCGCCGGGCAGCGAAGGAGTGAGCTCTGTCAGGCGGAGCGTAGAAAGCGAGACATTGGCGTCAAACTTCCAGGGGAGCAGGAATGAGGCGCCGGAGGTTTCCCCCGAGCTGTGGTAGGTGGGCAGTTGGGGATTGTGCTCGAGGTTATTCGAGTACACGCTGGCAGACCCGTAGAGATCCACCCGCTTGCCGAGCTTGTAGTGCCCATCCACGTAGGGCCCCTTCCGGTCACCCACGAACGTACCCAGCATGGGGAGATACGTGGTGCTTTGCAGGGCGTAATTGGCGCGGAAGCTGAACTTGTCCGTCTCCCAGTCCGGACCCAGAAGCAACGAAAGCGGTTTTTGCCTCACCGGTGAGGGGTTGAAGCTGGAAGCCGAGCTGACGTTTGCTTCCGTGTATAACTTCCAATGTTTCGTGGCGTGGTAAATCGACTGAAACGCCAAGCCATTCCATTGTTTATAGTTGCGGCCACGGAAAAAGTACGTTGAGTCGGTCGAGAGGACGCTGGAATTCGTCCCCAGGTTCATGTAGCGCACCCCAAATTCCCAGCGCTCGCCTGCCTTTTGCCACATCGACGCGCCCATGACGAGTTGCGGCAACATCACGCGGTAGGGCACGCGAGGCCCACTGAGCAGGGTTTCTTCGCCCACGAAAAACTGGAAACTGCGGTTCTTGCGTCTGACCAGGATTCGCGCCCCACGCCCGGAGAGGTCGGGGGTATAGACGTTCAGGAAGGGGTTCTCCACCATGTTGTAGTGAAATTGAAAGTCGCCGCCGACGAAGTCCCATTTCCAGCCCCAGAGGGGTGCTTGCCGAAGGCCCACAAAGTTCGTCCCGGTGCGGAAACCGTTCCCACCGTAACCTTCCAGGTTGGCATCCAACAGGCCGGTCCCGGGAATGAATTCCTTGAAGTTTAACGCCATCCCGGAGGTATCGAGCAGCGGTTGCCCGTTTCCACCCATGTAGTAGCCCTGGAGGGAAACCTCGGCCTCCCCGGCGCTCTGGGCAGAGCCTTGGCCGGAGAGACACATCAATATAGAAAGCGACAACAGAAGGGCACCCGCAAGAAAGCGGAGAAAAGAGATCCGACGCGAAGAGTCAGAAGCGAGAAAGAAGAAGAATGGGCCGGCTTGGTTCGTAGTCTTCATTCTGACTTCCCACTTCTAACTCCAATACTGTTCACTTTGCTGTGGTCGCTGAATAGGTATGCTGATTGCGGCGAATCCCGCCTTGGACTGCGGTAGCAGCGGCTACCGCCTTCCGCCTTCGGTTCATACGGCAAAGGCACAGGGGCGCGGGAAGAAAGGCGGTAGCTGCTGCTACCGCAGTCCAAGACGCTTCGCGAACGCTTACATGAAAACGTCTGCTATTGGGCCACGGGCGCCGGGGCCGGCGGATCTACCGTCACGTCCGCGGAACCTTCCTGGATCTCGCCCGTGCCGATATCAACATGGGCGCGAAGCTTATAGTGCCCAGGGTCAAGATGCGCCTTGAGTGGGAAGACGAACCTCTGGCTGCGTTCACGCAAGACGGCGAGAGGAGTGAAATCATCCGTCTCCACAACCTGGCCCTTGTCGTCCAAGACCTCGAGTTTGCCCTTAGGACGAAAGTACATCAGCCCCTTGTTCTCCAGCACCACCACGGCCTGCCACCCCGCTTCCTTCGAGTCCTTTGACGGGGGAATGGCTTCGAGCTTGAATTCTTTCAGCCCGCCCCGAACCGGAGGCGAACCGGCCACAACATAGATCGCGCCAACGATTCGGACCGCCATGCGCATGCCAATTCCTGCGGTTGCTTCCTCGGCGGCGGGGAGCGTCGTGAACCCGGCGGCGCAGTTATAGCTGCCCTCGGCAACGTCCGCGGGCGTCCGCACCGTGTAGCGCACGTTCACGAACCCACCGTTTTCAAGGTCGATCTCCATAGGATTCAAGCTCAGCCATTTCTTGCAGGAGTACGCAGCCTCCTGGGGCAAGTCGCGCTCAAACTGCGGCTGAGTCTGGTTGTCGATATTGAAATCCAGAACCTCCGCCCGCACGCGCGTCTTGGCGCCCGATTGGCTGCCCAGTTTGAGCGACCCCGAATATTGCTGCCCGGGCACCATGTGGATCTCTACCCGCATTGGCGCCAGCCCTAAGCCCAATTGCGCCCGCGCCGGGACCGCTGCCCCGAGCGCGAGGAGGGCCAGGAGAATGACTACGGTTCGGAATAGTAGTACTGCACGGTGTTTTGACATGTTGCTCCTACGCTGTAGTTCCAGGCGTCCTGGAACGTATAAGTGATGTTAAAGCTAGCCGTATTGTGATTCCCACTTCCAGTTGCCACCGTCGTACCCGCGGCGGCGTTGGTCAACGCCCCGGCAGCGGCGCAGCTGACGCCGCTGGCATTTCCGCAAGTCAGGGCAATGGAGCTCGCCGGGGGTGTGTTGCAGCCGGTAAAATTCGCGGCGCCCGCCACGGCATAGATATGGAAAGCTGCAGGGCTACCCGTGACCTTGAAGCTGACTGCTGTCGTCGCGTTTGTCTGTGTGCCGTCGGGCGTGGCCGAGGTTAAGGTGATGGCGGTCGGCGTCACATTGCCGTTGCTGACGGTCAAAGGAACCACGCTTTTCCGCGCTTCTTCCGAACGCATGACCGGGGTGGGCCGACGTGGGCCTGTCCGTTTTTGCGCCCACGCCAACCCACTGAGGAGCAGGGTCGCCCCTGCCAGCATCAACATCATCAATTTGCGCATCCCGGCCTCCTTCCCTCAGCCCGCTACGTTGCACTGATGGTATAGGTGATCGTTGCCGTGTAGGCGCCAACCGCGTATACAGGATCGTTGGTCAAAGACCAGGCTACCGAAGCGCTGTTCCCCGCGTATGTGGAATGAGCATTGTTCCCAAAGGTGGCAACGGGGGTCAGGGTAGAACTGGTGGAAGCCGTCTGAGCTGCGGCAGCCGTTCCCGGGCTGCTCACGGTGGAGACGTAGGTCAGCGCGTCGCCGGAGGTGGGGGGAGTGCCGACGGACGGGCCGCCCGAGCCTGCGAAGTCGGTCGAGACTCGCAAGCCAATGGTGCCGGTTCCGCTGCTGGAGGTGCGGATATAGTAAGTGAGGGAGGTCGTGCCGGTATACGGTTGGAAGTTGATCCCGGACCCGGACTCGGTTAGGGTTGTGGTCGCCGTATTGACGACCAAACCCGCTTCGGCCGCCACGTTAAGGGAGAGTGTGCCTGTCGGGCTGGTGGTGCCCAACTGCGCAAACGCCGTAGATGCCGCGACAAGCAGGACTGCCGCCAGAACTAAAATTCTCTTCATAGTGTTGTCTCCTTATATTTTGAATTTGTCAGCTTACGCTGATTTCGGACTTTTCAACTTGCACTGATCGTGAAAGTTACAACTGCCGAGTAGGCCCCGGTCTTATACTTAGGGTCGTTGGTTAAGGTCCAGGCGACCGACGCGCTGTTCCCACCGATGAGGGAACGATTGTCGGTCCCAAAAGTAGCCACACTTGTTTGCGCCGTTGTTGAGGAGGTTGTGGGGCTTGTGCAAGCAGTGGCCGTCCCGTTGTTGCCCGGGTTGGCGACGGTGCAACTATAGTTGAGCGCGTCGCCGGTCGTGGGCGGGGTGGCCACCGAGGGGCCGCCAGCCGGGGCGAAGTCGGTTGTAACCTGCAACTTAATGAAGCCACTCCCCCCGGACTGCGTCGTCCGGATGAAGTACGTCAAGCTGGTTGTGCCCGTGTAGGAGCTGAAATTGGTTCCCGTCGCCGTGAGATTTGTGGTAGCGCCGACGGTCAAAGCCGCCTCGGCGCCAACCGTAACGTTAACGGTGGTCGTCCCCGTGGTCGTGCCCGCCTGCGCGCTGGCCATAGTCGCCGTCAGCAGGAGTACAGCGGCTGGGAGATATAAGGTTTTCTTCATAGTTGGGTCTCCGTTTCCACATTTTTAAGTCGCACTGATGGTCCAGGTTAAAGTTGCCGAATAACTCCCCGTCTTGTACTTGGGGTCGTCCGTTAGTTTCAAGCTGACGCTTACACTGTTGGTGGCGGCGTTGTTACAGGGGGTGCCCGCGCCCGTGCAGGCCCCGGCCGGGATGGTGACAACCGTCGTAGCCGTTTTCGTGCTCACCGTCTGGGTACCGGAGCAATTGGTGCCTAATGTCGCCCCGCTGCACGTATAGGTCAGCGCGTCACCCGTTGTGGGCGGGGTCCCGATGCACGGCCCGCCGGACGAGCAAGTGAAATCCGTCGTCGCCTTGACAGTAATCGTTCCGCCGCCCGATGAAGCTGTGGTCCGTGCCCGGTAATTGAGAGTGACGCCCCCGGTGAAGGCGCTGAAGGTGGCCCCCGCGTGGGTGAGAGTTACCGACGCGGGAAGGCTATAAAGGAGTCCGGCAGGTTCCAGATTGAGAGTCAAGGTCTGGAGCTGTGCGTAGGAACCCACCGGCGCCAGGACCAGAACCAACCCGCCAAGACCGTAGGTAAAAACCCGCTGTAGGACCTGCTTACCAATCCACATCAGGGACATGCCACCTTAAGAAGCCGCAGTTGAATTTTGACAATGACATTCCTGCCAAAGGGGCCCAACAACCTTAACCGCACACGGAACGCCTCTCGCCGAGGGATCTCAAAACCCACAGCTACACGCTTGACCGCCGATGCCGGCCACAACTCAGATTCGAGTCAGACTGACAAGCTTATGATTTCCAGGCGTGCCCAGAGACGCGCCCTGGGTCTTCACACCGTTCTGTTCTGGAGGCACGAAAACTGAAGTTGATTCAGAGCTCGCGCGTCCCTTGCCCCCTTACTGGTCCCCAGGCGCGAGGAACTACTTTTCGCGGGGAAGGGCCCAGTATGTTGATTTCCATCTTCTGACAAGTACGAAAGGCATTTATTTCCTGATAACAGATTATCCAAAAGTGGACAATATGTCTGTGTCAGATTATGCTGTGACATTGTTCGGACCTGCATAAAATGCCGCTTCCGTGCTTGTCGCATGGGCCTGAACTCGGTCTCCATGCTGTACTGTGGAGCAATTTATAGAGTTGTTTAATAATTCACAATAGTACAGACGTACTAGGACTAGAGTTATTAATACTACACTTATATTGCCTCTATTTACTATTACCATTTATACGATGTAATTCGAGCGGATAACAACCCAAAATGGCCGTAAAGAATAGCTTTTCATCCAAAACAGTAGAAGATGTGAGGGGAAATCGCAGGCCTGTCGCGCGCAGCATCGTGTGATCGTAATCCCGAATGAAGGGGCGATTGATCGGATCGGACAACGAGCGCTTTACTGTATTTTCCGATCGCCGGCGGATCATCGGACATAATATCCTCTTCACGGCATTTTTCTGGTAGAGGATTTGGCAATGAATGAAGCGTGTGCCCGAAGATTTTTTGACGAAGAACCGGGACGAAAGGGACATAATGTCGAAAAAGATAGATGGAGCGCTTGGTTATTCACGGGCATTAGCGGGGATTAGCGGTTTATCCACAATAGGAGCCGTCGTACCAGATCCTGAATCCTAAATCCTGAGTTCCTCGCGGGACCGCACGGGACAGCACGTGACAGCATGCTGACCAACATCGACCTGTGTGAGGCAGTACAAATGCCGAGCCCATGGTGAGCGCTCCGTTTGCTCGGCCGCCCCGTCAATGGGCGTCATGACGGACGTCGTCCCACTTCTATCTCGGGGGTTGAACTCTCCCAAACAAAAAAAATTCAATTGCGCGGCCGGCGACGTGGATTTTTTCTTGACAAGCTTTACCGATTCGCCGCATGTTACGCGATAACACACCGGCCGACAGCACAGAGTTCTTGCAAGCCTTCGCGAGCTGCTCGACCTACGGAGAAACCAGGTTGAAACAGTCCTTGCTTCCACGCTTTCTGTTAATCATCGTGTACGTTCTCGCGGCCGCCGGCGGCCTTTGGGCGCAGACCACGGGGACGATTCGCGGCACGGTGCAGGACCCTTCCGGCGCGATTGTCCCCGGCGCTCAGGTTGCGGCGATTTTGACGCAGGCCTATGTCAATCGCACGACGCAAGCCAATGCCGAAGGCCAATATGTTTTACCCGCCCTTCCCGTGGGCCTATACACCGTGGTGGTGAAGGCGCCGGGGTTTCAAGAGTACCGGCAATCGGATGTGGAAGTTGAAATCGGCCACGTGACCCTTGCCAACGTGAGCCTGGAGCTGGGTACGCTGGCGCAAGTGATCACGGCGGAGGCGCAAGCGCCACTGGTCGAAACCACCAGCACGCAAATGGGCGCCGTAGTGTCCGAGCGCATGGTGACGGAGCTTCCCCTGAATGCGCGCGACACTTACCAGTTGCTCCAGTTGCAGCCGGGAGTACAGTCGCAATTGGGCTCCGACCTGTTCTACGGCAGCGACCAGGCGGGTGTGGTCTCCGTAAATGGCGGCCGCGGGCGGTCCAACAATTACACCGTGAACGGTGGAGACGCCAACGACCAGTTCGCCAATCTTCCCGCCATTCAGCCCTCGCCGGACTCCATCGAGGAATTCCGGGTGATGACCAGCACGTTCGACGCGGAGTTCGGCCGCAATTCCGGCTCGGTCGTGAACGTCGTCACCAAGTCGGGCAGCAACACGGTGCACGGGAATCTCTACGAGTTTCTGCGCAACCAGCACCTGAACGCGCGCAACTTTTTTGAAGGTCCGCGACCCGACTTCAAACAGAACCAGTTTGGCGGCACGCTCGGTGGGCCCATCAAGCGGGATCAGTCCTTTTACTTCCTGTCATACGAAGGGCGGCGCATCCACCAGGGAATACCTTCCGCCACAGTGGCGGTGCCGACGGAAGCCGAGCGGCAAGGGGATTTTTCCGCCGGCCCCGCATTCAGCGGCACTCTGACGGATGACTTCCTTGCCCAAACCCTTAGCGCACGGCCGGGCTGCGCTGCGGCAGTGCTAGGGAACCTCGGGTCGAGTATCTCGTCGGGAACAGCTTATGCGTCAATCTTCCCCGGCAACATCATTCCGGCAGGCTGCCTTGACCCCACGGCGGCGGATTTGATGAACCAATTCGTGCCCCTGCCCAACTCCGCCGGCCTCTATTACCAAGCCTCGCCGCTCGAGCGCAACCGCGGGGACCAGGGAACCATTCGCATCGACCAAAAGATCTCAGAACACCAGCAATTTAATGCCTACTACTACTTCGATGACGATTACCTTGAAAAACCCTTCGCGAAGTTCGAGGCGGGCGGCGCGGCCCTGCCGGGCTTCGGTGACCTGACCAACGAACGCTTTCAGCAAATCAACTTGACGCACACCTGGGCGTCCGGGTCCACTGCGGTGAATGAGTTCCGGTTTTCCTTTTTCCGGGAGGGCCAGGAAAGATTTCTCCACCCACAGCGAACCAATTTGGTGCAGGACTCCTGCGTGACCGTTCCCGCTGCACAATGCTTTAGCGATCCCAGTAATCCCAGTTTGGGCATAACGCCAAACCTGGGCGCCGGCCACGAAGGCGTGCCTTTTGTCATCGTGTCGGGCGGGTTTTCCATCGGCAACAATCTGGAAGGCGAGCTGCCGCAGTTCGGCAACACTTTCCAGGCGGCGGACAATCTCAGCAAGGTCAGGGGCAACCACACCTTGAAATTTGGGGCTGACGTGCGCCGCCAGCAGTTTGACCAGACACTCTATTTTGCCACCAATGGGAATGAAAACTTTTTCGGGGGTGGACCGAACGACGTGGGGTATTCGGACCTCATTCCCAATTACCTGTTGGGGCTTCCCGATAACTACCTGCAAGGTTCCGCACAGAAGGAATACGTTCGCGCCACGGCCTTTTATCTTTACGCGGAGGATAGCTGGAAACTGCGGCATAACTTGACGCTGAACTATGGCTTGCGTTGGGAATTGAACACTCCCATCGCCGACGTCAGGGAACGCACGCAGACCTTCCGGCCCGGCCAGAACACCAACGTCTTCCCTTGCCAGCTTGCCGCGGATAACCCGTTGGTGGCGGTGTTCGGTACCAACGATTGCGGCCCCGGCAGCGCGGGCGAATCTGTGTTCCCAGAAGGCTTGGTCATACCGGGAGACCCGGGCGTTCCAAAGGGTCTCACGCAGACTTACTACAAATCATTCGCGCCACGGCTGGGCCTCGCATGGAGTCCGGGGTGGAGTGGCAGATGGGGGAAGGTGCTGACCGGTGGTCCGGATAAAACCAGCATTCGCATGGGCTGGGGGATGTTCTATAACCCCATCGAGCAGTTGGTTTTGGAACAATTCAACGGCGAGCCACCCTTTGGCGGAAGCACCAATCTTTCGAACAACTTGTTCAATACGCCATTCCAGGGCCAGGATGGAACAGTTAGCCCCAACCCTTTCAACGGAATCCTGAATCCGCAGCGCGGCCAGCCCGTGGATTTCTCCCAGTTCCGGCCCATCGAGCTCTATGGCCAGTTTCAGCCCAATCTTCGATCCCAATACTCCGATCAGTATAACTTCAATGTCCAACGACAGGTGACCCCCACTCTGCTCCTTGAGGTCGCCTACGTTGGCTCCCAGGGACATCGATTGCTGGCAACCCACGATCTGAATTACTCCGATCCCCAAACGTGCCTGGACTTGAGCCAGATCGCTACCATGACGGGCCAAACCGGCATCGATTGTGGCCCCTTCGCCGAAGACAGCGAGTTCTACATCCCAGCCGGAACCATCCCGGCCGGAGTGACGCTACATCTGCCCTATGGTTCGGTGCCTTCCGTCACCGGCCCCAACGCGAGCGATATCACGCTGGTGGGCTTGCGGAAATACTCCTCGCCATTCTGCCAGCCGACGACAGGCACAGGATGTCCCCCAGACGGGGTGCCGGTTTACTCCAGCATCTTTGCGGAAGACACCATTGCGAATTCAAATTACAACTCCTTGCAGGTGCAGGTGGAGAAGCGCTTCTCCCGAGGCATGGAATTCCACGCTGCATACACCTGGAGCAAGTCTTTTGATGAAGCTTCCAGCTTCGAAAATGTGCTTAACCCCATCGATTTCCGCCGGAGTTACGCGCTGTCGCTATTCGACGCGCGGAACCGGTTGGTTTACAGCTACTTGTGGCAACTGCCGATTCCTGTAAGACACGGCTTCGCCGGCAAGTTTGTGAACGGCTGGGCCTTCTCGGGGATCACCACATTTCAGACCGGTTTTCCCATTCGCATAACCTCCTCGGACGACCTGGAGCTGATGAATAGCTACGATTTCGAGTTGCCAGGACAGCCTGATATGGTCAAGCCCTTCCAGGCGATCAACCCCCGCGGGCAGAATAATCTCTTCTTTGATCCGTCGACTTTCCAACCGCAGGCCTTGGGTACCATTGGCAGCGCGCCGCGGTCGGTTTGCTGCGGACCGGGTATCAACAATTTTGATGTTGGAATGCATAAGGACACTCAACTTACGGAACAAACGCGCTTGGAATTCCGCGGCGAGTTTTTCAATATCGTGAACCACGCCCAATTCATAGCTCCGGACGGCAACATTTCGGACGGCGCCTCCTTCGGTCGCGTTATGCAGGCGCGCGATCCGCGGCTGGTGCAGTTCGCTCTGAAGCTCTTTTTCTGATGCCTTCGGCCGGCTAGGCACGCAGTCCAACGTCAAGATGCGGGAGGCGATCAGCAGCCCAGATTAATACCGCTGGTTCAAGTTCATGCTGGTGGAGTAACCGCAATTCCCTTTATAATCAGAAGATCGTCTGCCATGAGGACAGACCAAATAAGATGAAGCTGGGCATAAGCTCCTACACGTTCCCTTGGGCCATCGGCCTTCCAGACGCCACACCTAGCCAACCACTCAAGCCGTTGCAACTGCTGGAGAGAGCTCAGGCGCTTGGCGTGGGCATGGTCCAATTCGGACCGAATATGCCACTCGACAAACTCCCCGAGAGGGAATTGCGCGATTTGGTGAAACAAGCGAACTCCTGGAAGATTGACCTGGAAGTGGCAACGGAGGGGATTGACCCGGGGCGCGTGCGGGAACAAATAAAGCTTGCCAAACGCATTGACGCCATTCTTCTGAAAACAACGCCGGAGCACCCGGTTGGGCAGATTCCAATGCGGACCGAGATTTCGAATTGTTTGCGCGCCATCGCGGGTGACCTCGCGAGTGAGAAAATCAGCCTGGCGATCGACAACAGCCGCATCCCCGCCCAGGAACTCAACGAACTTCTTGGCGCCATCCGCAGCCCCTGGCTGGGGGCAGCCATCGACACAGCCAACCCTTTGGCGCTCCCCCAGGGATGGCAAATCTCCGTCCGGGTTTTGGGTCATCGCACCTTGAGTCTTCAAATCAAGGATGTGGTCGTCGAGCGGGAAGTGCACGGAATGGGCTTCTCGGTCCGAGGCTGCCCTGTAGGTAAGGGACAACTCAATATTGCCTGGATTGTGGAGTCATTTGCATCGCTTCGAATTGAGCCCTCCGCCATCCTGGAATCCTGGACCCCCATGCAGAAGACCCTTCAGGAAACCATCGATCTTGAGGCTGCATGGGCGAAGCAGGGCGTTGACTACCTCAGGCGTTTCATACCCGAATAGAATTCTCTAATCCAAACAATCGAAAGATGTTTCCTGGTTTATCACACGAAACCGCCCCTCGTGTCATTGACATCTCAGGGTGCGTGTGCTAACAAGAAACAAGGAAGGATTCTCATCAGCATATGGGCGCCGAGGAACTCCAAGCCGCGTGGGACCTGCTCAAGGAGGCCTATCAGTACCAGATGGGCGGGGATTACGATATGGCGGTCGAGCTTTACAAACGCTCGCTGGACCTTCATCCTACGGCGGAGGCCTTCACGTATCTGGGATGGACCTACCGTTACCAGGGTAAGATTGACGATGCCATTGCCGAATGCAAGAAGGCCATCCAGATCGATCCAGAGTTTGGCGTTCCTTACAACGACATCGGCGCGTATTTGATCGAGAAAGGCGAATACGACGAGGCGATTCCCTGGCTTGAGCGTTCACTGCAATCCCGACGGTACGAGTCCTACCATTATCCCCATTACAACTTGGGGCGTGTTTATACGGCAAAGGAACTGTACGGAAAAGCGCGCCACCACTTCGAGCAGGCTCTGAAACTCTCTCCGGACTACGCTTTGGCGAAGGATGGTTTGGCCAAAGTCCGGCACAAGGTTCAATAGTCGGCGCGACCCTCCCCTCAGACTATTCTGGTAATGTCTCAGATTGCGCTACAGGCGGCTTCACGCCGCCGCATGGCGAGGTAAACTCGCCGCTACGTCATCAACCGGAAACATCCCCTCCTTCCCGCAACCCTCCTCGGACCAAAGCCAGTGTGCTATCATGGCGCGTTCAAATTGCGGAGAATCACTCTGGGAGGTTGAGTATGCCGAAAGCCGAGTTGCAGTATCTCACGGATGAGCTCAACAAGCTGCGCGAACAAAAGCTCTTTCAGAAGTTGCGCATCCTGGAAACCGAGCAGCTTCCGGTCTCGCGCTTCGACGGCCATAAGGTCATCAACCTTTCGTCCAACAATTACCTGGGATTGACCACCCATCCCAAGCTTCGGCAGCGCGCCCTGGAGGCGACGGAAAAATGGGGAGTGGGGTCGGGCGCAGTGCGGACGATTGCGGGCACCATGTCGATCCACATGGAGCTTGAGGAAAAGATCGCCCGCTTCAAGCACGTGGAAGCCTCCGTGGTGTTCCAATCGGGATTCACGGCCAATGCCGGGACGGTTTCCGCCATCCTTGGGCGCGATGATGTGATCATTTCCGACGCCCTCAATCACGCTTCCATCATCGACGGCTGCCGGCTATCGCGCGCTGAAATCAAAGTATTCCCGCATAAAGACGTGGAGGCCTGTGAGAATCTCCTGAAGGAGATCGCCGCCCGCAAATGCCATAAGCTCCTGATCACCGACGGCGTGTTCTCCATGGAGGGCGACATCGCTCCGCTGCCGCAACTTGTGGAATTGGCCGAAAAGTATGGGTGCATCATGATGATTGACGACGCGCACTCTTCCGGAGTGCTCGGCCGCAACGGACGCGGCACCGTGGACCACTTCAACCTGCACGGTCGCGTGGATATCCAGGTCGGCACGCTTTCGAAGGCCATCGGCGCGCTCGGCGGCTACGTGTGCGCCTCGCGCGACACTATCGATTTCCTCTATCACCGCGCGCGCCCGTTCCTTTTCTCCACATCCCATCCGCCGTCGGTCGCCGCTACTTGTCTTGCGGCCTTCGAAGTCCTGGAGGAGGAGCCCCAACTTATCGAGCAGCTCTGGGCGAACACGAAATTCCTCAAGGAAGGGCTCAAAAAGCTCGGCTTCAATACCGGCATGAGCGAAACCCCCATCACCCCCATCATTGTGGGTGACGCGGCCCTGGCCCATGAATTCTCCCGGCAACTTTTCGCCGCCGGAGTGTTCGCGCAGGGCATTGGCTTTCCTACCGTGCCGCAAGGCCAGGCGCGCATCCGCACCATCGTCACCGCCACCCACACCAAGGAGGAGTTGACTCAAGCGCTCGCCATCCTTGCCGAGGTGGGGAGAAAGTTGAAGATTATCGAGTAGAGGCCAATGTTGGCGCATTCATGTAGCCGGAGTTTAGCGCAGCGAGGCCGCAAGAGAAAGTCAGAAGGCAAAGTGTAGAAGGCAAAAGTAAGAGTGGCGCAAACTTTACCCGCGCCGCCCGCATCACCCTGCCGAAGCTTGCTTCCCCAGGAATCTCACCTCGAAGTGCGAGGAACCAATGAGCGATAAAAAGTGTATTGCAACGAACCGTCGATCAAGCCGATTGATCTACGCAATCATCGTGTTTTTACTCGCGGTCACCGCCGCCATAGCTCAGAACAAACCGGACCTGCTGAAGAGTGGATTTCAGAATCCACCAGCAGGTGCGCGTCCGCGGGTGTGGTGGCACTGGATGAACGGCAACATCACCAAGGAAGGCATCAAGCTGGACCTGGAGTGGATGCACCGGGTGGGTCTGGGCGGCTTCCAGAATTTTGACGCGGCCTTATCGACGCCGCAGGTGGTGGAAAAGCGCCTGGTTTACATGACCCCGGATTGGAAGGACGCCTTCAAGTACGCGACCATCCTCGCCGATCATCTGGGCCTGGAAGAGGCGATTGCGGGTTCCCCGGGTTGGAGCGAGTCCGGCGGTCCGTGGGTCCCGCCATCTCAGGGAATGAAAAAGTACGTGTGGAGCGAGACCTTCGTCGAAGGCGGCAAGCCGTTTACGGGCACGCTACCTCATCCACCCTCGAACACGGGGGCATTTCAGAACCTGGCGATCCATGATGTTCTCGACGCGCCGGCAGGCTCTCCGGCGATTCCGCAGTTTTATGCCGACGCCGCGGTCATCGCCTACCGCCGGCTGGCAAGCGATGTGCCGCTCGAATCGTTGCACCCCAAGATGACGGCCAGCGCCGGCGCCCCTGACGCGGCGAAGCTCACTGACGGAGACCTGCAAACAACCGCCAAGCTGCCCATTCCCCCGGTCGGCGAAAGTGCCTGGATCCAATACGAATTCGCTGAGCCCCAAACCTTGCGCGCCATTTCCATCGTGATGAAAGAGATGGGTGGTATTGCATGGCTGTTAGCCGGGATTAGCAGCCCGGAGAAATCCCTCGAGGCGAGCGACGGCGGGCAAAACTTTCGGACCATCGTGAAGCTCACGGAGGGTGGCTCTCCCCAGCATACCGTTGCTTTCCCTCCAGTGAAGGCGAAGTTCTTCCGCGTCGTATTCAAGCGGAACCCCCCTCCTCCTTTGCCCTCTTGGGCGGCGGGCATGGACGCCTCTTCGTTCGGGATTAAGAACGCCGCTCCTCCAACCGATTATGAAATCGCCGAGTTGAAGCTGTATCCGGGAGCGCGGGTCAACCGGTTCGAAGAGAAGGCTGCATTTACTCCCATGCCTGACCTCTATCAGTTCGCGACGCCTCCCGACCCGACCGCCGAAGTTGTCGCGAAGTCCGGGGTGGTCGACCTGACGGCGAAGCTGCGCGCAGGCGGTACGCTCGACTGGACACCTCCCGCCGGCGATTGGGTCATTCTCCGTTTCGGTTATTCACTCCTCGGAATCACCAACCATCCGGCCACCCCGGAGGCCACGGGCTTGGAAGTCGATAAGCTGAACCGCACCTATGTGAAAAACTATATGAACGGTTACCTGGATAGTTACAAGCAGACCGTAGGGGCGGACTACATGGGCAAGCGCGGCATCCGCTATGTTATCAACGATAGTTGGGAGGCCGGGTCACAGAACTGGACTGACGACATGATCGCTCAGTTCAAGAAGCGGCGCGGTTATGATCCGCTGCCCTGGATGCCGGTTCTCACCGGGCAGGTGGTGGAAAGCGCCGAATCGAGCGACCGGTTCCTGTGGGACTTTCGCAAGACCATTGGCGATTTAATCGCCGACGAGCATTACGGCCAGGTGGAGGCATCGCTGCATGAGCGGGGCATGGGCCATTACGGCGAGTCGCACGAGTCAGGGCGCGCCTTTGTCGCGGATGGCATGGAAGTCAAGAAGTTCAACGAAGTGCCGATGAGCGCCATGTGGACGCAGCGGCCGGGGGTGAACTACGAGCGATATAATTACAATGCCGACGATCGCGAATCGGCATCGGTGGCACATATCTACGGGCAGAACTTGGCTGCGGCCGAGTCCATGACCGCCGCGGAGGCGCCCTGGGCGTGGTCGCCGGCTACGCTGAAGCCCACGGCGGACATGGAACTGCTGAATGGGATCAACCGCTTTGTCATTCACGAGTCGGCACACCAACCGCTGGTGGGTAAGGCGCCGGGAATGACCCTGGGACCCTATGGGCAGTGGTTCAACCGCAACGAAACCTGGGCGGAAGAGGCGGGTCCGTGGGTTGACTACATCGCACGCAGCAGCTATCTGCTTCAGCAGGGGCACTTCGGCGCGGACCTGGTTTACTTCTACGGCGAAGACTCAAACCTCACGGCGATTTTCGAGAACAAGGCTCCCGATGTTCCGGCGGGCTACGGATTCGACTACATCAACGCCGACGGCTTGATTCACATGCTGAAGGCGATGAATGGACGAATTACCACCAAGAGCGGCATGAGCTACCAGGTGCTGGGGCTTGATCCCTACAGTAAACACATGTCGTTGCCCGTGCTGCGCGCCATTCACCAACTGGTGGAGGATGGCGCCGTCGTTGCCGGCCCGAAGCCGACTGACGATCCCAGCCTCGCCGACGATCAGGCGGAATTCCACAAGTTGAACGATGAACTGTTTGGCGACGGCGCCGCCGTGCATAAGGTTGGCAAAGGCACAGTGTATGCGGGCCAGAGTCTGACGGATGTCTTCAATGCCTTGAAAGTGGCGCCGGACTTCGACTACACCAAGCCGGAGAGCGACACGCGGATTTTGTTTGCGCATCGCCGCCTTGCGGATGGCGATCTGTACTTTGTGGATAACCGCAACGACCGCGATGAGACGGTGGATGCGACCTTCCGCGTGACCGGCAAGGCGCCGGAACTCTGGCATCCCGAGACGGGCAGTTCGGAGCCTGCGTCTTACCGCATCGCGGACGGCCGCACCACTGTGCCGCTTCACCTCGAGCCCTGGGGGACAGTGTTTGTGGTGTTTCGAACGCCGACGAAGGCAACATCGAGGACGTTGCCTAAAATTGTGGAGACGGAACTTGCGACGGTGGATGGCGCGTGGAAGGTGAGCTTCGAGGCAGGGCGTGGCGCGCCGGACTCCATTACGCTGGACAAGCTGATCTCGTGGAGCGATAGCGCGGATGCGGGCGTGAAGTACTTCTCCGGCGCCGGAACCTACAGCCAGACGATTCAGGCCTCGCCCGATTGGTTCAAGAAGGGCGCGAAGCTGTGGATCGATCTCGGCGACGTGAAGAATCTGGCGGAGGTTACGGTGAACGGTAAGTCGCTGGGCATCGTGTGGCACACGCCTTACCGCGTCGATGCCACGAGCGCGCTGAAGCCTGGCTCGAACGAGGTGATGATCAAGGTGATCAACGCGTGGGTGAACCGGCTGATCGGCGATCAACAACCGGACGCCACGACGAAATACACGTTCGCCGATGTGAAGCCTTACAAGGCGAACTCGCCGTTGCTGCCTTCGGGACTTCTCGGGCCCGTGCGCCTCTATTCCGATGTCCGGCAGTAGCGAGAGCAAGAAGCGCCCAGCACCTGGAAGACACTGACTAATTTGCACGACGCGCCTCGAAGCCCATGTAGCGGGCGGCATCATGTAGCCCAATTAGATAGCCTCTGGTGAATGGCGATAGTGACAATCTGGCCCTGCGCCAGCCACAATGAACGGCGTTCTCAGGTTACGTCCGATTGCTTGTAAGTGGATTTGTTTTCAGTATGTTCTCAGGTTTGGGAGGGAAAAATCGCATTTTCGGCCCTTTGTTTTCAATAAGTTGTCAGGTTTGGGCGCATTTTCCCCGGACGGGCATTAAGTCCCTGCATTATTGGTACGTCTTGTCCACCTGCCTCGCCGTTGGCGAATGGACCTCCATCCGACGCGAACTTGAACCTTCGGGAATCACCCGTCTCTATTTCCACATGGTTATTGTTTCACAAGTACTCAATCTTGTCAAGAGAAAAGTGAAGCGTGCTTCATGTGCCGTCCGGCACTCCATACGGGCTCCAGATTCTGAGATGAAAAAGCCGGCTAAGGCTTGGCATGCGGCGGAGCCGCGGCGGGAAACTCGATTTCAACCTTGAACTTTATCCAGTGAATCGCTCCGAGGTCTTGGGCGGGGCCGGAGTCATGCCCGGGAGTAATCTTTGAGTCCATAATCCACAGCCGTCCCTTTCCCAAGGGGGACGACCCCAGCTTTGCCCGAGCTTCGTCCACCTCCTTCTCTGAGGCATCGGAGCCGTAGATGACCAAATCCACCCGTTTGCTTTCCGTCTTAAAGTCGACGCAATTCAGCACAAAATTGAACTCCCGCGGCGAAACACGCACTGCTTCCTGAGCGGTGGTGCCGTAGGAAGTGTCGAGGTAACGGATGTTCTGGAAATGGTACGGCGGCGTCACCACCCAGAGAAAGTCATCACACTCAGGGTCAGTAGGTTTGCCTTGCGGTGAGACTTCAAGGGTCCAACCGGTGATGTCGTCTCCCCACGAGGACGGCATCAACACGAAGTCGAGTCCATGACCGATGCTTTTGCGGAACGTCTGCCCCTCCGTGACTTCCCCAACAATGGTAACCGAACGATCTTGTGAGGCTGCGCTGAGACTTGATAGCGCGAAGCAAACCAGCCACAAGATGGCCACTCTCCTCATCCTCACCTCAAGCGTGCGACTCGGGGTCACTGTGTGCGCGTTGCCGAAGCCACCTCAGGCGGAAATGTCGGCGAGTTGATGAATACGGCGGACGTGGATTTGATTCTCACGCTTCCGAGCTTGCGCAATGTCGTAGGAGGCTTGCATACGCAGGAGGGTGTCCATCTTAACCCCGAAGGCCTTTTCAATGCGGAGCGCCATATTCCCGGAAAGGCTGGCCTTGCCGTTGAGCAAGCTTGACAGTGTCGGGCGGGAAACCCGAAGTGCCGATGCTGCCGCCGTCACCGACAGACCGACGGGTTCAATGATCTCCGTCCGAATGAAATCCCCGGGATGGGGTGGGTTCTTCATAGGCATGGCGATTACTTCCTCCGTCCTCAATGGTAGTCTTCCAAATTCACGGGGAATTCGATTCATCTTAGTGAAAGGGGGAAATCAGTTATCGGGTCTCTCGGACTTGCCAAACGATTTGAGAATGACGCGGACGGTTTGCACGGCTTCCTTGCCTGTCTCCGCGTTGACGGTGACGATATCCACATCGCCGGTCAGGTGCAGATAATCCGCTTCCTTCTCCCCGTGACCTTTGCCGCGTTCCACCGTTCCGGAAAAGCGGTAAAACTTCCCATGAATCTTATTGGTGCGAAATTCCACGTGGGCCTTCTTGCGGAATCCTTCCAGAATGTCGTAGCTCAAAAGGTCGTCTGACTCCTCTGCCGGTTGAGCGACCTCGACATATCCTTTGAGCCTGCCCTCCTCGTCGAGGATCGCGAGCGTGTCGTCGGCAGAAAGGAAGTGATATTTCGCCGTCATGTCATCGACGCGTTCGTTGTCATCCTGCGCTTCGAGGTGGCGAGCCGAAAACATGACGGCCGCCAGGATTCCCGCACAGGCGATCGCCGCCAAGATTATTGACCCTCGTAGAAACCGCCATGGGGTTCCTTCCCCACCTGCTTGAACCATAGGCCTAACGCACCCTCTCCGGCGGGCGGCCTCGCATACCGCGCACCCGTCCGATCCGTGCCCACAACTCCGACCAGTTTATTCTCACTCTGATGAGACGGCAAGCAACCCCTTAGCTGGGCAGGTTATTCGATCACCTGGTGATAACGGGCGGCCAATAGGCAGGGATCACCAAAAACACGAGGATTATCAGATTTGTCACGGCCAACCCGCCCAGAGTTAACCTCGTACTAGACTCTGACCAGGAGCGCCGAGATTCCAATCCAAGTCCGAGCAAAAGAGCTAGGGCGGGCAAGCTTGGAAGCATATAGCGTCCCTGTGGTTGCGCCATGGATAAGTTTGTGTGGATGACAGCCATCAGGTTCAGCACGATTGCGCTGGAAATAATGGCGGAGAGACGGAAATCGATCCGGCGCTGCCAGACTCCCCCCATCCAACACGCGCCCGCGCTGACCAGCGCGATCGTATAGACCAGGTATGCCAAACCGGGCAAGAACAAATTCATCCAGCCAAAGGTCCCGATAAAAGACGTAATGAAGTGATAGGGAAAGTAGAAACGGAAGTATTTCAAGCCAAAGGAATGTTTGCGTACGAACCCACTTCCCATCGTAAACATGGCGTTTTGGGCAAGAAACTCGCCGTACACGTGGTGGTTCCGGATCAGCCAGGGGGCGACGATCACCAGCATGATGGCGCCGAGCACACCCGCGCGCAGGAGTTTGGCGCGCCAAGTGGCTTTCTCGGAAATTAAGGCCAACAGAAGTGGCACGGGCAGGACAATGGCGTTGATCTTGCTCAAGAATGCGCCCGCTATTGCCAGCGCAGCGAATATTCCTATTCCCCATGTGAAACCGCGCTTGATCACTCGGACGATCAGGTAGAGGGCAAGAGCGGAGAGCATCGTCATCAGCGCGTCATTGCTGAGGTTCATGCCTCGAAAGGTGAACATCGGCCAGAAAGCCATCAGACCACCGACCAACAAACCCGTCCACGGACTTCCAGACGCCTCCGTGCCGGCCAGAGCGCAGAACCAGAGGGATAAGGCCGAGATCAAGACATTTATGAGCCGGGCGGCACGGAAGGGCCAATAGAGTCCCAAATCTCCAGAGGCATTCTGATATACCCTCGGCGGGAAGAGAAAATACCTCCTGCCATATTCTGGTCCCACATAGCCAATGGGAGGCAATCCTACGTCCACCGCGAGGGGGGCGATGAGCAAGTAATACAAGGGCGGCGAAGCGGCTTCCGGGAAACTTGGCCCCTCGAGAGGCAAGGTACGTTTCTGACGCAAATAGTTCGCATACTGCCAGTGAGCCGGCTCATCTGGCGCCTCAAACACCGGGACCGCGAACGACCAAGCCACCATCAACGCAGCCGAGGCCAGCAGCATTACCGTCAAGTTCTTGCGTACAGCTCGGGTTGTCGCACCGCTGCGGAGGTTTGAAATGGGTGCACTTATCGGAGCGTTGGTGGCCATATTCTGAATGTTTCTAGCTAGCTTGCGGCTTTCACGAAGCCAAGCTTAGTTCACCATGCAGGATATAACGCTTCTCATCCAATAGGAAGCCACGATGCCTGAAGATTCAATTGGATTCATGGTGTTGCCGGGGCGGGCGAGGGAGTCCCCTGGTCCGGCAGATGAGGATAGGGAGTTAACCGGGGAGGCGCAAGGTCCGGTTCCGCCAGCCAGACGCGTCGGTGCGGAAAGTAGCGGATTAACTCGACATTTCCGGAGTCATCCATGTCACGCGCCCACACGATTTTTGCGGCGTCAATATCTGCTCTGTTATACACCCATTCATTCGTTGAATTATGATATTGATTGTACCGCACGATGGCGAGCTGGTCTCCCGGCAGCGCCTCAAGTTGCGCCACGGCCCTGGCACGGTCCAGGTTCTGAAAATGCTCGGATTCCCAGGTGTGCCTCCATTCGACGGGGGTGGGAATGTGCAACTGGGGCGCAAAGGCGCGCAGCAGGAACAACAGGACGCACATGGCCGGGATCCCCCGCACCAACCCCAGCCCGGCAGGTTTTCCCCGCCACCGCCACAGCCGCAGGTACCGCATGGATTGCAAAACCAGCGCATAAATCGCTGCGGTTGCAGGCGCGGCGTATTGCGCGAGAAAATAAACGGGCAACGCGAGGCCGATGAAGGTGGCGCCGCAAACCGCGACTAAAAAGCCAGTCTTGCCGGTGACCGACTTGCGGAGAAACTCCCGGCGGTTGATGACCAACATAACCAGCAGGGGCAGTGCGAGCAGCGGCCCCAGGTAGAAACGGTAGATCTCCGAGACCTTCGTCACTAATAGATCGAAGGGAGCCCTTCGGGCATGATAGTAATCATACATCAGCCATTCATGCAGATAAAAGTGCTCCATCACCGGATGGTGATACACGTGCCTGAGGTTTAGAGGCAGCCAAGGAAAATACGGCGCCGCGATGTAGGTGTCGAGATTGACCTGGTAAGGAATGCGAAAGGGGCTGCCCGTAACCCTCCAAAAAAAGTAGCCCATTCCCACCGCCGTGGCGGCCAGAATCAGGCCCAAGGGCAGGACAATTCGTGGAATCAATTCTCGCCAGGATGGGCGGCCCTTCCCCAGAATCCACACCAAAGCCACAATCCCGATTGGGATGCCGAAGAACAAGCTCTCGTAGGGCCGCGTGTTGGCCAGAAGGGCCAAACCCACGCCAAGGAAAACAGCATCCCTCGTGCGCCGGTGGTGCTTGATTCTGGGTAGCGCTCCCAGGACAAGCGCTCCGCCAATCGCCGCCAAAGCTCCTCCACAATAGCTGTTCACCCAATAGGTGAAGCTGGCAATTCGCACAATGGCCAGCGACCCACCCAGCAGCGCCCAACCCGGCGGCAGCCATCCTTGCAACATCCAACAAATCGCCGCGCACATGACGCCCGCGCTGAGCCATATGCCGACCCAGGGGCTTCCCGTAAGGACCTGGCCCAAAGCCATGACCAAGCCCTGGGCGGCATAGTACATCGACATGTAGGTGGGTTTTTGATTGATGTGGATACTCTCAAAGTGAATCCACATCGGGTGAGTTGGATTCGCCAGGCGTCCGTGCGCGAAGGTATCCGCTGCCAGGAGATAGCTAAAGTCATCATGAAATCCCGGCTGGGGAGCCGGCACGTTGGGCAGCAGGGCAGCGCGGATCGCCAATGCCAGAACGCCCACCACAAGGACGGCAAGGGTACGCCTCGTTGCCAAACGGCCCAGGTAATGTTCCGCGGCCTGAAACCACCGGGAGGGGAAGCTGCGAAGATAGGCCGCACCCAAGATCAGGATGGCCACCAGAATATGCTCGTAGAAAAAGAACATCCAACGCCTCCGCGAGTTCCAGCACGGTCCAAAAAAGTCGTCTCCCCTGTTCTTTCTCGTGCGGGATCGTCTCAGGACTGCCCCTCTCTTGCGGACCCACTCTGCTGGGCAACTTGCGGCAATCGGGCAGCAGTTTAGCATGAAACTTCAACTGCCACCAAAAGCGGTCCGGAGCGGTTGTGGCAGCGTTGATGGTTGTGTGGCGGTCTTCTACCATCTTCTCGCGGCACGCAGAACTCCGCCAAACCAAAAGGTGCGACTCTCGCCGGAGCACGTCCTTCTTGTAGGTTACGACCGGAATACTGTAGATTGAGGTGCCTGTGGCGACGCTGGACCGGATCAACCCGGAAAGTGTCGCTCCGGAGAAGATACCTCACGAGGGTGTTTCCAATTTGTCGGCCTTTATTCGCTCGCGCGCTTGGCTCTTTGGGACGCTAGGCCTGGTGTTCCTGCGCGCGTTACCCAACTTGCGCTATCCCTTAGGTCGGGATCATGCCACCTTCTGCGTGATCGGACAGGGGTTGCTGCGCGGACAACTCCTCTATCGCGATCTCTGGGACAACAAGCCCCCGGGGATTTTCTATATTTATGCGCCGATCGTGAAGATCTTTGGGCCGGTGATGTGGTCCGTGGGTGTGGTTGATATCCTGTGGCTGCTCACCATCTCCTGCTGCATTTTCTATTTTTCCCGCCGCTATTTGGGAACGCCGGGCGCAGCGCTGGCGGTGATCTTCTACGCCTGCCGGCACTGCCGTCAGGGGTATCTGCACGCAGCCCAGCCGGAAGCCTTCCTCATGCTCTGCGTCTTCGCCGCCTGGTTCCTGTTGAGTGGAGGTGACCCCTCACCCTCCCTTGTACCTCAAGCATCCTCCCCACAAGGGAAAGGGAGTGGGCAAGGTTGGACCTGGCGGGTGGTTCGATGCTTTGCGGCAGGTCTGATTTTGGGCGCGGCGTTTTGGCTAAAGTACAACACAGTAGCCTTTTTCCCCTTCGTGGCGCTGTTACCCTTTGTGGATTTCCGCGAACTGGACCGCGGTTCAGCGCGCCTGCGTCTCTTGATTCCTTGGAAAGACTGCCTGGTGCGAGTGCTGATCGTGGTGGTGGGCTTGGTTGTTGCTGTCGCGGCGGTAATAGCCGGGTTTTGGATTTCTGGGGCGTGGCCGGCCATGCGAGAGGTTCAGTTCGAGGTGCTCCCGCGATACGGCTCTACGGCTTTTCATGGGAGCACCGCTTTCCTCCTCTATGCACTCGGCCACACGCAGGAGCATATGGGAATATGGTGGGAAATCATGCCCGCTCTCACCTTGCTGTATGCCTGGAAGCGTCATGAAATGGCTTCGGCGGCTCCCATATTGTTGTTAGCACTTGCCGGATATGTCTCCACCGCAGTGCAAGGGCGTTTTCTTCCCTATTATTTCGAAACTTGTTATCCCTTCTTCGCCATGCTCTGGGCCTATGTCTGTGTGAGTACCTACGAGAGCTTCCTCCAGCTTCAGCGCATTTTTGTGCGACGGCGCTGGGCTTTGGCGCGCGGCTTGTTGTGGGTGGTGTTTGCCAGCCTCGTCTTCTCGCTGCTTCCGGAGGAGAGTGTGCGAATTGTCGAGCAGTACCAGTTAGCGGCGGACTGGTGGCGGGATCCGGAGCTTTCCTACAAACTGTACTGGTTCCAACTACCGGTGGACAAATTCGGGGAACAACTGCGTGTCATTGACTACCTGAAGACGCATTCCGCGCCCCAGGATGAGGTCTACGTTTGGGGAACCGCCCCTCTCATCAATTTCCTGCCGCAGCGGAGAAATCCCAGCCGTTTTGTTTCCAACCTAGGCTTGATTTCCAAGTGGGCGCCGGAAAGCTGGCGACAGGAATTGGTCGAAACGCTCAAGGCAAAGCGTCCCCGGTATATTGTTGTGGGGCGTCACGATTCGGTCGCACCACTAACTTCCTCGCCTCTGGATTCGGAAGAATATCTGCGGGTCTATCCCGCCCTGGCCGGTCTCTTGAATCGCCAATACCGTGTGGAAGTCAATTACGCGGATTTCGAAATCTACGAATTGAAATAGAGTACGGCCAGCGTCGCCAGGGTGAGAAGCGATATGATCACTCCCAGACGTAAACCGCGCTGGCGATAGTCAAAGCGGACTTCGTGAAGGCCGGCCCCGGCATAGACGGCTCGAAAGATCTGGTTGGCGCGGAGCACTGGTACCGGGCGGCCGTCGAGCGTCGCTTGCCAATTAGGATCGTATCGCTCCAGCAAGACGATGTAAGCGGGGCGCGCGAGTTCGGCCCGGAGGGTGACGGAGTTGGGATCGCGATGCGCGATTTCCACTTGCCCGGCGGGCGAGGAGCCCACCACCGGCAGGGGTGGGCCTTGGCTTGCCCCTACCGCAGGCGAGGAGCCGGCGATGGCGGCGAGAATGACCGTGTTGAGCGCGTCAAAATCGGGTGAGGCCAGGTGATCCAAGGTCTCGGCGGAATTCGTCGAGAACTGGGAATTGCCCGCCACGTAAGTCCGGGGAACGAAACACAAGTCCTCATACAAGGCGCTCGGCGTCGGGGAGCCATTGAAGACATCTCCCATCAGCCGCGTGGCCGCCGTGTCGGCGCGCGTGGGCCGAAGAATATACTTCACATTCGTGCGGCCCAGCATGCAATCGACCAGCTCCGGATGCGCGGCTTCGCGACTCTGGTAGAACTCCACGTCATAAAGGTAAGGCGGCAGCGAGCGCTCCAAATCCAGGTTGATGTTTCCTTCCACTTGGTTGAGCATGGCGCCCGTCGCGAGTTGCATCCGGGCTTGCAAGGCTCCCTGCGCCAGGGGGCCGAAATCTGCTGCCTCCGGAATCGACTCAAAATTGATGTAGGTTTGCAGCTTTGGACCGTCACGCGTCTGAAAAAGGGGCCAGAAGGAAGCGACGCGATAGGTTCCGGGAGGATCCTTGAATTCCTTCAAGACCGGGGGCCGATACGTGAAGAAGGTTTTGGGTACCGTTGGGTTCGCGCCGGAGTTCACCACCACCAGTTGGCCGGCCGCTAGCAGAGCGAAGGCATACAATCCCGGTCGCGCCCATGGTTTTCCCTGTTCCAGACCATAGGCCAACACCAGTCCACCCAGGCAAAATCCCGCGAGGCCGGGAAGTTGAAAGCGCAGCATGGTGACGAGGAAATCCGGCATCTGGTGAAGGTTAAAGGGTGTCTCCCCGAGCAAACTCAGCACCCAATGGGTGGGCGACATGATGAGAGCGGGAAGCACCCAAGCCACGGCCAGGATGGCGAGGATACAAGCGAGGACTATCTTGAGAGGCGTCAGCAGCCTGTGCCCATGAGTCCTCCACGGTGAAGCCGGTAAATGCAAAGCGTCAAATCCCCAGCCCGCCAGAATCGCCACAAGAAACGTAACCAGGACCAGGAGCTTGACGGGGTAGCGCACCATGGCAAGGGGCGGGAAAATCAAATAGACCAGAGCAAAGGCCGGCGTAAAGTGGCCGAAGGAGAGCAGCAAGAAAGCTCCGGCTGCGCCGGCGACGAAGTTGCGGTGGCGGTCGCGTCCCAGCGCCCATCCGGCCAGCGCGCAGAAGAGGGGAACAAAGCCCAGAAAGACGGAAAGATAGTGAGGGCCGAGGTTCGAGTCTGACATCAACCGCAGCCAGCCGGTGGTGGCGGCGATCCCGGAGCCGAAGAAGTCCGGCACAATCATTTCCGGCAAGGAAAAGGGATTCACCGACCACGTGGTGGTTTCGCCAAAGCTCAAACCCTGCACACCGCGGCGCGACTGGCTGAGCAGACTGGAACCCGGCAGAAGCTGTGCCGAGCAAAGCAGCAGCATTCCCACGCCCACCAGGAAGAATTTTGCGAGCACGCGGAAATTAGGCTGCGAACAGAGTTTGCTCCCCACGCCGCGGCGATAGAAAGCATAGGCAAGGCAAAGGCCGAACGTCCCCAACATGGTCAGCGGTTCACCGGCTAACCACTGGAATGAGAAGATCACGCTGAGCAGGATCCACGGCCGCCGCCGCGTGCTCTCGAGTGCGCGGCCGGTAACCAGCAATGCCCAAGGAATCCAGGCGGCGCATGCCGAAAGGTTATAAATATTGCCGAGGGAAAGCACCGGTCCGCTCAACATGAAGACGATTGCCGCGAAGAGAGCACCCAGATAGGTCTGGCCCCACGAACGCGCCAGCACGTAGACACCGATTCCCGTCCAAGCAAAATGCACCAGAAAGTGCATTTTAAAGGCGATATTAATGGGGAGGAGAATAATGAGAAATGTGCATGGATAGAAGAAAAGCAAATTGGGATTTGCCAACATCGGCTGGCCGTAATTCAAATAGGGATTCCAGTAAGGAAGATAACCCTGGCGGCAGAGATCGTGGATGAGGCGCGCGCTCGGAAAAGTGTAATTGTAGATGTCGCGATAAAAGAACATCGCGGGGGTGAAGATAACCTTCCAAAACATGCCCAACAAGCTTGCGACGAGGAGCGCCACCGCCACGATGTCAAATCTAAGGTCCGAAGTCCGAGGTCCCAAGTCTGAAGTCTGCGATCCGATGCCGGAAGGCGAAATGTCGGGTTGGGTCTCCGCCATGAGAATCCGATTTCCGAAAACTGCAAGAGGTTAATATAGCATTCCAAACGAAAGCCCGAGGCCCGAAGTCGGAAGGTGAAGTACCCGAGGCCCCCCACCGCTTTCTGCCTACCGCTGGGTGCCTGCGCGCCCCTGGGATGCCTCAACAAAGGCTGACTCGGATGGGTCAACCCTTGTGGGCTTTGGTTTCCCGACCGCGTGCTTCGGGCTTTCCTTATTAGTGCCCGCCGGCGTAGGGAATGCTTCTAAGGAGTTCTTCGTCAGGATTGCCGGCGTCGGACCCGGGAGTCTCCGGGTTCGGGGGAAAAAGGCTTTGCGCTGCTCCGGCTCCCCGGGGAAGGAGCGGGCCGACGGGGAGTGATGGAAGCGATTTGAGGGCCTCTAAGGCCGGCGAGAAATTGGGCCCGGAAAGTGCCACCAGGTAGCCGGGGTCGCGCCAAGGCCGGTAGGACCTTTCGACAATCGAGAGTAGACTTTCCTTAAGGTGTTCCACAACAGCATGATTTTCCGGTAACTCGGCGACATTCTGCTGTTCCAAGGGGTCTGTGGGCCAATGATAAAGCCGGTTGCTCCGAAAACCCGGCCGGTAAATGAGCTGCCACTCCCGCGTGGTGATGCTGATCACGCCCCGGTGGTCGGTCAAGGCAGGGTTCTCCAAGACTTCCGAGAGGGTGGGTTCCTCCGGCGTCTTCGGCACGTACCCGGGGGTCCACAAGCGGGCCAAGCTGGCCCGGCGCAAAACCGCCCCCCTCACCCCTGCCCATCCGAGCACCGTCCCGAAGATGCGTTGCGTTCTGGCAATGTCCGTGACCCGGACGCGGGCGGGGATTCCCGGGCCGGCGATAATCAGCGGCACGTGCAGGACCTCGCGATAGAGGTTCAAGCCATGCGAATAAGTGTCATCGTGCTCGCCAAAACCTTCCCCGTGATCGGCCGTGATGATGATGTAGGTATTGGACCATTCGGGAGAATGCTCCAGAAAGCGCAGCAGTTCTCCCAGTTGACTATCTATGTAGCTCAGTGAATTGTCGTAAGCGGCAATCACCCCTTCGCGCTCGCCAGGAGGAAGATAGAAGCGGCACGTCTCAGACGTAAACAGCAGGTGTTTGGCGTTCGCGGAAATACTCCCGTAGCGATGACTGTAGGTGGAAGGGACCTCGTAAGGCTCATGGGCATCGTTATAATTGAGGAAGAGGAAGAAGGGACGGTCGGACCGGTGATCGAACCAGCGGTAAACCTCCTTGTTGAGTTGGTGGGCGGTAAACTGGTTAAAGCGACTGCGGTGGAACCACTCCTCGCTATAAGGTTCAATATAATCACGTCCGATGCGGGTCAGATCCAGGCTGTAACCCATGCTTCGGGTGCTGTCGATGTAAGTTTCAAAGCCCCGGCCCAGTCCCCGGGAAATGACGCCGTAATAGGGATTGGCGTTGAACCCTGCCGTTTCGTACCCGCCCGAACGAAGGATTTCCGCCAAGGTCCGCGGCTCTAAAGCCCTATACGTGCCCGCGCCGTGCTGGTGGGGCAGCAGGCTGGTAAACACGGAAAACATTGAGGGCAGCGTCCATGATGAGGCGGAGATGGCATTTTCGAAAAGAACTCCACGCTCGGCAAACTGATCGACGTTCGGCGTGGTATTCCGAGAATATCCGTAAGAAGAAAAATGGTCAGCGCGCGCGGTGTCCACCACGATCAGGATGATGTTGGGCGATTGCGCTTTGCCGGCGGCGCGAGTCGTAGATTCCAACCAGTGATCGGGAAGGCTGAAGATTCCCAAGGCGGCCGCCAGTGCGGCGATCGAGGCAAAGACTACCCCCGACCAAAGTCGTTGCGGCGCATCGGCCAGGAAGCCCAAGGGAGAGTGGGGCTTCCGGGTAGCCCACAGAGCTGCCAAGGTCCAGGCGAAAAATCCTGCGAACAGGATGGCGGGGGTAAGGACATGCTGGAGCGCAATAGCGGATCGGGAAAATCGTAGCACGAACGCCAGATATTCGCCGGTCAGACCGGCTAAGCCGGCGATAATCCCCATACCCAAGAACGGTGATCTCGGTGAGCTGGCCAGGAAACCCGCAAGCAAGCCCAGCAACCCAAAGGCAACCGAGGTCAGAAGCGGAGCCAGGAACCAGATGGAGGGCGAGAAAGGCAAGTCTGTGAGGCGCAAACAATGGGCCTCGATCAATCCGAGAACGATCCCGGCGCTTGCTCCCAGCAAGCCCACCCTGCCAATAATTGTCTGTCGATTGAGGTGGTCGGTTGTCACTTTCTGTCACCTGCAAAGCCCAAATTGTTTCCAACCCCTGGCTTAGCCGAGGTGTTAACTTGTTCTAAAGGGATGCCAAGCCATTGTAAGAAATCCCCTTTCCCGTGAATTATTTGATTTTGATGGGCTCACATCGAAACACACCTCTACAGCGACCCTGTATTTACCATGACTATCGAAAGCACGCCAGGTGCCAAGGTTACATTTTGAGTTTCTTAAATAGCCCTTCGGGGATTATGCCTACCGTGAACATTATAACCCGCCAGAACCAGGGAACGTAAACCACATTCTTCCCGGATTTCACAGCATTGTAAATGTCTCGGGCCACCGCCTGCGGTTGAGCAACCAATGGCAGTTTCCCCTTTCCAAATACCATGCGCGTGTCGACGAAGCCGGGTTTCACGGTGATGACTTGGACGCCGCTATGATAGAGCCGGTTGCGCAGGCCTTGAAGGTAGGTGGTCAGGCCGCCCTTGGCGGATCCATAAAGGTAATTGCTTTGGCGGCCGCGGTCACCTGCAACCGAAGAGAGAGCGCAGATAAATCCCTTGCCTTTCTGCTCAAAATGATTGGCCAGGACATTAAGGGCAAGGGCGGATCCGGTGAAGTTCGTATCCAGAATCCGGCGCGCTTCGTTTACATCCTTGAGCGCCGTTTCATGGTCTCCCAGGTAGCCGGTACAGAGAACGACTCCTTCCAGCGAATCGCCAGCCGGAGCGACGCACGCCGCGAGCGCCGATTCCAGGGCATCGAAGTCTAGCACATCGACTCTCGCGGCGCGGGCGCTCACGTTGTGGCGCAGGTTAATGTCGGCGGCGAGAGCTTGCAACTCTTCCAGGTCGCGGCCCGAGAGAATCAGGTCGTGCTGGTGCGAGGCAAATTCCGCCGCCAAGGCCCGGCCGATGCCGGCATTAGCGCCAAGGATTAGAACGGTCGGCACGAATACTCCTTAATTGGTGATTGGTAATTTGTATTGGGTGATTGACCATTGTCGATTGCCGATTGGCGATTGAAATCGTCTAAAACCGATCATCCTCAACCGGCAGTCATCAATCGAAAAATCGTCAGTCAACAATCGGGCTCCCTCAATCACCAATCACAAATCACCAATGACAGATCGTCAATCGACAATCTTCAGCCGTCGCGCCATGGAGGAAGAAAGCACTCTCTCCGGGTCCAATTTCCGCTGGATGGCCCGGAAGGATTCGAGCTTGGGGTACATGGCGGCGAAATCCCCGGCGCGCAGCACGGCATCCTTGGCCAAATAGATTCGCCCGCCGTGATCGAGAGTCATCCGGTCAAGTTCATGAAGAAAGGGAACAAGCCCGCGAGCGACGGGAATATCCAGAGCCAAAGTGTAGCCGTGCAGCGGGAAGGAAAGCCGGCCGGGGCCGGCATCGCCGAAGCGCTTCAGGACGGCCAGGAATGACGCGCGTCCGGAGCGCGCCAACCGGTCCAGGATGGTGCGAAGGCCAGCTCGCCCGCTCGCCTGCGGAAGCGCAATCTGGTACTGGACGAAACCGCGCTTGCCGTACATCCGGTTCCAGTGGTTGATGGCATCGAGCGGATAAAAGAACTTTTCAAAGTTCACCAGTTGCCGCGGCGCGGTGTGGTGAACGGCGTAGTAGGCGGTATTGAACCCTTTCACTGTCAGCCAGTTTAAGATCCCTGAAGGGAAGTCGACGAATAGATTCCACTGGGGGACTGCGGGAGTTGCCAGGGCATGCCGAAATCGGGCGGGCAGTTCGGCCGCCGCCGCGTGGTTGCCCCGCATCAGCACGCTGCGGCCCATGGTTTTGCCGGTGGCAAGAGCGTCGATCCACGCGACCGAGTAATCATAGCGCTCGTCGGAGGCGTCCATTGTCCCGAGGACGTCTTCGAGGTTTGGGGATTTGTGAAAGTCCACCAAGACATAGGCCGAATCCACCCGCCGCAGTCGCAGCCGCGCGCTCAGGATGTTCCCCGTCAGGCCCATGCCGCCCACCGTGGCCCAAAAGACTTCGGGATGGTCGGCCGGGGAACAGAGCAGAAGTTCGCCGGTGGGAGTGAGCAGCCGGAAATCCAGAGTAAAGTTGGAAAAAGATCCGTCTTTGTGATGGTTCTTGCCGTGAATGTCCGCGGCAATGGCACCGCCCACGGTCACAAACTTTGTTCCTGGCGTCACGGGCAGAAACCAACCGCGCGGGAGAAAATATTGAATGATCTCGGCGAGGCTCACACCGCTCTCACATTCGAGGACGCCGGAAGCATTGTCGAAGGAGAGGAAACGGTTCAACAGGACGTGCCAGATCACGCCCGCATTTTCGTTCAGCGCGGCGTCGCC
>Ga0187888_1000405_pt1 | contig 47149 bp, 38 predicted proteins | sample June2016WEW_7_40_FD_132987 | JGI IMG/M metagenome (GOLD analysis project Ga0187888, IMG submission 132987) | Peatland microbial communities from SPRUCE experiment site at the Marcell Experimental Forest, Minnesota, USA - June2016WEW_7_40 | ecosystem: Environmental > Terrestrial > Soil > Wetlands...
ATGGCATGATCGATCCCTCGATCGCCTTCGAGTACATGCTGTCGCTGGAAGGCATCGTAATGCTGATGCTCGGCGGCCAAGGCTCAGTCATCGGCGCGGCTCTGGGCGGGAGCCTTTACGAGAAACTTCGCTCCTACCTGCTGACTTCCCCCGTCCTTTCCAACTTTCACCTGGTGATCGCCGGCGGACTGCTGCTCATGGTGGTGCTGTTCGCGCCGGGAGGCTTGATTGGCTGGGTCTATCGCCTGGTGCCGCGCGCGCGCAAGGTGATCGAATGAGCACCATCCTGGAAGTGCGCGGTGTCAGCAAACGTTTCGGCGGACTGGTGGCGGTTTCCGACGTCAGTTTCAGTATCGATGAGGGTGAGATCCTGGGCCTGATCGGTCCCAACGGTGCCGGGAAGACAACATTGTTCAATGTCGTGAATGGGGTCTACAAAGCCGACCAGGGAAGCATTACTTTTGCCGGAAAAGACATCACCCGGTGTTCTCCGGACCAGGTGGTCCACCTCGGCTTGGCGCGCACCCACCAGATCGTGAAGCCCTTGAACGACCTTACGGTGCTGGACAACGTCACGGTGGGTGCATGCTTCGGTCGTGAATATCTCGATATGGCGGCCGCACGCAAGGTAGCTTCCGAAGTGCTGCAGCGGGTTGGATTGGGGGACCGCGCGGACATGATGGCGCGCTCGCTGACCATCGCCGGCAAGAAACGCTTGGAAATAGCGCGGGCGCTGGCGGCGAAACCCAAGCTCCTGTTGCTGGACGAGGTGCTGGCGGGACTGAATCCCACCGAAATTGGGGCCATGATCGAATTGGTTCGCAAAATTCGTGACAGCGGCATCTCGGTGCTCATGATCGAGCACCTGATGCAGGCGATCATGAGTCTTTCCGATCGCATCGTGGTGCTGAATCTGGGCCGCAAGCTGGCGGAAGGCAAGCCGGATGAGGTGGTGCACAATTCGGATGTCGTCGAAGCCTACCTGGGCTTTCCCGATATCGTTGACAAATTGACAAGGATGGAATGATGGACCTGGCCCTTCAACTAGAGAACCTCGAGTCTGGATACGGCGAAGTGCAGGTCCTGTGGGGTATTTCGCTTGAGGTTGCGCGCGGGAAGTTAACCACGATCATCGGAACGAATGGCGCTGGCAAGACCACCACTCTGCGCACCATCATGGGCAGCCTGCGTGCCTGGAAAGGCAGCGTCCTGCTGCACGGAGAAGACGTCACACGGCTCCCACCTCATGCCAAAGCAAATCGCGGCCTGGTACTGGTGCCGGAGGGCCGGCAGCTTTTCCCGGACATGTCGGTGGAAGAGAACCTGGAGATGGGCGGGTACTCGAAGCGGGCCCGCAAGCGACAGAAACAGAACCTGGAACGCGTCTATGAACTGTTCCCGCGCCTGAAAGAGCGCCGTAATCAGAAGTCTTCCACCCTCTCCGGCGGCGAGCAGCAGATGCTGGCCATGGGCCGCGGCTTGATGCAGGAGCCGGAGGTGCTGATGATCGACGAGCTCTCGCTCGGTCTCGCGCCGGTGCTGGCGCAGCAGCTCTTCTTAACCCTGGGAGCCCTGCGGAAACAGGGGCTCACCATCGTCCTGGTAGAACAGAATGTGCACCTCGCACTGGCGATAAGCGACTACACCTACGTGTTTGCCGAAGGACGAATCAGCATCCGTGGCAAGTCGGGCGACGTCGCAAGAATGGATGAAGTGCGGCGAGCGTACCTTGGACTCTAAGAGCGAGGGCGGTTTCCCAGCCGATGCGGTTCCCTCTTGTGCCCCTGTCGATCGGCGGCGATCCATCCTTCCCACGCCCGACCCCTACAGCGGTTTCGGTGCCATTCCCCTTGATGCCGAAGACCGGCTCCTGCCCTCGCGACTTTCCCGCCCGGGAAAGCCAAGCAGCGCGTGAGCAGTTTGCACGAAGACCTTCTCTCCGCCCGCTATTTCATGGGCGGCACATAAGGAATATATCGAGCAAACAACCAACACAGGAAGAACACGACCGGTATGTGAACGATCAACTGCAGCACTCCATATCCCACAATGTCCCTAGCCTTCAATTTCAGTATGCCCAGCAGAGGCAGCATCCAGAAGGGATTGACCAGATTGGGTAGCGCTTCCGACGCGTTGTAGATCTGCACCACCCAGCCCAGATGCACCTGGTGCAGATTCGCAGCCTGCAGAACATATGGCGCTTCGATGACCCACTTACTGCCGCCGGAAGGAATGAAAATGCCGAGCACTGCCGAATACATCGCCACCAGCAAGGGATAGGTATTGTGGGTGCTGATGGAAGCGAAGAGCTTCGCCAGCGCATCCGCGATCCCCGTTCCGACAATCATTCCGAAGATCACTGCGTAAAACGGGAACTGGATCAGCACCCCGCCGGTGGCGGGAATGCACTCCGTTACCGCGCGCATAAAGCGCTTCGGGCGCCAGTGCAATAAAAGCCCAACCGTGATGAACATGAGGTTGTAAGTATTAAGATCGAGCGCCGCCAGCGCGCCTTGCGGCGAAGTGCGGAATACGTCGACCAGATACCAGCACAGCAGCGCGGCAACCAAAATGGTGAGTAGTGGACTGTATTCCAGCCACTCGCCGGGTTTGGTCTGCGGTTCCAGGCTGGAACGAATCGGCTCGTATTGGATGCCGTAGGATTCGGCGGTCCTGGCATTCTCCGGCGACGGCGTGGACAAGTAGGCGATCAGAACCGATAGCACGATCAGGATGACCGTCGTCGCGATGCTTTGCCACAAGAAGAGCGTTTGGGTAAGCGGGATCAGACCGCTAATGTTGAACAATGACGCCGGCATGGCGGACTTGGTCGCCATCAGCATGGCAGCGGAAGAAGACAGCCCCATCGCCCAGACGGCTCCCAGCCCGAGGTACGCCGCACCACCAGCAGCGCGATAATCCATTCCCTTGACGCGATGAGCCAGTTCGCGAACAAAGAGTCCACTGAAAATCAGGCTTAAGCCCCAGGAGATCAGCGACGTCAGCATGGAGAACAACGCCACCAGGGCGACAGCGCCCCGCGGCGTTTTTGGAATTCCGGCTAAGGCTCGAATTGCGCGATACACGATCGGCGTCGAAGCGACGACGTATCCACCGATGATGATCATTACCATCTGCATGGTGAAAGGGACGAGAGTCCAGAAGTTCTTCCCACCCTGGATGGCCAGTTTGGCGGGACTTTGATGAAGCAAAAGGCCGACAATAAAGACCACCACAATTCCCAGCAACGCAAAAATCAGCGGCTCCGGAAACCACCGCTCACTCCAGTTGGCGAGCCGCAGGCCAAAGCGGACAAGGCGTTGTTCCTGAGTTGCCGCATGGTTCTCTCGTGGCATGTGCATACCCGATCCTTTCGGTTCGTCGGCGACATTCTGCGCAGTTCTTTGCCGAAATATGCCCGACATTGTAGCGCATGGTTCGCGCAAGGGAAATCGTTGTGCCGGATTCCACGATAGGTGTAGGATGCCTTCGATTGGGCTAGCAGGATCGGCCACTACTTGCTTGGTCTGGAGCGAGTCATGAATACTCTCCCGGTATTGTTGGGCGCGTTGTGCGTGTACGCCCTTGCCTACCGTTACTATAGTGCGTTTATTGCCGCGAAGGCTCTGGCGCTCGACGATCGCCGCATCACTCCGGCGCACACTTACGCGGACGGGCATAACTATGTTGCTTCGCCACGATGGGTGCTCTTCGGACATCACTTCGCGGCCATCGCGGGAGCAGGGCCGCTGGTGGGGCCGACGCTGGCGGCGCAGTTCGGGTTTGCGCCGGGCTTTCTTTGGCTGCTGATCGGCGCCGTCCTGGCCGGGTGTGTACAGGACTTCACTGTGCTGGTGGCTTCCATACGTCACCGCGGCCGCTCGTTGGCCGATATTGCCCGCACCGAAATCAGTCACTTTGCCGGCCTGGTGGCGATGGTCGCCGTGCTCTTTATTCTTCTGGTCACGCTCGCCGGCCTCGGCATCGTAGTGGTCAATGCGCTTTCAAATAGCCCGTGGGGCGTCTTCACCATCGGCATGACCATCCCCATCGCCGTCATCATGGGATTGTGGATGTTCAAGAGCCATGCCGGAAAGATTACGGTCACCGGTCCCAGTATTTTTGGTGTCGTTCTTTTGATCGGCAGCGTGATCGCCGGGCACTGGGTGGCGCAGAGCGGAGCGGCAGCGGCGCTTACTTTCACGCCCCACCAGATCACGATCCTCATGGCGATCTACGGCTTAGTGGCGTCGGTTCTCCCCGTCTGGCTGGTACTGGAACCGCGCGACTACCTCTCGACCTACGTTAAGCTGGGCACGATTGCCGTCCTGATCATTGGCGTCTTCATAGTTCATCCCAACATCAAATTTCCGAACTTCACGCAGTTCGTTCATGGTGGCGGACCGATCATCAAAGGAAGCCTGTTCCCATTTCTTTTCGTGACCATTGCCTGCGGCGCGATCTCGGGCTTTCACTCGCTGGTATCCTCCGGCACCACGCCCAAGATGCTGGATAAGGAAAGTGACGCTCGCTTCATTGGATATGGCGCCATGATCGCGGAGTCGCTGGTGGGTGTGCTGGCCTTAATAGCGGCCTGCTCCCTGTACCCGGGCGACTACTTTGCCATCAACACCACGCCCCAGGTCTTCAGCCATCTGGGGCTGACCACGGTCAATCTGGATATGTTCTCCCGCGAAGTCGGGGAGAAACTGGCGGGGCGGACGGGAGGGGCGGTCTCGCTCGCTGTCGGCATGGCTCAAATCTTCCGCGGCCTGCCCGGAATGGATCGGTTGATGGGTTACTGGTATCACTACGCCATCATGTTTGAAGCCCTTTTCATCCTGACTACGGTGGACACGGGAACACGTGTGGCCCGCTACGTCCTCCAGGAGCTCATGGGCAAAGTGTACAAGCCCTTTGGCAACACTGCCTGGCTGCCGGGAAATCTGATCACCAGCTTCTTTGTGGTTCTGGGCTGGGGATACCTGATCTACACGGGAAACATTTCCACGATATGGCCGTTGTTTGGAACCGGGAACCAGTTGTTGGCGACCATCGCGCTCGCGGTGACGACTACCTTCCTCATTAACATGGGCAAGCAGAAATATGCCTGGATTACGGCCGTTCCGATGTGCTTCGTAGGTGTCACTACACTTACGGCGGGAGTGCTGTCGATCAAGAACATTTTCTGGCCATTGACCTCCAAGCCCGGTCAGGTATTTACCGGCTACCTGGATTCAGTCCTTATGGCCATCTTTATCGTGGGCGTAGTTCTCGTCGTATTCAGTGCGGTGCGACGTTGGATCGCGGTGATGAACGGTGCGCCCGCGCCGCAGGAGGCCTTCGGTCCTCCGCTCACCGCTGCCGGCGAAGTGAAGATGGGTTGCTGCTAGGAGTCACAGCCATTTCCGGCAGAGCTGGAAACTCCTGCGGGACCTTCCAGTCAATGGTCCCGCAGGAGCTCCTCCAGCGTGAATCATTGCTGCAAGAGTGGCTTTCATTGCTCCGTGTGAAGCAGAACTTTGTAGCCCCACTGAAAAATGCTTTCCCTGCGCAATCCGCGAAATCGGGGCGACAGCCTGACGCTCCCTCCAGTACGATCATTCTCCTTGTTTCTTTTCCACACGGAAGCACAGCTAGCATGCGCGGGCGTACAGGACTACAATGCCTCACCAAATGCTTGTGCCACGCAAAGTATCTCTATTCGTCCCTTGCTTCGTGGACCAACTGCTGCCGGAGGTGGCGGTCGACACGGTCAAGGTGCTGCGCCGGGTTGGGTACGCGGTCGAGTTCCCCGAAGATCAGACTTGTTGCGGCCAGCCTGCTTTCAACACGGGGTACTGGAACGAGGCGCGACCATGTGCAGAGCATTTCGTTCGAGTTTTCAAACATGCCGAGGCGGTCGTATGTCCCTCCGGTTCCTGCGTGACCATGGTTCGCACGTTTTACCCGGAGCTACTGGCTGCCAGCCCGCTACGTGAGGACGCCATCGCCGTAGCCAGCCGCACGTTTGAGCTTTCGGAATTTCTGGTGAAGGTCGCCGCTGTTACCCAAGTCGGCGCCACCTTCCCGCACTCGGTTACCTATCACGCTTCCTGCCACGGGCTACGCGAGCTTCACCTGCGCGACGAGCCACTGCAGCTTTTGCGCCAAGTGGACGGACTAAAGCTGATTGAAATGGTCCGCTCCGAGGAATGCTGTGGCTTCGGCGGGACCTTTGCCGCCAAGTTTCCCGACATCTCCGCCGCCATGGGAGATTCCAAGGCCGAGAGTGTTGCCGCGAGCGGCGCCGAGTTCGTGACCGCGACCGACCCCAGTTGTCTGCTGCATCTGCAAGGAATCTTGAGCAAACGCCATGCGCCAACCCGCACCATTTATCTTGCCAGTATCCTGGCGCAGCAGAGTCTGGCGCAGGAGAAACCGTGAGCCAAACTGCGGCACAACGCTTTCTGCAGGACGCCGCCTTGAAGTCGGCGGACTTGGTGCACCGCGAAATCATTCAGCGCGGCATGGACAGCTACGACTCCGCACATCTTAAGGGGCGGGCGCGGATCAAGGACTGGGAAGCCGCTCGCCAAAAGTGTCAGGAGATTAAGCGGGAAGCCGTCAATCACCTGGATCGCTACCTTCTTCAGTTCGAAGAAAAAGTGATTTCGCGCGGCGGACATGTTTTCTGGGCTGCCAATGCGGAAGAGGCCTGCACGTATGTGAAGAATCTTGCCACCCGGCTCGGCGTGCGCACGGTGGTGAAGTCGAAATCCATGGTGACCGAAGAAATCCACCTCAGCCCCGCTCTGGAGAAGGCCGGTATCAAGGTCTGGGAAACCGATTTGGGCGAGTTCATTGTGCAGCTACGCGACGAACCACCCTATCACATCGTCACTCCCGCCATGCATCTCAACCGCGGCCAAATCGCCAAGCTGTTTCGCGAGAAATTGGACCCGGGAATCGAGAGCGACGACCCGGTGGACTTGATGGCGGCAGCACGCCGCATACTGCGTCAGGCTTTCTTTGCCGCCGAAATGGGCATTTCGGGCGCGAATTTTCTGGTGGCGGACGCCGGCGTAGTTGCAATTTCTACCAACGAAGGAAACGGCCGCCTGTGCACCAGCGTGCCTCGCATTCACGTAGTAGTCACCGGCATTGAGAAAATCATTCCCCGGCTCGAGGACCTGGCAGTGTTATGGCCGGTCTTGGCTACCTCCGGCACCGGGCAAGGGATCACGACATACAGCACGCTGATCGGGGGTCCGCGCCAGCCTGGCGAAGTGGACGGACCGGAAGAATTCCATGTGGTGCTGGTGGACAACGGACGCAGCCAGTTGCTGGCCGATGCGGAGCAGCGCGAGGTGCTGCACTGTATTCGCTGTGGCGCCTGCTTGAATATCTGTCCCGTCTTCCGCCACGTCGGAGGACACACTTATGGCACGACCTATCCCGGACCGATCGGCAGCGTGCTTACGCCGCATCTGGCCGGGATCAAGGAGTTCAAACACCTGTCCTACGCGTCGTCGCTGTGCGGCGCTTGCAGCAGCGTTTGTCCGGTGAAAATCGATCTGGCTCACCACCTGCTGCAAAACCGCCGCAACGCCACCGCGGCAAGAGCCACCAAGTCGAGTGAGCGGCTGATGTTCCGGGCTTGGCGCTACGCCATGCTTCATCCCCGGATGTACGCGCTAGGTGGCTGGTCGATGCGCAAGGCTCTTCGGATGATCTACAGCCTGGGACTGGCGGGATCGATCCTCGACCCGATGCGGGTGTGGAACCGTCATCGTTCGCCCGTGCCGCTGCCGTCCGAATCATTTCGTGCGCGTTGGAGAAAAAGCCGTGGTGCAAACTAGCGAAGCACAAACTGAAAAACCGCAAACTGAACATTCAAGCCGAGACCGAATTCTGCAGTGGATTCGCGCAGGATTGTGCACCGTGGTCCCGGAGCCAGCTGCGGCGGGTTCCGACCGCGTAATCGTTGGTCCGACCATCAATGAGCCCGTCATTTTTGAGCCAGTCGTTGATCCTCTCGAGCGATTCCAGCAGGAATGTGTTGGCAACCTCATGGAATGCGCGCTGGCCGCCGATTCTGCCGCGAGTGCACAACAGCTTTCGAAGGTTCTCCAGTCGCTGCCTGAGGGAGAAACTTTCGTGCAAGACGATCCATTGCTGCGTCTGCTCATCGACCTGGCCGCACCTGAGCGGCCGATCCGCTGGTCGAGTCAAGGCGCGCCCGGCGAAGCTTCGCAGGCAACGGTCACGCTCGCTGAAGCTCTCATCGCACAAACGGGGTCGATTCTGGTGACTGCTTCGTGCGGCGGCCGAGGCGCCTCGGTGATCGCCCCCTGTCACATCGTTTACGCGACTTTGGCTCAACTGGTTCCCGATCTGGCAACTGCCTTGAGCCGCGTCTCCCAACAACGAAAACTCGATCGCAACTCGTTCGCATGCGTCATCAGCGGCTCCAGCCGCACTGCCGATATCGAGAAGATTCTGGTGCAAGGCGCGCATGGACCGCGACGGTTAGTGGTGATCCTGCAGACCGGAACCTAGTTCGCCCTCTGGATTGCCCGGTCAAGTGGCGACGCGCATGCGTTGTATGCTCGTTCCCGTGACTCGAGCGCAATCCGTTTGTTTTGCTTTTGCCCATCAAGGACACTACGCGCGTAACGAGTCAGGGCCTCACACGCTCAGAACTGGAATCGGCACCGCTAGAATGATCGCGTAGCCGTGGATCCGCAGGTTACCGCCATAAGGGTAGCACCCGGTAACCAGCAAATCCGCCTTCGTCTGCTTCGCAGCCTGGCTTAGCACTTTCGGCGCGTCACCACTGCCGATGAATACGTCCGCCTTGATGCCCATGTCTTGCTGAAGCTTTGCGATACGCTGAGAAGCGTCGCCGACGAGCTCATCTTTCCACTTTTGATCGACGTAGCTGCCACCAGGTCCCCAAAACTCCACCGAGGCAGTGACGTGAGCGAGCGTAAGATGGGCGCCAAATTCGGCGGCCATTGGGGCGGCCCATGACACAGCTTCTTCACTACGGGGGCCCAAATCGATTGCGCACAGGACGTTGCGGATCGCAAACTTCTGCACTGGCGATTCTTCCACGTGGGCGCCGGTCCAAACCGGACGCTCGGTCCCGTGTAGTACTTTCGCTATCACCGAGCCCAGAAGAAACTGATTGAACGTGGAGCCATGCGTCGACATCATGATCAGGTCGGCTTTTTCCTGCTCAGCCATCTGCACAATTGCCCAAGCCGGATCGCCTTTGACCACCATGCGCCGAATGGTAAGGCCGTCAAGTTCCGGCCCAAGAGACTGATCCTGCTGTTTCTGGGCCTCTCTAATGATCACCGCGAGCAAGTCCCAGCCAGCAAGCTCACTGCTGTCCTCCGGCACACCGGCGGCATGGCTCAGCGCTGTCACGACGTGCAGCATCACGATCTCAGAATTGAAATGGCGCGCCAATGTCGCAGCTTCATGAATCACACCCAATGAAGCAATCGGGATATCAACCGGCAAAAGAATTTTCTTAATATTCAGCATTGCGCACCAGCCGGAGAGTCAAAACACCCCGTGATCGTCTCCGCTAGGAGATTCCCAACTAGTTTGGACTGTAACGCAATCTTCTTCAATGCGTTGAATTTGAGTCCGGTTGCGTTTCGGTTCGAATCTCCTTCGAGGAAGGAATCCGTGCAGCATCCCAACCGCCGCCAAGCGCCTTGATTAGCTGAACGCTTGCCACCATCTCTTGCATCCGAAAGTTCACCGCTGTTTGCTGGTCATTCAGCAAAGTCGTTTGAGCGACGATCACATTCAGGTAAGGGTCAACACCCCCTCTGTACCGGGCTGTAGCTTCCTGCAGGTTCCGCGCAGCGGCTTCAACAGCTGCATTCTGCTGGTCGATCGCCTGGGAAAGAATTCTTAGAGACGCCAAGTTGTCCTCCACCTGTTGGAAGGCGGTCAGCACAGTCTGTCGGTAATTCGCTACGGTCTGGTCGTAATTCGCCTGGTACTGTTGGACCGTTGCCCGGCGCAATCCCGCATCGAAGATTGTTTCCGCGAGACTCGGCCCGACTGACCAAAAGCGGCTTGGCCATGTGAACCAACTGGAGATCGAAGAGTTTCCGAAGCCAGCCGAACGACCGGAAGTCGCTACCTTGGCAATTCCCACAATGACCGCTCGATTGTCGTTTAGCTCGAACTCCGATCCGATGTGGGGATTCTCGAGCTTGGAAAACTCCGAATCCTGGACCACGATGAAGCCACTCTCCGCATAAATGTCTTCGATCTTTCCCTCAATGAGCTCCGGCCTCCCAAGCAGGCTGGTGTCGTCCAATCCGATGACCGTGACCGCTTGATAGTTGCCGTCAGCAAGCTTGACCAGCGCTCCACCCGAATAAAGGGGAACGGCATATTTCACTCCCTGCATGCTCCGAACCGCATCCAAAACGTAGTCGAACATGCCGACCGAATTGGACACCGATTCGACGTAAGGATCCATGACCCAAAGCGTGGAGCCAACATTAATTACCGTGGCGGAGGCGTGATTCAACACTCCGAAGAACATCGACGTGATGAACATCATCAAGTACACCGCAAAAGTGATGCCGAGCAGCAGCGCCGTGAATTTCGCCTTGTCATTTACCAGCAGCTTGTAGCCGAGTCTAAGGATCCCCTTCACGGGGCGATTCCTTTCTTCGCGCTAACGGACTGAAATAATACGGCCTCAATCCGTCCCGGCGCTCATGTGGCAAGCGATCACTGTTCCATCGATTGGCATTACGGCCAGCACAGCTCAATCGATCCTTCCGTTTGACTCATTCATAATGAGCAGGCCACGTTCCATAGAGTGCGCCTATTGAAAATGATGGAAGTTTCTTTGAATCTTAGATATTGCGTCTTCCTTCGCGAAATATTCCATGATTGGCACATTTCTTGACTGCATTTCGTCACTGTGACGAAAGACGGATATCACATGAGAGGACGCAACGGGCGGGAGCTTGGGAGATAGCCGGCGTTCATTGATCCGGCAAAGTGTGGAACATGCTTGTTCACTTTGCGGAGGCCACTGCGATCCGAATATCACGCTCCAGTCGATCAATGCCGCCAGACAACCTCGGTGCTATCGAATTTACAATTCCAGCCGAACTCAGAAAAATGTTTGGATGACGCAAGCGCCATCGAGAAATTTCATTCCGCATATATTTTTGAATTGGCCATGCAAGGCACAATTAAGGGCGAGAATCCCTTATGCACTTGGACTCCCGCTTTTCCTCAACAGGCTACGTCGTCAGAAAAACCCGCTGCGAAACCAAAGGCAAATGCAGCCGAAAAGTAGTTGGATCTCGCGCTAGATGAAATGTTATCGGGGGCCTTCATCGGACCACTTTGACGGGCAAGCATTGATTTCCTGGTAGATCAGCGAAATCTGAGATACGCTTCCCAATGACTTGCTAGAATGCACTTGGCAATGGCGTCACAATCCGATGGCAAGACGAACCTCGAGTCTGCGAGTGGAATATCGCCTCGAAAGAGCCACCTCTTGGTCCAAAGACCTGATATTGGTAGAAGCGAAGATAGCAGAGATTTTCGTATGCATTTTGCATTACCAGGCACTGCCGCCACAGAGCGCGGGCATCCGCATACCATAAGTCTGAAATTGCGCGAAATGAGCCAGCTCTTCAACTCGATGGATCCTTCTCCATTCATTGAAAAGGATCTCGACGACGACGCAGAAGAATTCATCGTAAGCTGGGCCCAAGAATTCTCCCCTCACGCTCCGATCAAATTGCGTATCTACTTGGAGCAGTGGCCGGCCGAAGACCCCAATCAACTGATCAGCGCAGCCGTCCACAACCATTTTGCTCACCGCGCCGAGCTTGCTGACTTGGAATTCAAGCGCCTCCTCAAGCGAGGGCGCACCAGTCTTTTCATCGGGCTGCTGTTCTTGGCTGCGTGTCTACTTCTCAGCAAGATGTTGTTAGGTCGTGAGATGGACACCTGGGCTGCCGTCCTGCGGGAGAGTCTTACGATTGCCGGATGGGTCGCTATGTGGCGGCCGATGCAGATCTATTTATATGATTGGTGGCCTCTGCTGCGACGAAGCCGGATCTATGCCAAGCTGAGCCGCATGCCCGTGGAAGTTCTGCCGAAAAATAAAACTTGACCGTTCCCAGAGCGGTGTTGTGGTTAATCCTATGGGACCGTTTTCGACCGAGGTCGGCTGAATTGGGACTTCCTCGTCACTCTGACGAAGTATCATCACTGTGCGCATGCAAAGTAGCCATCAGCGGATTGTGATGGTTTTCTATCTTGACCCTAAGTCCCATGTCTGTAATAAGTTGCAACGTATACAATGACTCCTATTGCTTGGTTATCAGGATGCAATCAAATCATCATGTTAAGAGTTACGGTTGAAGAAAGAGACGATCAAGTCGTATTTCGACTTGAAGGCAGACTAAAGGGACCCTGGGTCATCGAACTGGAGAGATGCTGGAGATCAACCAGCGGCCGTGCGGCTGGGAAATCTTTTGGTGTGGATTTGGACGGTGTGGACTTCATAGACGATCAGGGCAAGGCATTATTGGTGGAGATGGCCAAGGCAGGAGTTGAACTGATCGCGACCGAGTCGATGATGCGTTCGACTGTTCAGCAGATCGCAGCGGCTATCTGAATTCAATGGAGGACACCTCCGAACATGGCTGAGGGGACCGATCATGATGATCGAATGTGCAAATCCCAAATGCTCTTTCCCTTCAAGTGTCGATCTTCAGATCGATGCTGATGGCGACCGAGCAGATTATCTGCGAGCGGAGTCGGGTGGAGGAGGTGGACGGTGAACGAACCGGAATCGTCACCCAAAAAAAACAACCGCGATGACGAAAAGAAGCGCCAGGAGCAAAGTCGGCGTCAGTTGCGTTTCGGCATCAGCTACTTGATCACGAGCCTAATACTCTTGTGGCTGTTCCAGCTATTCGTCTTAAATCGGCAGACCCGGAGCACAGAAATTCCTTACAGCGAGTTCAAGAAGAATCTGGCAAACGCTCAAATCGTAACGATAACCATCAGCGAAAGAGGCATCGTTGGTGAGATGAAAAATCCCAAACCGGGCGGATCTCCTCCAACCGTCCCATTCAATACCGTACCTGCGCCTGCCGGCGATCCCAAGCTGATTGAAGAGTTACAAAAGGCAAATGTAACTTACCGCTTCGAGCGCCCACCCAGTCCCCTCGCTGGCATTTTGCTGAACCTTCTGCCGCTCGCGCTACTCGGAATTTTCTGGTATATGGCCTATCGGCAAGCGGCCGGAGCAGGCGGAGGACTGGGCGGCATGTTTGGGGTCAGCAAGAGCAAAGCGATCGAGGTCAAGCCCGAGGACGTTACGGTCACGTACAAAGATGTGGGCGGAGCGGATGAAGCGATTGCCGAGCTCCAAGAGATCATTCAATTTCTCAAGGCGCCAGAACAATTCACTCAACTCGGCGGGCGTATCCCCAAGGGTGTGTTGATCGTCGGGCCCCCGGGCACCGGCAAAACGCTGCTGGCCAAAGCAACGGCGGGCGAGGCCCAGGTCCCGTTCTTCGAGACCAGTGGCTCCGAATTTGTCGAGATGTTTGTGGGGGTGGGCGCAGCACGCGTGCGCGACCTTTTCGACCAGGCGCGCAAGGTAGCTCCTGCGATCGTTTTCATTGACGAGATTGACGCCATTGGTCAGAGCCGGGGAGGCGTGATGCAGATGGGCAGCAACGACGAGCGTGAGCAGACGCTCAACCAGTTGCTGGCCGAGATTGACGGGTTCAAAAGCGATGCCAGCGCCCCCGTGATCATCATGGCTGCCACGAATCGCCCGGAAGTACTCGATCCGGCGCTTCTGCGCGCGGGCCGCTTTGACCGCCAGATCGCCATTGGCAATCCGGACCTCGTCGGCCGAGTGGAAATTCTGAAGATTCATAGCAAGGGTGTAAAGCTGGCGGCGGATTTTGACATGGATCGGGCCGCCCGGATCACGGCCGGTTTCAGCGGCGCCGATTTGGCGAATGCCATGAATGAGGCGGCGTTAGGCGCTGCCCGGCGTAAGGCCGCGGCAGTCACGTTGGATGATTTCGAGGTTGCTATCGAACGGGTGATTGCGGGTTCCGAGAAAAAGAGCCGGGTGATGAACGAGCAGGAACGAACTACGGTTGCGTACCACGAGTCTGGCCATGCGCTGGTGGCTGAACTGGTGCCCCACGGTGAACCAGTCAGCAAGATCACCATCGTTCCACACAGCCGTGGCGCCTTGGGCTACACCATGCAAATGCCAATGGAAGACCGCTATCTGCTCACGATCGACGAACTGAAGGACAGGCTCGCCGTTATGTTGGGCGGGCGGGCCGCCGAGATGGTGGAGTTCCAGATTATCAGCACCGGGGCCAGTGACGACATTATGCGAGCGACTGAACTGGCCCGCCGTATGGTCACAGAATTTGGCATGAGCGATAAGCTCGGCTCGGTGCGCTATGCCGGTCAACAGCTCCAATATCTGGGGGGATCGGTCGAGGACAACAGCCAGATCAGTCCAGAGACTCGTCAAGTGATCGATGGAGAAGTCCAGCGTTTTGTAACCGAACAATACCAGCGTGCTCAGGAATTATTGAAAACGCATCTTGCGGCCCTGAAGACGGTGGCCGAGCAACTGCTGAAGCAAGAGACGGTGAGCGGCAGTTTCGTGAAAGAGGCACTGGGGAAAAATCCGAGCCCAGAGTCTCCTGCCGGTGACCATCATGTTGAAATATCAGCGGTGAGCGGCTAGCACTTGGCGGAATGCGTTATCGATGTTAAACAGTCATTAATCACAGTAAAGCCGCTGCTATACCGACTGAACGTGGATAATCGGGACGTTGCTAGAATGTTCTGTGGAGGCCGTACTGAATGCTTTCAGCATTATCAATAGGCCCGACTCGTCGGCTGCTATATGCTGTGCTGTTTGTGTCCGTCTTGGCCGGCATTTCTGGATCGGCGCAAGAACTCGGCGCGAAAAAGATTATTCAGCGTTCATGCGAAGTCAACCGCAAAGATTGGGATTTCGCTCCTGCCTATGATTATTTCCAGCGTGAACGAGATGGCGAAAAGACCAAGACGTATGAAGAAATGATGATTTTAGGATCCCGCTATGAGCGACTGGTAGCGATTGACGACCAACCCTTATCACCCGAAGATGAAGCCAAAGAGCAGCGCCGATTCCAAAAGGCGATGGCACAGCGGCAGCAGGAAAGTCCGGACGAACGCGCAGAACGGGCCGGGAAATACCAGAGAGAGATCGATCGGGATCATGCCCTGACAGGCGAGCTGACTAAAGCGCTTGATTTCACCTTATCGGGAAAGGAAATGATGGGGCGTCATGAAGTCTACGTCCTGAAAGGTACGCCCCGGGCCGGTTATCGCCCTCTCAACAAGCTAGCCAAAGCATTGACTGGCATGCAAGGCACACTCTGGATCGATGCAGTTAATTTCCACTGGGTGAAAGCCGAAGCTGAAGTTGTGAGTCCGGTATGGATCTATGGTTTCGCTGCACGGATAGAGCCGGGGACGCACTTCGAACTTGATCAGACTCCGATCGCGGACGGACTATGGATGCCGAGCCATTTCCTAATGGATGCAAAAGCCAAAGTGCTTCTCCTCTTCCCGCATTATGAGCGGGATGACATCAATTATTTCAATTACCACAAACCAGCCATCAGTCCGGCGGGCGCGGACGATGCCAAATGACAATGCCGGGGCAGGTGTAGCGGTCGGCCTTCAGTGGGCGTCCTCGGGCCGTTCTTTGGCGGCGACTTGTTCGAGAACGGGAGTATTGAGATGTATAAAATCGTCCTGCTTCGCCACGGAGAGAGCGTCTGGAACAAAGAAAACCTGTTCACCGGTTGGACCGATGTTGATCTATCGGACAAGGGCAGACAAGAGGCCAAGGAGGCGGGTCTCGCGCTTAAGGAACAGGGATATACCTTCGACATCGCCTTCACCTCGTTGTTGAAACGGGCGATACGCACACTGTGGATCGTATTGGATGAGATGGACCTCATGTGGATTCCGGTTCAACGCGACTGGCGGCTTAACGAACGACATTATGGGGCATTGCAAGGCCTCAACAAAGCTGAAACGGCAGCGAAGTATGGGGAACAACAAGTCAAGATCTGGCGCCGGAGTTACGATATCCGCCCGCCGGCGCTGGATGAGGCGGACCCACGTTATCCTGGAAACGATCCACGCTATAAAGACATCCCAAAACAACAACTTCCCCTCACCGAATGCCTCAAAGACACGGTGACGCGCTTTATGCCGTGCTGGCATGAATTGATTGCTCCTAGCATCCGATCAGGGAAGCAGGTATTAATCGCGGCCCATGGCAACAGCCTGCGGGCCCTGGTGAAGTATTTGGAGGACGTTCCGGACCGGCAGATTGTTGATCTGAACATTCCCACTGGTATACCGCTAGTGCAGGAACTCGATGATAACCTCAAGTCTCTTCATCATTATTATCTTGGAGATCCGGTACGAATCCAGCAGGCGATAGATGGAGTGGCTAGCATAGGCAAAGCCAAGAAGTAGAGGATCAGGCTGGGGCGACGACTACAGAAACTTGTCAGCGGGAGAGTCCGTAGCGCCCCTGAATTAATGTTGCCATCGATTGACGCACGTCGTCTAGATGACCGAGCCGATATCGCTGTTCGATTTTTCGAACGTCCGATGCCAAGCGATTGTCGTGGATTACATCTGCAATCCATCGGGAGAAATCTCCCCGGCGCGCATGTTCGCCAAGAGATATGACCGGTGTGCTCGCCAACAAGAAGACAAACTCCTTCAACGATCGAGCCGGAGGCCCAATCGCTTTCCCGTTTTCCGTAAACACGAATTCCTGTCCTCCGGCCAATTGAACATCGAAATATTTCGCCCTGTGCCGGACATGCGGGGTCAATCGAGGCAAGAGCGTAAACCGCCGCAATTTTCCTTCGGCCTCGTCACTTCCAGGTAATAGAGCAGCCTCGTTGATGGCAAGCGCTCCGAGAGCGGTGGTCCATCCGGATTCGACGTTTTTGCTCTTAACCATTGTCAGCAGCGTTTGCACCTCTTCGGGACTGGTTAAACATTTAGCCACGACCACTTCAATACCTGTGCGAAGATCGGGGTCTAGGTCGGACGGGCGATAGGTGACAATCGTGTATGCGCCCAATTCAAGATCCAACAGCTGCCCGACGTTGGGTTCGCGAAGGAAGTAATGGGCCTCATCAATGACAATCCGATGGGGCAGTCCCGTGTTTCGCCGGAGGGAAGCCAGCATCGGCAGCAGTACCTTTAGATAACTTATCTTTTCTTCGTATGGCGCGCGTGATAAGTCGACGACGACGCTCATATCGAAGTGCCGGAGCGCGCGAGCCACGTCGGGTATGTCCGGCAGCGGGTCGTCACCGCCCAGTACGACCACGCCAGGCAGCGATTCAAGTGCACCGTAATCCCCTTCCGGATCGATCACGCAGAGACAATAGCCTTGGAGGATCATCTGTTCGCACGCGAGTCCGCTGAGCCAGGACTTGCCGGATTGTGGATCTCCAACGACTAGCACATTCCGCCCGTGGACGGCGATTGCGAGCGGACGTCCGTCCTCCTCCGTACCCACGCTGATTCGATGCCGGCCAATTCGATCGAGAGGTAACTTCGTCTCTTTCGCCGCTTGGTGGATATAAGCGGCCACAGCGCGCGGGCCATCTCCATGCACAATCTCGTCCGCTTCCCTTTGGAGTGCTGCGCTGCCCCAGCCGACAGCCACAGCAGTCTCGCACGCTGCGAGGAGATCATGGTCGTTCTCAGCATCCCCGATCGCAATCGCGTTGTGGACCGAAAGACGAAATGCGTTCAGCGCTTCCCGCAGGCCAGTGCCCTTGCTGATTGCCTGGGGAAGAATCATCAGGCGGCTGCGATTGAACAACATTGCGAGCGGCAGTTCAAGCTCCCTGATCACCGATAGAATCCGAGGAGCTGTAGCAGCATCCGTTTCCACGATGCACTGGCCCGTTTTGAATTCGATCGCACGGCGGCGTAGTTCGTCGAAGAAGACTTGAGGCGGAGGATAAGCGATCAGCCTGGATTGACCATTTGGGAATGCGAGAACTGCCCCATTCTCCGCTATCACTGCATCGACAAACTCGAGATCTCCCGCCACTTGCTTCAACTCAGAGAGGATGCGGCCAGTGACGATTAGCACCACAATCCCGTGCGCCCGTGCCTCCATGATTGCGCTCTTGACGTCAGGGTCCAGCACACCGTCGGTTGCGATGGTTCCATCGTAGTCAAGTGCCAACACGCCAAACTTCACGATTGCCTGCTTTCATGTTTTTCATTGCAGACTTGGCCGAGCCTAGGTTGCGATCGCTAGGGTATCTCCATGTTTGGTAGCACTCTTGGGATTTGCCCGATGAAGAAGGAGCCGTTTGGCAAATTCCACCATCAGCAGATAAACTCCCGTCGCGACGGCAACAAAACCAAAGTACGCCGCGGGCAGTGACGTGAAGCCGAGCACGCCTGCCAGCGGGCTGAACGGCAAATAAGTCCCGACTGCCACAGCGGCAAGACAGCTTGCGATCAGGGGACTGCTGGGGCGGCTGCGAAGTGGGTTTTTCGCCGTGCGGATAACGAATAGCACCAGCGTCTGGGTGGCCAGCGATTCAACAAACCAACCGGTATGAAATTGTGCCTCGTTCGCGCGGAAGAAGTGCAACAACACGTAGAAGGTCAGAAAGTCGAAGATGGAACTGATCGGTCCGATGAATACCATGAAATTGCGAATCAGACCAATATTCCAGTGCTGGGGTTTCTGGAGATAAGTTTCGTCGACATTGTCCGTTGGAATCGTGAGTTGGGCTAAGTCGTAAAGAAGGTTGTTCAGCAGGATTTGCATCGGAAGCATGGGCAAGAATGGCAGGAAGAGCGAAGCCCCTGCCATGCTGAACACATTGCCAAAGTTCGAACTTGTGCCCATCAGCAAATACTTCATCACGTTACCAAAAGCTTTGCGTCCCTCGATGATGCCATCATGGAGGACCCGCAGGCCGGGCTCGACGAGAATCACGTCGGCAACCTCGCGAGCCACATCAACCGCACTTGATACGGAAATGCCAACATCGGCCGCGTGCAGCGATGGCGCATCGTTGACGCCGTCGCCCATGAACCCCACCGCGTGGCCGTTGTGTTTGAGAGCCAGGAGAATCCGGTTTTTCTGCGCCGGCGAAATACGCGCGAATACGCGCGTCTCCTCGACGACATGCGATAGCGCCGGGTCCGTCATCTTATCCATTCCCTCGCCAGTGACGATTTGGCCGGGATCGACTCCTACCTCCGTGCAGACGTGGCCAGTGACGCGGTCGTTGTCACCGGAGATAACCTTCATCTCAACCCCATCCTGCTTTAAGGAAGCCACAGTCTGGGCGGCGTCAGGCAGCGGCTGATCAGCAAAGCTCAAAAAACCGGCCAGAATCAGATTGCTCTCGTCCTTCACTGAATAGTCGGCGCGCACGGGAACTTCGACGTAGGCGACCGCAAGCGAGCGGAAACCCTGGCTATTCAGCTCTTTGCTGGTCTGTTGCATGCGCTTGGTAGCGTCCTCGCCGATGGGTACTGTTTTGCCTTCGATCTCGTAACCGGAGAGCAGCGGGAAAATCCCTTCCGGAGCACCTTTCGTGATGAGCAATCGCTGGGACTGCCGCTCGACCACAACCGAGAGCCGCCTCCGCTCGAAATCGAATGGAATCTCATCGCATTTCGTGTAATCGTCGATCTTGGGTGGAGGTTGATGGAGGATGACATCATCGAATGGACTGCGGATACCGGTCTCGAACTTACTGTTGAGGTAGGCGAGTTCCAGTGCGCGCTGAGATACCTTCCCAAAGGGATCGAGAGAGCGATCGAGCGACATTGTTCCGGCGGTGAGCGTTCCCGTTTTATCGCTGCAAAGCACATCCAAACTGCCGAGGTTCTCAATTGCGGAAAGATGCTTGACGATGACCTTCTTATGAGCCATCGCGACCGCACCTTTCGAAAGCGTCACCGACGTAATCATGGGCAGGAACTCGGGAGTCAGACCAACTGCCAGCGCAACGGCAAACAGCAGAGATTGAAGGGGATCGCGGTGGCGCGCAATACTGACGATAATCAGGAAAAGAACGAGAAAGAAGACAGTTCGCGCGAGAAGTTGGCTAAAATTTCGCAAACCTAGATCGAAGGCTGTTGCTTCCGGACGTGCAGCGAGGCGAGCCGCAATATCGCCGAAGGCAGTCTTAGCGCCCGTCGCGACAATCTCTGCCGTTGCCGTTCCGCTAACGACGGATGTGCCCAGAAAGACCATGTTGCGCGCATCCGCTTTGGTCGAGGCAGGCTCTCCGGTCGCTTCCTTGTCGGCGGGGAGCGATTCGCCCGTTAATGCTGCTTGCAGAACATAGAGATCTCGCGCAATCAAGAGTCGCGCGTCCGCGGGAACCAGGTCTCCGGCTGAAAGGCGGACGATGTCTCCCGGCACCACCTCGCGCCGCCGAAGTTCTTTCCACTCCCCGTCGCGCAGAACGGTTGCCGTAGGGGCAACTTGTGCGCGCAGCTTTTCCACTGCGCGTTGAGAACGATAAGTCTGGCCGAAGTCAATAGCGGCGCTCAGCAGAACAATGACGCCGATGATTCCCGCATCTACCTTGTCGCCCAGGAATGCCGATGCGGCCGCAGCGATTATCAAGATCAAAACCAGCGGATTCATGAACCCATGCAAGAAATCGGCAAAAAGGGAATGGTGCTGTGTTGCTGCGGGCTCATTCGGCCCAAACTGGCCTAGCCGTGCCTCGGCTTCCTGGGCAGTCAAGCCAGTAATCGCTGCGTGGCTTTCATCTGCATCCGGCGACATGGCTAAGCTCCCGCTTCGGCGCTGCGCCCTCTCTCAAAGATTCGTGCGGTAATCACTCCAAAGACGAAGCCGCCAACATGAGCTGTATAAGCCACGCCACCCCCCTGTACATCTGCCACCGCGCCGACCTGACTGAAGAATTGAATGATGAACCAGAGTCCGATCAAGAGTGCGGCGGGAATAAAGGTAATACGGACGAAAAAGCCAAGTATAAGCAGCGTGCGTATCTCATCATGAGGGTAGGTAATCAAAAAGGCGCCCATCACACCCGCAATCGCGCCACTGGCACCCAGATTGGGAACGGTGGAGCTGGGCATGGCGGCAATCTGCGCCGCCGAAGCCGCCAGGCCGCTGAGCAGATAAAATGGCAAATAGCGTAGCCATCCCATCGCATCTTCGATTGCCGGGCCAAATGCCCATAGGAATACCATATTCCCAATAATGTGCATCCAGCCGGCATGCATGAATAGCGCCGTCACAATGGTGATTAAGTGCCGGCCTGCAACAATCTCGGCAGGGACCATCGCCCATTGTTTTACAAATGCATCGCCACCTATCAGTTCCAATATGAAGACGAGCACGTTCACGACGATGATTACGGTCGTGACGACGGGGAAGCTTCTGGGCTGTCGAGATGCATCCCCTAGAGGGATCATTCCTCCCATGCTGTCTTCCTCCGTTTCTCAGGATACACAGCTCCAGCTAAATGCTCGCACGCTTATTCCCATTTTCGCATCGGATCCTTCTGGCTCAATCTTTGGTTCAGCAACGCGTCTTGGCTCACCTTGAAGGCCATTCAGTCGAGCGCGCAGCAAGTTGGCAGTCGCGCTGAACTTCTGCTTCGTTCGCGTCATTTGCCTCTGAACAGTAATCACTGCAAGTATTGTTCATTTATCCCCGACCACGCATTCGCATTCGGAGTATGCGCATTTGTTTTGGCCCTGAGCATTCATCGTACTTTCTCCTGAGTATTCAACTTTTCGCGGGCGCGTGCTGCCTTCGCCTCAAGTACTTTGACTTTTGCCCGAGCCTTAGCCGCGGCGATTTCATTCCGTTCCTTTGCCTTCTGCTGCTGCTGCTGTATCTTCGCCTCGAGTTGATTGATCATTTCGAGCAGCTTGGCTTTGTGGCCTTCCTTTGCCTGGTCATGCTCAGCTTTCATCTGGGCAAGGTCGGCCTTCATGGCAGCAATGTCTTCCGCGTTTGCCGCGTGCTTCGCCTCGGAAAGAGCCCGGCGATAAACAACTCCCCCCAGTTCCTCCATGCTCAGATTGACCCAGGGTGTCCATTCCTCATCAATCTCCGCCACTAGGGCGTGCTTGCCCGGAGTCAGCTGCTTCGAAACCTCATCCACAAAGTCGGCGCCGATGTGCGCATTGTCCAGATCTGCTGTGGCACCAGCCAGGGATCCCGCTACCGCGCCGATGGCGACTCCGGCCGGCCCACCGAGAAGGCCGATGAAGCTGCCCAGGGAAGTTCCAAGCACGGATCGAAGCACACCTTCGTCGTTTTCGTCATTGACAACAATTGTGCCGTCAGCGTTCTTTGTGATTATTGCGGAGGCGTAGTCAGTGATACTGTCATCGCGATCAAGACTCTTTAATGCATCGCGCCCCTCAAAAGCCTCTCCGATCTCGTCAAAGACCACTACCAACAAGCGATTCATATTGCCTCTCCTCCTGTACACGTTACCGCGACGTAGCATGGCGCCGCGGACATCTTATCCTTTCCTTCCTAAGCGCGACCGGCCTAGGTCAATTTCTTTATCTGCGAACAGAAACCAAATCCCTTGCCACACATTGCGGGAGAACCCATTTCTACAAGTTGGCCAAAAATGCTTTTATCCTCGAATCCCGCCGCAAAGACAACGATTCGCCTCTAATTGCCAGAAGTCACAACAATCGCCGCCTCGCCTTCTTTTTCAATACGTCGCGAATATCACGAGCGCCCGATGGCCTTAGGCGGCTTTCACCTTCGATTTGATTGCCTTCACCGACTTTTCGAGGTCTGCGATCCGTGCCTCGAGATCGGCTTTTGTCTGCTCCCAGCGGTCTCCGCCCGACTTCTTCAGTTCTTGCAGCTTTTGCTGGATCGCCAGCTTCTTGGGTAAAAGCGTCGCGATCGCTTTGATCTCGACGTCCGCTTTCGCATTCTCAGCCCGTGCTTTCATTGTGTCCAGCTTCGCCTCGACGGTCTTGATCTGGGCCTCAAGCTTGTGCAGGAGTGCCTGCTTTGCCACGTTCATATCGGCGTTCACATTGATTCTCCTTGTGCGGTATTGGGTTTACTGCACGATGGGCTATGCATCTGGCTTTCCGAATCAGGAGAGAAGGCCTTGCAAACGAACAACTGCTGTGAAATCGATGGGTTACGTTCCAAGCTCCAGGTGCCGTAAGCTACCTAAAAATTGCTTCTCCGGCACTATTCCGTCACTCTGGCGAAACTTCACATGGTCAGATCCATACGGCGGAGGTCAAGCCTTATCTAACATATTGATTCTTATGGGAATCGATCGGGGCGGGAATTGATAAACCTAAGGAAGTGCACGTGCATCTTCAGCGTATCGGGGATTTGAAGTCACTAATCCTGCCGAAAATCCGGGCAGTATGACTGTGCGCCGATCACAGCCTTGGAAAAGGAGGGCATAATGGTACAACTCATTACCCCTGTTGAAATTTCTTTGAAGAATATTTTGGTCGCTACCGACTTTTCTCCGGCCTCGCTCACTGCACTCACGTGCGTGGTACCGATCGCAAAACAGTTCAATTCGGTGGTTCATATTGTGCATATTATTCATCCACCGGAGATTGATATCGCGTCGCCGGCGGCGAGCTCCGAGACATACCAGCAGGCCCACATGGATGCCCAACGACAGTTGGAACTTCTGGAGACTGCAGTTGGAACTGTTCCGCACCGGGCATGGCTACGGGAAGGAAAAGTTTCGGAGGCTGTTGAGGATCTTGTTCGGTCACAGCACATTGACCTGGTAGCTGTGGGCGCCAGCGGGAAGTCGGATCTGAAGAAATTCTTTCTCGGATCAGTTGCAGAGGAGATTGTCCGCACGGCCACGTGTCCCGTCCTGACCGTAGGACCGCATGCAACTTCTATCAATTGTGGTGAGTCGCTAACTCAACTAATGTATGTCACCCACTTCTGGGAGGAGTCACATTATGGTCTGCAATATGCGATCCGGCTAGCGATTCAGTACAAGTCTCGGCTCCTGCTTTTGCACGTTATCGAACAGGAGGAGCCCAAGCAATCAGATCATGAATGGCTCAGAGAGTACCGTCGGATTCTGCAAAACCTCTTGCCGGAACGCGCTGGCGACCTTCTCGTGGATCCGGTATTGAGAGTTGAGGTTGCCAAGAACTCTGCCGCACGTATTCTTCAGGTGGCTGAAGAAATCGGGGCGGACCTTATCCTTATGGACGTACGTCCCGAACAGCCGTGGGCCACTCACTTGCGCGACAAAGTCTCCGAAATTATTTCTTGCGCAAGCTGTCCCGTACTTACGGTGTGTACCAAAGCCGAGCACAATGCTTGGCGGGAATGAGTTGGGTGAAGCCAGTTATCAGTGGGGATTGGCTTGCTGCTAAATGCCTTCAATTGGCTAGATGGCGGCTTCATGGAAGCCGCCACTATCGCCGAGTGGACGAATCTGATTTAACCAGATTTGGACTCAAACATCGACGCGCCTAACGCCTTTAGACAGATGCCGAACAATAAGACTCACGGGTTACCCAGTTGGAACCGCTGAATCCACAGATCACCAGAAAGAGTGCATCCTCAGGCCGCGGGACAGGCGATCGGCTGTACAAAGTATCCGTGGCAATACTCACAGCTTACTAAGCAATCGGGCGGCATCTTTTAGCGGTTGTCGATTCTCGAAGAAATCACTCCAGGGGTCGGCGCGCTTAAGCCGCTTTGCAAAGTTCCCGATGTTGAAATCGGAAGGGACGAGTGTGGTTTTAACTTCCGACCATTCCACCGGGGTCGAAATGGGCGCTTTCTCGCGCCGCCGGACGGAGTAGGGAGCTACCACGGTTTGACCAAAACCGTTCCGAAATGGATCCAGATAGACACGATCTCGTCGCGCTGCGACCGAATGCTCGACCGTCAATTCATCCGGGTGCGCAGCCGCCACGCGCGCGACAAACGACTCCGCGAATGTGAGAACTTCGTCAGCATCCGGTCCAATGCGGATCGGAACCAGGACATGCATGCCCCGGCTACCCGAAGTCTTGGCGAAGGACGTTAGCTTCAAAACGTCCAAGGCTGCTTTGATATGTAGTCCCGCGCGGGCGGCGTCTGAGAATCTTCCGGACTCGGGATCAATATCAAAACATACCCAGTCCGGCTGCCGGGGCGAACTCGCGCGGCTTGCCATGACATGCACGGCAATGCAACCCAGGTTTGCAAGCGCGAGCTGGGTGATTAAAGAGCCGCCGACCACATAATCGGTAAACTTACCAGTGTTGTCTGCATGTGCGATCCTCTTGGTTGGCGTTCCCGGAGGCATTCCCGTTGGTTTCTGTTTTTGAAAGAAGCACTCGCCTTGCATCCCGTCCGGGCAGCGCTCAAGGGATAACATGCGATCCTTTACATATGGTGAGAGATTAGGGAAGATCGCGTTGTAATACTCAACCAAGTCCAGCTTGGTATAGCCTTCTTCAGGCCAGAAGACCTTGTCAGGATGCGATACGGCGATCGGCAATTTTGTTGGTACAGACTGAGCCATCTTGGTCCTCTTCATGTTCATGCGGGGAATTCCGGTAAGAGTACGTCCTGAGGACGTTTGTCATCACGCAATCCTAGAAAAACCGGCTGGCGGAGCTTCCTGTCTGCGGTCCACTCTTGGAACGAGATTTGAGCGATGAGCCTTGGAGCGAGAAAAACCACGTTCTTCTCGGGCGGAGGGTTCCACAGCGCGGGTTTCGATCTTACGAATGGTTGAAATTTCTGATACAGATCGGCGAGAGTTTTCTGATCGAATCCCGTTCCGACTTTGCCGACGTAGTGCAGCTTGCCCTTGTCATAAGCGCCGAGAAGGAGGGCGCCAAAATGTTGCCGCGAGCCGGCCGGCTTGGTATATCCGGCAATCACGAACTCATCTTCCTGGTGTACTTTCACTTTCAGCCACTTGGTGGAGCGCGCTTCTACATACGGAGCGGAAAGATCTTTCGCGACCAATCCCTCGTATCCGTGACGCTGCGCTATACGGAAAGCCTCGAGACCGTTGGTTGCGAGTCTGTGAGATGGCAATAGCACCTTGCTCGAGCCGATCGATTTTTCCATCACATCACGTCGCATGGACAGGGGTTTTCGCCGCAGATCTTTGCCTTCATGAAAAAGGCAGTCAAAAATGGCGTACACCGGTTCGCCCTTGTCCTGCTGAAGGAGCTGGAATCGGGAAACCCCCTTCTTATCAAACACAACAACCTCGCCATCGAGAAGGAGAGTGACGGGTTGGAGAATCCGGATGGCCGCTGCAATTCGAGGGTACCTGTCCGTATGGTCCTTCCCGTTTCTGGAGAGCAGCCGGACTCGATCCTCTTCCTTATACGCGAGCATCCTGTCGCCGTCGTATTTCTCCTCATAGACCCATCCGGGTTTGTCGAATGGCTTAGGAACGAGCTTGGCAAGCATGGGTTGAACGCGAAATGGAATCCGGTTCTTCAAGACGGCCGCCTTCTCCGCGCGACGCGCCCAGACACCGCTTTCGCGCTCGTTGCGTTTCGCCCCTGGCCGGCCGGATCGCCCTGCGAAGCTCTTTCGATGTCGCCCCCTTCGTCCCGTGCTATGTCCGCAAGAAGACGTCGGCTTACTACGGAGCGTGGCTCTTCCTCTGTCACGTCCTTCGTGGATGCATACTCATCACGATGTTTGATAAGGAGCCAGGTGGATCGAGAAGGATTTTTCCCAAATCCAGGGGTGCGAACCAAGACCCACGAACCTTGGAGCTTCTTACCCTGAAGCGTGAACTTGGTTTCTCCCTCTCGCAATGAAGCGTCCACATCAGCGCTTTCCGGTTGCCAAGTTCCTCGATCCCATAACATCACCGTTCCCGCCCCATATTGGCCGGCAGGAATCACGCCCTCGAAATGGGAATACTCGATCGGGTGATCTTCCGTCTGCATGGCGAGGCGCTTCACCGCGGGATCAAGCGAGGGGCCCTTCGGAATAGCCCAAGAAAGGAGTACGCCACGCCACTCCAGACGCAAATCATAGTGCAGGTGCGAGGCCATATGCTTTTGTATGGCGTAAATGAGCGATCCATTCCTCTTCTTCTGGGCATCGCCCGCACCCCGTGGCTCCGGTGTTACGCCGAACTGACGCTTCTTCCGATATTCATTGAGTTTCATACAAGCCTATGAGCAGACAGCTGCCGCTTCGAGAGACGCTTGCCGAGTCGGGCGGCCAACCGTTCAGGGTAACGCGCTAGCCGCTCGCGGGGATAGTTTCCGGCAGCAATCTTGATTACTTCAGCGGCAAGAAGTCTCGATCCGTCCAGGAAATGGTGTTGGTCATTCTCGCCACACCCCTTTCTGAATTTAATTAGCAATATTGGACTGCAGTTTGCCTTCCCTTATCTTTGCGGAGCCACGAGGAGCCTAAGGGCATATTCCACAGGGTCTTGCCGATATCTAGAAAACAATGATCTCCGGCGGCGTTGCTATATCGCCAATGTGACGAGACATCGGGGTATGCCAACCTGCGCCCCGCGATAGGAACCTCTCGGAGAGAACTTTTTCTCGTGCTGGTTTTACTCTGGCACCTGTTTTGTGATGATCCAACTCTTATAGATTCTGCATTTCCCGATCGCTCGTCGTCATTCTGACGAGATCTCACCGTCTGCAACTTGCGCAGGTTGAGATGGGCCTGCCACCCAACATTATTTTTTCAACAAAGCTTGATTTATCAAGGGGTTGCGTAGGTGTCGTGTTTGCCGTCTTTGGTTTGGCAAATGCATATAATGATAGCGAAGCGAGCGCCCATCCAAGAAGAAGAGTTTATGGAGAGACCGTTAGTCGCCCTTGATTGCCTGAGATGCGAGGGACCATGATTACGTATGATGTAGTCGAAGATGAACGCTGAGGTACAAACAATGATCACAGCAGAGGCAGAGACAAGCATCTTGTTCAAGAACATCTTGCTCGCGACAGACTTTTCTCAGACTTCCGATAACGCACTGGCATATGCAGCAGCAATCGCGCGTCTTCATGATGGCAAGCTATTCGTGGCTCATGCCATTCCTCCCGAGGCGCGGACGTCTATACCGCTTGATTCCCTGCCCTGGAGTTTGGACCGGGATCTTCAAGAAGCGGAAGTCAACATGCGGCAGCTTCCTCGGGGGAAATTGTTGGAGCACATTGCCCACGAAGAAGTAATTGAACGGGGACGGACAAGCGAAGTAATTCTGGATCTGATTGCGCGAAACAAGATTGACTTGCTCGTGCTGGGCACGCACGGACGGGGCGGGCTGAAGAAACTGCTGCTCGGGTCGGTTGCAGAGGAACTGTTCCGGCTTGCCGCTTGCCCGGTACTGACCGTTGGGCCGGGAGCTTTGGTGCCAGACACAGCCGAACCGGAGATCCGTCAGGTTCTGTTCGCGACTGATTTCAGTCCCGCATCGTTGAGTGCCCTGCGATATGCGACATCTATTGCCAGAGCGAGCAAAGCGCGACTGGCCCTCCTTCATATAGTGCCGGTCGTCCCGTATTCGGAACTCCCCCCGGAGTGGTATGTGGCCTCGGATGTAATCGAATCGCAGGAGGAGACCCGGCTCGCCGCCCTGGAACAACTCAAGAAATTGATTCCGCCCGAAGAGAGTCTGCCGCATGGTACCGACTTCCTGGCGACGCTCGGCTTTGTACCGGAGGGGATTGTGGAAACGGCCGGCAAGATCAAAGCGGACGTGATTGTGATGGGAGTGAACGCGAGCTCCGCGGCCCGCGCCGCGGCTCACCTGTATTGGTCAACAGCACATGACGTGGTGTGCGAAGCGATGTGTCCGGTGCTGACGATTAGAGGCTGAAAAAGATGCTTGATAAATGCCGTCGGTGGATGCTCGGCGATAGTAAGGACACAAAAAAAACACCGAAACTGCCAAGTTATTGAAACGATGGTGAGCGCGGAAGGAATCGAACCTTCAACCTACTGATTAAGAGTCAGTTGCTCTGCCAATTGAGCTACGCGCCCACTGCGTGCGGCAAGGTGGGGACAATCTCGGATTATATCATCCGTGTCGCGCCGTCCTGTCAGCGGGAACGGCAGGAGATCGATGCCGTGATTACGCCTTCTCAGCAGGCTCCTCTACAGTCGTCATGAGGACGCGACGGTAATTGAGACCAACTTGAGTTTGAATGCACCGCGATCCCGCGGCTGTGCCTGCGTGGTTTCGCGATTACGCGGAGGCGGCTTCCCGGCTTTGCTCCGCTCCAGCAGGCTGCGAACCGGAAACCGGTTTGCGAATCGGCAGAACCTCTGTCTGAGCCGGCGCTCGCCGCTCGATTCTTCCGATGACCGGTCTGTCGGGTGCGCCCGCTGCGGATAAGGATACGAACCTGTTCTCGGTCCACAGACGATCAATCAATCGGCGTTGCCACGGGCGCAGCACTTGCTGCGGCAGCGAGAAAAAATTGCGAAACGTCCACATCAGAGACGCGCGTTGCGCGAGATTCGGCTGTACGTATCGAGGCCCGATCGGCGTGTCCACTTCAAGAACGCCATCGGTGAGTTTTTCAATCCACATGACCTAGCCAACCTGGGAAAGACGGCCAACTCCGCCTTTGCTTTGAAGCGAGCCATTATTGCACCAGGGACGGGGCATTGGGAAGCAATCTTTTTGTCTTAGGGGACAAACTATTTGCATTGCCGGAATCGACTTGAGAAAACGCCCCCGATGGCGGCCTAGCGTGGAGCGCAATCCACTGACTTTCAGGTGATCTCGGGCAACAATGCAATGCGGTCGAGGGTAGCGGCAATGCCGATACCCTGGCCCTCCGACTCCTCCATCCGCACCACCGAGGCCTCGCAGAGCGTCCATCCTCCGGGCCCCAAACCCAGGCCGGGAGGCAGCATGATGACCAGTTCCAGCTTCGAGCCCGCTTTCATTCCCGACTCGGAATAGAGAAAGATTCCCGATGAACTCAGATCGCGAGTCAAGCCCTGTTGCTCACCGCCCTCGTGACGCACCTTGACCGGGACACGCACCGGCATGCGCTGCCGCGAACGCCTCTCACGGGACGTGGTTTTCTCCGTCATATGCTGTGGAAGTGTACCCCAGTTTGCGGGGACGTGGGAAACAGAGCCTTGGCAAAAAAAACGCTCCTCTCGCATGTTTGCGAGAGGAGCCGGAGAAGAAGCCCTACAAAGTTAGAAGCTGAACTTGAGCGCCAGCTGAATGCCGCGCGGACCTCCGCCGCCCAGGAACGGGTTACCGATGCCGACGTCGCCGGTGGCGGTGAGCTGATAGAAGCCGTTGCCAACCTCACGACTGTTTGGGCCCGCCACGAAGCCGGGTGCGCCCTTGACAATGTTGACGGCTGGGTCGGCGATGAAATTCGGTAGTAACGGGCTGGAGAAGTTTGGATGATTCAAAAGATTAAAGAACTCGGCGCGCAACTGCACTTTCACGCGCTCGCCTATCGCCGTGTTCTTATATAGCGCGAAGTCCCACTGTTTGTACGTAGGACCAACGAGCGAGTTGCGGCCCAAATTCCCGTAGTGGCGCGTGCCGGCAACACAGTCGGACTCATAGCCCGAAATCGTTCCGTTGTTCGCACATGGCATGGCAAAAGCCGAGAGGTCGAGGAAAGTTGCCGGATCGTGTTTGTGGTAAACAATTGGGCCAACTACGTCCGGACGATCGAAGCCGTCCCCGCCGCCGCTATAGTCATCCTCGCCATTGTAGTTTAGCGTGAACGGCTGACCGCTTTGCAGCGACACTGTACTATCGAAGCCCCACCCGTTCTTCAACGCCTGCATGCTTCCTACCATCTTGGGCAGTTCATAGCTGAAAATCCAGGTAAGGCGCTGGGGGATGTTGAAGTTTGATGGTCCGTATTCGCGCTGCGGGTTGTTGCTGTCCTGGGGCTGAGCAGCGTTGACCACGAAGTCTTCGAGGTCACTTGAGTTGTCGAGCGATTTCGAATAGACGTAGTTAACCACCGATGTAATACTGTGCCATCCGTTAACTTTGAAGCTGACCTGTAGCGAGTTGTAGTTTGATTTTCCGGTCGACTTCTCTTGGAAGATATAGACCGCGCCCTCCTGTGTCATGTTGCCGCCACCGTAGGGTGAGCTGAAGGGCCGCGGGACGAAATAATCGTTATCGTAGACGTTTCCGGGGGTGCACCCTGGGAGTGGGGTGGGTATGCCGGTGTCGCACTGGGTCACGATTGCGTTGGTTGGCTGGTTTATGTCGTAGAAGCGGAACAGGCGGTGACCCTGCGATCCCACATAGCCAATCTGCAGGGTGGTCTTGCTGGTGAGTTGCTGCTGAATGTTGATGTTGAAATTCTCCATGTAGGGCGTCTTGATGTGGCGGTCGACCGCGAAGATGTCACATTCGACGTTCGTAAAAATCACGCCTCCGGGTGTGCAAGCGGACGGCTGATAGACCGGCACACCCGGAGTGATCGTCGTGGAGTTCGGGCTAAGCCCTGCCGCCGTAATCGGGGACGGTCCGAAGTTGCCGTAGGCCGGACCAGGCGCGTAGTACGCGGGATAGGGCAGATGACCGAGGAACATGTCCTGCGAGAAGGCATCGTAGAACAGCCCCCCACCGATGCGAACGACAGTCTTGCCCTTTCCGGTCACGTCCCAAGCGACGCTGGCGCGTGGAGAAAAGTCCTTGTAGTCGGGCTCGTACAATCGGCTGAGTCCGGGGGTGCCCACCTGCGTCAATGCGCCGGTGCCGATATCGCTGACCGGGTCAAAACTCGACACGAGGAAGTTGGCAAACAGATTGTTCTTCTCTTTGACGATTCCGTAGTAGTCCCACCGCAATCCGTAGTTGAGAGTGAGCCGGGGCGTAACACGAAAGCTATCCTGCAGGTAAGCGCCGTAGCCGTTTTCAAAAGTGTGGCGCGCGGTGGAGCCTGTCGTCGAGTACTCGAGACTACCAAAGCCACCACCCGCTGGCTCCCCTTCAAGGAAAGTGGCCAGGTTTTGGAATTTCAGCCGGCCGCGGAAGTACTTCTGAAATTCCTGCTGATTAATGCTGGTGCGGCGGAACTCAAAACCGACTTTTATATCGTGTTTCCCTAGCTTCCAGGAAAAATTCTCAACAAACTGGTTGTTCGTGTCCACGCGAGCACGCGGGTCACCAGAGGTGGTGCCGGGCTGAGCAAAGAAACTACTCGCACCACTGGGTGTATACGAAACCAGAATAATGGGCAGGCCAGAGTCGTGGGGACCGCCGCTCTGGCAATCGGCCGTTGAGCTCGCGGCGCATAGACCTCCGCCCGGGGTGAGCAAGCTGGGATGGAAGCTCTGATCCTGGGGAAAGAAACCCTCGGCGAACCGGTTCCAGCCGTAGCGCAATTCATTCACTTTGTTGGTTCCGATAGTATGCACGTACGAGAGAGAGACCAACTGAACACGGGTCGGAGTAACCGTGTTGAAACCGGGCAACTGGCCGCCGGAGGCGGTCAGGGCCAGTGGGAAGGACTGCGTGCTGTCGCCAAAGAAATAACGGCCAGTCAAAATGTTGTTCTGGTTGAAATTGTGGTCAATCTTACCGATCACACTGCTGAGGTTGTTGTACGAAGGGGTGATCAAAGAGGCATTCGGAATTGTCTGGCCGGTGGCGGCACAACCAAAATTATCGGACTGAGGTGCACCGGGAATGTTGGGTGTTGGCCAGAATTTCAGCATAGCGTAGGTCACTGGGTCGGCCGGTCCGTTCGCAACGATATCAGCGGCAATTGTGTGAGAATCCGGCACGCATGCCAGGGTCACCGTCCCCACAGTCTCGCGCTGACCCTCATAGTCCAAGAAGAAGAAGGTCTTATCCTTAACAATCGGGCCGCCGAGAGCGCCGCCGAACTGATTATTGTGGAAGGGCGCTCGCTGCTCTCCCACCAGGTTGAAATAGTTGCGCGCATCGAGTGCGTCGTTGCGAAAGTATTCAAACAACTCTCCGTGCAGAGCATTCGTGCCGCTCTTGGTCACGATGTTGACCACGGCGCCGGCATTGCGTCCATACTCGGGCTGGAAGTTGGAAAGCACCTTCATCTCGGCGACGGCGCCGATGGGCAGAATGGCCGACGGAACGGCGAACACACCGCCCTGGTTGATGGCGGGATCGTTGCGATATCCGTCATTCATGTCGGTGCCGTCGAGCAGGTAATTGTTGGAACGTCCGCGGGCGCCGTTCATCGAGAATTCGCCAAACGATCCCGGCGAGTCGGTGATCTGATCGGGCGAACCTGCGACACCGGGATTCAAGTAGATCAACTTGGTGTAGTCGCGTCCGTTGATGGGCATATCCTCGACCGACTTGCTGGTCAGCACACCTCCCAGGTCATTGCTCTGGGTCTCGATCTGGGGAAGGTCTCCGCCGGAGACCTCGACCATCTGCGTGACCTGGCCGGTTTTCAACTGCGCGTCTACGCGCCGCTCGGTCGCCACGTCCACTTCAACGTTGTTGGTGACTTCGGTTTGGAAGCCAGTCTGCGTTATGGTGACGGAGTAGGTGCCGGTGGGCAACTCAGGCACGCGGTAGCTGCCATCGCCGCTGGTTACGGTCGTGCGCTCGATGCCAGTTGCAAGGTTGCGCACTTTGACCGTCGCTCCGGCTACGAATGCGCCGGAGGGATCGGTCACGGAGCCGAGGATGGTCCCACGAAACGTTTGGCCCACGAGCAGGGCCGTCGAAAGCAGAACGAACACCACCAATAAATGCAGTTTCATTCCTGGTCCTCCTTAGTCGTCGCGGGCACTGGAACAGACCCGCGCTCCGCGAGTAGCAAATACAGTGCCACTTGAGATGCGCGGCATTATAAACCTGTGCGTCGCGAAAGATCAGTGTCGAACCTCACAAGAGGATGTTCGTGGAAGAGGATCAAGCACGGGAATCTGCGTTGCCCGGAAGCGACCGGGAGGCAGGAGAAAGCGCAGACGTCGAGCGCTCGGAGCAATTGCCGGAAGTTTTCGGAGGAAATCTACGAAATAACAGATTGCGAATCTATGGATTCTAGAAACTCAAGGAGATTCTAGAAGCTGAAGGCTACGCCGCCGCGCACCGAGCGCGCCGATTGCACCAGATAAAGAGTGTGTCCGTCGCGTCCCATCACGGGCACATAACCCTGCGCGAGAAGATTTCGCAGGTCCATGAGAACCTCCATGTGTCCCGCGAGGAAGCTGGCCGGAATCGGTTGCCGGATGAAGAGGTTCAAATAAGGACCGGACTGGCCCGCCGAACTATCGAACAGGTCGACCGGCGTCAAGGTGCGGCCGCCCGTGTAACGATAGGAGGCGATCCAGCGCGTCTTCGCCTTGGGCAATGCTCCGCTGAACTTCGCTGCCACAGCCTGGCGCCGCTCCGCGCTTATCCACTCCCGCGCGTCCTGTAGTTGGACGTCCGGACGCGACAGGTCGAGCACGCCTCCGTAGGCATAGTCGAGGGTTGCGGTCAGATCGGAGCATAGCTTCCGCTGCAGCACCACCCGCATCCCGCGCGTCGCATAATCGTTCCCCTGATAGCTGAAAGTACCGGAGTAAACATCGGGCAACACTTCACCCGACTCGGCCGCCATTTCGCCCGGCGTCATCTCGCCAACTCCGGTAAGCACCGGATCGACGATGCTGTCCGAATAGAATGCGACCTGCATGTTGTTCTTGCCGATGCGCTGGGAGATCGAAACTTCCTGGTGATGCGCCTGCTCGACCGCCGGAGAAAACCCAGTAATGCTCATACGCGGCGCGGTTTCGCTCAGATCCGATGAAGCAGACTCCAAACGATCATTGCCCAAACGATCCTCCAGTCCCATATTCGGGACTGAACTCGCGTATTGATATTCCAGCACCGTGTTCGGCGTAATGTGCAGATCGGCCGACCCGAAGGGCTTGAAGGCGTTTACCCGCCCCATAAACTGGATCGTTTGCAATTCGCTGCCGAACGTCATCTCCAGCCTGTCGCCCAGGACGACCCGATCCGAACTGGTCACCGACAGCGCTTGCAGCGTGGCGCCGGGCATCGTGTTCAGGTCGGGCGAATTCAGTCTGAGGGCTGTAATCGCCACCGAAGGTTCAAAGATACCGTTGAACCGGTTCGTGTAAGTCGTTCGGAACACCGCCGCCGGGATGCCCTGGCCGTCGGATTCATAGCCGACGTTGCCATTCAATCGGAGGGTGCCGCTCGATAACAGCGAACGCTCCAGGGCAAAACCAGCATTCATGTCCGCAGGGCTGCCGAAACCCTGCCCGGGCGATCCGGCCAGAAAGGTCAAGGTACCTTTCAAGTCATGGTCAGCGGCTGACTCCCCACTCTGCGCGACCACGGTGGTGCCATCTTCAAGCACGCGCAGGATGGGCCGGTTGGAAACCGAGCGCAGCGTCCACTTCCAGTCGTCATCGTCCGCCGGACTGCGCAGCGGAACCAGTTGGATGGCCTCGAACAGCGTGGTCAACGTGACATTCACCATCAGCTTCGCGCCGGCACGCACGCCGATCTTCTCGCGCAGCGCCGGGAGGAACGAAGGCGCGCTCACCTTGACGCTGTAGGTTCCGGGCAGCAGACTCGCAGCGGAATAGAAGCCACGATCGTCGGTGAAGACCTTCAGCGCCTGGGCGGCCGAACCGAGTATTTCCACCGCCGCGCCCATTTGCGGCGCACCGCTCCTATCGCGAACGTATCCAGATATCGCACCCGAGATCGCGCCTGAGGTAGTTCCCGACCATGCCGGAAGAGCAACGGTCATGACTATCACGGCGACGACTACGAGGAACCCGAGCTTTCGCAACATCTCGCCCACCACCTCTGGGAAACCACGCAGCAGCTTACTCCACGGCAAAAGTCGCCGTCGGATCCACCATCTGCTTGGAAAGGTTGTCGTTCACTTTGATCTCGATCTTGTACAAGCCTGGCTGCAGGTTCGCGGCGGAAAGCGTCTTCTGCAGCGTGACCTGGTCACCCACATTGCCCATCGTGTCTGTCGACTCGACGGTATGGATGACTGCCTTGTTATTGGCGTCCGTCACATTGTATTCGATCGTGGCGGAAGGCTTGTGGGTCTTTTCGTCCACGCTGAGATTGTAAACCTGCATCCAGAAATTCAGCTTCTGATTGCGTTTGAATGAGATGGGCTTGCCATCGGAAGGCGCCACGCGCGGCCGCACTTTTGTCGTCCCGATCACGAAATTGCCCGTGCCTACGTTCTTGGTCGCCACCGGTTCCATCTGGTCGGCAATGATGAGCGTTGAGCTGCTCAGCTTGTCCTCGCTGAAGTCCGGGATCTGGATGGCATGGCTCCAACTTCCGGTGCGATCTCCGTTCACGTCCTTAACCACGACGTCCAGACGGTAGCGATTTTGGCTTATGCGCAGCGGCAGCGCTTTCCAGTACACCGAAGAATTTTCGGCGGTCTTGGGCAGCAGTTCCACCGGCACATCGACCTGCACCGTGTCTTCAAAGGTCTGTACGATCTTGCCCGTGAGCGTCGTCACGCGCCCGAAGATATTGACCGTACCGCGCTCCACGCCGTCCTTGTTCTGGAAAGTGACGTCACGGTTCTTAATCTGGATCGTGACCGGAACCAGCACCGTATCGCTGGTGACCTTTACGAAATCCGCTCGCACATCAAAGGGCATCAGGTTGACACTGATCTTGTGGCTGACCACTTCTTCCAGGTCTTTGAACTTCACCGCCGGCGCCGCCTGGAGTTTGGCGAACTGCTCCAGGCGGTCGAATTGCTTCGTCTGCAAATCCTGGTTGAACGGCCCGGCACCCAGTTGCTCGAGACCGCCGCCGCTGAAACGACTCGCCTTGCTCGACATGCCCATTTGCTCGGACAGCGTCAGGCCGGCATTCGGGGTGTACTTCAAGGCGTCTTTTTCCGAGCGATCCATCGTCATGTGATAGTCGCCACACATGCAGGTATCGACGAACTCGATCATCACTTCCTGCCCAATCCCCTCCAGGTAGCGATAGCGCCATGTTTCAAACGGGAAGGTCGAGGTCTCGCCGCCGCCTTCTTCCATGGGTCGCTCGTAGCTGCCGCCGGAGGGGTGAGACTCGATCTCATCCGCCGGCCCAAACACGATGTACATATGGCCGCGGTCGGTCTTCCAACCTGGGATGCCAGCCGCGAAGTGCTCGTTGGCGTATGCGATGCGCCGGTAGTGCTCTTCTTTAAATTCGTTCTCTTCGGTGTCCGGCGTGGGATCGCGGCGCTGCCAGAAGGCCTCAATAAACTGGTCGCGCTCTTCGTCGTTCGAGAGTTGCATGAAGGCGGATCTCTCCTCGTCGGTGATAATCCAGCGCACGTCCTCGTCCAGCCATTTCCTGTATGTCTTGCTCAACTCGATCTTGAGCGCCTTGGCGTTGGCCTTCCTCTGTTTTTCCGGGATCTGGCGTTTTAGCGGGTCCGTCTGGCTTCCCTGGGCAGCCGCCCCTTTGTCATCGGAGCCCTTCGTGTCCTTGTCCTGTGATCGGGCAACGGAGACAAAACCCAGTGCCATCACGCCAGCCAACACGCCAACTGAGCACCGATTCCGAAAGCCTGCGGAGAACATAGAAGGGCTTACCTCATGAGCGACTTCTGTCATCTAATTCTATGTTCATTGGATACAACAAGGCAAGAAGAAGTGGCCTGTCAAGGAAAGAATCCCTGCGCGGAGCTAAATGGCCTTAAGAATCCGCGCCTTGCGGTCGAGCAGAGGTCGAGCGATGATCGCTTCGCAGGCCAGCTGTCCGGACACTCGGCACGATATAATGAATTGCGCCGCGGGTCTCCCCTCCGTAAACCGACCGGAGCGACATAGCGAGAGACCCGTTTCGCGGGAACTCGGGAACTTTCCCCCTCGTTTGAACGTAACTGTTCATGCGCAATCACGGTGCGTTTTCACCGTTCTATAGCCGAAACCCGGGGTAAGTTGGAAAGTTAAGCCGGGAACGAGGAAAGTCCGGGAATTTTGGAACCGTCTGCTGACTTGGCGGCCGACTCGACCAGACGATCGTAAAGACTTAATCATGAAGACCTAGCTATGAAGACATGGAAGAAGGTATTGATCGGGGTTGGCGCGGCCCTGGTGCTCGGCATCATCGTCGCCGTCACGGTTTACCAGAGCCGGAAAAACCTGGTGACGGTGCAGACCGGCAAAGTGCAAAAGCAGAACCTGGCCTCGGTGGTCAGTGCCTCGGGTGAAATCAAGCCCAAGACCTACGTGAACATCGGAGCCAATGCCTTCGGCAAGATCATCAAGTTGCACGTCAAGGAAGGCGACCGCGTGACCAAAGGGCAGTTGCTGGCACAGCTTGAGAACGTCCAATCCTCGGCCGACGTCAATGCCACGCGCGCTTCCGTGCAGGCGGCGGTAACCGACGCGGCAGCCGCCGATGCCGCCCTGAACACCTCGCTCGCGGACCTGAACCGCGCCAAGTCCGACGCCGTCCACGCCAAGCTCGATTGGGACCGCGCCCAGGGTCTGTACAACGCTGCTCTCATCGCCAAGCAGGATTACGACCTCAAGAAAGCTGCGTGGGAATCCGCCGATGCCGGATTAGCCCAAGCCGAAGCTCGCGTGGCGCAAGCCAAGGCACAGAAAGATTCGATGGACAAGCACATCACCCAGAATCAGGCCAACCTGACTCGGGTTTCCGACGTGCTGCAAAAGACCACGTACGAAGCGCCCTTTGACGGCGTAATCACCAATCTTCCCGTGCGCGAAGGCGAGACCGTGGTCATCGGAATCCAGAATTCACCCGGCAGCACGCTGATGACGATTGCCGACATGTCCGTAATCACATCCGAGGTCAAGGTGGACGAGACCGACATCGTCAACGTACATCTCGGCCAACCAGCGGACGTGATCATCGACGCGATCCCCCACAAAGTCTTCCACGGCGTCGTCAGCGAAATCGGGGACAACGCGATTGTGCGCTCGACCGGTGTCGCTACCTCGCAGGCCACCTCGACCAGCGAGGAAGCAAAGGACTTCAAAGTCGTCGTGACGCTCGTCGATCCGCCAGCAAACCTGCGCCCGGGCCTCTCCTCGACGGCCAAGATCACGACCGCGACCCGTAGCAGCGTGCTCAGCATTCCGATTCAGGCGCTCACCGTCCGCACCCAGGCAGATCTCGCGCCCAAGGATGCGGGGAAAGGCAATAATGTAGAGGCCGCCACCAGCGCTCCGGCGGAAGCACCGAAGCAGAAGGAAGAAGTGCAGGGCGTGTTCGTGATCCGCAACAAGAAAGCCGAATTCGTTCCGGTGGATGCCGGCATCAGTGGCACCACGGATATCGAAGTCGTCAAAGGCTTGCAAGAGGGTGACGAAGTGATCACCGGCAGTTACAAAGTTTTGCGTACCCTGAAGCCGGGAACGAGTGTCAAAATAGATAACTCGGCCCCGAAGAAAGAAGAAGAAAGCAGCTAGTTGGGTTCCGCCTGTAGAGACGCGGCAAGCCGTTGTCTATAACTAACCTCTGCCGGATTAGAACGTCCAAGATAGAACGGCAATAGGAGCGTGCGTGCCCGAGCCCGATCCGAATAAGGAGAGCAAGATGGCGACTGCCGGGGTATTGCCGATTGATAAGCCTGCGAATTGGTCCGCGCCGAACTCCTACATGATCTCAACCGAGGATCTGTGGAAGACCTACGATATGGGCTCGGAGCAGGTGCACGCGCTTCGCGGCATCACCTTGCGCATTCAGCGCAATGAATACGTCGCCATCATGGGCCCGTCCGGCTCCGGCAAGTCCACGCTGATGAACCTGATCGGCTGTCTCGACTCGCCTTCCAAAGGCCGATACTGGCTTAACGGACAACTGGTCAGCGAACTCGACGATGATGAACTGGCCCGCATCCGCAATAAGGAAATCGGCTTCGTTTTCCAGACTTTCAATCTGCTGGCCCGTGCCACTTCGCTGCACAACGTGGAGTTGCCGCTGATCTATGCCGGGATCCCCGCCGAGGAGCGCGCCCAGCGCGCCAAGGCCGCGCTGACTTCGGTCGGCATGGGAGACCGCATGAACCACAAGCCCAACGAACTCTCCGGCGGACAGCGCCAGCGCGTGGCCGTGGCCCGCGCTCTGGTCAATAAGCCGGCCATCATCCTCGCCGACGAACCGACCGGCAACCTCGACTCACAAACCGGAAACGAAATCATGGCGCTGTTCGATCGCCTGCACTCGGAAGGCAATACGATCGTACTGGTGACGCACGAGCACGACATCGCCGAGTACGCCCACCGCATCATCTCCATCAAAGACGGCGTGGTCGCCAAAGATGAATCGAAGCGCTAAGAAGCTCGCGTAGGGGCGGACGCATTCGTCCGTCCCGCGGAGCGAAGCTCCGCTTGTCTTGTCCAATAAACTAGCAACCCGAATCGCAACGGCGTATTCTTTCGTCCATCGGATCGTTGTAGTCGGAGGAACGTTATGCGCATCGCCATCGCCCTGTTCCTTTTCACGCTGTCCGCCTTCGCCCAAGACTCCCCTGCAATCGCCGCCGCCGAAGCCGCCTGCGGTCCAAAAGGCGTGAATTTCGACGTCAAAGACGACGACTCCCAGCACGCCGTTGCTCAGCCCGAAGCGGGCAAAGCGCTGGTCTATGTTGTCCAGGATATTGGATCTCCGAATTGCATCGGAGGCTGCATCACCACGAAGATCGCGTTGGATGGCGTCTGGGTCGGCGCCAATCATCACAATTCCTATTTCTCTTTCGCGGTCGAACCTGGCGAGCGCCATCTCTGCGCCAACTGGCAGTCGCACTTCGGTAGGCTATCGAGGGTTGTCGGCCTGGCTCATTTCACTGCCGAAGCTGGTAAAACCTATTTCTTTCGCACCAGGGCAATCGGTTACGGAGGTCCGACGTTTTTTGATATCGAACCCATCGACACCGATCAGGCGAAACTATTCATCGCCTCCATCCCCATGAGCGTGTCGCATCCGAAGAAATAAAGTAGCAGCCTATTGCTGGGTCGCCGAAGTATTCAGCTTCTCCAGATTCGGAGAAGTCGTCCCGCTCTCCCCCGCCACGAAGAAGTTGTGGTCGTAAAGATTGCGGTACATGCGGCCTGCGATCTCGGCCGCTTTGGGCCCGAAGGTCGGACGTCCGCCCTGTAGGAAGATGACGGTCACAATGCGTCCGACGTCGGTGTTGGCGTACGATGCAAACCATCCGAAGCGCGTGCCGGCGTGCGAGCATGTCCCGGTCTTGCCTAAGATCGACTCCTCGTTAAAGTTCAAACGCACGCTGCGCGCGGTGCCATATGCGACGGCTCCGGCCAGTCCGTCGGAGAGTTCTGGAATCACGGGCTCGATATCGAGATGGCGTTTTACGCGAGGCTGGAAGCTGGCGACTTCATCGGGACTGGTCGGATGTTGCAGGTAGTAAAGTGTGCCACCATTTGAGATCGCCGTAACCAGTGCGCCTAGTTGCAGCGGAGTCATCGAAATGCCTTCGCCAAAAGAGCACATTTTGGCGACGCCGCCGAGTCTTGCGGGGATTTCTACTTCCGGATAGGCGCCCAACTGCTCGTCCGGAATATGATATCCCGCAAGTTCGCCGAGTCCGAACTGGTGCGCGTAGTATTGCACCTTCTCGAAGCCCAGCTTGCGACCGACCGCTTCGAAGTAGGCGTTGTTCGAGTGCGCCAGCGCCTCCGTCAGATTCATGCGGCTGCGACGCCCGAGCGAAACTTCAGTTTCCTCGTCGATCACGCCTTCGCTCAACGCCGCCAGAGCCACGGAAAGTTTGATGGTCGAGCACGGCTGCGCGCCGCTTGAAAGCGCGAGCTTCTGGTTGACCATGGCGAGGACGCGTCCGCTGGTAGGCTCGATCGCGACCACCGTGCCGTTCATGTTGCCCAAGGCATCGATCGCGGCCTGACGAACGACCGGGTCTTCGCCGGCGGTCACGTCACCTTCGGTGATCTCGGATGCGAACGAACTGGTGTGGAAACGCTCGTAATAAGAACGAGGGTGGCGGCGGGTGCTGGAATAACGCGTGGCGGCACTGTGCGTGGCGGAATATTGCGAGTGCGGAGCGCGGCTCCGCGCCAGGGTTCGCATGCGCTTCTTCGCATGTTGATTTTCCGTAACCCCGCGAGCTTTCGAATGGACCGTGAGCGCGCGCGGATTGACGCTGGCTGCGAAACCACTCGCTTCCAGCAACATTGCCAATCCTAAGAAAAATGCGAGACGAAGAACCCAGGTCCTAAACTTCACTCTCACCATCCCCGTTTGGTACTCGGCCAATCGATTGCTTAGTCCATCTGTCGGCCTAGTTAATTAGATGCAAGAGTCTCGCCAAATCACCGCACCGAAGACGTATCTCATGCAACTGTCCGATAGTAGGCGATTTGCCCGGTTCGGCGCAATGCCAAAGTATAAAGCTGTCAACCGCAGAATCTGCGCGATAACTATATGAATAAATTGCATTTAATATGAGTTCGTAGAAGGGGCAAGCACTTTGGTAATCTGATTGGCTTGTTACCTTCAAAGGTACTGGGATTTGCACCAGTTTGCACATCCGCGCCGATGCTGGTCCGATCAGCGCTGCTGACACATCATCACCGCGAGCAACGTTCCCTCGGTACCGCATTTTTTCTGATACGCAAAAACGCGCTGCAGACGGGCAATCGCCGATGAACCGGTTCGAGTTCTTTTTCCGATCCGATCCAATTGCATTTTCTCACCTGTCGCCAATGCCCTTCAGGATCGAGCGATACCAGGCAACAAAATTCCGCAGACCTTGCTCCATTGACGTCTTCGGTGAATACCCCAGAAGGCGTCTTGCTTTGTCGATGTTAGCCCATGTAATGGGAACGTCTCCTGGTTGATCGGGCAACCGGTCCTGCAGCGCTTTTTTCCCGGTTGCTGCCTCCAGTTGCGCAATCAACTCTCGGAGACGCACCGGGTGGGAGTTGCCCAAATTGAAGACCTCGAATGGCAGCTTGGGTTCTGGCGCGTATTCGAGTGACGCAATCACCCCGGCCACGATATCGTCAACGTAGGTGTAATCGCGACCCATCGAACCGTCCCCATAGACCGGGATCGGCTTTCCCAACTCGATGAGCGCAGTGAATTTGTGGATCGCGAGGTCGGGCCTTTGCCGCGGGCCGTAGACGGTAAAGAATCGCAAGCAGAGGATCGTCAAGCCATACAAATGCGTGTAGGTGTAACACATCAACTCCGCCGCAAGTTTCGTTGCCGCATAGGGCGAGATCGGACGAGTCTCGAGGTCGTCTTCGCAAAATGGAACGGTGTTTGTGATGCCGTACACTGAACTCGACGAGCCAAAGATCAGCCGTTGCACCTTGAACTCACGGGCGATTTCCAGTAGGTTCACTGTCCCGGCAACGTTCACACTTTCGTACAAAGCAGGCTGTTCAATCGAAGGCCGCACGCCGGCGCGCGCGGCGAGATGAATCACGATTTCAGGTTGGACGTGCTCCGCAACTTTTCGCAGCGCATCCATATCCCGCACGTCCGCCTCGAAAAATTCGTAGGCCCCGGCGTTGCGAATCTCCTGCAGATTGAGTCGCTTGCGGCTGAGCGCGTAGAAATTGTCGAGGTTGTCCACAATCGACAATTGCGTCCCGCGGCGAATCAGCGCCTCCGCCACGTGGGATCCAATAAAACCAGCGCCGCCTGTCAGTAAGATCCGCTTCGGATTTGATCCCACTCAATCACGTCCCAATTTCGTAAAGAACAGAAAACTGATTCTAGCGCACAGCCACGACGAAGTAGTTGGCGGCGAACTAATGCTCCACTGGAAGTAGATCATGTGAACGCTCATTCGGAGCGATAGATTCGAGCACAATCGTCTTAGCCTCCGACCCCCTCCAGAAATGATGCCCAGCGCCGGGCGATGATGTTCCAATCAAACATTTCCCGACAGCGCAGGTATGCCGCGCGCCCAAGGGAGGCTCTGTAATCCGCCCGTTCCAGGAGATTCGAGAGCGCGGCTGCGAACTCCTCCACTTCCTCGGGATTCACCAGGATCCCTGCCTCACCCAGCACTTCCGGAATGCCCCCGCGGTTCGAACCAACGACGGGAGTGCCGCAGGCCATGGCTTCGGCATTGACCAAGCCGAAAGGCTCCTGAAACAAAGACGGGCTGGCAAAAACCGTCGCTCGTTGAAACCAGGCCGGCAAATCCCTATCATGATGAATATATCCCGGAAAATGGATCCGTGCCTTCTGATTGCGGACTAACGATTGCGCCAAGTCCCGTACTTTACGCACATAATCGGTTTCCCGATGAACTCCGAAACCGCTCGTCCCCCCAATCACCAGGGCCGCATCCGGGTGGCGATCAAGCAAGCGAGCGTACGCGCGTACAAGCTCAAGAACTCCCTTTTCCTCGTCGAAACGTCCGACAAAGAAGATGGTCTTTGCTTCGCGAATGTCTTCTCGCGGGGCAAACAGCTGCATATTAATGCGCATCCTATCAATTAAAGAGGACGACCTCGGCGCTGTCGGCCCGGACCTCAGCCGCCCGCAAGCCGCGACAGACTGAATTCCGCATCCCGGTGCGTCCTTTCGCTTGCTCCCGGATCGGCGTCCTTCAGGAGGGGATTATGGAAAAGCTTCGGTTCATGCTTTCTTTCCTCGCTCTGATTCTGGCTGCGTCCTTTGCGTTGTCCTGCGGCGCGAGTTCACACGGTCAAAATCCACTGCAATCCATCACGCTAAGCCCAGCAACTGCCGACGCCCAGAATTATCCCAACGGCGAGGTGCAGTTCACCGCCACCGGCCATTACATTAATCCCTCACGCTCGGTCACTCCGCTCTCGGCTGGTTGGGGCACCTGTTACCAGGACGCCTCGACAAGTGAAGTATCCGTCACCAGCGGAGGCGTGGCAAAATGTGCGACGGGAGCGATCGGCACATACACAGTCTGGGCGAATGACCCGCCATTCCCCAATGTGGGATGTCTTGCAATCACTGCCTGCGGCGGCGGATGCTTTATCGCCGGAAGCGCGCAACTCACGTGCCCCTAGGGTAGCCTTCAGGAGGAATCATGGAAAAGCTTCGCGTCAGGGCTTCTCTTCTCGCTCTGGTTCTGGCTGCGAACTTGGCGTCGTCTTGCGGCACCGGTCACGGTCAGGGTCAACTTCAATCCATCTCGCTGAGCCCCGCAACTGCCGACGCGCAGGATTATCCTGACGGGCAAGTGCCGTTCACCGCCACCGGCCACTACGTTAATCCGACCCACACGATCACTCCGCAGTCGGCTACTTGGGTAGCCTGTCAGCAAAGCGGGCCGATCACGACCGAAGTATCCCTCAGCCAGGGAGGCGTGGCTCAATGCGCAATCGGAGCGGCTGGCACATACTCAATCAATGCGTGGGACACCAACAAAATTGAGCCCTGCGCCATCAATGCCTGCGGGATATTGGTATGCGCTATTGTCGGTACCGCGCAACTCACGTGCCCCTAGGGCAGGCTGCGGTAGAATCCATCACGAGCGCAGCGTTCCTTTATATTGGGGATCAACTATATTGCGGATCAACGCTGCCGAGGTCTGCCTCTTGCGAACATCGCTCGTGATGGTTTTTTTTGCCATAGGTCTAGTCATCCCACTCTTTGCCCAATCCGTCGAGCAGACGCCCGAAGCCCGGCGGGCCGAACTCAATCGTCTGCTCGCCGACGAGTGGGAGTACCGGCTCCGCACCCAGCCTGAACTTGCCACCCAGGTGGGAGACAATCGCTACAACGATCGGCTGAGCGATTTCTCGGACAAAGCAATTGCCGACGATCTCGAACACGCTCGTCAATCGCTGGCGCGCTTCGAGGCCATCGACGTCACCGGATTTCCCGAGCCGGAAAAGCTCAATCACGCATTGATGCTGCGCAGCCTGCGGGAAGCGCTCGACAGCGCCCAATTCAAAGACTGGGAGATGCCGGCGACGCAGTTTGGCGGCATTCATCTTTCCTACGCTTCGCTCCCCTTCAGTTCTCCCTTCCGCAACGTGAAAGATTACGAGGACTATCTGTCCCGTCTGCACCAGATTCCGCGCGTGCTCGAGCAGGCCACGGGACACATGCGGGACGGATTACGCGACCACCGCATGCCGCCCAGGTATCTGCTCGAGAAAGTGTCCAGTCAGGCGCAGCAGATTGCCGACGACCCGCTCGACAAGAGCCCATTCACCGACCCGCTGCGCAAGTTCCCCGATTCCATCTCCGAGGCGGACCGCAAACAACTGCGCGACGCAATCGAAGGCGCGGTAAAGAACGAAGCAGCGCCCGCGTACGCGAAATTCGCCAAATTCGTGCGCGACGATTACGCGCCTCACGGACGGCTCGATCCTGGCGTGTGGGCCTTGCCCGACGGAGAAGCGCGCTATCGCTTCGCCGTCCGCCACCAGACGACCACCGATTTCACTGCCGACCAGATTCACCAGCTTGGCTTGAAGAGCGTGGCGGAAATTGAAACCCAGATGCTTTCCATCGCCAAGGTACAGGGATTCAGCGATCTGAAATCGTTCAACGATCACATCCGGCAGGATCCAAAGCTGCACGCCAGGTCGGGTCAGCAATTGCTTGACCTGTACACGCAATATCGCGACCAGATGTACGGGAAGCTGCCGCAATTATTCGGACGGCTGCCGAAGAATAAGCTCGACGTGGTGCCGATGGAATCGTTCCGCAGCGCCGAAAGCGTGCCTGCCGATTATTCGCTGGGCGCTGGAGATGGCTCGCGGCCGGGACGCATCAACGTCAACGAGTATGCGCCGGAGAAGCGATTGCTCCTCAACGTGGAGGCCATCGCTTACCATGAAGGCGTCCCCGGACATCACCTGCAATTTTCGATCGCGCAGGAACTCACCGGCCTGCCGCCGTTCCGCAAGTACGACCTCGATCTGAATGCGTATACCGAAGGCTGGGCGTTCTATGCTGAGCGTCTGGGAAAAGAAGTAGGCTTTTATCAGGATCCGTACAGCGACTACGGCCGCCTGCAGAATGAAATGTGGCGCGCCGTGCGCTGGGTGGTGGATACGGGCGTGCACTCCAAGCACTGGACGCGCCAGCAGATGGTCGACTTCTTCCACGAACACACC